>Ga0115000_10001120_pt1 | contig 24273 bp, 22 predicted proteins | sample ArcticOcean_MG_C_6_FD_89690 | JGI IMG/M metagenome (GOLD analysis project Ga0115000, IMG submission 89690) | Marine microbial communities from western Arctic Ocean - ArcticOcean_MG_CB8_128 | ecosystem: Environmental > Aquatic > Marine > Oceanic | place: Arctic Ocean: Canada Basin | collected... | reverse complement strand
GTGATGACCTATTCAGAAGATGAAACAAGTGGAGGATTTGGTTGTTTTGCACCAGGTGCTGCAAATACAGAACCTGACACCATTACTGGAATGCTGATGCACAGTGGATTCAACGGTTCTGAAAGCGGCCAAAATCAAGATGGCGCTCCTACAACTCATGAAACGCTGGTTGAATGGTATAATGCTTCGATGATTGGGAATGTATCAGGTGTCTCAAAAGACGATATCAATGCTGGGCTTAATTCAAACGGTGCTGGACTTGGCGATTACTCGATTGGGATTTCTGTAGATGTGGCCACTGGTGGCGGCGCTGGTTGCCAACACACCGATGATGGCGAAAACGTCGACTATTCGATTGAACTGATTGTGTTAGAATACACCATAACTGAAGTCAAAGCGTGAAGCGTTGTCCTTGTTGAACAACGCCCCAACCAAGTTGGGTTACTTGCTTCATCTGCTTACTGTCTTGATCGTACAACGGATTTGTATGATTCAGATGCGTAAAGAAAATATCTGGATCTCCTTGTTGCTTTTCACCGAGCATCTTCAACGTTTGAACAACAGGTGGGTGAGGTACTTTCGATTGGTCTCGGCTGCCAAGCTCATCTTCTGACCAAAAAGTTCCGTCGAGAAGTGCTACGTCAATGCGCATGGCTGAAAGCCATTGGCGTAGGGTTGAACAATTGTGCACAGCAAGCGTTTCGTTCCATGTGTCGTGGTCTGGGAGAAATAAAAGTGATTTATTTGGCCCTCGGATGATGAACGCATGCATGTCTGAAAGTTCGTCGCGGTGGGGAATTCGAATGGGTTCGATGATGAGTTTCCCTTTATCGTACAGCGAAGTACCGACTGCGAATGTTTGAATCTCGAACACGCCTTGCTGAACCATCAAGTTCCATTGTGGTGTTTGGTCGACAAGATGATACATTTCTTCCGAGACATGCAACTGAATTCCTTGTGCCGAAAGCGTTTCACGGCCGAACAGACCGAGGCCGTCAACGTGTCCAAAATGGGCATGTGTAAGCAAGAGATGGTCGACTTTGGTTTGACCCCAAAGAGTGAATTGATCTCCGAGATGGCGGGTTGCTTCAATGAGAATATTGGTTCCTTCATCACTGCGAATTCCCAATGAAACAGGGTAGTGTTGCTCTGCAACATTCGCACAACACGGCCTCAAACAACCAGGTTGAGGGTGGCCTCCGTCCTGTGCAATACCGAGCACCGTGACTTCGACCATGTGTTGGCCAAGGTAACGGGCGTCATCAATCCATCAGTTGATTCACTGGACATAGACATCTGCTTTAGCAGCTCTTTGCGGGGGGGCATAGGGAGCGACTCTGTAAGCCATGCCTCGCCGTTCCATGACGTCTTTCATGCAAGCAAACAAGTGTTCCTTTCCAATCTTTTCTTTATCTTGACTGAGTGCAAGAATGAGGCTGTCTTGGACAATGGCTCGAATCCAAGCACCGGTCAAACCTTCAGTTGTCTTGGCAAGCTTTTCCTTTACCTCAAGAGTTACATTGCGAGCAAGGTCGAGTTTCTTCAATAAATGGTGGAATATGTGGAAGCGTTGTTCTTTACCTGGCATACCAACCTCAATGATTCGGTCGAAACGCCCAGGGCGGTCTGCAATGGCGGGGTCGATTTTGTTGGAGTGGTTTGTAGTTGCAAGTGTGATGACGCCATGGTTTGGGACAACTCCGTCCATGGATTGTAAGAATTCACCCAAGAGTGGATGGTCAGATGCTCGTCGGTCCAGTGCCCCTGCTGTATCGATATCTTCGATGATGAGCAGGGTTGGAGAAAGTTTACGGGCCATTTCAAAACAAGATTTGATGTCATTTCGGCCGGTAATCATCTCAGCCGAAATCAAAATACAGGTAATATCGGAGTGGGCTGCAAGCCATTTTGCAATCATGGTTTTACCAGTGCCAGGTGGGCCTGCAAGAATTACGCCACGAGAATTGGGAACGCCACATTCGCGTAGTTTAGGCATCGCTTTTTGGAAACCGATGATGTCTTTCCACAGAGCTTCCTTCACTTTTTCATCCCAAGCAATTAATTCGTCAATGTTTTTGTCCCGGGAGATGAAACTGTAACGCAAATCGAAGAAGGCTCCTTTGAGAAAGCCGCGTTGGTAGAAATCAGATTCTACCTGGGTAATCAACTCATCAGCGTTCTTCCCTTTGACCAGAACTGTTGATTCAGTAGGAGTGTAGACTGAAAAACGCTGGTCGCCGTCATGGTCGACGGTTGAGACTGTAACAAACAAGTGGTCTGGATTTGTTTTAGATTTGTAAAAGCGGGTGCCAACGGCCAAGAACCGTTCACGTTGTTCTTCATAAAGTTCAATCGTTTCATAAATTGCTGCGCGCATTTTTCCTTGGTCTATCATAAACTCTTCAGCTATCTCGAATTCTTCGGCGAGGTATTTGTCGAAATGTATTTTCATCAAAATGCCTAATTTACCAGTCCAATACCGTGAGTCGCGCTTGTGCTTTGCACCGATAAAATCGTTCATCATCTGGTCACCTAGTGGCAAGGATGAGATTTTTTGGCGAGTAGCCACAACAGCAATTTTAGCATCGTCAAACTGTTTCATGTCGACGGATACTGGCCCGATTGGAGTTTGTATTTCCACAATTGATGAAAGCTGTTCTCCTTCAGACTTTTGTACTTCAAGTTCTTGCTCGTAGTGCTGTTCCATCGTAAATTCTTCTTCATGTTGATATTCATCTGCCATAATAATGCCTCGTTTAGGGTAGCGGGGAGTCGGACATACGAAATGCCGGGGTTATTCTCCGCCCCATATTGTTAACAATTCAACAGTATATGAAGGCGCGAAGGACTCAAACGAGAGATGCTTTTGGATGGGATTGAGGGGAATGTATGGCGGGTCCATCGAAAGTTGAATTCCCTGGTCAAAATAAACAGCGTATTCGTATGCGAGGGACCAAGCATGCCAATGAAGCGACCGCAAATAAGCTCAAGCGAGAACTTGCGAAATTATTGGAAAACCCTAGGGCGCACCTCCCCGTAATGACGTGGAAGGGTAAACTTCGCTGGGGGCGCACTGATCCTGTTACAAAGACGATGAGAGCGCTTGAATCCATTATTCGGAAAAAGGATAACGTTGCTTGGTTGGGTAAGCGCATGATGTCGAAGCGTGGAGATGCTGTGGCTAAGGCGTTTGCAGGTTCCCTCCATGCCGCTCATGATGAAGAAATCACTCTTGTTGGGAAATTTAGTTCGGAATCTTTTGGTTCCGCATCGTTCATCCGGCGCGGGGATGGGAAGCAAGGCTATCTTGCCGGTTTACAAAATTACTCAAACCTTACTCTGCGCATGTTACCATGGGAAGACCATGCAAAGCGCGGCATGTATTTCTTCACGTGGAAAGGGGGTTTTGTCTGCACTGGGCCAAACCCAACACCGCCCGATGAATGGCTTAATGATGTACTTGGCCGTTCTCGGTTTTCTTTTACCAAGCATGAAGATTTATCTGTTCCGGTTTGGGTTACTGGGGGATTGGATGCCCAATCCGTTCTTGATTTCAAATCAAGTGGCGGCGGTTATATTCGGTTCTCATTCAAGCACGGACCAATCCTCGCTATCAGCTTTGAAGATTTATCAAAAAGCGATAAGAAAGAATCGTCTTTTATCCACCATCTGGCTCTTTCGATGCTACCACCGTTCCTTCCTTCTATCCTCAAGATTGATGCCAATTGGGCTCCAAAGGGGTGGGATGAAGATGAGCCACTCCCTGATTCCGCCACAGAAGGCATGGACAAAATAATCGATGCTTGGCAGGGTTTGATAATGAATGAAGGCGTCATTGCACTCGCTCTTCGAAGAGCGGTTTTGGATTCAATTGATTCTGGATTGGTCGTTGGCGAATCATGGATAACTGGAATGGATGTTGAGTCCATTGAAAAAGCGTTAGAGTCGCACCCGGGCTCCTCTGATGAACGGCACCTTACCGCACATATGTTGTATGCTTCAATGGAGGAGGGTTCCGTTGATGGAGAAGGTTTACGCATTACCCCGAAAGGTGGTGTGTCTGAACGGAAAGCGGCAGCTTTGGAAGTCGTGGAGGGAACCAGTTGTGGTAATGTCCTTGGTGCGTTGTGGGAGAAATGGGGCATCAAAGGTCTCGAAGGTCTTGGAATTACTGGTCCAGAGGCTGAAGAAATTTGGAAAAAGCAACAAAAGAAGCCGAAGCCATTTGGTACCTTCCTCAAGAGTTTAGATTCTACGCGCGAACAAGCGCAAAAAGTAGCTCGGTTCCCAACACGTGGGGAGGTTTTGCCTAAGGCGACGGGCGCGGTGCATGATTTGATTCTTCAAGGCCTGCTTGAAGGAGATGGAAAGGCTGAACGAACAGCAACTCAGCGTCATGATTCTATCGACTCCGCTGCTGCTGCATGGTCTTGGTTGCTTGCTGCAGGCCGCTCTACCGGCCAAGAATGGCATTTCGAAATCAATGCGAGAGACCGTGGTGGGGCTTGGCAAGTTGCTACAAAAAAATTGCTCGAGGCTGGAAAGGAACTGTACAATTGCGAAGTTGATGAAGTTGAACAAGCAACGGCAGCATGGATGGAGGCGTTTACAGCTCTCAAATCAGCGACTGGTGAAGCAAATTAAACTCAAAGGTTGGCGAACCCTTTTTCGATATCGGCCCATAGATCTTCAAGGTCTTCAATTCCAATACTGAGTCGAACATATCCTGGAATCAGGCCTGCAGCATGCCGAACCTCTTCTGGAATCATCATGTGGCTTGAGTTAAACGGACACTCAACCAACGACTCAACTCCGCCGAGACTTGTTGCTTCATAGATCATTTCAAGACCCCGCATAAATTTCAAAGCCGCTTCATCGCCACCTTTGACGACAAAGCCAATCATTCCTGTTCCTTTTGGCATGACTCGTTGTGCAACTTCATAATCACTATGAGATTGGAGCGTGGGGTGGTTGACGCTCTCAATCATTGGGTGGGCCTCGAGGCGTTTCGCCAACTCAGCAGCGCTATTGCAGAGGACTGGCATTCGGACGTGGAGGGTTCGCATTCCTCGTTCAAGCAAATAGCAATTGTGTGGGTCTGGGCTAGCGCCAAAGTGAACTTTACGGGGGAAGATTTGAGCAATTAACTCCTTGGAGCCGACAACAGCGCCTCCAATGATGTCAGAATGTCCACCGAGATATTTGGTTGTAGAATGGATCACTAAGTCCACTCCCATGGAAAGTGGTTGGCAGGCCCATGGTGAGGCGAAGGTGTTGTCAATGATGCAGAGAAGATTATGTCGCTTAGCGATTTCAACCATGGCAGGAATATCGCAGACTTTGAGAACGGGGTTGGTCAGTGTTTCGATATAGAGGATTTTGGTATTTGGTTGGATGGCTGCCTCATATGCAGCAGGGTCGCGCATATCGGTCATTGTTGTTTCAATTCCAAAACGCGGCAGTTCTTCGGTGAGCAGACCGTAAGTTCCGCCATAGACGTCTGGCGATGCAACAATGTGGTCTCCTGCTGAAAGGAAAGATACCAGTGTAGTAGAGATGGCTGCCATTCCCGAAGCAAATACTTCAGCATCCTCGCCGCCTTCAAGGGCGGTTAATTTCTGTGCTACGGCATCGGAATTTACTGATGAAAGCCGGGCATAGAGGAGTGTGTGTTGTGCGCCGGCTGCCCATCCAGCATAGCGTTCATCGGTTAATTTGTACGTTGATGATTGGAAAATAGGGGTGTTGACTGCATCCCCTATGTGGTTGGTTCCGCTGTGGACAGCCTTACTTCCAAATCCATTCAAATCAAGTTTTTTATCGGCCGTCATAGAACTCCTCCATCCATCCGAATCGTTGTCCGCCATTTACTCTTCCTCATCGGCAGTTGAGAATATTTCCACGATTATGTTCCCCATGAATAACGCCCCACCACCAACGAGAATCCAACTACTCCAATGGTCAAGGCCCAAACTCAGCCCGTAGATCGTCGCCCAAACTGGCTCAAGTGCATAGATAATTGCTGCTTGTATTGGATGTAAATAGCGCTGAAACATATTGAGTAAAAGTAAGCAAAAGAGTGAACCTCCAAGGCCGAGGCAGATGACTTGAAGAAATACTCCGTCTTTGAAAACGAGGTCCCATTGTGAAATTGATTGGCCGCCACCAATCAACAACAAGAGGAGAAAAGAGCCAACCGTCACAACAATGAAGGAGGTTTGAGTTACGCCAACTGGTTCCATTTTTTGGGTGATTTTTTGGGTGTAAATAATGTGTAAGGCAAAGAAGACTGCGCATATGACGGTCAGAATCTCCCCTAGACCCCACGTCAAATGCGGAGGGCCTTGAATGAACCCTGCTCCGAATGTTGCAAGTAATACACCTAGGAGAAGTGTTCGTGAAGGTTTGGATCTGGTGAAGGCTACCGTGATGAGAGCTGTAAAAACAACATAGAGAGAAGTTAGAAAAGCGGAAACTGAAGGGCTGATGTCGTCTAAACCAATCATTTGTGTGACAAAACCAACAAGCATAATCCCTCCAAGAATCAAACCCCCGCGCCATTGCTCTGGGTGGCTCAGTGCGGCTCGAGCTTTTGGAAAGAGAAGGAGCATAGCAATTGCTGCCACGGCAAATCGGGCTGCAACAAGAATGGCTACGACTTGAAATCTACCAAGGTCTTGTATCTCGGGTTCAAGAGCGTTGAGGGCCTGCTTCATCCAGATGAACGTCGCGCCCCACACGGATGTGACTACCAGCAATGCGAACAAGGCTTTCTTGCGTTGCAGTGGGCTTGCAGGGCCGGCCTCCAAACCGTCGCCAAGTTGCGAGAGTGTTTCGCCCATAATCCGTGGCCGGAGTGGCGCCGAATGAGCATGACGGTCAAGATAGATGATTTACAAGCGCTTGAACGCTAAGACTCAAGGAGTGGGTGGAGTGTGTGTCGAATATGACGGTGGATACCGACTCTGTAGTGCGCTCATGGGAGCACCCCATCGAGACGGGTGAAATGCCGGAAAGTGGCACGGAATTCGATGCCATCATTGTCGGTGGTGGCCCGGGTGGCGCAGCAGCTGCTGGGTATTTGGCTAAGTCCGGCGCACGCGTTTTGATGATCGAAAAAGAAGTCTGGCCGCGCGACAAGGTTTGTGGCGACGCTGTCGGTGGAAAATCACTTTCCCACGTCAGTGAACTCGGCGTCAAAGCTGATATTGAAGCGACGCCTCATTTCAGAGTCACTGGAATTGTTTTCTCTTCTCCAAAGGGCAACACGGTTCGTGTACCGTTGCCAGAAGAAGATGTTGAAAGAATGGAAGCGGGTTATGCATTGCCTCGCGCCCAATTCGATTCATTACTGTTCGACCGTTGCCAAGCCTTGGTGCGTGGAGCAGGTGGTTCAATTATCCAAGGCGGAGATGTTCGTACTGTTCTGTTTGATGATGGCGCAGGAGGAGAAGACCCTGGTGAAGGGAGCGGAGATGCCCGACATGCAGCCGGGATTGTTGTTCAAATCGGCGGGAGAAAAGGCGAAGAGCGTACATTCTACTCCCGTGAATTGGTTGGTGCAGCAGGTTATCGATGTCCAGTCGCTCGCTCAGTAGTTGAGTCCTCCTACAGTGAAGTCATGGTAGATCGTGACCATTATTGCGGCGGATACCGCGAATATTGGCGGAATGTCAAAGGATGCGAAGCAAGCGTTGGCGATATTGAAATTCACTTTGTCGATTCGGTCATTCCAGGGTACTTCTGGCTCTTCCCTGTCTCAGAGAATGTGGTCAATGTCGGTATTGGAATGGTCATGGGCCTTTTGGATAAACAGAAAAAGAAACTGAAGGCGCTTCAAGCAGATGTTATCGCAAATCACCCGATGTTCAAAGATCGGTTTGCTGAAGCAGAATTGGTCCCTGGCTCGGCAAAAGGTTGGCAACTTCCTTTCGGCTCACCTCGTAAGAAAAGCAGTAACCAGCCCCGTCGTTCAAGCATGAATGGTATCCGGTTGGTTGGCGATGCTGCGTCTTTGATAGACCCGTTTTCGGGTGAAGGTGTCGGAAATGCATTGGTGACAGGAGAGATGGCTGCTCGGCACATTATGGAAAAAAGACCTTTCCTCGAATATCAAGATGAGGTGTGGAAGGTGCTTGGCCCTGAACTCATCAATTCCTATCGAATGCAAAAACTCAGCAGAAAGTCTTGGCTTCTCAATTGGTTTGTCGGAAAGGCGGAGAAAAAGCCCGTTCTGCAAGAAATGATGACTGAAATGATTGCAAGTAAAGAAGCCCAAGAGAATTTACATTCACCTTGGTTTATGATGAAGACACTGTTGTTTTGAGGTGAAGAAATGGATGCACAACTCGACGGAATTGATGCAATATTTCTTGATTTAGACGGCACTATTTACCTTGGTAATAACCTGATTAAAGGTGCTCTTGAGTTTCTCGACCGATGTGATGAACGTGGCATTAAACGCTATTTCTTATCCAATAATTCGAGTCGCTCGGTCAAACAATACGTAAAGAAATTGCATGCGTTTGGAATCCCCGCTGTCGAAGATGAGGTCTTGCTTTCTACTCACGATTTATTAGCATGGCTCAAATCCAACTCCGTTACTAAAACATGGCTTATTGGTACCGAAGGAATGCGAGAAATGCTTGAAGAACGAGGAATTGATACACGAAGTGACCACCCTGAGTATGTTGTTCTAGGCTACGATACGGAAATCGATTACGAAAAACTCGCCAAAGCCAGTATATTCCTTCACGCTGATGTTCCATTGGTCGCCAGCCACCCAGATATGGTGTGCCCTTCTCCCGATGGTGGGTTGCCGGATGTTGGCGCCTATCTTGCTTTACTGAAAACAACAACTGGAGTAGATCCTGTACACATTACTGGAAAACCCAACGCAGGTATGATTTTGCATAAGATTGAGGCTTTGGGACTCAACCCTGCTCGCTGCGCAATGGTTGGAGACCGATTGTATACCGACCTTGCGATGGCGACAAGGGCGGGTTGTGTTGGTGTCTTGGTGCTCTCTGGTGAAGCGACTATGGCGGATGTTTCGGAATTGGAATATGGGGCCGAACAACAACCTACTGTTATCGTTCAAAGCGTCGATCAATTGTTACGGTGATGGATTTCTATGTCAATGAGTGTCCGTTGGAAATGGTGGCGCTCCCGTCGCTTGAAACACCCACCCGATGATATTCACCGTGCAGGCGACCTTGCTGAAATGCGTCTGTGTAAGCTTTCAAGAGCAGCGGGCCGAGAAAATGGTTGGAATATTTTTGAATCTGTTCGGATACCAGACCCGGATGGCGGCAGAAGAGAAATTGATATGGTCGTCGTTGGAGGTAATACTATGCTGGTTGTTGAGCAAAAACACTGGGCTGGTTCTTTTACCATTACCGATAAACACCATTTTGTTCAAAATCGGAAGAATGGGACTCAGCATAACCATGATGGGGTTGCGGACCGTATTGCACGTAAGGCAAAAATCTTGAATGCGTTGCATGAAAAGCGCCTTTCACTTTCAAAGGAACAATCACTAGAGATGCAAGTCATTGTCGCCATGACACATCAGCGCCTTGAGTGGCCTAAAATCCCTAAGGATTTAGCGGCCCAAATGGTTGATGAAGCAGGCTTCATTAAAATCCTCGAGACAACGAGTCCAGGAGAGATGAACCCTGATTTGATGGAGACTTTAGAGGGATTCAATACGTGGGATGAAGTACATCTCCATGGGGGTTTGATGTTGAAAGGAGATGTGTTTGGTCTTGGCTTGGGCGACCATTTGCGTTCATGGTTTGCCGACCGAAAAAGCCCTGTTCAAGCCACTGCAGAACATAAGCGTTCAATGTTTTCTTTCTTCAACAACAACCCAAGTGAAGTCACACTGAATACCGGTGGAAAAAACATCATTGCGAAAATACCCTTTGGCCTTACCCTCGATATGCATGTTGTTGGTGAGAAAACGCCAAGAAAAGTCGAGTGGGCTACAATCACACACATCAGTGTGTCAAAGCCTCCAGCTGACTGGGCCAAGAACGTTTGATGTTCGCGAAGTTTGATGTGGGTTGGTCGAACGGCTATGGCTATGGCTGCTGTTTGGATTGAGGCAATTGGCTTACTGGCTGGGGTCATTGGAATTTTTGCTTGGATTCCACAAATCATCCAAGTTTGGGTTCACAAACGCCATGATGGTATCTCACTAACGACGTTTGCTGTCGTATCCTTTGCTCTTGGTTTATGGCTCGTCTATGGAATTCTAGTTGATTCCTTTGCTATGATTGCCGCCAACATCATGACTTTGTCAGTCATTGGTGCCGTTATTATTGGAGTGCTTCGCGTTCGTAAAAATGAACATGAAGAACATCAGTTGTAAGACGCCTTGGTGGTTGAGATGATGACTGCCCCAATCTTGTAGGGGTCTCCATTCGATGCTGGTCGTCGATCTTCAAGACGTCCAACCCAACCATCTTCGGGAACTGTAATTGGGATTCGGATAGATGCCCCTCGGTCTGAAACACCGTAGGAGAATTGGTCAATCGATTGAGTTTCGTGCAAGCCTGTTAGGCGTTGATCGTTGAATTCTCCGTAAACGTCCATATGCTTCTTGACGTTCTTGCCGAATTCTTCGCAAATCTTCGTGAACAATTCTTCTCCACCCTCATCGCGCATTTTGCCATCGGAGAAATTAGCGTGCATTCCAGAACCGTTCCAATCTCCTTTAACCGGTTTTGGATGGTATTCAATATAGCAGCCGTAACTTTCTGTGAGGCGGTCCAGTAAGTAACGGGCCAACCACAATTCATCGCCGGCTTTCTTGGCACCCTTAGCGAAGATTTGGAACTCCCATTGTCCACAGGCTACTTCTTGGTTGATTCCTTCGAAATTAATTCCGGCATCTAAGCACAAATCAGCATGCTCTTCAACCAGTGAGCGACCATGGGTGTTTCTTCCGCCAACAGAACAGTAGTACATTCCTTGAGGCCCTGGGAATCCACCAACAGGGAAACCAAGCGGGAGTTGTGTTTCAGTATCCATGATGAAATATTCTTGCTCAAAGCCGAACCAAAAATCTTCGTCGTCGTCTTCAATTGTTGATCGGCCGTTACTCGAATGTGGAGTGCCGTCGGCGTTCATAACTTCACACATGACAAGGAAACCATTGAAGCGTTGAGGATCTGGGTATATCCTAACTGGTTTGAGAAGGCAGTCTGAAGAGTTTCCAACGGCTTGTTTTGTTGAAGAACCATCAAAATTCCACATATCGCATTCTTCAAGGGTTCCAGTGAAGTCTTGCTTCACGATTGTCTTACTGCGCATGTTCTGAGTCGGGGAATATCCATCGAGCCAAATGTACTCTAATTTTGCTTTATCCATCATAGGTATCGATTCAAGGCTTGCGAAGACGGTATATCAACCATACGCTCACCTTTTACCCGTTTTAATTTGTCAATTGTTCATTATTTTGTTTTATTTCTAAACTCTTGACTACTTATGCCGCATATCGTAGTATTCTTTTCTATTCATTTGTTCCCCTCTTTCGGGGAAATTTGAACATTTGAACAGCACGGTGTAAATCGCCAAATTGGAGGTGAAAGTGGATGCCGACCGATGAACTCATTGGTGGTGGGCTCCACGGTCGAACAATGGAAATTCCAACCGGGGGATATTTGCGGCAGTGGCGTAAATCATTGGGGCTTACGCAGTCCTTGTTGGCTGAGCGGTCGGGATTGACACAGTCCGTCATTGCGAAAGTTGAGACGGGGTCGGTTGATCCGCGCGCTTCGACACTTCGAAAAATGGTTGGAGCGCTCAAGCGAGAAGAACGTCCTGACCAAGCCCATACTGTGGGGGACATCATGATCTCTGAAGTCACAACATTGACCCGGACAGATACTGTTCAGTCTGCAATTGATAAAATGGTTCTTGGTGGCATTAGTCATCTACCTGTACTCGGTGAAACGGGTTCTGTCGTTGGATTGGTTTCTGAATCGAGTCTTCTCAAAGGAGGTGTTGGAAAAGAATCTTTTGTTGATGAAGTAATGCGGGCTGACTATTCCATGGTTGATATTGATATTTCTGTCGAAGAAGCGCGTAGACTCCTTGGTGAGGAAGAAGTGTTATTGGTCAACCGCCGAGGTGTTTTGGTTGGCCTTGTGAGTCGTATTGATATGGTTCGTGCATTGCGCGAGACCGACTGATATTACTGGTTATTCGCTGCATCTTGGCCTTGGGGTGTGATGAGTACGTTGCTTCCATCGCGGTCAATATGTGGCACTGAAAGGACGCCTCCATTCACTGTAATGGGGCACAATACTCCACAAGCAGGAGCGAGGTAATCTTCCCCTGTTTCTGTCAGTACGAGGCGAATGCCGTGGCCTGCAGGCAAGAGAGCGTCTATGGCTTGGAACTCCATGAGCATGGTGAGGCTTTGACCAGGCAACACGGTGGTCGGGTCACTACCGCCTTGGTGATAGCGAATGTCCATGGTTGCATGGCCGATGCGGAGGTTAGTTTCTGCATCTTGAATCTCGACGAAGATTTGTCCGCCATCCATTGCAGCTTGAACTTCAAGGTGAAGTGTTGTGAGCCCTGAAATGTGGATGTCGGTGTCACTGCTGAGTGCGTCGCATTCAATCACCACGCCACTCACGCTCCCCCCAGACCCAGAAACTCCTTGCACTCGCGTCCCAGTTTGAACGCAAGTATCGAGTGGAACTTCGGTCGAGGTTCGGTCAAGTGGTGGCCAGGTATCTTCAATCCGCCATTGACCATCGTTGCGTTGAATTTGCGCGTGGAGTTCTGGCTTCTCTCCGATTCCTTTCAAGTAATACTCAAACCATTCAAACAAATCTTGGCCCCAATCCCAGCGCGTCATGTTTTGAATCGCTTCTCCACCGTATCCGCTTTCTTGTGCATTGTGTTTTGACCATTGGTCTGGATAGTTGTGCTCCCATTGACCAAGCATACCTCGAACATCAAAACCTGCATCGATGAACATCTGGTACCACGGGAAAACTTGGTGTGGGTCGACGTTCCAATCTTGCATTCCTTGAACCCAGTAAACGCTGCCGTTATAGTTGGTGAGTGCCTTCGAAATATGTTCTCTTTCTTCGTAATAATTTGCCATATAGGGGTCTAATTCACCCATGCCATACGTCACTGGGCCTGCGAAAAGGCCTTCGATTATATCGGGGCAAATGTTGTCCAGATCTTCGCCGTTATAATCAACAGTACTTCCAAAATAATTCATGTGCATCACTTGGCTGCGAGCCTCTGCACTTCCATTCTTGTAGAGAAGTGGGTGGAGTCCTGTTGTGCCTGAAATTGGAACGATGGTTGCAAGGTGTTCGCTGCCATGGACGGCTGCTTCCCATTGTGTTGCGCCCTCGTATGATTTTCCATACAGTCCAACTTTTCCATTGGACCAGTTTTGCGTGCCAAGCCATTCAACCGCTTGGTGAATCCCCCAGCCTTCTCCTTCACCGCGATAATCGAAACATCCTGAGGATTCTTCGGTTCCAAATACGGACACCTGTGCAAATGCATAGCCGTGTGGAATATAATTATCGTAGATAAACTCACCACGGCCACCGCCCACAACGTTGGTTGCTCCTGATTCATCCCCTGGCTGACCAAACGAAAAATAGGGACTAACGACGGCGATGACGGGGACTGTTTCGCCCATTTCAGTGTTCGAAGGCAACCAATATGAAAGGTGGATATTGGCAGTGGCAGGGCCAGTCTCCCATACCTCGGATGTATCAACCTCGAAAGTTGCTTCTTGAACTTCAAGAGCGGTATATGGCCCAGGTTCTAAGACATAGGAATAACTGTCTGTCCAGTTCCAATCAAGAGTATGGCGCTCCCATTCTGTTGGATAAAGCGTCGATTCACCCGCGCCCACCTCTGAAGATTCGCCCCCAAGGCAGCCCGAAAGAGGGCCGAGGAGAATCAACATCGACAGGAAGACGGCAATACGCATTGGTTGAGGCATGGAGTGGGGTGGCATCAATGTGATGTTTGCAGAACGATACATCAAGAAGGCGCGGCTCTTGGCTTCGTTATGGGCGTTCTCGTGACCGGTGCTGCTGGCTTCATCGGTTCACATGTGGTCCATCTCTTGTTGGAAAAAGGCTACACTGTTCGGGCAACTGCTCGGAATCCAGAAAAAGCAAAATTCTTAGAATCGTTTCCGAAACACAAGAATGCTACCCTTGAAATTGTCCAAATGGATTTGTTCAATAAAGGTGATGTTGATGCTGCGGTTGATGGATGTGAAGTTGTCATCCATTGTGCTGCAGCGTTAATGATTGGGGTGCGTGACGCTCAACGTGATGTTGTTGACCCTTCGGTTCTTGGTACTGAAAACCTCTGCAGCGCCATACAAAAAGCAGGGTGTGTCCAGACAATCATACACACCTCTTCAGTGGCAGCCATCCGAAGAACGCGTTATCAAAATGGGCAAGTTTTCACTGCTTCGGATTGGTGTGACGATGCTTCGCTCAATTCCAATCCCTATGGGTTGGCGAAGGTCGAAGCAGAACGCGTAATGCGTGAATTTGTTGAACTGCGGCCTGAAGAACAACGCCCACGGCTCGTGACCATACATCCGTCGATTGTATTTGGGCCGGTGTTTCAAAGACGCCATACGAATGGTTCGATGGCTTACCTCAAACATTTTACCGGGCGATTGCCGTTTGTACTTCACACTCATCTAAACTTCGTTGATGTTCGGGATGTGGCAAATGCCCATGTTGCAGCCATTGATTCAGGACAAGAAGGTGGCCGTTATATCTTGCATAAAGAAGGAATGTGGATGCGAGATATTGGTCGCAGTTTGCGCCAATACATACCTGGAAAGAAATGGGCTACGTTCCGTCTTCCTTCACCCCTGGCCACCATTATGGCTGCCTTCCATCCAAAGCTCACCATTCGTCAAGTTCGCTCTTCACTCGGCAGGCATGTTCGCTATGATGTCGGACTGATGAGTGAGGAATTGGGTATTGAACTTCATTCAAAAGAGCAGACACTTACCGACTCTGTAGAATCCTTGTTGGAATTAAGCCGTAAGGTATGAGTGGCACGACTCTTTGGGACAACCATGCAGGCGAACGAGTCATGGGGTCGCCGTTGGAGTGAAAACTCACTTGCAATGGCCCGCACCTACATGGAAGTGGCTTGTCGGAAACAGAGCCTGGTATGTCTTGCAGCGGACCGTTCAACAATGGCGGAACTGAATCAATTGATCGATGAAGTCGGACCGTATCTGGCGGCACTCAAAACCCATGTTGACTTGGTTGATGATTGGACACCCCAAGCGTGGTCTGAATTTTGTGCCAAGGCTTCTGCGGCCGATTTGTTAGTTTTCGAAGACCGAAAGTTTGCAGATATCGGCGGTATCAGTCGCAACCAAATGTCGGGCGTTTATGATATCCGTTCTTGGGCTGATTTAGTCACCGCACATCTCATCTCTGGCCCCGATATCGTAGACGGACTGCAGGCAGGATGGAGCGATGTTGGAAGAGAGGGTGGCGTACTTCTCTTGGCTCAAATGTCAAGTAGAGGTAATTTACTGGACCCAGACTATACGGCAAAGGTCGTGTCGTTGGGTAAATCTCATCCTGGTGTTTTCGGATTCATTGGAAACGGTTCTCGCCCAGCCGAATTAAAATTATTACGTCAAGCGGTTGGAGATGGTAAACTCATTTGGACGCCTGGTGTCAATCTTGCCGTAGGGGATGGAGAAATGGGCCAGCGATACGGCGATCCGCGCGAAGCAGTGCTTGCTGGTTCAGATTGTATTATTGTGGGTTCTGGAATTCACAAGGCCTCAAACCCAGCTCAACAAGCGAAAGCGTATGCTGAGGTTTCATGGGATGCTCTCCGTGAACGAAGCGGATAGGTGGGCTAAGTACAATGATTGTAACAGCATTGTGGTTACTGGTTGTGGGATTATCGGTTGTACCAATCTGGATTCTTTGGAATGCAGGCAAGAAAGCTGCTGCACTCGATTTTCGGCTCTCGCAGAATGATGCGACATTACTCGAAGATGACGGAGTAATCGTTACTCAAATGACCGGTTTACCAATGGGTACACGCGTTGTTCCAAACGCGCATGTGGTGGTTATTCCCGAACCAGTCTCTCAGGAGAATGGTACCATGCCTGATACTTTGGCATAAACCAGGTATCCTATTCCTGCCAAGGATAGAACAATTAGTAATTTGAATATTCTGCGTTTAGGTTTGGCTTCTATTACAGGAGTTAGTGGTGTTCCTGGCAAAGGCAAGGCTGGCATTCCAGGCAATGGAGGGAGAAGCATAAGCCCTTCATCGGCTTCCGGTTTGATGCGGTCTTCTGGATAGAGTTGGTCGAGATCTTCAAGGCCAGGTGCATCCGGTATTGGGCCGAGGATTTGTTTCCACTGTTCTTCAATGACTGTAGAAGAAATTGGTTTTTCAAGCCATGCTACAGCACCGGCTGAATGGCTTGCATCTTCGGCTAATTGGGCCTGTCTGCGCGCGGCGATGAACACTATTCGGCACTCTCCGCCGTGTTCTCGCATTTCTAAAGCTGCAAGATGCCCGTCAAGAGATGGGAGGTCAAGGGCAATGACAACAAGTTCCGGGTCTATTCGGATATATTCGTCGACTGCTTGGTCGCCATCTTCACAAACTTCGACATTGAATTCTCGAATTTTAAACACTTCGCGAAGTCGCATTAACGACATCTGATTATTATCCACAATGAGAACCGTAGGTGCGGTTTCTTCGGCAGTCGGGGTGACGTAAGCCATGTGAATCAACTCGCTGAAATCGCCATTACACATCAAATAACCGCACAAGAAAGGTCATTCTTCGCTGTCTTCGGTAGTACTTAGGTCTTCAACGGGTCCATTTTTCGGATTGGTAAAGGCTTCTCGGATGGTTTCGGATTGGGCTGCATCACTTTCTGCTTCGCGACGGCGCGCTGGAGCTTTGAGAAATTGGAATTGTAATTCACTGACTATTCCTTTTAGCATTCTTTCTTCTTGGTCGCTCAGGTTTCCCTTGGTCTTTCCTTGCAGCATTCGTAACAGGTCGATACCGGCTTTCGCCTCACCGATATTGAACATCATGTTTCCTTCTTGGTCCGGTAAAAGCCCAAGATGCAGCATAGCCGACCGCTGAAACATGTGAATCAATTGAAAAAACTGTTCTGTCTCTTCGTCTTTGAAGGTGTCCGCCATGATGTTCGGAGGGGTTTGTGGTCTAAGTCCTCATCGCTTCACTTCAATCGAACATTTGTTCAAGAAGCCAATCGGGATCGAATTGTTTGAGGTCGTGGTATCCTTGTCCAACACCTACGAAAACAATAGGTCGGCCGGTTGAAAAGGCAATAGAAAGACCTGCTCCCCCTTTTGCATCGGTGTCGATTTTCGTTAAGACTGCGCCGTCAAACTTCATTATCTCCTGGAACATTCTTGCTTGCTCAACCGCATCATTGCCTGCAAGTGAGTCACCAACGAATAACGTAAGGTGTGGATTTGCAACACGTCGAACCTTGTTGAGTTCGTTCATCAGATTGACTTTGTTTTGCATTCGTCCTGCTGTATCAACAAGAACTACGTCGATGTTTTTGGCTTTTGCTGAATCGATTGCATCTCGGGCAATTGCTGCTGTATCTCCGCCTCGTTGGCTGGAGATGCATCGTATCCCCAGAGTCTCGCAATGTGATTCGAGTTGCTGAATTGCGCCCGCTCTAAATGTGTCTCCTGCTGCGGCGACAACGGTGAGGTTTTGGTCGAGGAGTCTTTGTGCGATTTTTGCCGCAGTCGTCGTTTTCCCCGTTCCATTCACGCCAACAAGCATGATCACGACAGGGGTGTCGCCTGAATCGACGAACGATTTGACTGTTGCATCAAAGTCCCAATAGCCAGCGGCTAAAATATTGCGGAGGGCCCGCTTGAGTGCTGCTTCTAGCACTTTGGCGAGATCTGCGCCTTTACGGAGGCGTGAACCAACGAGACTGACTCGTAATGCGTCGATGACTGCAGTCACTGCATCGCTTGAAATATCTGATTCAAGGAGAACCCATTCCAATTCTTCAAGAAGATTCTCAAGGGCGCCGCCGGCTTTGATGACTCTACCGCCTTCTGAAACTACACCTCCACCGAGTTCAACTTTGACTTTTGTACCGGCCTCGGTTTCAATTTCAGCATCTTTAACCGACCCTTTTGGGGCCGATTTGACGCTAATTAATTGCCGGCCTGTTGTGGTTCTCATCATTGAAAGGTCGACATGGGAGCCTTTTGGTCGAGCGATTTCAACAGCGCCGCGTTTCTTCATTTCTTTTCGCTTTTTACTGACTCTCTTTTCATCAGCGCGGCGAGTGGTCACAAGGCGTTTCTTTTCCTTCCGGGATAATTCTGCGGGGAGGGTGATCTCTCCATCTTCTTCGTCGAAATCATCCCACTCATCGCCGGAGGTGTTCGGGAGTTCGAGTTCATCCAGTGCTTCGAGGTCTTCCCACTCATCGTCAGCGTCGGAGGATGTGGGTGATTCTACCTCTTGGGTTGTGGGGCTGGGCTCTGGGGTTTGGTTCTGAACTGAAACGAGTGCTTCTTGCGCTTCTTGTGAAGAAGCGTCGGCTGAAAGTTCGTTGGTATCGACTTCGGACGCGACTTCAGTCACTCGTTTTCTGAAGCGATCGAACAGTCCCATCTTTGCTCCCTCAGTCGTCTAATGTTAATTCGTTTCCAAACCGGCTTCCGCGTCGCTGTGGCCGACGGTTTGCTTTCTCATCTTGCGGCGTTGTATCCGTAGATGATTTTGGTGAAGAGGTTGGTTTTAATGCGGGGGTGGTCGGTGGTTGGGAGGGTTGGAGTTGTTCGGCAGCAGCATTGAATTCTTGGGCTAAGAGGGTGATTTTCTCTTCGAGAGTTGTTGCTTGTTCGGAGAGGTCTTTGTGAAGTAAAGTTATGCCTTCCTTACGCTCAATGGTCATTGTGTACGCTTCAGACCACGGTTTTTCACCAAAAACCCCACTCCCTATATCGACAAGTGCAGTGCCCTCCTCCTTACTTTCATGAATATAATTCAAGGTTACGCCGGAACCGATAGAGAGTCGTGCACCGGTTCGACCGGTTTTGCTGGACTCGTTGAGGTGTTGGAGGATTCCGGAAGTGACGTGGTGTTCATCGATAATTGCCGTAACTTGCTCAATACGCGCATGCAGGTCATCAAGTTGTTTGCGATGGGCGTCAATAGTACGCGCCATTTTTTGTAACTCGCTTCGTTCAACCATGCGGCTCACGTAGTCCGAGGTAGTTGTCATTCAAGAAGCCCGCGAGAGTTCACTCTTCTTCGTTTGAAGAAGAGAGAGGGCCGCCAGCAGCAGCAATTTCTTCTCGGAAATGGTCGGTAACGCGAGGTTCTGTGGAAAGGCGTGGGTCGATTTCCTCGACTGAAGTGATGGAGATAGCGCGGCGGTTAGCCTTGTGCCGGGAGCCCATAATCGAATAGGTTCGGTGTTCTGCATCATCGGCATTCGACGCTGGTAGGTCTAAAGAAAATCCTTGACGCATGCTGCCAAATGGGGCGACTCCTGTTACACGATAAGCCTTCATCGAAGTGGGCGACTCGCAAACCCGACTTAAACGCGCCGTCGCGCATTATCTGTGGAAATTGACCGCGAGATTGACAAAGTTTGACGATTCTACTTGGTTCATGCGCCCCGGGTTGATTGTGACGATGTTGCTTTTGCTGCCCTTGGTTCAAGGCCTTGCACCGGCGCCATTACCCGAGCCCCCCCTTGGAGAAGAGCAGGTATTGATTCTCGATGAGGGTGTTTGGTCTCAGGAATTGTGGGTGGCGTTGTACGGCGCTGGCTATACTCCCTTGCGGATGGTGAGTCCGGCTGAAATCTTGGTTTGGAGTTCGCCCGATAGTATTGGTTTTTCAGGGGCGCATTCAAACGAAGCGCCCGACGTTCAATTCAAAGGCGACTTTGGACATTTTGCTGAGTATGATTCATTCCGATTCGCTTTTGAGCCGAATCTCCCTGCTGAGGCGGTCGAGCAATTAGTCGCTCAATTCGAAAATTTTAACCTCGATATTGAAGAACAGGCCGAACATTACTCGTCTGTTATTCCGCATGTAGAGGTTGTCGAGTGGAGGGGTGGTTTCTCCGCCCTTGCGTCTCTCGATGGTTTGTTATGGGTCGAACCGGTACTGGAAACCTCTGCGCGTAATGAGCTGGTTGGTTCACTCCTTCAACACGGAAGTACAACTGGAAACCCCGCCTGGGAGTTGGGGCTCAATGGAGAGGGTGTTGTGGTTGCTGTTGCTGATTCTGGAATCGATGCGGATCACGCTTGCTTCAGGAATGCGACTGCTGCGGGGGAACTCGGTTCTGAAGGTGAAGGTTTGATTGATGGGGTTGGAACTCCGGGTTTAGACCATCGTAAAGTTTTGCTCCTGAACCATTCAATCGATTCAAGTGACACCCCTGGTCATGATGATTACCGGCATGGTACGCATGTTGCTGGTACGTTATCTTGCTACAATATCTATGATATGCGCTCAGATTCATTGCCTCAAAACGGCTCTTCTCTTTCCTATGCTACACAACTTATTTTCCAAGATATTGTTTCAGAAGATGGTTGGGTTCCGCCGGAGGTTGATGCCTTACTTGTCGAAGCGGGATTGTATGGTGCAACGCTTCACTCGAACTCTTGGGGAGATGATACCACAGCATACACACTCCGCACAAGTGATTTTGATGCTTGGGCTTTAGAAATGCCTTGGTCTCTTGCGTTTATCGCCCCAGGTAATAACGGCGGGCAACTTCTCGAACCTGCAAATGGGCGAAACGTCATAGCCGTCGGCGCCTCAGTGAAATCGGAATCCTCCGAGCGGTGGGGGGCATCTTCAATCGGCCCTACTGAAAGTGGGTCGAACGGCATTTTTGCTCTTGCAATCGGCTCTTCTGTTCAATCCGCACGCGCTGACGGCATGAGTGATTCTTACAATGGTGCTTTGCGTTCTTCATCGGGAACGAGCATGGCGACTCCTGCGGCTACAAGCACAGCCGCTCTCATTCAACAAATGGTTGAACAGGGTTGGATTTCAGGTAATGAAATCCGGACCTTGCAGCCCGTTAACGAATTACGCCCTGGGTGGGTTGGTGAAGGGAAGAACACAACCAATACCCTCAGTCTTGCTGCCGGCTTTTCACCTTCGGGGCCATTACTGCGCACCTTGCTCTCCCTGGCTACTACGCCGCTTTCTCAAGATATGCGGAATGGTGAAAGCGGTGGTTTTGAATTGCAAAACACTTACGATGGTTGGGGGCAGATTAACCTCTCAGAATTGGTAAATTTCGCTGAAGTTGAAATTGGTTTACATCAAGGAGATGTTACACCTGCAGAAGACGTTTGGATTCATGATTCTTATCGCCTACTTAACCAAACTCCGCAAGAATGGTTGCTGGAACGACAAGGTGGCTCCAATGCTTTAGAAAATTTAGTTGCTGCACCTTGGGATGGGTCAGGGGCCGCTGGCCCGTTTTTGGAACATGGTGATGTGTGGGTCGAACGGTTTGACTCCTCTGGTGGGTCTTTTGATGCGCGATTAGCTTGGGCTGCAGCACCTGAACCTCATCTGGTTGATGACCTACAATTGATCGTCCGACTTTCTGATGGGCGCGTTGCTGTTGCAAATCACTACCAAGCAGATGGGGATTCTACGCTTTATGTTTCGGAAATGGTAAATTTTTCAAACACAACGGTGTTTCCTCAGACAAATGAAACTACTCTCGCCGTTTCGCTATCAGAAGAAGACATCGAAGGTGTCGAATGGATTGAAGTTGAGGTGCGAGGGCGCTATATCTCCCCCAGCAACACAAACAATTCTGTTGGTATTGATGGAAGTAAGGTTGGTTTTGCTTTAGCCGTTCAAGGAATACAACGCGATTCTGATTCGTGGGAGGATAGTGATGGCGATGGTGTGCCGAATGTCGCTGATGATTGTCCAAATCAAAATGCCACTGCTTGGGATTCCAATGAAGATGGTTGTATTGATGATTCGGATGGCGACGCTATTGGAGACGATGTTGATGTTTGTCCAGGTGAAAACTCAAGTTCGTATGATGATAATTTAGATGGGTGCATCGATGATTCGGATGGGGATGGCGTGGTGAATAGCGTCGATGAATGTCCAAATCAAAATGCTGATGCTTGGGATTCTAATGGGGATGGTTGTATTGACGATTCGGATGGAGACTCTATCGGAGATGATGTTGATGTTTGTCTGGGTGAAAACGCAAGTTCGTATGATGATAATTTAGATGGGTGCATCGATGATTCGGATGGGGATGGGGTTTTCGATAACAATGATCTCTGTTTCACCGTTGTTGTTTCAACATTTTGGCCCGTAGATTTATCCGGGTGTAGACCTGTAGATTCGCTCCCTTCAATCGATTTTGTTTTATCACCTGAGCAGGATGGGGAATGGTATGACGCCCTCGTAATACAATGGAGTGTTGAAGATGAGAACGGTGATGCATTTGATACCGGTGCTGAAATCCATGTTTTGAATGCTTCAATATCTGGTGGTTCATATCCAATAACGTCTTGCTTGAAACAAAATGTTGTGAATGGAACGTTCACCTGTACGTGGTATATTCCAAAGGACCTACCCGTATGGGATATTCAGGGGGAGTTGTTACAGATTGAGGTTCATGCCCAAAGTCGAAACCTTTCACCGGAGGGTAAAAACGATATTGTGCTTCTCCGCGATGATGTGACTTTTACCAGCAATTGGAACGCCCCGCTGCTCGAAAATAATGAGACGGATACGTCGTCTGTAGAAGCTGTTACCTCAGTAAATCAGGCGTTTGCTTGGGGGCTATTCGCCATCATCGCAGGATTTGTTTTGATATTCCTGTTGAGTCGGAGTATTCGTCGAGACAAAGTGGATGAAAAGTTTCAATCGGCTTTTGCAGGCGGTGGTGATTACCACGCGCAGCCATCAAACGATGAAAGCAGGTGACTGCGAGGTTGAATGCCATTGGATTTTGTACAATGAAGCAATCGATGTAAAGGTGAACCTTGAAGGGTGGTGGCATCCTCGCCGATACATCCGCAATGCGGAAGGTGAAGAAAAATGAGTGACCGTTTATATGTTGGAATCGACCTAGGTACCTACCAATCTACTATTGCATCAAGTGCTGGTGTTAGCCACACAATCGAAACTGTTGTCGGGCGTCCTAAGGACCCTGTTGCACGAAATTTCCTCGGGCGAGATGTTCTGTTTGGAAGTGATGCTCTCAAAAACAAACTTGCATGTAACCTCTACCGGCCTATGGCTGCTGGAGTTGCCCAGGATGATGAAGCAAACTTGGCTGCAGCCAAGGCGTTTGTTTCTCACCTTTTGGAAACCGTAGACCCTGAAGAATTCGATGAAGTTTTCGGTGTCATCTGCTCTCCAAGCCACGTTTCATTTACAGACAAGTCAAATCTCGTTGCTACGCTCAGAGGACAAGTTAACGCCATCATGGTCGTTACTGAGCCATTCGCTACCGCCTTTGGGATTGGTGAAATTGCAAGTTCTATTGTCGTTGATATCGGTGCAGGAACAACCGATATTGCTCGAATCTATGGGACCTTCCCTACAGATGAAGACCAAGTTACTATTCAAGAAGCTGGAGATTGGTTAGATGGTGAACTCATGGCACTCATTCGAAAGAAGTACACTGGCGCTCAAGTCACAAAAGACATGGTTCGCAAGTGGAAAGAAGAAGTTTCCTATGTTGGCGGTGAAGATCGTGAAGCAATGGTTGAATTGTCCGTTGAAGGAAAGAAGCAAGTCGTTGATATTGGCGACCTTGTCAACCAAGCATGTGAAATGATTATTCCGAAAATCGGTAACGCAATCAAGCAAATCGTTGCTGGCGCTGACCCTGAATACCAACCTATCCTCCGAAACAACATCATCCTCTCCGGTGGAGGCTCTTTGATTGAAGGCGTTGCTGCTCGAATGGCTGACGAAATCTCTGATATCGGTGACGTCAATATTTGGTGTGTAGATGACCCAATCAATGCCGTTGCTACGGGCGCTCTCCAACTTGCTGGCGAAATGCCAGACGACATGTTCACAGCAATCAACTGATTGCCGGGCTCTTTCAAAGGGTAGAAAACCAGCCGTCTAAGGCTTGTTTTGATAGCGAAAGTTCAAGTGTGGTTGGGCGGCGATAGCCGCTTGTATGACGCTCGACTCTTCCGGAACAAGTGG
>Ga0115000_10001119_pt1 | contig 24287 bp, 10 predicted proteins | sample ArcticOcean_MG_C_6_FD_89690 | JGI IMG/M metagenome (GOLD analysis project Ga0115000, IMG submission 89690) | Marine microbial communities from western Arctic Ocean - ArcticOcean_MG_CB8_128 | ecosystem: Environmental > Aquatic > Marine > Oceanic | place: Arctic Ocean: Canada Basin | collected... | reverse complement strand
TGGCGATGGCGATGGCGATGGCGATGGCGATGGCGATGGCGATGGCGATGGCGATGGCGATGGCGATGGCGATGGCGGGGGTGAGCCCGAGAAACCGGAGTCTTACGATCCGGTTGTTGCTGCAGTTTTCAATCAAGTGGAAGGTGAATGGGAATTGATCTACGTCAATGAGATCGTTTCCAATGACTGGGAGGCCCTGTTCGACACGACAAACCCGGCCGTGGGCGAGGCCGAGCCGTACGTTGATTACGGCAGCGACGGCATGCAGATCGAGTTCCCAATTGACGCCAGCTTGGCCCAGGTGGCTGTCCCTATCTACGATGACATCGAGACCGAGCCGCTTGAGGTGTTCAGCATGATTCTGAGCAACCCCGAGGCCGGTTACATTGCCAACCAGGGAACCTCAGTCGTTGGGATCATCGATGACGAATGCTCATTCGAACTGACCGTTGATTCCGTGGAGACGGCGGAGAACGGCGGGCCGCTATTCGTCCAGGTGAGCCGCACCGGTGGCGTTGTCAATCCAGTTCTGATCGAGTACGACGTCACCGATGGTAAGGCTCAAAACACGGCGGATTATTTGAAAGGTGCGGGCCGGATAACGTTCGAGGCAGGCCAGGAAACCGCCGTCATCGTTGTGCCGATTATCGACGATATCGAGATGGAGGGACTGGAAACCTTCGAGCTGAATCTCACCGCTGCCATTGTTTCTCCTGACATCGCGCTAGAGGGTTCCGCGACCTTGGGCGAGTCGATCAGCATTCAGGTGACCATCATCGATGATGAGATGCCTGGTGGCGTGGATCCCGGTTTCAACCTGAAGGGTGGTGCCAACGGCCCGGTATTCAGCATCCTTGTCGACCAGGATGAGCGAATCCTGCTCGGTGGCGACTTCACCCGCGTCGGCGGCGTGAACTACGGCTACGTCAGCCGCCTGCACCCGGACGGCTACGTGGACAGCAGCTTCAATATCGGCACCGGCCTCGATGACATCGTCCGGTCGCTGGGCGTCCAGCCGGATCGCAAGCCGATCCCGGGTGGCCGCTACACCTTCGTTGACGGCAACGCAGTGTTGTCGGCATCCCGGCTCAATGCGGACGGCGGCTACGATAATACATTCGCCATCGGCGCGGGAGTGGAGGGCGAGGTGTTCGCGGTGGCAGTTCAGTCCGACGGCGGCATCGTCATCGGTGGTGACTTCAAGAAAGTTGCCGGCGAGGCCGCGAAGAACATCGCACGCCTGAACCCCGACGGCTCGATTGATGCCACCTTCGCGATGGGCACCGGGGCCGACAAGCCGATTCGCGACATCGCCATCCAGGCGGACGGCAAGCTGGTCGTGGTGGGTGAGTTCGGGATCGTGGCTGGCGGCAGCTTTGGCAAGATCGCCCGCCTGAACCCCGACGGATCGGCTGACGCGGGATTTTCGCCCGGCATTGGAGCCAACGGCATCGTCCACTCGGTGGGCATTCAGCAGGACGGTGGCATCATCATCTGTGGAGAATTCACCATCGTGGATGGGAAGGAGTATCCCTATGTAGCCCGCCTGCAGCCCAACGGCATCCTAGACGAGGAATGGGGCGGCGCGGCCGTGGGCATCAACGGCGCGGTATTTGATGTTGGCACACTCTTCGATGGCAAGGTCATCATTGGCGGCGAATTCACTGAGATCAGTGGCTATTCGCGAAACAGCTACGCTCGACTGCACTACAACGGCGAACTCGATCGCAACTTTGATCCCGGCGAGGGGGCCAACGGCCCGGTATTCACCGTGGCACTTCAACCGGACGGCAACATCCTGTTCGGCGGCCAGTTCACCCGGGTGGGTGAGTACGACCAAAACAACATCACCCGCGTTTTCGGCGGTGAGCAGTTTGCGCTTGGCCGGGTGGAGTTTCGGGCCCCGCAGATCGAGTACGACGAGGGCACGTCCAACTATGAGTTCAAGGTCATCCGCTCCGGAAGGGTGCAGGAACCGGTGACGGTTCAGTACAAGACTGTGGACGGCACGGCCAAGCAGGGCGAAGACTTTACCGCCGCGTCCGGCGACATCACCTTCGACCAGGGAGGGCGCGAGGCGACAATCTCGATCAGCCTGCTGGATGACGAATTGGCGGAGGGCACTGAGACGTTCACCATCGATTTGAGCAGTGAAGCCGAGGGCATCGACCTGGGCGGCCGCACTTCGATAGAGGTGGTGGTGATCGACAACGAGAGTTCCGCCAGTCTGGATCAGTTGGCGTACGAGGTGCGAGAAAGTGACGGGGAAGTCGTGCTGGCCATAAACCGGTTTGGAGGTTTGAGCGAGGAGTCCACCGTGAATTACGCCATCATCGCCATCACCGCGACGGCAGACGAGGATTACAACGCCGCTGCGACCGGCGTGCTGACCTTTGCCCCGGGAGCGGCCTCGGCTTCGTTTATTATCGGCATTGTGGACGATTTCGATGAGGAGCCGACCGAGCAGCTTTCCGTGACATTGTCTGACCCGTCCGAGAGCCTGACCTTGGTGGGTGAGTTGACCGCGACGGTGACTGTTCTTGACAACGACCAGCCGGTGTCGGGCCTGATCACCTTTGAGATGGGAATGATACCACCGGATTCCGGTTTGAGCAGCGCCGGCAGCAAGCCGTGGTACGCACAGACGGATCAGGTTTACGAAGGCAGCTATTCGCTGCGTTCCGGCAAGATCACAGACTCACAGGAGTCGATCCTTGTACTCGAAAGGGAAACAGGAGCCGGTACTGGTTCGTTCCACGTAAAAATCAGCTCGGAGCAGGATTGGGATTACCTCGAGTTTGCGGTGAACGGCCGCGTATTGGCCAAGTGGTCCGGCCGCGTGAACTGGAGGGAATTCGAGTTCCCGCTGCAGGCCGGCAACAATCGGCTCGAGTGGCGCTACCGGAAGGACCCCAGCACCTTCGCCGGGATGGATGCGGCATTTATCGACAACGTCTTCCTGCCCGAGGTACGAGTGATTGAGCCGGAGCCGGAAACGGAGCCGAACCTAGCCGTCGTAGGCATCACCGCCGAAGGGCTGCAGCTCTCCGTCACGGGTGATGCCGTAACTGAGTACAAGCTGCAGTTCAGCACCGACCTGAAATCGTGGAGCACACTGGCCAACGTCGTCACCGACGACACCGGCAAAGCCGTGCTCACTGACGCCGCCAGTGCGAAGACCTTGGACAAGGAGACGTGGGCCGAGGCCACTGGGTTTTACCGCGCCGTGCTAGTCGTTGGCGGTGGGGAAGAATAGGCCAATCGGAGCAACCAATTAACAAGCCGCCGGTTCACGCCGGCGGCTTTTTCTGCGCTTGGCTAGGTATCCAATTCCGGCGTGAGATTCACGCAACTTGCGCGTTTTTCTCAGGTCATTTTCCTTGGCCAAGAGTCTTAAGGATAAAAAAACAGCCTTTTTAGCCGTTGGAAAGCTTGGCATTTCCGGTGCTAATACATTTATTAACGTCGTTCTTCGGGTTGCTACGACGTTGTTTGGGGAAACGACTGGGAGCGAGGCGCTCATTCCGGTTGTCCGCCATAAACCTCCTTCGGTTGGCGGACTAGCCTTGCTTCCAGTTTCCTTTTTTGCCTTCAGGACACTTCTGGAAACTGCAATTTAATTCATTCAAAATCAAATAACCTAGCAAAAGAGCACTCTTTCAAATAACCCACCAAGAGAGCAATCTTGTTCCGGCGTTTCAGAAGTTTCCAGAAGTGCCCTTATGAAATTCATAATCACAATAATCGCAGCCGTCCTATTGGCGGAGTTATAAAGGTGATCAACAGTAAACAAGTCAAATCGGTGCTTCTAGCTGCGGCGACTTGGCTTTGTTTGCCCAATGGCGTGTCCGCCGTGGAGCAACCGGGGCTAGTTCTGATTGAGAATTACTGTCTCGATTGCCACGATTCCGATTCGCAAAAAGGGGAAGTTGACCTTGAAGCCGCACTGGGGGCCAAGCCGTTGGTCAAGAATATGGATTTGTGGAGAACGGTCATCTCTAGGATCGAGAACGGCGATATGCCGCCCAAGAAAAAACCGCAACCTAAGCCGGAGGAGAAGGAGCGGTTGCTAAATTGGCTCGACTCGGAAATTAACCACTTTGACTACAGCCAGGTTGACAATCCTGGCTATGAACCGGTTCGTCGACTGACGCATATCGAGTTCAGCAACACGCTGCGCGATCTACTGGGCTTGGACCTGAACTTGGTTGCTGATTTCCCGATCGATCTCAGTGGAACAAGCGGTTTCGAGAACAGCGCCAATACGCTTTTTCTGCAGCCAATTTTGATGGAACGCTATCTTAGCGCGGTTGACAAGGCGGTTGAAGCGACGGTGCCGCTGGATAGCAAACCAAGCGCGGACTCGCCCGTTTTTGTCGCTTGGCCAAGCGGAAAGATTACTGAAAGAGAGGCAGCGCGGAAGATTATCGATCGCTTTATGCTTCGTGCGTTTCGGCGGCCACCGACTGAAGATGAGGCGAAAGAATTTCAAGGGGTTTATGCTCGTTCGCGAAAGGCGGGCGAAAGCTTTGAGATGGCAATCCGCCGAGCACTTGGGGCCGCCTTGGTTTCACCCGCGTTCCTGCTGAAGTCGGAAATTGCCCAGGACACAGATGAGTCGTATCAGCTGAGCGACTACGAGCTGGCCTGTCGGCTGTCATACTATCTTTGGGCGAGCATGCCCGATGACGAACTGTTCCAACTCGCCGCCGAGAAGCGCTTGGCCAAGCCGGGGGTGCTCGCGGAGCAGGTCACCCGTATGCTTGCCGATCCCAAGGCGGGAACATTGGGTAGCGTATTCGCAGCGCAGTGGCTTGGCTTTGACGCGTTGGGGGTGCGTGTGCGGCTAGACCCCATTGACAATCCTTGGTGTACCGACACGCTGATGGCAGCGATGAAAAAGGAGTCGGCGATGGTTTTTACAGCGCTCGTTCGGGAGAATCGTCCGCTGAAAAACCTGATCGATTCGAAGAATACTTTTGTGAACGAGGAGTTGGCCAAGTTTTACAAATTGAAAGGCGTCGAAGGGATGGCGATGCGTCGGGTGTCGCACACGGACAAACGGCGCTACGGTCTCTTTGGCCAAGCATCGGTTTTGGCGGTGACCTCATCGCCACATCGCACGAGTCCAATTCGCCGTGGGGAGTGGATTTTGAATTCGCTACTCGGAACGCCGCCGCCGCCGCCGCCGCCCGATGTCGGTGAACTGGACGAGGAAATTGAGGAGAGCCGCAAACTCTCCTTCCGCCAAAAACTTGAGATGCACAGCAAGGATCCACGCTGCAACTCCTGCCATTGTGAGATGGATCCGCTTGGTTTTTCTTTGGAGAACTACGATTGGTTTGGTCGGTGGCGAACCAAGAGCCGCGGTCGCACGATCGATGCCAAGGGCAAACTGCCCAGTGGCACGGAATTCGAGGGACCGGTTGGTTTGCGCAAGGTGATCCTTGCTGAGAAGTTGGACGACTTGGCTCGTCAGGTGATCCGTAAAATGCTTTCCTACGCGCTTGGCAGGCAACTTGAGTATTACGATGAGCCTGCAGTGCGTAAAATTCTCGCGACGTTCGAAAAGGACGGTTACCGGATGCAGACACTGGTTCACGAGGTGGTGAAAAGTTACCCGTTTCAGTTCCGTAAAAACCGTGTGGAACCGGACAACGAATCGAAGGAAGTAGGCAATAATGGCTAAATCTTGGCAAATCTCACGAAGAACCGTGCTTCGTGCAGTGGGTGCAGCCGTGTCTCTGCCGTGGCTTGAAGCGATGCAGCCGCTGTCGGCGTTGGCAGTGACGCCCAAGCGGCCGAAGCTGCGTGTCGGTTATCTTTATTTCCCCAACGGCGTGGCCAAGGGCGGCTGGGAGCCGGAGAAGGTTGGGGGCGATGGCGAGCTTCTGAAACTGAACAAGTGGATGAAGGACCTCGAGCCATTCAAGGAAGACATTTTGGTTGCTCGAAATATTTGGACGCCACGCGGCAATGGTCACGGAGCCGGTACGGCGACTTGGCTGACCGGGGGTTCGTATAGCGGTTCGCGCGTGAGTGCCGGAGGCGCGTCGGTCGATCAGATCATCGCGCGTCAGGTTGGCAAAGACACGATGTTGCCGTCGCTCGATATGTCAATGAAGGGCGAGGGCTATTTCTCCAACAGCCTGCCGCGGAATACCATTTCGTGGGTAGGCGAAAAACTGCCGGCCACGCGTGATACCAATCCACGGACAATCTATGACCGGATGTTTCGCAAAGCCAGTGACGGAGTCACCGACAAGGGCGTGATTGACTTGGTCAATGGCCAAGCAAGGAGTTTGAAGCGTCGCGTTGGACGGATAGATCAGCAAAAGATTGATGAGTATTTGGAGTCACTTCGTTCAGTGGAACGCAGGATGGAGTTTGCCGAAAAACAAGCCGACAAATCCGCGCTTGGCCAAGTGAAGGGGATGGAGTTTAAGCGACCCCAGTTGGGCATTCCGGATAATCACGAGGATTATATGCGTACCATGATGGATTTGATGGTGCTTGGCTTTTGGTCGGGGGCAACGCGTGTGGGTTCGCTGATGCTGGATCACGGGCAGAGCAACCGATACTTCGACTTCATTGATGGTGTTCGGGGTACTTGGCATGCGCTGTCGCACTATCGTGATATCAGCGGCAAGTCCGAGGACGATGACGGCATCAACTCGTGGAAGACCGTTTCTCAAAAACGCGACATGTACAATGTGATCACCGCCTGGCACAACCGCCAGTTTGCCTACATGCTTGGTAAAATGAAGAGCATAGACGAAGGCAATGGCACGCTACTCGAAAACTCCATGCTCCTTTACGGTTCCAGTCTTGGGGACGGTCATGCTCACGGTGAGGAGAATCTGCCAGTGGTGTTTGCAGGTGGCGGCGGTGGCACGATTAAAAATGGTCGATTCCTCAAATACCGGAAAAACTACTCTCTCTCAAAATATCATTTAGCGACGATGCAACGAATGGGCGTTGGAGTGGAGGAGTTTGCCGACGCAGAATCGCCGATGAGCGGCTTGACCAAGGGTGTTTAGTTCGTCTTTCATATGAAGAAACTGATAGTTACCGTTTTGACATCGGTGTTCCTTGCCGGTTGTTCGACCTACCAAAAGAACGCCGATATCCCGATCATCGATACGCACATTCATTTATACGACACCACCCGGCCGGAGGGCCTGCCTTGGCCACCGAAGGACGACGAGGTTTTGTACCGACCAGTACTCACCGAGCATTTCGACAAGGTGTCGGATGAGAACGGTATCAATGCCACGGTTATCGTCGAAGCGAGCAAATGGATTCCTGACAACCAGTGGGTGCTCGACCTGGTGAAGCACGATCCAAATCGTTACATCGGGTTGGTCGGTAGCCTTGAAATTGGCACACCGGATTTCAAAAAGCACCTGACTAAGTTGTCGAAGGATGGGCGTTTTGTTGGCATTCGCATGCGCGAGAGGCCCGGTGGCGATAGTTTCTTTGAAAACGAGGCGGTGTGGAGCGATCTCCAATTGCTGTCCGACAGGAATCAGACGCTCGATGTTTTGATGTTTCAATACAGTCTTGATGACGTTGACATGATCTCCAAGCGTTTGCCCAAGTTAAAGATTTTGATAAACCACGTGGCTGGGGCAGACATTGAAGGTAAACCGGCCGATCCAAAATGGATTGCAGCTGTCCAAAAAGCGGCGAAGAATTCAAACGTAAACTGCAAAATATCCGGCTTATTCCAGCAATCACACCGCCAGCCGTCGCCAAGGAATCTGTCGTTCTACCAGTCGGAACTCGATGTGTTGTGGGAGGCGTTCGGCGAAGACCGTCTGATCTACGGCAGTAACTGGCCGGTGACCATGCGCGGCGGCACCTACGGTGAATACCTCGCGGTTGTGAAGGGGTTCTTTGCGGATAAGAGCCGCGCGGCTCGGGAGAAATTTTTCTTCAAGAACGCACTGAAATTTTATGGGCTTCCAGCACTGAAACACTAACTCAGTTCGGCTAAATAAAAAAAAGTTGCCGATCTCCTTCGCAAATACGGCGGCAAGACGGGCAAAGAATTAAAAGCCGAAGATCACTTCTGGAAACCACAATTTATTGCATGAAAAATCAGATGAACTAGCAAAAGGGCACTCTTGTTCTCGTATTTTAAAAGTTACCAGAAGTGCCCTTCAAGTCGCCCATTCCTTTCTTCGTTTTAATCTCAAACCGTTTGCATTTTGCACGGGTTTGGCAGCATAATGCTGTCCGTAAAAAGCTCACTTGAGTTGGAGGGTAAGTCTGGCTTTTTCGTCGAACCGGGGGGGGCAGCAGGTTGCTTGCCCGGGACGAATACACAGCGCGTTACCGCTCCAATAACGGTGTCCAGACATCGAACGCCATCGAGGTATCCGTGATGTAATTCAACGCATTGCGATTGTTGCTGATCAGTAAAAAAAGCATTCCTGAAGGATAAAACAAAAACTATCGGCCCGGTGATCCAGATTTCCCTCGTGTTCACCCGGCCGCTTTTTTGTTGATGGTCAAGGCATGTCCCGGCGGGATGGAAAAAGTCGCTGCAACTACAGTGACCGATGGGGGAGAGGCTGCGGGAGCCAAGGCCAAGGTCAAGTACACTGATCATTGGCTGAGCGCCGGCGACGTGGCGTTACTAGATGCCTAGTTTGGCAAGGTGGACGATGTGCTCAGGTAAAACCGAGCCGCCATCCCAAAACTCCGGTAGAACCTCCCTCAGCCCCGAAAGCTTCCTTCCCCGTCAAGCTGCCAGCATACTGCCGTCCGGCTGTGTTTGAATACTCCGCCGGTTTTTGTGTCTGACCTTTTCGGGGTTCGACCTTTTTTGTTTTCCGTGTCAAACGATTCAAAGACTCGTGTTCGCAAGCTGCGCTGGCTGCTGCGGATGTTTGTTGTGCTGCTGCTCGTTCTCGCTGGCACGGCGCTCTATCTAAACCAAGCCGGACTGCCGGACTTCGCCAAGCGGCACCTGCAATCGCGCCTGGCCCAGCGGGGGGTTCAACTGGATTTCGACTGGCTGCGGATGGACTGGGACGGCGCGTGGCGTGCCGGCCAACTGCAGCTTGGCCAGTCGGACACCGCCGGCAGCGTCGCGCTCACCGTGGATAACAGCGTTATCCGTCCCGATTATGGCGCGCTCCTCTCGGGCCGCGCCGCTGTTCGCGGGTTGTCCCTCACCGGGTTTCAGTTTGACGCGCAACTCAACGACGCCGGAGCCAACCTCACGCCGATGAAGGTGAGTTTTCCGGAGGGTGAATTACACCTGGCCGATACAGGCGCGCTGACAGCAAAACAATTGAAAGGGGACGTGTTGGGCTTCTCGGTGGATGTTGATGTGAGCTTGGCCAACGTGATGACACTCCGCACTGACCGGAAGTCCGATGCCAAGCCGCTTTCGGAAAAACTTAGGCCGTTCAAGGCGCGCCTAGTCGATTTGGCCAAGCGGCGGGATGTCGTGAGCTTTCGCAGCAAGCCAAGATTGCAACTGCAACTCGCCGGCGACGCGATGCGCCTCGGCGAATTGAAGGGCCGCGGCGTGTTGATAGCCGGCGGAACGACGATGCCGGAGGGGTCGCTGGAGGATTTGGCGATGGAGTTGAATCTTGGCGGCCCGGCCGGCATCGCTGGCTCGCTGCGCGTCATCGGCTTAGCGACGCCGACGGCGAAGATCGGTTCGGCAACGGCGACCGTCACTGCGCCGCAGTCGATCAGCAACGCCGTTCCCTCGCGCATCGATTTTGAATTGGCACTTGGCCAAGTGACGGCGGCCAAGACGGCGATCGAGTCGGTCGAACTGAGCGGCAGCCTGGCTGGAGCCGAGTCGCCGCCGGAGACGGTTGAGGGCTGGGCGTACTGGTCCAAGCTAGCGCCGTATGTGGCAGATTTTAGAGGATTAGCCAGTGGCATCACCGGCGAGAAGGGACTGGCGATTCGCGAGGTGTCGCTGGCGGGCGTCTGGCGGGCGCCGCGACTGTCGCTAAGCCAACTCGAGGCCAAGCTTTACGACGGCGGTGTGAGCGGTTCGGCAGAACTGAACGTCGCCACCCGCCTGGCTACGGCGAGCAGCCGGGTAAACTTCAGCCTGCATAATTTGTCCGATCTACTCACGCCCAAGGCGCAGCGTTGGCTCAAGCAATTCCAGTGGAGCGAGGCGCCGGTGGTCACCGGCACGGTGCGCGCGACGCTGCCGAAGTGGACCAACGCGAAGCCGGATTGGCGCGCCGAAGTGCGGCCGACGATGAGCGTGAAAGCCCAAGTGACCTCGGGGCCAATGAGCTTTCGAGGTGTCGAGATCGAGTCGGTGCGGAGCGACTTGGTGTACTCGAACCTCACCTTGCGCCTGTCAAATCTCCTCGCTAGGCGGCCAGAGGGGGAGGTTCAGGTGGCGCTGCGCTCCCACTCGGAGACACGGGATTTCCACTTCGACTTTCGCAGTAGTATCGATCCGCATGCGATCACCCCGGCGCTGGAGGAGGAGAAGCAGAAAAAGGGGTTCGATTATTTTTCATTCGAGACACCGCCAGTGATCGAGGGGCAGGTGTGGGGGCGGTGGCGCGAGCGGGAGCGAACCGGCTTCCGCGCCTCGGTGGAGGCGACGAATTTCACTTTCCGGGCGCAGCAGGTCGATGGCTTCGCCGCCGGGGTCTCGTTCGCCAACAGGTTTCTCAGCATGACCAACGCTGTGGTGCGCCGGCCCGAGGGCGAGGCCACGTTGGATGCGTTGGGCTTTGACATGCGCACCAAGCGGCTGTACCTGACGAATGCGGTGAGCCGGCTCGAGCCGGCGGTTGTCGCGAAGGCGATCGGCCCGAAGACGGCTCGCTCACTCGAGGCTTACCAGTTTCTCGAGCCACCGCTGGTGAGAGTGAACGGCTGGGTGCAGACAGGCCCAGGGCGTAACCCGGCGGAGTTGCATTTCGAGATCGACGGCGGGGCGTTTCGTTTCAGCAGGTTCAACTCGCAGGATATCGATGGCGAGATTTTTTGGAGCGGACAGACGGTGACGCTCACCAACATCGTCGCCGAGTTTTACGGCGGCGAGCTGCGAGGGAACCTCTTGTCCCGGTTTAACGACGACCGCTCGACGGATCTGGCCTTTCATCTCGAGACAAAAAAAACGGAACTGACTGGGTTGATGTCCGGCATCATGGAAAAAAAATCCAAATTAAACGGCCGCTTCGACGGGGTGCTGGACATCACCGCTAACTCAAGGGATTGGAAGAGCTGGAACGGGTCGTCCAGCGTGACGCTGAAGGAGGGAGACCTTTGGGAGCTTCCGCTGATCGGCATCTTCGCGCCCGTGCTGGATGGCCTAACGCCAGGGCTGGGCGCGAGCACGTTTTCGGAGGGCACGGCTGACTTCACCATCACCGATGGTGTCGTCGGGACCAGGAATCTAGAGCTCAAGTCGGCGTTGGTCCGGCTGCAGTACAAGGGGAAGGTGGATTTTGATGGTCGGATTCACGATGCCGGTGTGGTGGCAGAGGCGCTGCGAGACACGTGGGTGATCGGGCCGGTGCTGGGGCCGTTGTTCAACCTGGCGTTGTCGCCGATCGAGCGCATGCTTAAGTTTGAGGTGAGCGGCACGCTCAGCCAGCCGAAGCTGAATATGAAACACATTCCCAAGGTGTTGCTGGTGCCGTTTCAGTTGCCGTTCCAGGTCATTGACGAGTTGATCCCGGGCGGGGAGCCCGCCGAGGCGCCGCCCGGCAATCGTAGGCCGTAAGTTGCTCTGGCTTGGATTGGAAGTCAGATCACGCTATTTTTTGCCAGACAGCTGACGCGCCCGCGCAGGCGGTAAACCATGGCGACTTATACTGAAGATCAATTAAGGAATACCTACCCACGCTGACTTCCTTGTTGGCGAGTGTGGTCTCCGAATTCACCCGCCGGAACATCAGCCTCATCCACGTCTGATCGCTGGCGATGTTGTTCAATTTAGTCGACGATTAACTGTTGAGCCAGTTACCGCACGGTCTGCGAATGGACGAGCAGGACAGGATGGCGGCGCTCGATAAGCCAAGTTCGAGTCAGGTGCTGGCTGCTTCGCATCATATTTTTCCAGTGGTGTTCAACCAGTCCTTTAATTTCGATACCGAGAACGTCGGCTTTGCCGTCTCGGCGGATGTTGGGTCAGCTCTGTGACAGGTGCAAACCCCCGGTCCATACAGGGCCGGTTGGGTGACAAAGGGCTCCACATTCGGTTGCGCCTGGCCTAGCCTGTCGCCGCTTCATTTTTAATTATGAAAACACACACGATGATATTACTGGCCATTGGCTTGGCCGCCGTTCCGCTTGGCGAAGCCGCATGGGAGGATGGGAAGAAGCGCCTCAAGCCGCTGACCGAAGACACAAAGGCCAAGGTGCTGGCAGCGCTGCCGGCCAAGGCCACGGCCAAGCCGAAAAAGCCGCGGCGCATCCTTGTGTTTTACCGGTGCGAGACGTTTGTGCACGGCTCGATCGTTGAGGGGAACTTCGCCATACAGGAGTTGGGCAGGAAGACCGGCGCGTTCACCGCCGACTTGGCGGACGAGTACTCGGTGTTCAACAAGGCCAATCTCGAAAAGTACGACGCAATTCTGTTCAACAACACCACGAGCCTAGCGCTCGACAATGACGACCAGCGCAACGCGATCCTCGGCTTCGTTGGCCAGGGTAAAGGCGTTGTTGGCATCCACGCGGCGAGTGATAATTTTTACAGATGGAAAACCGGCGCGCGGATGATCGGCGGCCAGTTCAACGGACATCCATGGGGTGGGGGCGGCACGTGGTCGTTCAAGCTCGATGACCCGAAGCACATCCTCAACCAGGCGTTCAAGGGCAGGGGTTTCTGGCACAAGGACGAGATTTATCAGTACAAGCCGGAGACGTATGTCGGCGGCGACAAGCTTCGCGTGCTAGTGAGCCTCGACCTGAACACGGAGCAGACGATGAAGCCGCTCAACCGCAACGAGGGGTTGAAGAAACAATATACCGAGGGCGGTCGCACCGTGCCGGTGTCGTGGATTCGCACGTTCGAGGGCGGCCGTGTGTTTTACACGAACCTCGGCCACAACGCGTCCACCTACTGGAACCCAGCGGTGTTGCAGCATTACCTGGACGGACTGCAGTATGCCTTGGGCGACTTGACGGCCGACGCAACGCCGTCATCGAAAATCACCCGCGAGGAAGTGCTCGCCCCGCCCGCGCCGTAGCCGGCTCGGCCAAGCCCATCAAGGCCGTGCCCCTCCGGGGGGAGAACTCCGCGACAACCCGCTCCGCATTATCGATGTTGATGTTCTGGCGTGGCAACCTGCCAAGGCCAAGTATTTGGTTGATCTCCGGGTTGGCCACTCCGTAGCTGTTCGCGGTGCGCAGACTCATCGCCAATGCGCGGTTCGGCATTTCAACGGCATGTGGCACCTTCGGTTTTGAAGCTGGATCGATTCGATATCGTTGGCCATAGCCCGAATTATTTCCTGACGACGACTCGCGGGTCGGCTGGCGGCACCGGCTCGTCGAGCGCCCAGAGGATGCCGTTGAGCAGCAGTCGCTGAAATGCCGGCAATCCAAAGTCATCCACGCTGCCAAGCGATGTGTAAAAGATGCGGCTACCGTTGGCCTTGTTCGTCCACGCCACCGGCTCGCTGATTTCGTCCCGTCCCGCGAGCGTGCCAGTCATAAGCACCGAAACGGTGGAGGTGACCGGTTTGTTTTTGTAGAGGTGCGATTTTGCTTCGAAGGCATCGTGCGGTACGGCGGTTAGGATGGGGTGGTTAGCTCCTGTGGCCGTGGCCCGAATGATGGTGGCAGGATCTTTTGGCGGCTTGTTGCCGTAATGGTTCCGGTAGTCAACGCCCAGTATTTCGTCGTCGAACTTGGCCCAGCGCGCGTGGTTTTCGCTGGGTGGTTCACGGTCGAACGCATGGCTGGAGGTGCGGATGCCGACGAGCGGTTTGCCCTTGGCCAGGTGCGCGCGGACGAGGTCGAGCTGCGCCTTGGGCGGCGTTCGGCGGCGGACACTCAGGAAAAGTAGGTCAGCATCCTTCAGCGCCTCGAGGCCGGCGAAATCGTTCGGATCGTTTTGATTCACGTGTACAAACGAGCAGCGGATGCCGCGGTACTCGAGCTGTTTTTTGGCAAACATCGGCAGGGTCGAGGCTGTATTGTATTCACTCTCGCCGATCATGAACACGACGTGTGGCGGCGTGTCGTTCTTGAAGCGGAACGACTCGCCACCAAGCAGTTGGTCGCTGGTTGTCGTCGGGCAGACCCGTTGCTCAATGTGTTCAACGACCAGCGATGTGCCGCGAAAGTGATTCACGTACGGCCAGCTCGCCGGGTTGTACATCGAGTCGGTGAGGTCGCGGACGAGCAGGACATTTTTGCCGTTACGCGCCATGTTGCGGAGGCCAAACGGCCGACCGAGCACGCACATGTTCGTGTGCACGCCAACGAGCAGTAAGTTGCGGATACCTCGCGCCTCAAGCAGGTTCCAAATCTCGATACCGTTGTCGCTGATCGCGTCGTGCTTGGGGTCAATCTCGATCAGGTCGACCTGCCGCTTCCACGGACTGCCCGGGTTGCGTCCAAGATCGGCTAGGTGCCTGGCCCAGGCGGCGTGCTCCGCCGGGTCGTCGTCTTCGCCGCCATCTGAGTGGTCGATGGGGTAGCCCTGGCTTTCCTCCACCTTGTCAATCCAGTGGCACCAACTCTCGATGGCCTTGGGTTGCACGGCGGCACCGGGCGCGGCTTGGGCGCGTTTGCGGGCGGGGTGGTTTTTGTAAAACTCCATGCACGACGATGGCGCGTGAATGATCAGCGCACCCCTGGCCCGTGCGGTGTTGAGAAGTTGGTTCATGCGCGGCGCCATTTCGCCGACGCGGCCGACGGCGTTTTTGCAGTGGTGCAGATCCCACATGTCGCAGACGATCACTGCCGTCTCCTTGGCGTCCCAAAGAACTTTTTGTTGCCGCACGGCCCAGTCGCCGTCTGCGTCCCTGACGCGGTCGCGTGTGTTGAGTGTGAACGTCTCGGCGTTGGCCAAGGCGAGTGAAAACAGGATAGAAAAAATGGCGGCGCGTTTCATGAAATCGATGTGTGTTCTCGGCGGTGTTGCTATCGGCTTGGCAAAGCGCTGTCAACCAAAACACGCCGTGTAGCAAACAAGGCTTCGCAAAGGTTACCCGGCGGTTTAGCTTGACCGAGCGAAGCGGATTATGAGCGAGACGACGAACCCACCCACCCACCCCAGCGAGGGGAAGCTCGCATTGCGAGTACTGGTGGTGGAGGACTCGGAGTTCGACGCGCGCATGCTGGTCGGGCTGCTGCGAGCGGGGGGGTTCGAGCCTGAGTTTGAGCGGGTGGAAACAGAGGGCGGAATGCGAACCGCCCTTGGCCAAGCGCAATGGGAGGTGATACTTGCCGACTACAATCTGCCCGATTTTAGTGCGCCAAGGGCGCTCGAAGTGTTGAAGGAATCGCAACTCGACATCCCGTTTATCATCGTCTCCGGTGGCATTGGCGAGGACACCGCCGTGGCCGCAATGAAGTCCGGCGCGCACGATTACCTGATGAAGGGCAACCTGGCGCGGCTGGTTCCGGCCGTGGAGCGGGAATTGCGCGAGGCTTCGGTGCGATCCTCACGGAGGCAGACGGTCAAGGATTTGCGAGCGAGCGAGTTGAGGCACCGTTCGTTGATCGAGAACACTTCGGACATCATAGCGGTGCTGGATTGTAAGGGCATGATTAAATTTGTGAGCCCGGCCTGCGATCGAGTACTGGGCAAGAGTGCCGAGGCACTGATCGACAGCGACTGGTTTGCGCTGGCGCATGGGGAGGATCGGGATCGATTGATGGCAGAGTTCGGGCAGGCGCTTGGCAATGAGGGGAAACAATTCGCCATCAAGGGCAGGTTCGCTGCAGCGGACGGGAGTGAGAGGGTGATGGATATCACGGCAAGCAACCTGCTGGCCGATGAGGCGATTGCCGGGGTGGTGATCAACGCGCGCGACATCACAGAGCGGTTGAAGGAGCAGGCGGTGATGCACGAGTCCGAGGAGCAGTTCCGGGTGGCCAGTGAAATCCAGCAACACTTGTTCCCCTGGAAGGCTCCGCAGTTGGACGGGTTTGACATTGCCGGTGCATCCAGGCCGGCTGCGGCGACGGGTGGCGATTACTTTGACTATCTCACAACCTCAGACGGTCAACTGGCGTTGGCGATCGGCGACGTGAGTGGGCACGGTATTGGTCCGGCCATGCTGATGGCGGAAACCCGTGCGTACCTCCGCATCCTCACCCGAAACCGTAACGATCTGTCACTGATCCTCACTAGGGCAAACACGATGGTGGGAGAAGACGTCGGCGAGGAGCGATTTGTGACTATGCTGTTGGTCAAGCTTGATCCTGAAAAAAGAACGCTCGTCCATGCCAGCGCAGGCCACTCTCCCGCTTTCATTCTGGGCTCCGACGGCGCGGTGAAGAGTGAACTGAGGAGAACCGGGATGCCGTTGGGAGTCATGCCAGACGCGGCGTACACCGTGTCCAAGCCACTGTACTTGGCCAAGGGGGATGTGTTGGTGTTGCTGACCGATGGGCTTGAGGAAACCACGAATGCGGCAGAGGAGTTATTCGGAGTCGACCGCATCCTGCAGGCGGTACACCAAAACAGACAGTCGAAGGCGGCTAAAATCGTCGAGTCGGTTTTTGAAACATTGAAAGATTTTTCCGACAACGCGGAACAAGTGGATGACTTGACGATGATTGTTGCCAAGGTCGAATAATTTTTTACAAAAAAATGCTTGCCAAAGTACAGCTTCTCCGGTAAAAAACCAAAGAATTGAAGGCGAGAAGCAAGCCCGGTATCTTGATGGGGACAGGTACGATTCGTTTTTCCGTTTTGTATCTGGCCTGTTTTCTCTGTCTATTGGTCGGGTTGCCGGCGCTTGAAGCCAAGGAGGCTCAAACTGTAGAAATCGGTCGACTTTCTCCGAAGAAATACGGTGATAAACCATTTGTTGTGACTGCCAAATCCAGTTCAAAATTGCCAGTTTCGATTTTTGTGAACGGCCCGGCTTCGGTAGATAATGGAGGGAGAGTAACCATAAAAGGAGCCGGAAATGTGCGTGTTTTTGCCGTTCAGATGGGAAACGACCAGTTCATCCCTGCCAAGCCGGCAATGGTGACACTTGAAGTAGCCGAGGCATCTTTGGTTATCCGGGCAGAGGACAAGAAAATGAAGGAAGGGGAAAAGACTCCAGAATTGACCGTGACATACAAAGGATTTGTCAACGGAGAATCGGTGAAGAATTTAACCAAACCAGCCGTAACGAAGCTTGTTGAGACGGGCAGAGGGAAAAGGAAAAAGTATAAAATAGTCCCAAGTGGTTCAGAATCAATGAATTACAGTTTCAAGTATGTATCGGGTAGTCTTGAGATTATTCGAAATAAAAAGAGCGTTTTTGGGCGAAATTGATTTTGCCCTGTAAATGGAGTGGCTTGTAGCTACTCTTAAAGAACAATTAATAAAAACAACCAAAACAAGTAAAAAACCTACGACTTTTTATTCTTTGAATCGCTCCCGTGGGGGTATGGATATTCTTGGGAATAAAAGACTTGCCAAGGGTTTGGTCTTCTGGCCAACTCCGTGGCGGTTGTAAGTAAGTTGTCGGTTGTATCGTTGAGTTAGCTTCAACAAAACAGTATTTCAACTATGAAAAAAATGATTGGATCCAAAATTAAACGCACCATAGCGGGTCAACTCGCTTTCGCTACGGCTATGATCTTTTCCCTTCCGGGGAATATGATAGCTCAAACAGCGCAGACGATCACTGCTCCAAGTATTGATGCGGTTACGTTCAGCAGCACTACTCTTCTTGATATCTCGGCAACGTCCGATTCAGGATTGGCTGTTAGTTACGGCGTTGCAGGGCCAGCAACCATTGGTACTAACGGCATGTTAACAATGCTTAGCAAAGGTGATGTCACGGTATTCTACTTTCAGGATGGCAAGGGTGCAGTTGCTGCCACGTATGAAGCGGATGGTACGACGATTAAGACACCGGCGGAGCCAGCTATTAATCGGGCATCGCCAGTGGTGAGATCATTTACGATCAACGGTGCTTCGGCCACAGTTTCTTTGGCTGATGCTACAGTGGCTTACACAGGTAAAGGCCAAGCTCTAACTCCAACACAAACTGATTCAGGAGGTATTGTTTTGACTGAACCAATTGCTGTCACTTACACGGATACGACTGGGACTGCTGTGTCTAACCCTACAAATGCAGGTGTGTATACGGCAACCGCTGCCATAACTGCGGCATCAAGCTATTCCGGTTCTGACACAGCTACCCTGACCATCGCAAAGGCAGTCGCAACAGTTACAATTTCAGCAATCAGCCAATCTCACGACGGTGCGCAGAAGCCTGTAACGGTTGTGACAGTGCCTGCTGGTCTATCAGTGACTACAACCTATACCGGGGGATCGTTCGCTCCTGCAGCAGCTATAGAAGCAGTTGCAGGAGTTGAAGCAGTTGCAGGAGTTGAAGCAGTTGCAGCAGTTGAGGCGGTGGCAGCAGTTTTATATGTTGAAGGTGATGTGTTGCCAGATGGCAAGGCAGTTGGTGACGTGAAAACAGCAGCGGTGGCGGCTGTCGTAGCAGTGGATGCTGTAACAGCAGTGGATGCTGTGGTAGCAGTGGATGCTGTAGCTGCTGTAATAGCACCTTCTAGTGCGGGTGATTACGCGGTAACAGTCTCTGTTGTGGATGATAATTATTCAGGTTCATCGAGCGCGACTTTGACCATCGGGTCGGTGACCATAGGCACCACTTCTGTAACTTACACTGGAGCCGCTCAATTGCCTTCAGTGGCTGTGGTTCCGTCTGATTTGACGCACACTGTGACTTACGCGGATAGTGCTGGAGAAGCTGTTTCAAGTACCACAAATGCAGATACTTATACGGTTACTGTAACCGTGTCGGATGCCAGGTATCCGGGGGATACTTCAGCAAGTTACACCATTAATCCTGCACCGCTAACGGCTGATCTGGGTGATCTTTCAATTTCTTATGGTTTTGGCACCCCGTCCTCGGCGGATTGGGCTGGGACACTTACATTTACTGATGTAGCCGCAGTTGAAGCAGTGGCAGCAGTTTTATATGTTGAAGGTGATACAATACCAGAAGGCATGGCAGTTGGTGACGTGAAAACGGCAGCAGTTGATGCTGTAACTTACAGCGGTTTTGTTGGAGGTGAATCCGCCACAACAGAAGTATTTCCTGCAGTAGTCGCTGTTGAAGCGGTTGCCGCAGTTGTGGCAGTGGCAGAAGTTTTATATGTTGAAGGTGATACAATACCAGCAGGCAAGGCAGTTGGTGACGTGAAAACAGCAGCAGTTGAGGCTGTAGTGGGAGTTGATGCTGTAGCGGCAGTTGATGCTGTGCCAGCTTTGATTGACACTGGTTTAATTGTAAGCTTCGACAGGGCGGTATCCAGTGGTGGATCCTATGTGGCAACACCTTCGGGTCTTTCCTCAAAAAACTACACTTTCACTTATACTGATGGGTCGTTGCAGGTAACCAAATTAAATGCAGCGATTACAGTGACCAATACTTCTCAGGGCTACACCGGTTCCGCCCTTGGCGTTACGGCGACCCCTTCGATTGAAGGTCTGACCGTTAATTTGGTTTACCGAGATTCAGGGGCTGTAGTGGTTGAGAGTCCCACGTCTCAGGGAACCTATTTTGTTACTGCAACCATTGATGATCCCAACTACGAGGGTGTAAAGCAGGATACACTAGTTATAACGCCAGCGGCAACAAGCCTGGTATTAGTTGACCTACCCGATGTGGTTTACAGTGAAACTCCGATCACGCTCCAGTCGACCGCGACTGGTGACCGTCCGGTTCTCTATTTCGTCACGGGTTCTGCTTCGGCTTCCGGGAATGTCGTGACTTTAAAGACCGCTGGAACAGTAAGAGTAACTGCTTATGTTGCTAGAACAAATGATTATGAATCCGCATACGAGACCAAGACATTTAATGTGAGCAAGGCTCAGGTTGGCGTCGCTATGCCTGATGTCTCTGCCGTTTATACGGGTTTGGGTCAATCGCTATCGACGACAGTTTCAAATGAAAGCGAGACACTTACGGTCGATGTCGATGTTGTTTACACCGATGCCAACGGAACCATCGTGCCAAGCCCGACTGACGCGGGTATTTACACTGCTACTGCAACCGTTAACGATTCGAGTAATTCAGGTTCCACGACCGGTACACTGACGATCTTACAGGCTCCCTTGAGCATCACGGCAGATGCCCAGAGCAAGGAGTATCTTGAGGCAAATCCGGTTCTTACGTTGACTTACACCGGTTTTGTAAACAGTGAAGATAGCTCAGTACTTACTACTCAGACTACAGTAGGTACGGAAGCTGATGTAAACTCAGTGCTTGGTTACTATGGAATCGTAATTTTCGGTAGTGTAGCCAGCAACTATGCCATCACTCATGTAGACGGTACTTTAACAGTTGAGAAAAATTCGATTGGGGTAACTTTGGCGGGTTTATCCCAGACTTATACCGGATCTGGCTTGGTTGCTACGGCTACTCCGGCAGTGGCTGGAACCAGCGTAGTGATAACCTACGCGGATTCTGAGGGTGCGGCGGTAGCTAGTCCGACCAACGCCGGAACTTACATTGTGACAGCCAGTGTTGATGATGCCCTCTACAGGGGAACTGAAACTGGTTCTTTAGTGATAGGCAAGGCAACGGCAACTGTAGCTCTGAGCGATTTGGCATCAACTTATAATGGCTCACCTAAGGCAGCTGCAGCGACAACTGATCCTGCAGGCCTTAACGTTGATCTTACTTACAGCCTGGGAACAACTGTGGTTGCTCCTATTGCAGAAGTTCTAGCTGCTGAAGCAGTTGCGGCAGTTGCAGCAGTTGAAGCAGTTGCAGCGGTTGCGGAAGTTTTATACGTTGATGGAGATACAATTCCAGAGGGCAAGGCAGTTGGTGACGTGAAAACAGCAGCCGTGGTGGCTGTGACAGCGGTCGATGCTGTGGCAGCAGTCGATGCTGTAGAAGCAGTCACAGCTGTAACTGGACCTTCAAATGCGGGCACATATTCCATAGTAGGTAGTGTGAATGACGATAATTATCAGGGTTTTATTACTGGTGATCTGGTCATAGCCAAGAAGGTGTTATCAGCAAGTGCTGATAATCTTACCAAGGTTTATGGCAGCGCCAACCCTACGGGGACTGTCACTTATAGTGGGTTTGAGAATAGCGAGGATGTTTCGGTATTGGACGTTGTACCTGTTGTAAGCCTAAGTACTGATGAAACAAGTGGTGCTGGAGTGTATGACATCTCTCTTTCTGCAGGTACCGACAACAACTACGAAATTACAAACCTGGTGCCGGTTTCAGCAGTTGCAGCAGTTGTAGGCGTAACAGCAGTTGAAGCGGTTGCAGCAGTTACAGCAGTTTCGGAAGTTTTATACGTTGAAGGAGATGTAATTCCAGAGGGTAAGACAGTTGGTGACATTAAGACAGCTGCAGTAGCTGCTGTGACAGCAGTAGATGCTGTGACAGCAGTAGATGCAATAGCTGCAGTAGCTGCTGTTGGTAAGTTGACTGTGACTAAAGCAGTATTGACAGTAACAGCTGCAGATGGAGGGAAAATTTATGGAGCGCCTGTGGGACCTATTGGGTTTGGCGTCACTGGTTTTGTTAATGGCGATGTTATCGGTGGGGTTGACACCCAGCCCAGTGTGACAACTACAGCAACCGCGACCAGCGACGTTGGGAGTTACGTGACAACAGCTTCGGGTGGTGTGGATGTTAATTATGGTTTTGCATATGTAGATGGCTTTTTAACTATTACAAAAGCATTGGCCACTATTGCAATTAGCGATACTACAGCAACATACGATGGTAAATCTCATGGAGTGACGGTGACCACTACGCCGGCTGGTCTAGAGGGTAGTGTTACAGTCAATTATAAAGATACCACAAACGTACCAGTGTTTGTTGGAGTCTATGATCCTGTTACCGCCAGCATGGATGACAAGAACTACAGTGCTCTTGACGTGACAGGCACCTTTACCATTGAGCAGGGTACCTCAACTTACGTCACTTTGGCGGAATTAGATGACGCCTATTACGGTGATCCTCCATTTGACCTTGGTTTAAGTACGTCAACAGGGAGCAGGGTAATGGTATTTGTATCAGGGCCTGCGGAGGTAGCCAATGATGGTGGTAGATTGGTAACTGTTAATGATGTGGGAACCGTTGATATTTTGTTATATGCATTTGGAGCTGGAATACCGGATGCGTACAGATTTCAAGCTGCCTCATTTGAAGTGAAAAAAAGGCCTCTGCTTATTACTGCGGATGACAAGAGTCGTGCCTATGGTTCCAATAATCCAGAACTAACCTACAAGACTCAGGGTTTTGCTCCAGGCGAGGATGAATCTGTTTTTTCAACAGCACCGGCATTGACAACTCTGGCAGACAATGCTTCCGGAGTTGCAGATATAGCTATCACATTTTCCACAGAGGCGGTTGATGGTACTGGGCACTATGCAATAAGCCATCAACCTGGAATATTGACTGTATCCAAGGCGCTCTTGACGGTTACGGCAGTTAGCCAAACCCGTACCTATGGGGATGACAACCCTGATAGCCCAACCCCACCCCAAGGACTTCGTGTGCGTGAATATCATGACATCGGTGGAACTGCGGTTTTAGAACTTTTTAAGCCGTCGGATATTAGTGCTACAGGTGATTCGGTTGTGCCGAGTTCGGACAATCACCCGGCTGGTGAGCATGCTGGATTTGCAATCGATAACGACTCCGCTACGAAATATCTAAATTTTGATGGAGCAAATGATCAACCATCAGGTCTGACTATAACTACCGGAGGTGGAGTGGTGACCGGATTGGGACTTACTTCGGCCAATGACGCGCCGGATCGGGATCCAGCGACCTTTGTGTTGTCCGGATCCAATGACGGAGGGGTAACACTTACCGAGATAGCCTCGGGAGATGTTACCGCCTTTGGTGCTCGTTTAGAACGCCAGGAGATATCCTTTTCAAATGATGCGTACTACACGACTTATGAGTTGATGTTTCCGACAACAATGGGTGCGAGTGATTGCTGTATGCAGATCGCTGAGATCGAGTTGCTCGGGACACCGCTTTCGAGTGGTCACGACTTTCAGGCTATTGCCGGTTATTTTGAGTGGCCTCAGACTGGCGATATTAACACAAAGCCGGCTGACGATGTCAGTAATAATTATGGTGTTGTGATGGATGGTTACATCACTCCGACTGAAACGGCTGCTTATCAATTCCACATTGCCGCAGATGACAACGCTGAGTTGTGGTTAAGCACGGACAGTGATTCTGACAACCTCGTGAAAATTGCCAATGAACCACAGTGGAACGGGGTCAGAAGTTTTGCAGCGACCGATCGTCGCGGGAAAGTGGATAAAGATACGATCAGTGTAACCGCTCCTGCAGCTGCAGCTGCAGTTGAAGCAATTGCAGCAGTTGCAGCAGTTGCAGCAGTTGCTGAAGTTTTATACGTTGAAGGAGATGTAATTCCAGATGGTAAGGCAGTTGGTGACGTTAAGACAGCTGCAGTAGTGGCTGTGGCAGCAGTTGATGCTGTAGCAGCTGTGGCTGAAGTTGTAGAACTTGATGCTACTGGTCTGGCTGCCGCTATTGCTGCTGCAATAAATGTAGGAAGCAGTGATACCAGTACTAGCGTGACGGCTACTTCATCTGATGGAGTGGTTACCATCACAGGAGATAAAGCCAACAGTATTATCTCCATTGATTCCAGGTCGACAATGGCAGGAAGCGATGACACCCATACGGACATAACATCGCCTGGTGACACAGTTGTGCCATCATCAGACAATCACCCTGCTGGTGAACATGCCGGACTTGCGATCGATAACGATTCGTCAACAAAGTATCTTAGCTTTGATGGAGCAAATGACAGCCCGTCTGGTTTAACTATAACTACCGGAGGTGGGGTGGTGACAAGTTTGGGGCTGACTTCCGCCAATGATGGTCCTGAGCGGGACCCGGCGACCTTTGTGTTATCAGGATCAAATGACGGAGGGGTAACCTTAACCGAGATAGCCTCGGGAGATGTTCCCGCCTTTGGTGATCGTTTCGAGCGGCAGGAGGTATCCTTCGCAAATGATGTGGCCTACACGACCTATGAGTTGATCTTCCCGACAACAGTGGGAGCGAGCACCTGCTGTATGCAGATCGCAGAAGTTG
>Ga0115000_10001117_pt1 | contig 24301 bp, 17 predicted proteins | sample ArcticOcean_MG_C_6_FD_89690 | JGI IMG/M metagenome (GOLD analysis project Ga0115000, IMG submission 89690) | Marine microbial communities from western Arctic Ocean - ArcticOcean_MG_CB8_128 | ecosystem: Environmental > Aquatic > Marine > Oceanic | place: Arctic Ocean: Canada Basin | collected... | reverse complement strand
GAACGCGTGTGCGGTACAACGTCGGCGTGCGGTTGCGCGGCACCACGTCGCGAGCGTCAACACACAAGAGTCGGCGCGTAAACTTCCCCAACGACCGGCCGTGGCGCGGTCACACGGCGGTCAATCTAAACGCCAACCATCCGCATGCGCAGGAACTCGGCAGCGCGTTGTTTCGCCTCGCCGGTTTGCCCGCGCCGCGAGCCCGGGCTGTGCGCGTGTTTGAGAATAACGAGCGGCTCGGCGGCACAAGCCAGTTCGCTCACTACGCCGAGTTGGATCCGCTGAACTCGGAGTACATCCGCTGGCAGTTCCCGAACGACAACAGCGGCAATCTTTACAAGGGCGGTGGCTACGCCGACTTGAAATTTCTCGGCGACAAGCCCGCGCCGTACGCTGAAAAATATTTTTATGCCAAGCAAACCAATGCGTGGCAAAATGACTACTCCGACTTGATCGAATTCCTCCGCGCGCTTGGCAAGGTGGACGAGTCTGCGCTGGCCGACCGGATGGACGTTGACGCGTGGATGCTGCACCTCGCCGTGCACGATTTGCTGGGCAACGAGGAGACGAGCCTCGTCACCGGCGACAAGGGCGACTACGCGCTGTACGCCGGCACAGCCGACCAGCGATCCGTGCTGATCCCGTACGACCTCGACGCCGTGCTCGGCACGCAGGGCGGGACGCAAAGCCCTCTTTGGCGCGCTGCCGCCAACCCGGCACTTGCCCAACTGATGAGCCGCCCGGCGGTGGCCGTGCGGTATTGGTTTCACTTGGAAGACCTCGCCCAAACGGTGTTTTCGGCGGAGCAACTTGAGCCGGTGATCGACCGGCTCGTCGGCGATTATTTGCCTCCCACCGAGGTCGATCGGCTGAAGTCGTTCGGTGCCAAGCGGCGTGAGTTTGTACTGTCGCAAATCCCGCGAGAGCTGACCGTCGCCACCGGCTTGGCCAAGCGCGACGGCTTCTTTTTTTCCGATAACGCGACGGCGACTTTGTCCGGCCAAGCGCCGGCCACCACAACGGTCGCAGTCGAGGCCAACGGCCAAGCGGCCGACTGGTTTGCACCGGAAGCGCGGTGGCAGGCCAAGGTCACATTGCGGCGCGGACTGAACCGGCTGCTCGTACGCGCGCTGGACGCCGATGGCAACGAGGTCGCCCGGCAACACGCCGACGTCTGGCATGGCGACGCGCCCACCCGCTCGCTTGGCCAACGGCTGACACGCTCCGCCCGCTGGACGGCGGCGCGGCCGCTGCTCGTGGTCAAGCCGCTGGTTGTGCCGGCGGACGTCACGTTGACGGTCGATCCCGGCGCGACGGTTTGTTTCGGGCCGGAGGGAAGGCTGCTCGTCGAGGGACGCCTGCTTGCCGAAGGCGACGCGCAACGGCGTATCCAGTTTCTTCGCGCACCGAGAACGGCCGGCGCGTGGGGTGGCGTTGGCTTCAGCGACTCGGCGCACGATAACCGGATCGCGCACGTCGATTTTCATCATACCGGCTCGTACGCGCTGGCAGTCACGAACTCAGTTGTCACGCTCGACCATGTGCAGTGGCACGGCACGCGGACGAACCTGATTTGGTTTCAGGACGCGTCGCTCACGGTGCGTGACAGCGTGTTCCCCGATCTCAGCCACAGCGAGCATGTGCGCGGCATCGGCATTCGCGACGGCGGCGAGCTGGTTTTTAAGCGGAACCGCTTCGGCACGACGAGCGGCTACAATGACATTTTAGACGTCAGCGGCGGCAAGCGGCCCGGGCCGGTTTTGCAGATGTACGACAATGATTTTTTTGGCGGCGGCGATGACGGGCTCGACCTCGACGGCATGGACGCGCACATCGAGGGCAACACGTTTCACGGCTTTCACAAGCGCAACACAACCTCGAGTATCTCCGCCGCGCTGGCCACGGGGCGGTACGGCGAACAGGCGTCCGACATCACGGTGGTGCGGAATATTTTTTACGACAACGACCACCACATTTTGCTCAAGCAGGGCGGGCGGCTCGAGGCGGCGAACAACACGTTCTACGGCGGATCATTTGGCGCAATCGCGTTCGACGAGCCGCTGCGAGATCTCGAGATGCCGCGCGGCGCCCGGCTTATCGGCAACATTTTTTCCGGCAACAAGGCGGATCTGATTCACCTCAAGCCGCTTTGGCTCGAGCAAAAATGGGTGTGGCTGCACGTGTTCGATTCGATCATCCGCAAGTCGCACGACTGGTTCGGCGAACGCAATCTCGCCGCCGATCCGATGTTTACCGACACGCCACTCGACGTTCATCTGCTGCCCGGCTCAACCGCGATTGGCACCGGGCCGAACGGGCTCAACATGGGCGCGCGCGTGCCCAACGGCGCGTCAATCTCCGGCGAACCGCCCACGCCGACTCGCGAGACGAACGCCGCGCTCACCATCGGCGGGCCGGGTATCACCCACTACCGCTACCGCGTCAACGATGGCTCGCTTGGAGGCGAGCGTCCGGTCGCCGATCCCATCCGCTTGACCAAGCTAACGCCCGGCGAAATCGTCATAAGTGTCATCGGCAAAAACAGCGCGGGCGCTTGGCAGCCGCTTGGCCAAGTGAGTCGCTCGGAGTCATGGACGGTTGCTCCAAACCACTCGCGCTTGGTCATCAACGAGGTGCTCGCCTGGCCAGCCGACGGTGCGCCGGATCAAGTCGAGCTGTTCAACGACAGCGCGACCGTTGCCGACTTGAGCGGCATGAGCCTCACCGATGATCCGGCCAAGCCCCGCAAGTTTGTGTTCCCGCCAGGAGCGTACCTCGTGGCCGGGGCGCACCTCGTGCTGGGCGGTGAACTCGGTTTCAAGCTGGACGCCGATGGCGAAGGCATTTGGCTTTTTGACGGCAACGGCGAGCGGCTTGACTCGGTCGAGTTTGGGCCGCAGTTGCAGGGGCACTCCATCGGGCGTGCCGGTCGCACCGGCGGCTGGACGCTCACCCGGCCAACGCTCGGCGGGCCGAACGTCGCGCTCGCGCTTGGCCAAGCGGACGCCGTGCGCGTGGCCCAGTGGGTAGCCAATCCAGCGGACGGTGAGCGCGACGCAATCAAGTTGGCCAACCCGGGCGCGTTACCCGTGGCTCTCGACCGGATGCGGCTCTCCAGCCAGCCGATCGGTGCGCCGACGATGTTTGTCTTCCCGCCGCTGAGCTTCATCGGCGCGAAGGCGGGACTGCCGCTCGACAGCCGCGCGCTGGGTTTCGGGCTCTCGTCGGCGCAGGGGGAAATTGGCTTGGCCGGTACGGACGGTCGCTGGCTTGAGCGCATCGTGTACGGGCCTCAGCCTGACGGCGGCCGCTTGGCCAAAAATCCCGGGGTTATTATCAGCGAAGTGATGGCGGACAACCGGACGACGCTGTCCGACGAGGACGGCGATTTTCCGGACTGGATCGAGCTGCACAATCCCACCGCCGCGCCGGTGGACTTGGGAGGCTTTGGGCTGTCCGACGACTCGGCGCAGCCGTTCAAGTGGCGCTTCCCAAAAACCGCGATTGCGCCGGGAGAACACCTGCTCGTTTTTGCATCGGGGAAAAATCGGCGCGTGCTCCGCAAGCCCGCTGCCACCCCACAGCCCAGCATACCTGGCCTTCGACTTTGGCTCGACGCGACAAACACCGACTCGCTCACTACCGACGCGGAGGGCCGCGTGTCGCGTTGGCAATCGGCCACCGGTGTCACGGCCGCACAAACCGACATCGCCCGGCAGCCGCGAAGGTCGACTGATCCGTTGAGCGGGTTGCCGGTGTTGCGGTTCGACGGGCTGGACGACTGGCTGTCGTTTCAGTTGCTCAACGATGTTCGAACGGTGTTCGTCGTTGCGCGCGAGGATGCCCACGCGACGAGCTCGTTTCGTGCTGTGCTGGGGGAGAACAGCACGGCGGACTTCACGCGGGGCGGTGACGGGGTTTTGTATTTTCACCCCCACAGCGGCTTCGCCGGGGAGGACTCGGCCGCGCGCGTCAACGGCGCGCCGGTGAACCCCACGGCGGCGCGCTGGCCGAAGTCGCTTTGCCTCGTCACGAGCGTGGCGACGCGGCGATTGCAAGCCAGCCTGGTCGGCTCAGATCGGTTTGTGCCGGGTCGCAACTGGCACGGCGACATTGGCGAAGTGCTGGCTTACAACCGGGAACTAAACGACGACGAAATCGCCACCGTCGAGGCTTGGCTCAAGGCCAAGTGGGCGCTACCAGCGGCGGCGCTGCATGCCAACTTCAAGCTTGGCGGCGGCGATGACGCGGTGATGCTCACCGAGCCGATTGGCCAACTCGCCGCCACGCTCTCGCTGACACCGTGCCCGCCGGATGCCACGGTCGGCGTGGGTGCAGATGCGATTGGCCAAGCGCTGTTTGCGCGGGCGACCCCGGGAGCGGCCAACGTGGCCAAGCCGCACGCAGGTTGGGCCGAGACGCCGCGCCTGGCCAAGCCGCCCGGCGTGTACGCCGGAGCGATCGACCTGCAAATTACGCCGCCGGGGTTTCGGGGCGAAGTGCGCTACACGCTCGACGGCTCCGTGCCCGGACCGGAGGCCAAGCGCTTCACCGTGCCGCTCCGCTTGGCCGAGCCGACGGTGGTTCGCGCGCGGGTTTTTCGAGATGACCACCTGCCGGGGCCGGTGGTGACGGCGAGTTATTTGATCGGCGAACCGGCACGGTTCCCGGTCGTGTCGCTCTCCACCGCGCCACGGAATCTTTTTGACAGAGACCATGGCATTTACACCGCCGACAATGCCAAGCACGAGTGGGAGCGACCGGCATTCTTCGAGTGGTTCGAGCCAGATGGCCGACGGGCGATCGGGCAGGACGTTGGGCTGAGGATTCATGGCGGCTGGTCCCGTCATTATGACCAGAAATCGCTGCGGCTCTACACCCGCAACCGGTACGGGGAGAGCTCACTCGATCACCGTTTTTTTTCGGAACTGAGGGTCGATTCATTTCGCCGATTGCTGCTTCGCAACTCCGGTAACGGCTGGAAGCTGGCGTTCATGCGCGACGCGATCGGCCACGAGTTGGTGGCCGGGATGGGGCTGGATTCGCAGGCGTGGCGGCCGTCGATCGTGTACCTCAACAGCCGCTACTGGGGCATTCACAATCTACGCGAACGGATCGACCGGCACCACCTCGCCAGTCATCACGGCGTAGCACCGGACGGGATCGACCTGCTGCAAAACGGCATCCGCGCCGGCGACAAGGAGCATTGGAAACGCCTCGAGCGTTTGTTCACCGGGCCGACGGAAACACCGGACGGATGGATGCCCACGCTCGAGCCGTTCGTCGATCTCGACAACCTGTTCGACTATGTCATTGCCGAGGTGTTTCTCGACAACCGTGACTGGCCGCTTAACAACGAACAACAGTGGCGGCCACGCACGGCGGCGGGCCGCTGGCGATGGATCCCGTACGACATGGACGGCATACTCGGCACCGGCGGAAGCCGACCGTGGGTGAACTCGTTGCGAGGTAAGATACTTTATCTGCCGGTCAAGCGGCCGCCGCTGTTTGTCTCGATGATGCAGGCGCTGCTCGAGGAACCGCGCGGCCGCGAGCGCTTCGTGCACCGGTACACAACGCACATGCAAACCACGCTAAGCCGGGCACGCCTTCTGCGGGTGATCGACGACAAGCAGGCCATCCTCGCCCCGGAAATGGCGCGCCACATCGCGCGTTGGCAGCCGACAGAAAACAGCAACCCGCTGTCAGCGCTGCCGCTCCGCAACAGCGGCGACTGGCTGGCGGAAGTGCAGGTGCTGCGTGACTACGCCGAGGCACGGCACGAACACGTCTGGGCGGATTTGCAGAATTCGTTCAAGCTCAGAGAGCCGGCGACGCTGCAGGTGGGCGACTTGCCGGGTTTGCTCGGCGTCGAGGTCGAGGGGCTCGCCCTGCCACGCCGGGGCGGCGACCGGGCCGCTAAGTTTTTCACCCGGTTGCCGATGCGGCTGTCGCTGCGCCTGGCCAAGGGTTGGCGTCTGGTTGGCTGGGGTAACAACATCGGCCCGGGCGACGACGGGCGATTCATCCTCACCGGCGACACGACGCTCCGGCCGCAATTGGTTTTCGAGCCCGCGCATCGGCCAATGTTTCAGTCGATCGAACTGGAGCAGGGCAACCGGCTGCGGCTTGTGTTTTTCGGCATCGCCGGGCGGACGCATCACGTCGAGGCGTCGGCCGATCTCGCCGATTGGCAGCGACTTAAAACTATAGCCGTGCCGGGTAGCGAGTCGCAAAGCATCGCCCTGCCGCTTGGCAACGAGCCGGGTCGGCGGTTTTTCCGGATCGTCAGCGACCCCGAGTGAGCGCCGGTTTTTCGTTGCCTCGAACGCATCCCGGGGCTTGAATCCTCCGCGACCTGACCGATCCGGATGAACCAAGCCAAGCCCAGGGGAATGATGCGTTGGCCGCTTTTCCTGGCGGCGCTTGGCCTTGCGCTTGGCCAAGCCGGCTGCGGGCCGGGCGAATCCGAGCCGCCCTCCGCCCCGCAACCCAAGCCGCGACCGGCCCCGGAAGTCGAAACCCGCACGCTGCACGAGCTCGCCGCCACTGACGACACCGACGCGCTGCGCCACGCGCTGCAGCTTGGCCAGGCGATCGAGGCGCTCAACGCGCTTGGCCAAACGCCGCTACACATCGCCGCGATCAAAAACAAGCCGGCAAACATCGGAGTGCTGCTGGATTTCCGCGCGAATCTCCACGCCAAGACGCAAAAGGAAAAAGTGGACGCGCTCTATCTCGCCTGCGCCCACGGCAGCCGTGACGCCATAAAGCAGCTCCTGGCCAAGGGCGGCAAACCCGACTCGACCGCGCCCAACGGCTGGACCGCCGTTCACGTGGCAGCGATCAACGGCCGCGACGCCGTACTCCAGTTGCTGCACGACCTCGGCAAGGACTTGAGCCCGCTCTGCCCCGACGGCACGCCGCTCGACTTCGCACGCATCCACAAGCGCGACACCACCGTGCAACTGCTCACCCGGCTGGGCGCGAAAAAAGGCGCCACGCTCTCGGTGCACCTGTCCGCGCGACACGGCGACATCGAGGCGCTCGATGGCTGGGTGAAACGCAACCGGGCCAATGTTCATTTTCGTGTCAAAAAAAACCGGGCCACACCGCTGCACTGGGCCGCCGAGACCGACCAGGCCGAGGCCGCCGAGTTGCTGCTCAACCACGGCGCTGACAAATCGGTACGCACCGACGGCGGCTGGACGCCGCTCCACTCCGCCGCCGCCAAGGGCAGCACGAACGTCATTGCGCTGTTGCTCAAGCGCCGCGCCCCGGTGAACGCCATCAGCCAAAGCGGCACGCCGCTGGACCTGGCCAAGGGCTACCGGCAGCCCGAAGCCGCCGCCCTGCTCCAGGCCAAACGCGGCCGGGCCGGTCGCGAGGTTTCCATCCACATGGCCGCCGCCAAGGGGGATGCCATCGCCGTGCAGGCGTTCATCCGGCGTGGCATCAAGGTGAACACCCCCGGGCCGCTCCACAAGAGCACGCCGCTGCACTGGGCCGCCGGCGCGGGCAAGGTGAACACGATGGAGACGCTGATCTCGCTCGGGGCCGACGTGGACGCGTTGAGCGACAGCGACGCCACGCCGCTGCACCAGGCCGTGCTGCAACACCACCCCGAAGCCGTGAAACTGCTCATCCGCAGCAACGCCGACTTGAACAGCCAAAACAAATCCGGCTACACGCCGCTGGATTACGCGACAGCCAACGGCTGGGCCGACCTTGCCGAACTGCTGCAAACCGCCGGAGCCGTCCCCGGCAAATCGCTTTAGCGCTTAGAGCGGGGCGTTGGCCAGCGTATCGGCGACGTGGCCGAGTTGCTCCTCCGTCAGTTCCGGATAAATCGGGATGCTCAAAACCTCCCCCGCCATTTTTTCACAAACCGGCAGCGACTCGCCGAAGTTGGGCAGATGCGCAAAGCACTCCTGCTGGTGCAGCGCCACTGGATAATAAATCGCCGAGCCGATGTTGTTCGCGGCCAGGTGCGCCTGCAGCGCGTCGCGTTTGCGGTTGGCCACGCGGAGGGTAAACTGGTTCCACGTGTGGCCACGCCCTTCGATTTCAGTTGGCAACACCAGCCGCCCCTCGGCGACGTGATCGCACTTGCCCAAGTGCTCGAGGTACTGCGCGGCGTTCGCGCGGCGCGTCGCAAGGTAGCCGGGGAAATGGCCCAGCTTGACCCCGAGCAGCGCGGCGTGCAGCGGGTCCATCCGGAAGTTGCCGCCGATGGCCTTGTGATAATATTTCGGCGCGCCGCCGTGCACGCGAAGGATGCGCGCACGCTTGGCCAAGCCGTCGTCGTCGGTGGTGATCATGCCGCCGTCGCCGAACCCACCTAGGTTTTTGGACGGGAAAAAACTGAACGCGCCCAAGTCGCCCATCGTGCCGACCGGTTGGCAGCCGAACGTCGCGCCCATCGACTGCGCGGCGTCCTCAAGCACGGCGAGATCGTGCTCCTTGGCCAGCCGCTGCACGCCGTCCATGCCCGCCGCTTGGCCGAACAAATGCACCGGGATGATCGCCTTGGTTTTGTCGGTGACGCGGCTGGCGGCGGCGGCGAGATCGATGTTGAAATCGGTGTCGATTGAATCGACGAACACCGGCGTCGCGCCGGTGCGGGCGATCGCGCCGGCGGTCGCAAAAAACGTGAACGACGGGCACAGCACCTCGTCGCCGGGGCCGATGCCCAGCGTCATCAGCGAAAGCAGCAGCGCGTCGCTGCCGGAGCTGACACCGATGGCGTGTTTGGCCCCGACCGACTCGGCGGCGACCGACTCAAACCCGGCCACCTCCGGCCCGAGGATGAACTGCGACGAGTCGAGCACGCGCGCGAAGGCGGCCTTCAGCTCGGCGGCGAGCGGCTGGTTTTGTGCGCTTAGATCAAGCAGCGGGACGTTGATCGGTTCTCCCATCGGCCCGGTATATTCACCGGCAGCGCGCCCAGGCGCAAGCGCATTGCCGTTGACACCACCCCACCGCGGGTCGACGCTGCGGCTGTCCGACCCATGAAACCGATTTTTTCCATCCTTGCGTTCGTGTGCGCGACGTCGCTTGGCCAAGCAGCCGAGCCAACCAAGCTGAAGCTGCACTGGGCCAAAAACATGCTGACGATCAGCGGCGGGCATCTGCCCGGCGGTGAGATGGAAATCCACTATCTCGAGGCGTATTGCCGTGACAACTCGCAGACAACCAACTGGGGGCAACACACCGTCGTCGGCCACAAGACGCGCCTGATTTCGCGCAGCAACGACGGCTCGCAGATTCGGTTGCACTGCGACGTGAACGATGGCGTGACGGTCGAGCACGTCATCACCGCCTCACACGACGAGGTCGATTTTCGGCTCACCGCGCACAACCCCACAAACAAACGCTCCGAGGCGCATTGGGCGCAGCCGTGCATTCGCGCCGGCAAATTCACCGGCACCGGCGCGGACGCGACCGCCGACAAATACGCCTACATCAAAAAGAGCTTTGTCTATCTCGACGGCAAGCGGGCGATGATGCCGACGCAGGGCTGGGCGACCGAGGCGCGCTACATCCCCGGGCAGGTTTGGGCCGGGCCGGGCGTGCCGCGCGCCGATGTCAACCCGCGCCCGCTGCACCCCGCTGTGCCGGGCAACGGGCTGATCGGCTGCTTCAGCGGCGACGACTCGATGATCTTTGCCACCGCGTTCGAGCCGTATCAGGAATTGTTCCAGGGCGTGATCCGCTGTCTGCACAGCGACTTCCGGCTGGGCGGCCTCGCGCCGGGCGAGACGTTGGATATCACGGGCAAAATCTATCTCGTAAAAAACGACGAGGCCGCGCTGCTGAAGCGTTACCACAAAGATTTCCCCACGCACAAGGCACTGCATCGGCGGGGAGAAAAATGATTCGCCTGAGCAGGCGCGGCCGGCTGGATTCATCGGCTTGTTGAATCTGCTTTTTTTTGTGGCGAACGGCTTGACTTGACCCGATGTGCCGGCGATAAAAGTCGCACTTCATGTTGGAGGATTCAACTGCAAGACAACCGCTTTCGAACAAGGAGAAACGGGACCTGGACGTCGAGATCACCTTTTTGGAGGGTCTCACCAAGCGTGACCCCCAGTATGTTGAGGCGCTCCAGTTGCTCGGGGACAACTACACGAAGCGCGACCGCTTCCACGACGGGCTGACCGTCGATGAGCACTTGTCCCGGCTTCTCCCTGAGGACTCGATGGTCTATTACAATCTCGCCTGCAGCTACTCGCTCACCGATCGAATCGACGAGTCCATCACCGCGCTCGTCAAGGCCGTCCACCTCGGCTACGACGACTCCCGGTGGATGGACGCCGACCCCGACCTCAACAACGTCCGCACCGACCCGCGCTATCAGCAGATTCGGCGCCAACTGGAGGTCAAGTTCAGTAGCCACTGACCCGCGCCCCGCGCCATGAATGTCACCCACCAGGGTAAGTCCCGGCATTACCGGACGGTCTGGTTTGACAAGGCGCGCAACCGCGTCCGGCTCATCGAGCAGCGGCTGCTCCCGCATAAATTCAAAGTCGTCTCCACCGCCGACTACCGCGAAACCGGCCGGGCCATCACCGACATGATCGTTCGCGGCGCGGGCGCGATCGGCGCTGCGGCGGCTTACGGGCTCGCGCAGGGCGCACGGGCTTTTCGCAGGGGTGGACTCAAGGCGTTCGAGCAGCACTTGGCCAAGGTGCACCACACGCTCGCCGAGGCGCGCCCCACCGCCGTCGATCCGCTCAACGCCATGCGCGGGATGCTGGCGCAAATGACCGGCGACACCGTTGCCGAGCGGCAACAGCAGGCCCTGGCCGCCGCCGAACAATTCGCCGAGGATGACGTCGCCCACTGCAAAGCGCTTGGCCAACACGGCGAACCGCTCATCCGCGAGGGTGCTCGCGTGCTGACCCACTGCAACGCCGGCTGGCTGGCGTTCGTGGACGTCGGCTCCGCCACCGCACCGATGTACGCCGCACAGGCCAATGGCAAATCGTTCCATGTTTTTTGTGACGAGACACGGCCGCGCTCGCAGGGCGCCATCCTCACCGCTTGGGAACTGGCGCAGCAGGGCATCGCGCACGACATCATCGCCGACAACGCCGCCGGTCATTTGATGCAGCGCGGCGAGATCGACCTCGTCATCACCGGCAGCGACCGCACGCTGGGCCGCACCGGCGAGGTGGCCAACAAGATCGGCACCTACACCAAGGCCGTCCTGGCCAAGCGGCACGGCATCCCGTTTTACGTCGCCATCCCGCTCTCGACCATCGACTGGGAACTCGAGTCCGGCCAGGCCATTCCAATCGAGGAACGCGACGGGGACGAGGTGCTTAGCGCTTGGGGCGTGACGCCGAGCGGCCGTCGGCAGCAGGTGCGTCTGGCCAATCCCGGCAGCAGCGCGCGCAACCCGGCCTTCGACGTTACGCCGCCGGAACTGATCACCGGCATCATCACCCCGCTCGGTATTTTCAAGCCGCGCCAACTCTGGAAACACCGCGCCAAGCTTGGCCCAGCGGCTGCGATTTGCTGACCGCACACGCGCTTGCCCAAGCGCAAAACAACCCGTTGCGTGGCCATGGAGACAGATGTAAGTTCCGCCTTAACTGCCAAATTTACCCAGTAAAAAAATGAAAAAACAAACATCCCCCACTATCGTCGCCGGGCTGGCCTTGGCCACCCTGCTTTCCTGCGGAACCGGCTTGACCAAGGCCGAGCCGCACCACGACTTGGCACACCAGATCGAGACCGAGCTGGTTCAGATCGAGGTTGAGGCGCTGCTTGGGAAATTTAAGGAACTGACCAAACGCACCCATCAGCTGGAACTGGAGCAAGTCAATCTGGAGGTGGAAGCCGAGATGGCACGGGGCGAAGAGGAACGCGCCGAGTTGGAGCAGCACCTACGCAGAGCGCACATGACACAGGAACGACTGGAACACTTGCGCAGTGAGACGCGGGAGAAACTCCACCACATCGCCGCAGAGCTGGCCCATCATCCCCGCGAGCACGGCGAGGAACGGGAGCAACAACACACCGCTGAGGGCTTCAGGGAGCGCCTGCACCATCTCGAGCGGCAGATTGAGGAACTGCGCGGTGAGGGCAAGCACGACCGCTCCGATCAATTGGAACGCCAAGCCAATGAAATCCGCGCACACCTGAAGCAACAGGAACGCCGCGGCCGTGAGGGTCTCGGCGAGCGGGAGCATGCCCAAGCTGAATTGCGGGCGCATTGCGAGCAACTGCAGGCCAAGCGCCGCGAGGCGATCGGGGAACTCGAGGAATTGATGGTCGCGGCCAAGCAAATCGAGGGCGACGGTGAAGAGGCCCAGGCAAAACGCCATAAGCTCGAGAATCGCGCCGGCGAAGTGAAGGCTCACCTTGGCGAACTCACGGAGCAGCTCGAGGAACTCGAACACGCCTTCCAGGAACGCAAACGCGAGGAGCGGGAGGGACGCGAACGTGAAGAGGAGCGCGAGGAGTAACCCCTCCGCGTTACCTTTTCTCCTCGATCGCCCTGGCCAGATTCGCGATCTCGCCGCCCAGCCGGAGGCGGGTCATCTTGGCGTTGAGCTTCTCGCTCAACGAGGCGCACAACTCAAGGAAGCAGTCGGTGCCCGGCTCCTCCTGTAGTTGATGCCCGGAGAAGTCCTTGAAACAATCCTGCCGCAGGTTCGTGAGTTGATCCTGCAAACTCTGGAGTTTTTCCATGTCGTTCCCCTTTTTTTCGGTGTCGAGAGTCATCTGTTGCCGCTCAATATCGATCACCCCGCGGATGTAATGGTCTAGCCGGCTCTCCTTGGTCCGGCCTTTTCTCTTTTGATACCAACGAAAACCGAGGAATCCCGCGACGACAATCGACACAAAAAAAGAGCGCATGCTCTCCCACATATCGACCAACGCTGGCTCGATGAATGTCCGGGTATCCGGCTCGTAAACCCACATGGCTCCCTCGTGAACGGGAAAAAACGGGCGGGAGCTGGCGAACGGTTTGCCCTGCTCGAACAACTCGCCCAACCGGTTCTCCTTTTGAAACGGCGTCTTGAGAATCTCCTGAGTGATATTTTCCACGAGGCTGCTTTCGACATCGCTGCGCGTGATGAGATGCGCGCCAGTTGCCACGGTTTGTATGTCGGCTCCCGGAACCGCCTCGCCCTCGAACTGGTAAATACCGCGCGGCACCTTGAATGGCGACAGGTGCAGCTCCATCGCCGCCAGCGCCTCGTTGTTTGGGATGCTCAGGAAACGAACTTTGCCGGTGCGTGCCAGTGTTCGAAACACGTCCGCCTGCATGCCAACCGTGATGAAAGCCGCATCCACCTCATCCCTGTCAAACGCATCGATCAACTCCGTGTATGGCATGTTGCGATGGTTCTCCCCCGGTTGCATGTCAAGGCTCCGGAGCAGTAGTAGCGACATCGGGTAGTCGGCGGAAAGCTCCGGGCCAAGGTTCACGACTTTCCCTCTCAAGTCCTGCAGCGATTCAACCCCGCTTCCGTTCCTCACGGCAATGTGCAGCGGCTGCGAATAAAGATTCGCCATGAACGCCACCTGCCCGAGCTCGGCAGGATCAATCTTTTGCGACTCCTGCTCCAGCAGCGTCGGGGCGAACTCTTTCAGGTTTTTGCGCGAGCCCGGCTGGAATAACGCCAGGTCAACCTTGCCCTCCGCCACCAATTTCAGGTTCTCCAGCGACCCCGCAGTCGTCCGCACCGTGGCCTTGCGGCCAAGCCGAGTGACCACGTTTGAGAGGCTGAGTGCGATCGGGTGATACAGTCCCTTCTCCGGGCCGGCGGCGATGACGATGGTGCGGTTCAGGCCGACCAGGGCCTTGACGAGCTGATACAGCGGCACGCAGATCAACACGCTCAGCAGGCCGATAGTGATCCATTTGCGTTTCATACCGTGAAAAAATTATGGGAAAATCATATCGCTTGGCCAAAGGGCAGACAAGTTCGCAATGCGGGACCATGTGGGGCCGTTTTCATCCTTCGTCATCGGAAAACAATCGAGTACGAGAGAGGAGGGATGGGTACGATTTGCCGATGCCGGACGGCTGGAGACAGCAATTCCTGCCATCGCTTGCCAATTCATTTTTTGGTGGCGGCGAGGGCGACGCTCACCGACATTGGGCGCGTGACGGATTCCACCCTGCAGGGTGCCAGCGTGCTGGTGGTCGAGGATGAGCCGCTCCTGCGCAAACAGGTGGCGGCCACGCTCGAGCAGCACGACGCTGACGTGACCGCCGTCGGCACGCTCGACGAGGCGCGCCGCATGATCCAGTCGCTGCCGTTCGACTTCGCGCTGCTCGACGTCAACCTGCCGGACGGCCTCGGCACCGACCTGTTGAGCGAGAACGTTTTTTCGCCCAACACCGCCGTCGTCGTCTGCACCGCCGAAGGCGGCGTGCAGGGCGCGGTCGAGGCGATCAAAAACGGCGCGCAGGATTACCTCCTCAAACCGGTCGATCCCGCCGTTTTGCCGCTCGTGCTGCACCGAGCCAAGGCCAGCCGCCAAACCGCCCGCCTCGCCGAGCACGATCGCCACGACCCCGCCGCCACCGGAGACCGCCTGTTTTTCGGCAACGCGCTTGGCCCGTTCCGCCAGCAACTCGACAAAATCATCGCCGCGGACGAGCGGCTTGGCCGCGATCTCCCGCCAGTATTGCTCGAGGGCGAAACCGGCACCGGCAAGACAAGCATCGCCCGCTGGCTGCATCACCACGGCCCGCGCGCCGCTGGGCCGCTCGTCGAGGTCAACTGCCCCGCGCTGCCGGAGAGCCTCGCCGAGTCGGAGCTGTTCGGGCACGAGCGCGGCGCGTTCACCGACGCCAAGAAGGCGCGGATGGGCCTCTTTGAGGCGGCCAAGGGCGGCACGCTGTTTCTCGACGAACTCGGCAGTTTACCTCTTGGCATGCAGGCCAAGGTGCTCAAGGCGATCGAGGACAAACGCATCCGGCGGCTCGGCGGCAACAGGGAGATCGACGTCGATGTCCGCATCATCGCCGCGAGCAACCGCGACCTTGGCCAAGCGGTCGCCGACGGCCAGTTCCGCGACGACCTGCTCCATCGGCTGAGCTTGTTCCGACTCGTCATCCCGCCGCTGCGCGAGCGAGGACAGGATATTTTGAAGCTGGCCGAGCAACTGCTCGCGCAGCTATCCCGCCGGCACCGGGTCGCCGACAAACCGATCAGCGCTGGAGGCCGGGGGCGGCTGCTCAGCCACGCCTGGCCGGGTAACGTCCGCGAACTCAGCCACGAACTCGAGCGAACGATCGTGTTCGAGGAAGGCGACGAGTGGGACTTCGCCGCACTCCCCGGCCCGGCGGGAACGGCGGCTAACGAAACGGCGACGAGCGGCGCACTCAATCCGAACTTCGATTTCCCCGGGGAAGGGTTTTCTCTGGAAGCGACCATCGACGAGTTCATCCGGCGAGCCATCGACCAGGCCGGAGGCAACGTCTCCGCCGCCGCACGACTCCTCGGCGTCTCCCGCGACTACATCCGCTACCGCCAAAAAAACAGGGCCGACTAAACCGCGGAACAGCTACCCCTCCCGATGACGTTGCGCGTATTTACCGAGGAGGTCGGTTTCGAGGTTGACCATGTCGCCAACTTTGCGCGAGCGCAGGTTGGTCACTCGTCGCGTATGCGGGATGATCCACACCGCAAAGCCTCGCTTACGCAGCTTGGCCACCGTGAGGCTGATGCCGTCGATCGCCACCGAGCCTTTCGGCACGAAACCGGTCATCAGCGCCGCCGACGCGTCGACGTCAAGCAGCCAGTCGTTACCCTGCTTTTCCCACTTGCGAATCTTGCCAACCGCATCGACGTGGCCGGTGACGAAGTGACCCCCCATCCGCTGGCCAAGCGCCAACGCCCGCTCGAGGTTGACCACCGAGCCTCGGCGCAGCGCGCTGAGGTTGGTCACATCCCACGTCTCGCGCAGCAGGTCGAATTGAAAGCCGCGCGACTTGCCGCGTTTCGTCACCTTGATGGCCGTGAGGCAGCAGCCGTTCACGGCGATGCTGTCGCCGGTGTTCGTGCCGCCGAGGCAAACGTCCGCCGAGACCGTCAGCGTCACGGCGTTGGTGCCGTGTTCGATGGCTTCGATCCTGCCTGTTTCCTCGACGAGTCCGGTGAACATTTTCAGGGCTGCGCGTCGGCGACGCGGGCGGTAAGCATCAGGTCGGGGCCAAAATTTCTCCAGCGGATTTTTTCGAGCTGCAGCCCCTTGGCCAATGGCAGCCCCTCGCCGGCGACGGCCGTCCGGGCGTCGCGACCGCCGAGAATTTTCGGCGCGTAAAAAAATGCCACGCGACTGGCCAAGCCGGCCTCGATAAACGCGGCATTCGTTTCGCCGCCGCCCTCGACGAGCAGATGCGTGCAGTCCTGTCGGCCCAGCTTGCGAAGCAGCAACTTTAGATTGAAACCCCGCTTGTCCAGGGGACAGGTGATCACGCGGCATCTCTCCTTCAGCTTGGCCAAGCGCCCGGCCGGGGCATCGCGCGAAACGACGACTGTCGTTTGTTCGGCGAACTCGTCACCCAACACCCACGAGCCAAGCGGCGTGCGCGCTCGCGGATCGAGCACGATGCGCCGCAGGGCCGGCCCACGCCACTCGGCCTTAGGGCGGCGGACATCGCGCAGCGTCAGGCCCGGGTTGTCGGCGAGAATCGTGTTGACCCCGACGAGAATGGCGTCGGCTTCGTGCCGAAGTTTCATTCCCTCGCGTCGCGACTCCGGGCCGGTGATCCATTTCGACTCGCCGCTGGCGGTGGCGATTTTGCCGTCGAGCGTCATCGCCGCCTTCACCGTCACGAACGGTAGCCCAGCGGTGATCCAGTGGTTAAACGCAACATTGATTTCGGCGGCCTTTTCCGCCAACAAGCCATGCTCAACGGCAATGTCTTTGCGCTTGAGCAACCGAAAGGCGCGGCCGGCATGTTCGGGATTGGGATCGGTCGCTGCAACGACCACCCGCGAGATGCCGGCTCTGATGATGGCGTGTGTGCATGGTGGCGTGCGGCCGCTGGTCGAGCACGGCTCGAGCGTGACGTAAAGTGTGGCACCTTTGGTCGGGTTGCCTTTGCGCTTGGCGTCGGCGATCACCTCGACCTCGGCGTGCGGCAAACCGGCGCGCCGATGCCAACCGCGCCCGATGATATTCCCGCGCTTGACCAGGACGGCCCCCACGAGAGGGTTGGGCGACGTCTCGCCCCGCGCCCGCCTGGCCAGGCGCAACGCATCCCGCATCAGTTGTTCATCGCTTGGCATCGGGGACAATCTCAGACGACTCAGCTGGCGACGGGTCAGGGATAAAGAATGGATCGTTCCCAGCCGTCGCCGGTCTTTCTGTAAAGCAGCCGCTCGTGCAGACGGTCGTCGCCGTTGAGCCAGAATTCAACCTCGCCAGGTTCTAGACGCCAACCGGACCAATGCGGCGGACGGGGCACTTCGCTGCCCTCCGGATACTCGGCCTGTAAATCCTCTAAACGTTGCTGCAACTCGGCGCGAGAAACCATCGACGACGATTGCAGCGACGCCCAAGCGCCGACGCGGCTGCCATGATCGCGGCTGGCGAAGTGGTCGTCTGCCTCCGCGTCGCTAACCCGTGTGACAGTGCCACTGATGCGAATTTGCCGGAGCAGATTTTCCCAGTGGAAGCACATCGAGGCATGGGGATTCTCCCTCAGCTCAGCGGCTTTGTTGCTGTTCATGTTGGTGTAAAACACGAAGCCGCTTTCGTCGGCGCCCTTGAGCAGCAGCATGCGCACGCTGGGCTTGCCGCTGGCGCCAGCCGTTGCCAAAGCAAACGCCGTTGGGTTGGCCGGGTCAGTTCGACCTGCCTCTGCGTACCAAGATTTGAACAACGGCATCGGCCGTGCCTCGTCACCGAACGCATCGCTCAAGCCGTGCGGGGTGGATTCTTCGTGGGTTCTCACGGTTTCTCTATCGCCTTGCCGTCGGCTTTCCACCCCTTGAAACCAGGGGCGAGATCGACGAGATACTTGAATCCCATCCCGGTCATTTTTTTGCAGGCGCGCGCACTGCGGACGCCCCCGGCGCAATAGACGAGGTAGAATTTGTCCTTGTCGAGCTTGGCCACGTCGTCCGCGAAAGCGGGCGAGAACCAGTCGATCCAGCGGGTGCCGGGGAGGTGGCCGGCTTGGTACTCGGACGTGGTGCGGACGTCGAGGAGCGTGAGTTTGTCGTCTCGCCACATTTTATCGAACAGCGCAACCCCGATCCGTAACGGCTCCCCGGCTTCGACGCCGTACTTGGCCGCAATGTCGGCGGCGCTTGGTTTGGCCTCGACACCGAGGCACCAGGCGATGGCGTTGGTAACGAGCTTGTGAAAGTTCGGATTAGCAAAATCATCAGCGTGGCCAAGCGAGGTGTAAAAGGTGCGGTTGCCCTTGTAGCTGTGCGTCCACGCCACCGGCTCGGCGGGGTAGCCCGCGACCGTGCCGCTGAGCAGTGGCTTGGCTGCATTAGCCAACGGGGTGTTTTTATAAAGCGAACCTCCCATTTTGAATTCGTCCGCGACGCCGCTTAGGATCGGATGCCTCTTGGCCGTCGACACGACGGAGGCGTTGCCGGACAATTTATTCTTATGGTGGCCTCGGTAATTGCCGCCGAGGACGAGATTGTCGAACTCGAGCCAGTTTTGGATCGCGTGGCTGGCGGTGCGCAGGCCGATGACCGGTCTGCCGGACTCGACGTATCGCTTCACTTGGCCAAGCTGTTCGGCAGGGAGCTGCATTCGGCGTGCGAAGACAACCACGAGATCCGCTTGGCCAAGCGCGTCGAGGCTCGGGAACCGGTGTTCCTCTTCCTCTTCGCGAACAATCGTGGTGCAGCGATAGCCGTACTGCTGCTCCAGCCGCTTAGCAAACTTGGGCAGCGTGCTCGCCGAGCCGTAGAGCGACTCGCCGCTGAGCAGGACGATGTGCGGCTTGGTTTCAGCGGCTTGAAGGTTGACCGCGCACAAAAAGAGCCAAGCCACGATGAAGGCCAATTTAGTCAGATATTTCATAAGCAAAAAAGAGGATCCCAGATTGGGGGAGGTGAAGATTCCCCATGACAGCCAAGGTGTCCAGCCGACAGTGTGGAAACAGGGTGAACAAGATATGCGGAAAAACTCATTTTACGCTATTGACACACTACATGTTGTGTACTCTTCTTCGGCGGCTACACTCGATTGTGTTGGCTTGAGATTATGCGTTGCTCGAAATGCGGTTGTGTTGATGACAAGGTAATTGATTCCCGGTTATCCAAGGATGGGCTGGCTATTCGCCGCCGCCGCGAATGTCTCAAGTGCACCCAGCGCTACACCACCTACGAGGAGATCGAGCGCGGCAACCTGATGGTGATCAAGGACGGTGGCGCCCGCGAGCGCTTCACGCGGGAAAAGCTCGAGTCGGGTATCAGCATCGCCTGCCAAAAACGCCCTGTCAGCGCCGAGGCGATCGAGCAGATGATCCGCGAGGTCGTGGATGAATTGTATGATGAATTTGACGGCGAAGTGCCCTCAAAAGCCATCGGCCGCAAGGTGATGGAGAAGCTCAAGCAACTGGACGGCGTCGCTTACGTCCGGTTCGCCAGCGTGTACTGGCGCTTCGACAGTGCAGCCGAGTTTCTGGAGGCGGTTCAGAAATTCGCCGATCGGGATGATACAGCTACGATCAAACTACCTGGTTTTTAGGATGTCGTCTGGGGAGTTGCTCCCCTGCTCGGCCGAGGCCATTACCGAAGAGTTGCTGGGGGACGCCATCAACCTCATCGAGCCGCAGACCATCCAAGAGGCGCTCAAGGCTGTGGTGTACTACTTCCGCGAGGAGCAGGAGTACTCCAGCGTGTCGGTCGATCAATTCTCTTGCGCGCTCGGCAAGGTACTCAAGGGGTTCGGGTTCGACGTGGTGTTCGACGAGGATCCACGAGTGAACCTGCGTGTCGAGCAAACGGATCTTTGCCAACTCGCCACGGATACGACCGGCCAGGGTTTCGAGCTATTTTTCTTTCAGCGACTCCGCGATGAAGTGCGGGCCAACCTCCGCCGCTCGCCCAATGTCATCCAGTTCAGCGGGTTGAAGGATTGCGTCAAGCAGATCGTCGGCGCGCAGCGCTGGTGCGGCCGCTGTCGCTGGATGCACGGACAGATCGTCTCCTACCTGCGCACCTGCCTCGATCAGGATTCGCGCAAGGACTGCTCGCTGCTCATAAAGTAGAGTTTTTCAATTTTCCAGATCGAGATGACCATCGAACAAATCCAAGCTGATGAGGCGCTGCGGCTACGCGAATTCCCGGTCGCCCGTGAAACCGCCTACCTCGCCCACGCGGCTGTCTGCCCGTTGCCCGCCTGTGCGCGCGATGCCGTGAGCGATTACGCCGCCGCCTGCACCGGTGGCGACCAAGAGAATTTCGTGCCGGCAAACCTATTGCGCGACACCCGCCAACTCGCCTCCAATCTGCTCGGCGCGGAGTTGTGCGAGATCGCACTGGTCGGGCCGACATCGCTTGGCCTGAGCTTCATCGCGCAGGGCATCGACTGGCAGCCGGGCGACAACATCATCGTGCACGGCGACGACTACCCCTCAAACGTTTACCCGTGGATGGCCCTGGCCAAAAAGGGCGTCGAGTTGAAGCGACTTGAGCCAAGCGCACCCGGTCGGATCGAGCCAGAGGACGTGTTTGAGCTGATCGACTCGCGCACGCGCATGGCCGCGCTGGCCTCGTGCCATTACGTGTCCGGCTACAGGATCGACATCGGTACGATCGGCCGCGAGTTGCGCTCGCGCGGCATCCTGTTTTGTGTCGATGGCATCCAGACGGTGGGCGCGTTCCCAACGCCGGTGGAGCACGTGGATTTCCTCGCCGCCGACGCGCACAAGTGGATGCTCGGCCCGTGCTCGGCCGGCATCCTTTACGTGAAGCGTGAAATGCAGGATCGGCTCAAGCCGGTGGTGCAGGGCTGGCATAATTTGAGTTGCCCAGATTTCATCGCGCAGGAAACGCTCGATTACAAGCCGGACGGACGGCGGTACGAGGCCGGCACCGCCAACCTGCTCGGCATCGTCGGGCATCACGCCTCGCTTCAACTGCTCGATGCGCTCGGCTTGGAGAAGATCGCCGCCGATCTCCTGGCCAAGCGGCGGCTCCTCCTGCCTGAGCTGCTGGCCAAGGGCTGCGATGTGCTGCACGCCGATGTGCCGGAGGCCAACGCCAGCGGCATAGTGGCGTTCAGCAAGCCGGGCGAAGACATGGCCGCGCTGCAGGCCCGGCTTGGCCAAGCGGGCGTGACCGTCTCGCTGCGAGTGATGCGCGACGGCTCGAAACTCATCCGGCTCTCACCGCATTTTTACAATACGCCTGCCGAGTTGTACCGCCTGCTCGAGGCGTTGTGATCAATCGGCCTCCCTCGGGGTGACCTCGGGGACGAGGAAGGGAGCGATGAGGAGTAGGAGCATCGCACCGATGCCGCCGTAAATCTGCGGGGCGGCGGGGCCAACGTGATCGATCAGCCAGCCGGCGGCCAAGTTCGAGCAGATACCCCCGCCAAGGCTCGCACTGATCATCGTGGCCAAGCCTTGGCCGGTTGAGCGGAGTTGCACCGGGACGAGATAATTGACACACAGCGGCATGGCTACCAGCGCCCCGGCCACATACACGCTGTGCAGCAGCATTGAGGCGTGCAGCACAACCGGCACGTCACCGAAAAACCCACACGCCAACCACTTCAGGCCGCCGGCGGCCAGGCCGGCGAACATCAGTAGCCGCACGCCGATTCGGCGGCGAATATTCCCGGAGAGCGCGATGATGATGATCTCGGGAATCAGCATGATGAGCCAAAGCCACTTGAGCGTGCTTAGCGTTTGCTCCGGCGAGACTGACTTGACGAAGATCGGGAAGAGAAACATCGGCCCATCGAGCATGAAGTTGGCAAGGAAGACGTAGAGCAGAAAACGGCGAAACTTCCGATCGGCGACCAGTACGCGCCAAGCACCGGGTTGGGCCTTCTCGCGGATGGCTTTTTGGTTCGGGATGAGAAACACGACGGCGGTCGTCAGCAAGATGATCCCGGCGGCGACGGGGAACTGCAGGCCAAGGTCTGTTTCTCCCGGCTTGACGGCAACTGCTTCGAGAAACATCGGGAACCCGAAACAGGTGATGAGGAAGCCGACCGAGCCGATCGAGCGCACCCACTCGAAGTGCGAGTTGCTTGAGCGATACAACAGGCCAAGGCTCAGTGCCAACCCCTGCGGAATGAGGCTGGTGTAAAACGCAGCAAAGAGCATCGAGACCAGCAGCAGCGCGGCGTAACTCTTGACGTACCAATACGCGATGAAGCCAAGCGCCATGCCAAGCGTGATGACAACCAGCACGGTTTTGCGGGCACCGGTGCGGTCAGCGAGATAACCCCAGGCCGGTTGGCCAACGAGGCCGACCAGGTGAAACACCCCCATGGCCAGGCCGACCTGCTGGCCGCTCAAGCCAAGGTTCTCCTTGAGATAAAGCGAGTAGAACGGGAAGAAGATACCCAACGCGCCAAACAGCGTCGCCCAAAACAGCGACAGCACTCCCATCAGTTTCCACTGCTCACGGGTGATGCCGGCTTGGGTCATGCTGGGGGGGTCGGGGCGCCGCACTTGGCCAGACGCAAAAAACGCCGGAAGGTTTCCGGCGTTTGAAATGGGATTGCAAGGGGATTCGCGCAGCTCAGGGCGCGGGAATGATGGTCGGCTGCGCGCTGGACGTCCTTTGGCCGGATTTGCGTTCCTCGCTCTCGCGCTTCTGCATATCTCTGAAAAGCCGCGAGGCGGTCTCCCTCATTTTTCGTTCGTCCTGCCTCTCGCCGGAGATTTGGGCCTCAAGTTGAAGCGCCAGCAGTTGCATGCCCTTGCCCATCAGGTCGGATTCATCATACTGAAGAGTGTTGACTAGGTTCAGCCGCGCCTGCAGCACATGTGGGGCAACGCCGGGTGTACTGGCGTCACCATCGCTTTGGGTGAAACTCCGGATGGCGTCCAGCTTGGTTTCCATGTTGTACTGGTCGCCAATCATGATGTCACGGAACAACTGGTCGGCCTGCGGGTTGATGCCGGCGTATCTCGAAACGGCTTCGGCAAGGTTGTCCATGTCACCCTCAACCACCTTGCCACTGCGGAACGCCTGCACCATGGCGTCCAGCGCGCGCACTTTTCCGACATCCTCAAAATAATCTAAAATGGTGCGATCGATCCGCCCATCGTCGTTAATGAACATGCTCTGGGCGGACTGGATGAATGTTTGGTCGTCGTACATGTCCAGCACCATGAAGAGGTAATTCCTGGATAAGCGGTCGAACTGGTTTCCGCCAACGGCCTCGACCGGGTCGAGCAACAACTCGTGCGCGGCGGCCAGCGCCTCGGTGCGGTAGGCATCCTTGCCGAGCCAGCTCTGGATAATCTTTCCGGCGTACGCGATCTCGAACCCCCGACCGGTGGTGGAGAGCAGCTCTCCAAGGGTGGCTTCCGCTTGGCCCCCTCCGATTTCCGCTAGCATATCGATGAGGCCGATCCGCAGCGTCGGCGGCTGTGAAAAGTTGAGTGTGGCCCGAAAACGGCTGTAACGCTGATTGCGCTCCTCGTCGCTCTCGCCTTCGCGTTGCACCGCGAAATCGACATCCTCCATCTTGTTGAGGAACTCGCGAATGAGCGGCACAGCCGCATCGCCCTGGAGCGCCAGACTCTCGAACAGATAGCTCAAGCGGCGTTGAACACTGCGCCGATTCTTGGACCCCAACTTGATCTCTATCAGTTCGTCGAGAATCTCCGGCACAGACATAAGTCCAGCGGTGAGCGGTGCACCGCCGTCGTTCATCTGATCGCGGAGACTGTCGAGTCTCAACTGGGCGTTCGCCAACTTGATCTTCAGCGAGGCGACCTCCTTCCTGAGCACCTCTGCCTGGATGGCGTTTGCGGCAGGGCCATCTGTCGATGGCGCTTCCCCGCAGCCGATAAACAAAACAGCCGAAACCGCAATCATCACGATTTCTGTACTTAGGAGCAATTTTGCCAATTTCATTGAATTCCTACTTTAGAGCAACAGTGAATCTATTTGAGCAATACATTCAGTAGGTGCGGACAGTTACAGAAAACTGGATAAATAGTGACATTTTTCGTGGTCAATGCAACTGTTCCATGAACAAAAAACGCCGAATGATTTCCGGCGTTTTGAAAGCTGAAGCTGAAAACCAACTATTAGGGAGCAGGAACTATAGTCGGCTGATTCTGTCGATTTTCTCCCCGATTGTCACCACGGCTACTGCG
>Ga0115000_10001115_pt1 | contig 24313 bp, 21 predicted proteins | sample ArcticOcean_MG_C_6_FD_89690 | JGI IMG/M metagenome (GOLD analysis project Ga0115000, IMG submission 89690) | Marine microbial communities from western Arctic Ocean - ArcticOcean_MG_CB8_128 | ecosystem: Environmental > Aquatic > Marine > Oceanic | place: Arctic Ocean: Canada Basin | collected... | reverse complement strand
CAGATTTTTAAAACGGGTAATCTCTCCTAATTCACTTATAATAGCAACAGCTGTTAACTGACCTATTCCAGGAATCGTTCGAAGTAAATTATAATCTTCCTTATAATATCGTCGTGCATATTTCTTAATATCAATTGCCAATATTCTAATCAGGTTTTTATTGAATAAATAGTTTTGATATAGATTCTCTAGAACTTGAGTTCCATTAGTAGTACTCATTTCCAATCCAGCCAACCAATCCTCAAATGAATTACTCCAACTCGCTAAATCAAACTCATCGGGAATATCAATCCCATGATACATTAAAGATGATTTGATTCGTTGTTTTGCTCGTCTTAGGTCCTTTTGAAATATCGTTCGCTGACGAACAAAGCTTCGAAACTCTTCATGAATTCTATCAAAAACATGAATCCCTCTTAGTTCACCATTTCGTAATCCTTTGGCAATCTTTCTACTATCAACTTTATCTGTCTTTGTTGTTTTCTCTTTATTACTACTAGGAACATCTGCTGGATTAATCACAATGTTTTTAATACCTAGTTCATTTAAACGACGATGATGACCATAGCCACTAAAACCACATTCGTAAGCACTCAAATAAGAACCTCCCGGAAAATGTTTTCTTAGATATTTATTTACTACCTCTAGATTAGGTGGACATGTAAAGGTTCTGTGCTCCAATTCATCTAGTAAAATCGTTACACTCCAACTCTTTTTATGAACATCTAATCCAACATAGATATTCTTTCCTGTAAAATCAATACTTTTACTACGCATAAGCTTGTGTTTTAATTAGTTTTGGCGAACACCCAATTTAGGGTTTTAAAACTTAAGGCTTATGCGCTTTTACATAGGAGCTAATTGCAAAAGCTTTATTCTTTTTCTTTGCTCTTTTCTTTTTTCATCCTAACTTGCCATTGTCCTACGCAGTAGACAAGTTCCGCTCCGCGTCACCTTGTCTAAAGCTTCTGACAATTACTTTAATCGTTAGCATTAACTAAAATAAACAATTATGAAATTAAAAAATATCACAGTCTATTTATCAGCAATTCTGATAAACACTCTTTCATTAAATGCTCAAACGACAATTAATCTTACACCTGAGTATGATGCTGCAATAGGTTATCATGACACTTATAATACAAGTGGAAATAATTATGGAACAGCTACCCAAAATGCTGCTTACTCTATACCTGGCACACGTGGAGGTGTTAATAATAATAGAGCTCTGATAAAGTTCGACTTATCTGGTATACCTAATGGATCAAATATTATCAGTGCTAAATTAGATCTATATGCTCTAGGAGCTATTGGAACACTATCAGGACATTCAGGACAAAACAATGATGCTCTTCTACAACGTGTTACCCAAAATTGGAATGATAGCACAGTTACTTGGGATTCCCAACCAACTACCACTAACCAAAATGAAACTACATTATTACCTAGTACAAACCCCTTACAAGATTATCTAAACATTGATGTTACATCTTTAGTCCAAGATATGATTGACAATAATAACTATGGATTCTTGTTAAAACTTAATAATGAAGATACAACAAATGCACTCTTATTCGCTTCTTCTAATGTTTCTGATAGTAATAAACACCCCAAATTAGAAGTGTATTTTTCTCAAACTACGACTGATATCAAAAAAATTAAAGAAACAGTTGAAACTTTCAGTATCTATCCCAATCCAACTAAAGGCTTTATAATCATTGATGCAATTTCTTTCAACCCAAAAGAAAATCCTATTATAAATATTTTCTCTTCGACTGGAAAACTTGTCATGTCGAAACCTATGAATCAACTAAAAACAGAAGTTAATATTGAGATGTTAGATTCTGGAATTTATTTTTTGAAAATAATAAAAAGTAATCAAGTAATTACAAAAAAGATCATATTGAACAATTAAGAATTCTATGACAAAAAAGCTAATGCTAACAACATATAAACCACATTAAAACGATGCTTTATACTAGAACGTGATAATTATAAAACTATGTAGCAAGCTAAAAAAGAAGTATTTGAGTAAATTTAAACTGGATTCGAACGTCTAGAAATGTCATTTCTTTTGAAGAAAAATAAATATTTACTTAGTGCCAATTAAAAGCAATTTCCCCAAAGATTACATTGGATAATTTAAAGTGTGCATAAAAAAATGGTATTGTGAATTACTTAAATAAGTATATTATTTTTTTATGCCTTCAAAACCACACTTAATATTCGTTCTTTTATAATTTGAACCAATCTTTTGTTTATCTCAGATTTCATAGAATTGTAGTTTTGATATTCAATAGATGTGAAATATGCTACAATAACCCATTTTAATTCACTTACTAAATCTCTATCATTTTGAAAAAAACTAGTAATCCTATCGTATCTTTTTTCTGAAGAAATTGACTCTAAATCTATTTTTTTATTTTGAAGATAGGTATTAAATATCAAAAGAATAAGCTCGTGTTGGAACTTAATTATCGGACGTAAAACTTCATTTTGAAACTGCTCTTCTTTAGACTTAACTAACTCTAAATCAACAGTAGTAATAATAGGTCTTAAATCAACAATCTTATTATCTCTTTTCATAGTATTAAAATTACTGCTATTCTTATACTCTAGCAAGATTTTTATGATTGTTTTTTCCTAAATAACACTAATTACTATTACTGATTTTTATACGCAATACGTTAAATAGAAACATACTAAATAATCATTACCAAAATAACTTAATAGATCTATTTAAGAAAATAGTATTGAGTTATACCTTATTAAGGTATAATATACTCAAAAACAATTTATTACAAAAAACCCTATTGGTTAACTAAAAAAGTAATGAATTTTAATAAACGTATAGAGTAACGTATGATACAATTACAGGGAAATAGTTGGTCTATTAATATCAAACGAATTATACGTTTTAGATAAAGTACAATACGATTGAATAACAGCTAAAGAAAAGAGATAGTGTGGTGTGAAAAAAGAAAAAACCTTTGTCTCATTACTTAATTCTCTATATAACCCATTCCAATGTATTATCGTAAGCCAATTACTCTACAGTGTTTATAACCAATTAACGAGAAAATATTTATATGGAAAATTATAAATTAAAACCTCATTTAGTAAAACCTTACCCATCTAAGGAAAAGCTAGATAAAAAGGAGCAATTAGCACATAAGCTAGCCGTACTAGCAAGTACCAAGCAAACGATACAAAATGATGTGATTGATATGATTATCAATCGAATTATCGACAATACTTCAGTAGCTATTGCTTCTCTAAATCGGGAAACGGTTATTCATGCAAGGGAACAAGCAATTACCCATTCTCGGCATAAAAGAGGCGCTACTGTTTTTGGAATGCCTAATGATTTTGTTGTGCATGCAGAATGGGCAGCATGGGTAAACGGGACTGCTGTTAGGGAGTTGGATTACCACGATACTTTTTTAGCAGCAGATTATTCGCACCCTGGAGATAATATTCCACCCATTATAGCTGTTGCTCAACAATTAGGGAAAACAGGAAAGGATATAATTAAAGCGTTAGCTGTTGCCTATGAAGTGCATGTGAATTTGGTTAAAGGAATTTGTTTACACGAACATAAAATAGATCACATTGCTCACTTATGCCCTGCTCAGGCAGCAGGTATAGGCTCATTACTTAACTTAGACACAGAAACTATTTACCAAGCTATTCAGCAGGCCCTACATGTATCCGTATCGACCAGACAATCACGAAAAGGCGAGATATCGGGATGGAAAGCCTACGCACCTGCCCATGCTGGAAAACTAGCTATTGAATCGGTAGACAGAGCAATGCGAGGAGAAACAAGTCCTTCACCTATTTACGAAGGAGAAGATTCTGTTTTAGCTTGGATTTTAAATGGAAAAGAGGCTAAGTACTTCGTCCCTCTCCCCCACGGAAATAGTGAATACAGAGCTATTCTAGAGACCTATACAAAAGAACATTCATCTGAATACCAGTCTCAAGCATTGATTGATTTAGCCTTTAGAATGAAAGAGGATTTACAGGATACAAGCGCTATAAAAAGTATATTAATCGAAACAAGTCACCACACACATCATGTAATTGGAACGGGAGCAAATGACCCGCAAAAAATGGATCCTTTCGCAAGTCGAGAAACGCTCGACCATTCCATCATGTATATTTTCACAGTTGCATTAGAAGATGGAAAATGGCACCATGAAAATAGTTATAGTCCTAATAGAGCTCAAAGAAAAAAAACAGTAGAATTGTGGGGGAAAGTAAAAACTATCGAACATCCAAAATGGACAAAACTATACCATCATACTGACCCTAATAAAAAAGCTTTTGGTGCAAAGGTAATAATTACCTTAAATGATGGAAGTAAACTTATCGACGAGATTGAACGAGCTAATGCTCACCCTGGAGGATCGAAACCTTTCCAACGAAGCAACTACATCAAAAAGTTTAAAACATTAACAGATACTTTAATTCAACCTCAAGAAAGTAAACGATTTTTAGATTTAGTTCAGCGATTACCAGAATTATCTGCAGCTGAAATTCAACAATTAAACATTGTAGTTGATCAAGATTGGTTAATAGAATCGAAAATAAATGAAAGAGGGATTTTTTAACAGAAAAATAAATTCATGAAATCACCCGAAAAAATACGATCCGCCTTTACCAAAGCATTAAATAGTAGCACTGTATTACAGTTGCCAGGAGCTTACAATCCTATGGTCGCTATGCTCATTGAACAACAAGGGTTTGATGGTGTATATTGCTCTGGAGCAGTTATTTCAAATAGTTTGGGCTTACCTGATATCGGATTAACAACACTAACGGAGGTTAGTTTATTTGCTCAGCAAGTTATTGAAAGAACTAATTTACCCATAATAGTAGATGCTGATACTGGGTTTGGAGATGTAATGAATGTAGCTAGAACAGTTGCAGAACTTGAACACAATGGTGTTACGGCAATTCATATAGAAGATCAAATAAGTCCAAAAAGATGTGGCCATTTAGATGGGAAAGAACTTATCTCCACAAAACATATGACGCATAAAATAAAAGCAGCTGTGGATGCTAAAATAGATTCCAATTTTTTAATTATAGCTCGTACGGATGCAAAATCAGTAGAAGGAATTGACGCCGCAATAGAAAGAGCAAAAGCTTATATAGACGCAGGAGCAGATGCGATTTTTCCAGAAGCGCTACAAAACGAGAAAGAAATGGAAATATTCCGAAAAGCCATTAACGTACCACTATTAAGTAATATGACTGAATTTGGAAAAACCGAAATATTAAACATAAATCAAATTCAAAACTTGGGCTACAATATGGTGATTTATCCAGTAACCATGCAAAGATTAGCTATGATGGCTGTAGAAAATGGATTAGAATCGATTAAAAAAAACGGATCTCAAAAAGAAGTACTCTCTTCTATGCAAACTCGAAAAAGGTTATATGAAATATTAAAATATGACAAGTACAATGATATAGATAAAGGAATATATAATTTTAAAATTTAAATCATGGCAAAAATAATCAAAGCACCGAAAGGACTAGAAGGAGTGGTAGTAGACACCACTCGGATTTCTAACGTAAACGCAGAACTAAGTCAACTGTTTTACAGAGGGTACGAAGTCGCCAAACTATCCCGTGAAAAAAGCTTTGACGAAGTCGCCTATATTTTAGTATACGATACTATTCCAACGGAAGAAGAGTTAACCAATTTTTGCGCGAACGAAAAGAGCTATCGTCCAATTGATAAAGCTACTCAAGAAATGTTAATTGCTTTAAAAGATGCCCATCCTATGGATGCATTGAGAACAGCAATTAGCTTTTTAGGTGCTAAAAAACCTGAAAGAAGCTTTGACATAAGCACCTCAATGAACCAAGATAAATTTTTACATTTATACGCTCAAATTCCAACTATCATAGCTTTTCATTACCGTTTTAGTAAAGGACTTAATTTCATAGCTCCTGATGATAAATTGACAAGGAGTGAGAATTTTTTTAATATGTGCTTTGGAACCATACCTTCTCAATCCGTACTAACAGCATTTGAAGTTTCTATGATTTTGTACGCGGAGCACAGTTTCAACGCATCTACTTTTTCTGCTAGGGTTATCACTTCAACAACATCAGATCTTCATAGTGCTGTAACAGGAGCAATAGGTGCGCTTAAAGGTCCCTTACATGGTGGAGCAAATGAACAAGTAATGTATGCGCTTAATGAACTACTAGAATCTAAAAATACAGATGTATGGCTCAAATCCCAATTGGAGAAGAAACGTAAAATAATGGGATTCGGACATCGAGTATATAAAAATGGAGATTCCAGAGTACCTACTATGCAAAAGCATTTGGAATTATTAGCCACTACAGAGGAGCAAAAAGCATTACTGAAAAAACAAAAAGAACTTGCAAAAAGTATGCTAAACAGCAAGGGAATTCTTCCCAACTTGGATTATCCTGCTGGCCCTGCATATCACATAATGGGATTCGATATACCAACTTTTACTCCTATTTTTGTAATGAGCAGAATTGTAGGTTGGTCCGCTCATATCATCGAACAAACTGAAAATAATCGTATAATCAGACCATTAAGTGAGTACATTGGTAAATAGATCGCTGTTTAAACTACAGTTTAATAATAAATTAATTGAAACGGATTTTAAATACTATCACAAAATTTTAATCCTGCTTATTCTATATTTCATAATAAAGTTAAGATGAAACTTGAGTATCCCGTATTAAAAATATAAACGGCGTTTTTTGTTGTAATTACATGGTATTCCTTTATGATAAAAAAGTACGAATAACTTTAATAAATAGCTTCTATTCTGTTATTAAGACATTAAATTTTAGTTAGTTTTACATTGTGTTATCGGAGTAACAATTCTAATTAAAGAGATCAATGAATTTAAAAAAACTAATTCCTGAATTAGTATCTAGACTGGAGGATACTGGATTTGATAAGAATCCAAAGAAAATACAAAGTGCTAGTATTCCTCAAATAAAATCTGGATCAGATCTTTATATTGTTGCACCGAAAGCATCTGGTAAATCAACGGCAATTGTAATGGGCGTTATACAGCAGCTTAAGGCGCCATTTGAAGAAGCTCCAAGAGCAATTATTATGGTAGCAACAAAAGAAAAAGCTTTTGAGTTAGAAGAACAATTTGAAATTCTTGGAAAGCATACAGAATTAAGAACATTTACCGTTTTTGATCAAGGCGTTATACAATATCAAAAAGACATGATTTTTGAAGGTCTGGATATTCTCATAGGAACGCCTAAACGCCTGCACGAGCTTGTAAAAGTTGATGGAGTGCGTCTTGCTAATCTAAAAATGTTTGTAGTAGACGATCTCGACTCGTTTACTTTAGTGCAATATCCTTTAATTTACCATGTGGCAGATAGCATACCTAAATCACAATTTATAATGGTTGCAAATTCATGGAATAAAAATTTCTCGAAATTATCGGAACGTATTATGAAAAACCCAAGAATTGTGAAGGCTGATTAAATTAAGTTAGATAATAATTCTTACTGTAAGACAACCAATTTAGAATCCATGATAATTAAATATTAATTTAACGATATTTTATGAATACGATTCTAAATATTTCACCTCCTATTTTATAGATTAAATAGATCCAAAAAAAATTAATATTTATAGCTATCAATTATTTAAACTATTTTTAAGTAAATACTTTTTTTAGTATGTATCCCTATCATAATAAAATTAAACAGAGAATACATAACAACGAACTGGAGCGTTTTGAATATGTAGAAAATTATAAAGCGATAAGTCCTTGTTTGCTTTTGCATTTTAGTACTGATCCAAAAGTTAGACCTATCCGTGAACATCGCTTTAATGAGTACGATGAAATTTTAAATAAACTTGCAAGACTATGAAGCCAATTGTTTTAATTACTGGTGCAAATGGAATGCTGGCTAAACAATTGGCCAAACAACTTATTGAAAAATATTCAGTTAGATTCTTAACAAGAAAAGTAACCAAATCCGATGAGTATTTATGGGATTTAAATCGGAAATACATCGATCCTAAATCACTCGAAGGTGTTGATCACATAATTCATTTGGCGGGTTCTTCTATTGCTGAAAAGCTCTGGAGTGAAAATAGAAAAAAGGTGATTTTATCTAGTAGAATTGATAGTAGTCAGTTAATTCTAGATGAACTAAAAAAACATCAAATAACCATAAAATCATTTATCTCAGCATCTGCTACTGGCTATTATGGTTCAATAACTAGTGATACTATTTTTAATGAAGAAAGTCCAAAAGGAGATGATTACCTGGGCGATGTTTGTGCACAATGGGAACAAAAAGCACACTTGTTTAAATCAGGAAAAACAGCACAAAGAGTAGCTATCGTTAGAATTGGAGTTGTGCTTTCCGCAAACAATCAAGTTTTAAGTAGAATGTCCCAGCCAATAAAATACGGAGTTGGCGCAGCCGTTGGAACAGGGAAACAATATATGCCATGGATACATATAGAAGATTTATGTGGTATTTTCAAATTCGTTCTTACGAACGAAGAGCTGAACGAGACGTTTAATGCTGTTGCTCCAGCAAATACTACAAATACAGAGATAACAAAACAAATTGCTAAGCGAATTAACCGAAAAATAATTCTTCCTAACATCCCTAAATTTGTAATAAAATTACTCTTTGGAGAATTGTCTACTATTATTTTGGAAGGAAGCAGAGTGTCTCCTAATAAAATTATCAGGCATGGATTCAACTTTAAATACAATACCCTAGAAGAGGCTTTGAACAATATTTACTCCCAACAAAAGTTAAAGCAAAAATAAACATCTATCTCATCTAAAAAACATCCGTAATATCGTGAAATATTATTAATATTTTGTTTAAAACGGAAAGCAGAACATTACTTTAATATTAATTGATTTGAGAAGAATACACGCCCATCAGATTGAATCATAATAGCATCTACTCCATCCATCTGATTTATTAAATCCAATCCTGCTGTAACACCCATAACTGATAATGATGTCGCCAATGCATCTGCCAAAACAGGATCTGCAGAAAAAACAGTTACACTTGTTATACCTTTAACTGGCGTACATGTTTTAGGGTTTAAAATATGAGAATATTTAACAGAATCCTTGGTGAAAAAACGTTCATAATCACCACTAGTAGTTACAGAAATATTGGTTTGTTTTAACGTATATATTACCTCATTATTTTTTAAAGGATTCCTTATCGATATATTCCAATCATTAGAGTTACATGAATTACCAAATACATATAAGTCACCACCAGCATTAATTGCGCCTGCAGAAATCCCTTGCTCTTTCCATATTTTTGCTACACAATAAGCTGCGTAACCTTTTCCTATTCCTCCAAGATCTAAATGCATTCCTTTAATTGGAAGAAAAACAGTGTATACTGAATCAGTAAAAACAATTTTATTAAACCCTACTAAACTTTTTGCTAATTTAACCTCTTCCCCCGAAGGAACTTTTCCTGATTTCCAATTCCAAATTTTCAATGCAGGTTTTATCGAAAGATCAAAAGCCCCCTGGGTAAGAAAATAAATTTCCTGAGATAATTTTAGTAATTTAAAAACTTCTTCTGATACTGACACAGCTGCCTTGCCAGCCATATTATTAATTTTAGAAATTTCAGAACTATCGATCCAAGATGAAATCAATTTTTCAATTCTATCTATCTCTTTCCAAGCTAAAATAAATTTTAAAGAGTCATTATCTTTAACATTACATAAAGTAAGTTTAAAAGTACTCCCCATACAAGTTTTATATTCTGTTTTTTGAGAAAATAAAATATGTGAAAAAATCAGGAAAATCAGTGATATTTTAAAACTTAGATTCAAAAAAAAAATAATTAGTAGCTTTTTAAAGAAAGTAAAACTAGTGTACAAGCTTCTTCTACTTCTATTCCTGCAGCTATTAATTTACTTTCAAAGATAGAATTTTCCGTACCTGGGTTAAAGATGACCCGCTTTGGCTTAATAGAAATTATTTTATCGAAATACTCATCCTGCCTAGCAGCACCAACATATATAGTTACTGTATTAATATCCTGAAAACTTACCCATTCGTTAATCATTTTAACACCCGCAACTTCACCTTTTTTAATTCCATAGGGGACAATTTCATGCCCTGCTTCCGTAAGTTTATGAGCAGCTTTATAAGCATATCTTTCTGAATTATTTGTAGCGCCGATAATTAGTGTTTTCTTCATAACTTAAGGGATATGCATGATTTTATGTGTTTGTAAACTAATACTCCATTTTGGATTATTCATTACGTAATCAACAATCTGAGGTATCATAGTTTCCCTTTTACTCCACTCTGGCTGTAAAAATAATCTACATTTAGCACCAACTTTTTCTGCATGCTCCTCAGCCCACTTAAAATCGTTTTTATTGAACACAATCACCTTTAATTCATGTGCCAATTCGTAAACTTCTTGTTTTGGAGGCATATTCTTTTTAGGAGACAAACAAACCCAATCCCATTTCCCACTAAATGGATGCGCTCCACTTGTTTCAATAAAAGTTTGATATTGGTTTTCATGTAAGATCTTAGATAGATAATCCATATTGTAAATTGAAGGTTCACCTCCAGTAATCACAATATCTTTTGCATTGGTAAGTTTTATCTTATCAATAATACTGTCTGCTGCAATTAAAGGATGGAGAGACGCATCCCAACTTTCTTTAACATCGCACCAATGACAACCAACGTCACATCCCCCAATTCGGATAAAATAAGCAGCTCCACCGGAATTGAACCCCTCTCCTTGAATCGTATAAAAGTCTTCCATAATTGGAAGATGTTCTCCTTTTTCAAGTAGCACTTTTTGTACCACTGTTAAATTATTTAGTCCCTTCACTACAAAAGATTATTAATTATTTCTTGCAGGCTAATTCCATCTGCCTCTGCTCTATAATTCCTTTTTATTCTATGCCTTAATATTGGTAAAGCTATCGCTCTAACATCTTCAATATCTGGTGAATATTTACCATTTAAAGCTGCGTGTGTTTTAGCACCCAAAACTAAATATTGCGACGCTCTTGGTCCTGCTCCCCAATCTAAATACTTTTTAACCTCATCACTTGCTAATTCCGAGTCCTTTCTAGTTTTAACAGCTAATCTTACTGCATATTCTAAAACATTATCTGCAATTGGCATTCTTCTAATCAATTGCTGAAAGTAAATAATATCATCACCACTTAAAACAGAATTAACAGTAGCAATTTTGTCAGATGTGGTAGCTTTAACAACTGCAATCTCTTCATTTAAACTTGGATAATCTACCCATATATTAAACATAAAACGATCTAACTGCGCCTCTGGCAATGGATAAGTCCCTTCTTGATCAATTGGATTTTGAGTTGCTAAAACAAAAAACGGTTTAGGTAAGTCAAAAGTATTTCCGCTGTTTGTTACCTTCTTTTCCTGCATTGCTTCTAATAAAGCTGCTTGCGTTTTTGGAGGTGTACGGTTAATCTCATCAGCTAATAAAATATTAGTAAAAATTGGCCCTTTCACAAATTTAAAACTTCTGTCTTCTCCCAAAATCTCACTTCCTACAATATCACTGGGCATTAAATCTGGTGTAAACTGAACCCTACTAAACCGCAATCCTAAAGCTTGAGAAATTGTATTAACTAATAATGTTTTGGCTAACCCAGGAACTCCAACCAATAAAGAATGACCGTTAGAGAAAATAGAAATTATAATACCCTGAACGACTTCTTCTTGCCCAATAATTACCTTAGCTATTTCCTGTCTCAATAATTCTCCTGCCTGCGCTAGTGCCTCAATACCTTTAACATCCGATTCAAACTTATTCGACATATGATTTTGTTTAGAAGTTAGAAATTCTACTTTGTTTCATTTTCGTACCAAGCACTCAACCTATCGCAACCTTTATATGCTTCAGGCAGTTTAATGTATGTGTTAGCTAAGTACTTAGAAACCCATCTCTTCAATTCTTGTTGTTTCTTTATATCTAAAGCTGCTGATTTTATTCTATCATAATCAGTTTCAATAGAAGCAATATGGAAATCCAATTTATCCATTAAAAACAATATTCTGTATGCTTTCGAATTATCAGGAAGTGCCATAATAGTTGGTGATGATGCTTTTCCTTTTTCCAATTGCTGAATTGTTAAATACAAGTCTCTATCCAACTGTTCTGTTTCAAAATAATCTCCTCCTGTTTGAGGGTTTCTAACTATACCACCATTAATTTTCGACTGATCATCATCGCTTAAATCAGCGGCCAATTTATTAAAGTCAGTACCTGATTCTATTACTTTAGAAATACTATCGACACGATCTTTTGCTATTTCTAAATCCACTTCATAAATTTTAGGCATAATTAAAATATGACGAGCATTGATCAAATTCCCTTTCTTTTTAATCATTTGAATAATGTGAAAACCATAAGGCGATTCAATAACATCAGAAATTTCACCTTCTTTTAATCTAAAAGCTACAGAACTAAACTCTGGAACCAACTGATCTCTTGATAAGTAACCTAGGTCACCACCCCTATCCTTACTACCTGGGTCTTCAGAATGAATTCTTGCTTGTAAATCAAAATCACCTCCGTTAACAATCGTTTTCCTTACAGATTCTAATTGATTTCGAGTACGTTCCTTTTCGTAAGCATTTGGCTTAGCTTTAACAACTAACTGAGCAATTTTATACGATTCAGCAATAACGGGTAATGAATCTTTTGGAATATTCTCATAATAAGCAATAACCTCGTTAGGACTAACTTTAACTCTCCCAGTTATCCCCCCTTCAACTTTTCTAGCCATCAAATTATCAGCAATAGTACCTCTAATTTCCTTTTTAAATTCTAGAACTGTTTTTCCATAATACTTCTGAAATTCAACCTCCGACCCACCTAAACGCCTTAGCATGTAGCTCATTCTTCTATCAATTTCCGAATCAATCTCTGAATCTGAGACATCAACAGAGTCCATATCTGCTCTGTGAACTAATAAACTTTTAAATAATTTTGACTCTACTACATAACAATAAGCCTCATCATTAACAGTAACACCTTGTTGGACCATTTGTTCAATATCCATTTGAATATCACTCATATAGATTGCATTAGTACCTACTATAGCCGTAACCTCGTCAACCAATATAGGTTCACTCTGCGCAATCACACCACTAACACTCAATACAATACCTGCTAAAAAGCTATACTTGTTATTCATCTAATCTAAATTTATTTGTAAAACTCCACTCTGCTTAGCCGCCTCGTAAAGTTGCTTTTCTCTTTTTTGAATTAGCTCTAATTTTCTTTGATTAACAATAATCGTTTTTATTTTATCCTTCACCATTTCTATTGGAGCAACACCTTCCTTTAATCTATTTTCTGAAAAATAAACAATCCAAATATCATCATCCTCGGGAGCTTCTGTATACTTGTAATGCCTTAAAAAATGCTCATCATTATATAGTTTAACCGGAACCAGTGTTTTTAACTCATCTAATTTCATCCATACACTATCATCAGCAACGCAAAATATATTTTCTTTTTGGGTTAATTGAAAAAACTTTTCTTTCTGAATAGAATCCTTATATTGAATCATGTATTTAAATCGATTTAATTTCTTGTGTTTTTTCGGAACTTTAACGTATCTCACTCTTACTATATTTTCCTTCAGTTCAAAATTCTTTTTATTCTCATTAAAATACTTATTAATCGCATCAATAGATACCTCAAAGGATAACGCAGAATCTAATAATTTCTGCTCAAAAGAGTATTTTAATAACGAATTTTCATAATCTTTTAATGCTTTAGAAAAATCTTTTTCCTTATCTGTAAGTTCTTTTTTTGCGGATAAAATAACAACCTCCTTCTCAGTCCAAATCCTAACATAATTCCTTACACTTTCTGCCTTTAAATCAACTTTATTAGAGAAAACTTTGAGTAATACTTTTTCTGTTAATTTAACTTCTCCTACTTGTGCAATAATCTTTGAATGATCATCCTCATTATTAGTATTACCACTACAACCTAAAAGTAAAACAAATGACATAGCCATAAACCAAAAAGACCATCCTAAAAGGACAGTCTTAATATGTTTTATTCTATAGCTTATTATTGTCATTAATGAATCAACTGATTATAAACCTTATCGTTATATTCCATTTTATATTTTCCTTCTAAAGTCTTCAACCATTCTTCCATTAAAAAATCTTGGTATTTTGCTGTTACCAAACCTTTAACTTCTTTTAGATCTTTGTTTTCAGATAACAGTACTTTATTAATTTTAAGAACAGTAAAAACATCCTTTTCAGTAGAAATATCTGAAACTCCAACAGCAAACTTTAAGTCCCCAATTTCAGGTCTACTTTTTCTTTGATAAACACCAGCTTCAACACTAACATTTAATTAATAGTTTTTATTTACATTTTCCAAAATATAAACATCATCTTTTCCACTATCTAAGTATTTTTTCACCAATTGAACAGTAGGAGCATCTTTACATTTATAAATTACTCCATCCATTCTATTATCCCACTTCCAGTTCGCTGCATGTTTTTGATGAAAAGATTTTAAACCACTAGTATCACTAATCGCTTTACTCCAAACCATTTGATCTGTCAATTCGAACAAAATAATTCCATCCCTATATTCCTTTAGTAATCTTAAATAGTCAGGGTATTTTCTTCCCAATTGCAGTTTTTCATGATCGAGCAAAATAGTTTTAATCCATTCGTCGTAAGAATAGTTTACAAGATGTTTGTATTCACCACCTTTTCTAGGTGCTAACTTCTCCGTTAAATATTTAGCGAAATCACTTTGATTATATGTTTTACCTGCAAATGAAAACATTTTAGCTTTCAATGTCGCGTTTGTAGTTACTGCCCAATTTCCTGCTAAAAGTGTTGTATCACAATATTGAAAGAAAGAATTAATCCCATGTCTGTTTTTCTTCCAGGGAAACTTCTCAGTAAATCCATATTCCTTTTTAATATTATTTAAAACAGCAGACTCACTTTTTTCAGCGCGGTCAGACCTTGCTACTTTACTTTTTAAAGTAGCTTCCATTTTAGCAAAAGACAATACTTTTTTAAGTTCGATAAGTTTAATAATATGCCAACCATACTTAGTTTTAACTGGCTTTGATAAACTAGCTTTTTCAGTTAACGCAAAAGCTGCATTTTCAAATTCAGGCACAAACTTACCAGCTCCGAACCAAGGTAACTCGCCTCCTGTCCCTCTAGTTTGTTGATCTTCAGAAAACTGTTGCGCTAAAGTTTCAAAAGAATCTCCAGCTTTTAATTTCCCATAAACCTCATCGATTTTTTGCTTTGCAACTTCCTTGCCTTTCTCGTCCATTTCCTCCTTAACGATCATCAGGATATGTGCAACTTTAATTTCCCCAATAGATTTTCTTTTACTGTGAACCTTCAACACATGATACCCATATCTCGTTCTTACAATTTCAGAAATTTCACCAGTTTTAGTCTTGTATGCTCCACTTTCAAAAGGGTATACCATTTTAAATGCTGGAAAAAATCCCAAGTACCCCTTATTGCTTTGTGCACTTGGATCTTGAGAATATTTTTTAGCTAACGCTCCAAAATCTTTTCCAGATCTTGCTAAAGTTTGTACATTAAGCGCTTTATTGTAAGCTTCTAAAGTGTCATTGGGTAAAGCATGAAGTTTGATGTTAATTAAAACATGACTGGCTTCAATATCGATTAAGCTTCTATCATATGACTCCTTAACCAATTGCTTAGTAACCGTTTTATCCTTTAAATAGGATTCTGCTAATTGATTTTTATAACCATTAAATTCTTTTATGAATTTCTTAGTTGTGTCTAATCCTCTATCACTCGCATCTTTTACTTTTAATAAAAACTTTGAATATAATGCTCTGTATTTATTGAGAGAATCAATATTAGGAACTGTTTTATCAAAATTATTTTTATTGAACAAGTACCAAAAATCACCTGCAGTAGTTGTATCTCCCTCAATTGCAACCAACCATTCATTTGCAATTTTATCGTTAATACGAAGTCCATCCTCCTGTGCCTCAATAGTTAAAAAACCAATAGACAGAACTGCTATTAATAAGTAATTTTTTAATTTCATAGAATAAATAGTTTTAAAAAGTAAACAAACAACATTTAATATTAACGACTATAATTAGGTGCTTCTCTTGTAATTGTAACATCATGTGGATGACTCTCTCGAGATCCTGCTGAAGTAATTCTTATAAATTTAGCTTGCTTTAATATTTCAATATTTTTAGAACCAGTGTATCCCATACCTGATCTTAATCCTCCAATAATTTGATACATAACCTCAGATAAGGTTCCCTTATATGGAACACGTCCAACGATACCTTCTGGAACAAGTTTACTTGAATCAGTCGTTTTCCCTTGAAAATATCTATCATTTGATCCAGCTTGCATAGCTTCGATAGATCCCATTCCACGGTATGTTTTAAACTTTCTTCCTTCAAATATAATTGTATCACCTGGAGACTCTTCTACTCCTGCAAATAATGAACCAGCCATTACTACATCTGCACCTGCGGCTAAAGCCTTTACAAAATCACCAGAATACTTAACACCACCATCAGCGATCAATCCAACTCCAGTTCCCTTCAAAACTTTCGCTACATCCATTATTGCTGTTAATTGAGGCACCCCAACTCCAGCAATAATACGTGTTGTACAAATTGATCCTGGACCAATTCCAACTTTAACTCCATCTGCTCCCGCTTCTACTAATGCAAGTGCAGCTTCTGCTGTAACAATATTTCCCGCAACAATATCTAAATTTGGATATTGAGCTTTAATTTCTTTTATTTTTTCAATGATTCCAAAAGAATGTCCATGCGCAGAATCTAAAACTACTACATCAACGCCAGCTGATACTAAAGCAGTAACTCTTTCCAAGCAATCTGGTGTAACACCAATTGCTGCTGCACATCTCAATCTACCTCTTGAATCCTTACAAGCGTTTGGGCGCAATTTAATTTTAATAATATCTTTGTAAGTAATTAACCCAACTAATTTTGAGTTTTTATCAATTACTGGAAGCTTTTCAATTTTATGTTTTTGCAGGATATCCTCAGCTGTAGAAAAACTTGTTGATTCATCAACTACAACTAAATTTTCAGAAGTCATTAGTTCACGAACTAACTTCATCATATTTTTTTCAAAACGAAGATCACGGTTAGTAACAATTCCAACCAATTCATTTTTTGAATCCACAACTGGAATACCTCCAATTTTATATTCAGTCATTAAACCTAAAGCATCTTCAACTGTAGATTCAGCTGTAACAGTAATAGGATCTAAAATCATCCCGTTTTCCGCACGTTTTACTCTTCTAACTTCGTCTGACTGAGATTGAATACTCATGTTTTTATGAATAACTCCTATCCCTCCTTCTTGTGCCATTGCAATAGCCATCGCTGAATCTGTAACAGTATCCATCGCGGCAGAAATAACAGGTGTTCTAAGTGTTATTTTTTTTGTTAATTGAGTTGTTAAATTAATATCTTTTTCCGTTGGTAAAATATCTGCGTACGATGGTACTAATAGTACATCATCATAAGTTAAGCCTTCTCTAATTTCCATAACTTTATTTTCGTGAGCCATAATCCACCAATTAAATTGGTGCAAAGTTAACAAATTCAGAACAGATTTGAGTCTTTATCTTAGTTAACTTTTGAATATTTTTTTCAGTTCTCGTTTAACAAAACTTTTTACTTCGCTTTTGAAGCTTTAAGAAATCAATTGACTCCAATCATACAAGCTATTATTATTTTAGTGACATTTTATACAATTAATTGTATCATTATTTTCAAACTCAATAAGTGCTTCTAAAATAACTTTAATATCAAATATTGACACGATTAAATATTTCAAAATAATTGGAAGTGACGTTAGAGTATTAATTACTAACCTTTTTTTTACAGTTGGTAATTATTTTGTTTAAAAAATCTCTTAAATAGTAAAAAACCAGAAATGAAAATGAAATAACCAGCTTTATAAAAATAAGGAACAAATTAAAAATGGGAGATCTAATCACCATGAATAACACGAAGTATAAGAGCAAATAAAACTAGGCTACATACGCTATATATTAGCGTATATAAATAACTATAAACACCTTATAAAAAGGGAGTTAAGATAATTCATGGTAAAAAAAAATATTCAACATAAATATATCAATTTGTTTGTACCTTTGCGACATGCAAAGAACTAATGAAGCTTTAAAAAATTTAGGTTTTAAAAACTTAAAACCTATACAATCAGAGATGCTTGAAGCGTTTGAAAACGAAAGTGATTTGGTTTTAATAGCACCTACTGGTTCGGGTAAAACTTTAGCTTTCCTATTCCCTCTTTTGGAATCTTTTAAAGAAGGTAAAATCACACAAGCTGTTATTATAGCTCCTGCTAGAGAATTAGCTTTGCAAATTGAACAAGTTTTTAAAGATGCAAAAACTGGTTTTAAAGTAAACTGCTGTTATGGTGGCCACCCAATTAAGATTGAAAAAAACAACTTGCTTGATGCACCAACTTTAATCGTTGGAACCCCTGGAAGAATTGCTGATCATATTAGAAGGGGAACAATTGACATTAGAAATATAAAATCACTTGTTTTAGATGAATTTGACAAAGGTTTAGAACTTGGTTTTGAAAAAGATATGCGTTTTATTATTGATGAATTGTTTTATATTGAAAACAGGATTTTAGTTTCCGCAACACAAAAAGGCGATATTCCCGAGTTTACAAGAATGGAAGATCCAAAGATTTTAAGTTTTATTGGAGAAAAAAGGAATGAAGGTACTTTAAAATTATACAGTTTAAAATCTGAAGGAAACGACAAACTTGAAGAACTAAAAGAGCTCATTTATAGAGTTGGAAATCAACCAACTATCATATTTTGCAACCACAGAGAGGCAGTAGAAAGAATTGGAGAATTACTAAGAAAAAACAAGATTCCTGCAGGAATCTTTCATGGAGCTTTAAAACAAGAACACAGAGAACGTGAACTGACCAAACTTAGAAACGGAAGTACTAATGTTTTAATCACTACTGATTTAGCTTCTAGAGGTATCGATATTCCTGCTATCAAAAATGTCATCCATTATCAAATACCTACTGTAGAGGAGGCGTTTATTCACCGAAATGGTAGAACAGCTAGAATGGAAGCTGATGGAAATGCTTTTATTATGTTAAAAGGTGATGACTATATTCCTGACTTCGTTGGTAATATTGATGAGTTTGAATTAGCAAACCACGAACCTGTTGATTTAGATACAAAGTATGTTACTGTTTATATAGGACTAGGAAAGAAAAATAGAGTAAATAAAGTTGATATCGTTGGTTTATTCTACAAAAAAGGTGGGTTAATAAAAGATCAGCTCGGTAAAATTGAAGTGATGGATTATTGTGCTTTTGTTGCTGTAGACAGACTTAAAGCTGATGACCTTGTTGATACTCTTAGAAAGGAAAAAATAAAAAAGAAATCCTTTAAGATTTCTGTTTCCCGTTAAGAACTTCAAACATTTTATTTTGTGTGAAATAGGAAGCCAAACCTCCTATAGCTGTTGCTATAACATAAGCGCAGAAAATGCCCTTATACCCAAATAAGTCACCTAGAAATAACGCAAGTGGTATATAGAGAATTATCAGTTGAAAAAAAGTTAACACCCCTGTATGTAAAGGTTTTTGAAATGCATTTAGCACGCACGTATCTAAAACAAAAAACATTCTAAATATAAAGCTGTAGGGAACAATCCAATAAAATTCACTCATAAAATTAAAGAAAATAGGGTCTGGATTTTCCTTCATAAATACTGGCCCAATTTCATTTCTCACTAGTATAAAACAAATTGTTGCAACTATCCCCCAAATCATAGCAAAACGTCTACTTAGTGAAATAGCCCTTTTAATTCGAGAAAAATTACCAGCACCATAATTTTGCGCAACAAAAGAAACTAAAACGCCCCCCAAAGCGGCCACAACAGCTAATGCAAAAAAATCAACGCGGCCTGCTGTTTGCAGTGCTGACACCAATTGTTTTCCATGTGGATAGTCACTGGCAATTCTAGCTATTAATGAAACTGAAAGTGGTATAACCATTTGAGTAGCAATTGCCGGTATTCCAATTTTTAACACTTCTTTCCAACTACTCATCATTTTTTTCAAGGAGAAGTCCTTAAAAGATATCATACCAAATTTAAAATGAAGGAAACTTAAACTGGCTACTAATGTGATTATTCTGCTTATAAAAGTAGCCAACGATGCTCCAAAAACTTCTAACCTTGGCATTCCCAAATTCCCTAAAATTAGTCCGTAATCTAGTACAATATTTGCTAAAATAGAGACCCCCATAATTAATGCTGGAATTAATGTATTTCCTTGTGCTCTAATGGCACTATTCCCCAACATTGGTATTATAATTAATGGCACCCCTAAATACCAAAGTTCCATATAATCCTTTATATAGGGCATCAATTCAGAACTTGCTCCAAAACACTTAAAAAGTATTTCTATGGTAGGATATCCAATAGACATTAAAATTATTGCTAAAACAACTGCTAATATTATTGAATCAGTTGCTAGTCGTTTTACCTTTTCTTCATCCCCAGTTCCTACTGCTTTAGCAACTGTTGCTGTTACACCCGTTCCTAAACCAAATGCCAATGCGAACATTATTAGCATTGTGTTTACTGTGTATGATAAAGCAGCTAATGGATTAGTACCTAATTGACCAACAAATTTTGTATCGAAGAAATTAAATAAAGCAAAACCAATCATGGCAAAAAACATTGGGACGCTTAATTTAAATAAGGTCGGGCCAATTGGATCAGTTAGTAAATTTAATTTCTGTTTCATATATCAAATCGAAGCTGCAGGCAAAAATAGATATTAAATTATCGGTTAGTTGAACAAACTATTTATTTTATCTTAATTTTTTTCATCAACTATTCGGGACCTTTCTGTAAATTATCTCATATTAAAAAATAGTACTTTTAAAACATTCCTTATTTTCCAATAAATGCTTCCTAATAATTTGTTTAAGTTTAATTTTCTAATTATTTCACGGACTTTGCATTTAGTTTTATATTATACATCACACACAAACTCTTTCCAAGAGCATATAAATAAAGGTTTATTTTAATAAATTCCTGCTTTCATACTCTATTAATTTCAAATTAATTGTTAGCGCTTAAAGTTTACAAAAGACAAAAATAGAACTAAATTCGTTGAAACAAATTATAGTTTTGTTTGATTATTTTTATAACTTTATAAGAAAAAATTATATCTCCGAAAAATGACAATCACGCAACTTCAATATATCATCGCCGTAGATAATCACCGACACTTTGCCAGGGCAGCTGAAAGCTGTTTTGTTACTCAACCAACGCTGAGTATGCAAATTCATAAACTAGAAGAAGAGCTTGGCATTACAATTTTTGATAGGAGTAGAAAACCACTACAACCTACAGATATTGGAATTCAAATTCTTGAACAAGCAAGAATTGTTATTAATGAAGAAAAAAGAATATATGAAGTTATTCAAAAGCATAAAGGAGAAATTACTGGTAATTTCAGATTAGCAATTATTCCAACTGTCGCTTCTACTTTATTGCCTCGTTTCTTGAAATGTTTTATTTCGGAGTATCCAAAAGTTAGTTTAGAAATTGAAGAACTGCAAACTAAAGTAATTCTAGAGAGATTAAAAAATGGTTTATTAGATGCTGCAATTTTAGCAACCCCATTGGATCAAGATGGAATCATGGAAAAACCACTATACTATGAACCTTTTATGGCATATACACCTATGGATCATAGGTTATATAAAGAGAAATTTATAGCCAATTCTGATTTGATATCTGATGATATATTACTACTTCACGAAGGTCATTGTTTTAGGAATAGTGTTATGAATTTATGTACTTCATTGTTTGACAAGAAAAACAACTCTGGTGTAAAACTAGAAAGTGGTAGTTTTGAAACACTTATTAAATTAAGTAAACAAGGATTTGGGATGACGCTAGTGCCATATTTAAAGGCTATTGAATTGAAAGCTATTGAGCCTCAAGGAACGATAAAACCTTTTGCAAATCCGCAGCCAGTTCGTGAGATTAGTTTGATACATCATCGAACGCACCTAAAAATTTCTATTATTGAGGCATTGGCTAAATGTGTACAAGAAAATATTCCTGAACATATGTTAAAGGATGAGACTGGAGCTATTGTGAGTCCAAATTAGAAATCTTTTTTTATTTCAAGTACTAATTTCGTATTATTATATTAATGAATACAGCCAACTCGTGCGCATAGAATTGTTTTAAATGTATATGATTATCTAGTAAACAGTAAGCTGATAGTTTGATATTATACTTTTTTGGAATAGCTAAAATCTTATAACTCGATTCTCACACACTATCTCTAAAAAACATCTCCTTATTTATTAACTACTTTGGATTATCTATAATGGATTTCAAAGAATTGTCACAAGTATATTTTTAATTCTTTACACCCCTTGAAAAATAATTTAAAGAAGGAAAATAGGATGAGATTACAAATCTATCAAACCAAAAAAAAAACAAAATCATAGAGGAATAAAAGATTTTTAAAATTTAACTAGAACACTGGTAAAAGCCTATTATTATAGTGTAATTTGATAAATAAATATCTCGAACAAATATTTAAAAAAATAATTACACGTAAAAACTTCTGAGTATTCAAACATTTTCACAGCGAAATCGTAGACATAATAAATCCCACAAACTGAAACTCATGCATTACGATAAATCTGAATTAACTATTATTTATAATAGCAACAAAATCATTGACAAAAAAACACTAGCTATTGCTCAAGGTATTTCTTCACATATTAACAAGCAGGACATAAATGAAGTAAGATTATCTAATACTTTATTCAGGTTAGCCGTAGAAAAACTAAATATAAAAGCAAAAGACATTATGGACAAGTCTAGTCCATACTATCAAGAAAATATAAAGGGAAGAGATCCGGATATTGATTCAGCCTATTACATGATAATGAACAATCCTAAGTTACTTAAAAGTCCTATTGCACTTTTTAAAGGAAAAGTAGTATTATGCTGTACGCCGAGTGATGTTTTAAAAGTTTGCTAATTATAATTTATCAATACAAACAGCCAATCACTGTGAACAATATTAAAACCTAAAAAAACAATTCACATTTAACTTTCGGTTTAAAAGAAAAGAAAATTGCACATAATGTTAATTTATTTTTTTTCCTTCGTAGAAGTTATTGAAATTTTTTTATGAAGAACTACAGTATTGCATTTATTATTATCTGTGTTTATTTAGTTGTTTTTTCTTGTGCTCCATCAAGATTCGTAAACACGCTGCCCAAAGGAAAAACTCAATTAGGTTTTTCTCTAGGCGGTGCTATGCAAAACTTATTTGATTTAACCGTACCTACTCCATACTCAAGCTTAGTAATTGGTCATGGACTTAGAGATGGCTTAACCATTTACGGAGGCATACATACAACATCGATGGTTTTTAACACATTGCAAACAGATTTAGGGATTACCAAAAGACTTTATCATTCAACCACTCCAAAATTGTGGATTCCAGACTTATCAGGAAGTTTTACTATAAATAGTTTCATCGAAATGGAAGATGGAGCTTGTGATGTTTTTCCTCAAATTGACTTCAATGCGATATGGAAGTATGGAGATGAAAAATCACATTTTTTTTACCTGGGTTTATCTAACTGGATTGATTTAAACAAATACAAAGCACATAATGAGCTACAAGCTACACCAATAATCATCAATCCTCATTTAGGAAACACTTGGCAAAATAATAAGTGGAGTTTCACTATTGAATATAAGATTCTAGCACTGATGCAAAGAAACGAAAACGTTGTTGTTAACTATGCCAAATGGCACGGAAAGTATAGTGTCCCAGGAATATTTATAGGTTTTACGAGAAAAATAAATGAATAATATACTAAAAATAAAAATCCTCTTTTTTTTAACAGTAACGATCATTTCATGTCAAAAAATTGATAGTTTTATGTTTGAAAATATAGCTACTGACAATTATCTTTTAGATGAATACGAAGGAAAGAGCGAAATTTTTTTAGATAGTTCTTATGATGTTCTGCAAGAAAATATACATAAAATTGAGTTTGTAAGTAACGGTCATAAAATTCACGGAATTTATACTGGGAACATCAATACCATCGCACAAGACACAATAATTGTTTATTGCCATGGCAACGCTGGTAATAT
>Ga0115000_10001111_pt1 | contig 24421 bp, 10 predicted proteins | sample ArcticOcean_MG_C_6_FD_89690 | JGI IMG/M metagenome (GOLD analysis project Ga0115000, IMG submission 89690) | Marine microbial communities from western Arctic Ocean - ArcticOcean_MG_CB8_128 | ecosystem: Environmental > Aquatic > Marine > Oceanic | place: Arctic Ocean: Canada Basin | collected... | reverse complement strand
GAGAAGAGCGGAGAATTATGAGAAGCCGCGAAAAAACCTCTCCTTTTTATCTCTCCCCCCTCTCTTCCTGTCTTTAAAAAAAAAAAAAAATCACCACAAAAATCTCTCAAACAACCTTTCACAACAACAACAACAACTTCAACAATAACAGTCGAAGAGTTTGGTAAGAAGAAGAAATCAAAGAAGAAGAAGAAACTCGCGTTATCAGACGACGAGGAAGGAGGAGGAGAGAACGAAGAGGAGGAAAAAGAGGAGGAAAAAGCGACGACCTCGTCGTCCGGCGGCGGCGTTCAATCCGGGTTAGGTCTCCCTTGGGACGGTTCCGATCGAGACTACCACTACGACGAACTTCTCGGTCGCGTCTTTGGCATTCTCAAGGAGAAAAATCCGGCGCTGTCGGAAAAGACGAAAACGATTATTAAACCGCCGCAAATTGCGAGAGAAGGGACGAAGAAGACGGTGTTTGCAAACTTGATGGAGATTTGCAACGCGATGCACAGACCGCACGAGCACGTGACGCAATACATGATGGCAGAACTCGGGACGACTGGGACTTTAGACGGTCAGCAAAGGCTGATTATTAAAGGGAGATTTCTGCCGAAAGTGTTCGAAGGTGTTTTGAGACACTACTTTATCGATTACGTGATTTGCAACATGTGCAAGAGTTCGGACACGCAGTTAGTGAAAGAGGCGACGACGAGGTTAAGTTATTGTAGGTGTCAATCGTGCGGCGCGTCTAGGTCGGTGTCGAACATTCAAAAAGGTTACACCGCGGTTGGGAGAGGCGAGAGAAGGAAAGCCAGAGCAATGGGGCAGTAAAAGGAATACGGAGGACGTCTACATCATCATCGTCGTTAAGAAGTATATTTTTAAAAAACATTTGTTGTATTAGAAGAAGAAGAAGAGGAGCATCGTCGTCGTCATCATTTTACTTGGTATCGTTACAACGTTTCAAATTCTTTGGCTATTTGCTCATCCGTCATTTCTTGCTTCGTCGAACATTTGTTATACGTCGTGTCTGCGGACATCTTGCAGACCCACTTGTCGTCGTCGCCGAGATTGGCGATTGACTTTTCAGGAACACGCCTCCATTTGGAACAGTCGTCGCACTGTATCCATGTTTGTTTAACGATGACTTTAGTCGCCCTTTTGCCAGAATTTGGCGGCGCATTGCTGCTCGTTCTCGCTCTCTTCGAAGCTTTCCCGCCGCCGACGACTTTGTTCGATCCAGATAGTGGAGGATTCACCGGAACTCGTTGTTTACCGCCCCATCGAACGGTTTGCATGCTCAACTGCACGGTTTCTCTGCTTCCATCGTCGTATAAAACTTCGTGCTCACCCGTATCCGCACGGAACGATTCAATGACCGCATTGAAGAAGGTTTCATGGACGGGCCAAAAGACTTCAACTAGTCTTCCGATGGAATCTGCGCCAGTTTGCGCGCCAATCGTTTTCAGCCATTTTCCCATCGTTTCTTGGGTGACTGCATGTTTTCCGACTAAACGCAACGACTGGCGCCATTTTTTCGCAGAACCTTTCCCGCCCAAGCGCTCAAATTCAGTCGCTGGACACGTGTATTCGGATATTCTGCACTTCATGTCACCAGAATCTCGGCGAAGCACGGCGTAACGAACGAGTTCCTCGCCGCGGCGTCCTTGCGGTAACAAGATGCCTCGCATGCCACCGACAGCGACCGGAATGGGAGGTAAAGCAAAAACCATTCCACCATCTTCCAAAGGTGGTTCCGGAACCCCCTCGTAAGGCTCCCAGATGGATGGCAAGTATCTCACTGTCAATAGAGGTAAGAAAAAGCGCTGCGTCAAGTTTTCCTCTACTTTTTCCTCATCTTCGTCGTCATCTGAAGGCGATGGAAAAAGGATCGGGTTTTTGCGCGGCGTGGGGTATTTGAACGTCACTTCGTGTTCTCCGGTGAAAGTATCGAACGCAGTCACCGTAGCTCGTCGCCATAAACCGCGCATTGGAACGAGAATTTCAATGAACTTCCCGACGGCTTCGTCGCCGATGCTCGCTCCTTTCGATCTCAGAATATCTTTGATATCTATTTGAGACCCTGCACGTTTGGCAGTTTCGAGCCATTGTGGATCGTCATCAACAAACTCTTCGACAGGAATGACCTCGTACGAATCCAAATCGGCGATTGGTGTCGGTTGTTCCGGAGGTTGCGGAGGTTTTGGTTTTCTAATCAATGTGCGTTTTGATTTTTTGATTCCTTCCGTTTTGACCTTCTCGTCCACATCCATAGTCGTCGGAGTAGTAATCTTTGCCTCGGCTTTCGCTTTCTTCTCCGCTTGAATTTCCTCTTGCTGGTCGACGTACGCTTTGCTTTGCGCCTCGAACATTTCTTGCGCCAGAGCGTACTCTGATTTAGCATTCACGTACGCTTCTTCCTGTTCTGAAACTGCGCGATCGCGTTGCTCTTTGAGATTTTTAAGCTTTTCATCACTCATTTTCATATACACACTTCGTCCGCCATCGCACAAGGAACCGGATTTATCCTTGTACTCAAAAGGAATGGCGATATTTCGAATGACGCATTGGGCGTCCAATTCAGCTTCGAGTTCCATAGCGGCTTGCGTCGCTTCCGCGACGAAATCACGCTTCTTTATCCTCGAATTTTTCTTTTGGCGCCCTTGCTTCAGTTGTTCGCCTTCTCGTTCGTTGTTGTTTTCGTTATTGTTCTCGTACTCATCGTCATTGTCTCCTCCTTCAGCGCTTTTGCGCTTTGATCCCAGTTTAGAACCAGGGTTACCTCGGTCATAGACTTCTTCATTTTCACCCGGAAAGTCGGTTTCCGTCTCTAAAGCCGCAGATTTGATGGGAAAATGTTTGACGGTGTTAAACGTGACCGCTCCGGCAAGCACTTCGTCTTGATGTGGCGGAATTTGTTGGAACAATCGAGTCTTTTCTTTCAACGGTCCAGATTGTGGAAAGTCTCCTTCCTCATAAAAAGGCGCGTTCCACGAGTACAACTCGTTCGCGTTCACGCCAATAGCGGCTGCAACTCCATCGATGGTGTCATCTGCTGCGCAATAATACACTCTGTACCCGGATTCCAAAGCTTCCTCGCCGTTTAGCGTACCTCTCGCGTTCATATTTATTCCATCTGCGGCCCACGCGCCGCCGACGCCTCGTTGTCCTACTCTTCCTCCTCCAGACGCATCCTTATTGGCGTTGGCTCGCGAGCGACTACGTGCAGATGGAATACTTTCGTACGGTAACTTCACCGGGAGACCGTCTGGAAATCGGAACTTATTCAGACATATGAACAACCACTGGTGAGTGCCATCTTCGTAGCGAATTTCGTGTTCGCCAGAATCGGCTTTGTATCCCACAAACTCGCAAAATTTATACGCTTGCGAACCGTCCGACCAGATTTCCGCGGGTCGACCGACGACATTTGCACGCCACGTGCCACCTTCGTCACGCAACCATTTACCAATGGGCACACCCCTCTTCAATTCATCCGCTTCTAGTTCCTCGATCGGGTAACCGCTATGTATACGTATGGATTGACGCCACTTTCGTGTGTTGCCTCGTCCACCCAAACGCTCAAACTCGAGAGCCGTGACGAGTTGTTTCTCAGAAGTAAGGTTGCCTTTTCGATCTTTCTTGTAGAACATGACGTTTTCCTCCCCTCTTCGAGCTCCTGGACGCATAAATCCTTCCATTCCTCCGCATTGAACTTTGACTGGAACTTTTTCCATAACGAGACTTTTCTTCGCTTCGCCCGTACTCTTCTTGTCGTCAACGTCGCCATCTGTTTGTTCATCTTCATCAACAGGTTCAATCGAGCACTCATCGCTGAGCGCATCCGGAATTCGAGCATCCTTTCGTAATCGTAAAGAGCATAAGTCGAGGATTTCCGGCCACTTTCTATGTAATTTGGATTCGATAAATCCATCGCGTTCTAGAGTAACAATGGCCAAGTTGTATCCGAGAGCGTCCCCGAATTCGTCGTGGGTCCACATCGCGCGAGCATGGTCTAAAGTAGCCGCATCGTGCGCGCGATAAAGTCTCGCCATCAAAACTTTTATTTCAGTGGAAGTTATGTACGCTTCTTCTTCTTCGTTTTTACCTTCTTTCTTCTTTTTCGTCGTCGTCGCCGCGGCGTTCATCTTTCGTCTGCGTTCGCCGAGCGTTCTCAAGATGGCGTTTCTAATATTCGTCACTTTTTCTTCGTCGATTCGACCCTTATGCGGCAAAACTACGGGAAGAGGAGCTCCTCTTCGATTAATAGAGGCTTCGACTCCAGAAGCTAATCCGGATCGCAAGAGATCGTACCCAGAAACAGGTGCACCAGTTTCGCGTCTCTCTAGGCGACGATTGCGTTCGTTCGAACGGACCCGTTCCTTTTCTTGTTCAATCCTAGCCAAATCCGCATTTTCGCGTTCACGTACTTTCGCCATTTCTTTGTTTCTTTCCAGGTGAGGACGAACGCGTCGGAACATTTCGGCCATAATTTTATCGCGTTCGGCAGGATCGATGTCTTTTTGTCTCAAAAGTTTCAGAGGTCGCCCGAAAACGCACGGATCTTTAGGGTTGACGTTTGCATCTTGCGCGTTTGCGCTTTCATTCTTACCCTTTACTAATCCAGCAGCCGCTGCAGCTTCTGCGGCTTTGCGCTGTTCAAGCAAGCGCTGCGCCTGCTCTTTCTCAGACATTTTTTCTAAAGTCTTTGATGGTGGCGGTGCTGGTTGCATCCAAAGTTTCGTGCGTTCTAAAAGTTGCGACTTGCGTGAAATATTTGGATATTCCGCCTTATTCCAAGCGACAATATCGCGCGCGTCCAATCCTCGCTCTCTGGCGATTTCATCAACGCTTTCGTTCCTTTTCGTGTAATACGCAACAGCGCCTCTTATCACGGTATCCTCACCAGCCTCGGGAGCTTCTTCCTCCTCTGCTTCCTCTTCCATGGTCGCATCGTTAATTAATTCGTTTTCTACTTCTTCTGGTTTCTTTTTCTTTCCTTTCTTTTGGTTCTTTTTCGGACCTTCTGTTCGCAACAAAAAGTGAACGAGATCCGTAAACGTGGCGTACGCCAGCGCTTTCACGGAACCATTCCCTAATGGCAGTTCGAGCTCCGTATCGCGATCTTCGATCCAAACGTCCGTGATGGCAACTTTTTTACCCATTACCCATCCGGACGAACCCTTTACACCACCTCCGTGTTCATCACCTCCGGCGTTGTATTTCTTAATCTCCTCGTGTTCTTCACCAAACTTTTGACAATCCGCGTCGCATCGAATAAAGCACGCCTGTGCCGGGTGTATCTGTCCTAACGCTTCAAATCGTTTACATTTTCCTATTATCTCAGCACATTGCGGTAAATGGTCTTCACAATAGGCGCGAGTGCAACACTCGCATCGAAACAACAAACCGCCGACCGCGGCAGACTTCCGGCCACACTCGTGGCATGTGTGGTGCGGACATGACCATCTCGCCGTGCGTCCAATTTCTTCCATGGTGTATCCAATGCATTCAGGATGCACAGAAACTGGGCACAAGTCGCAGCAGACGATTTGACCACCGTCCCAGCATCCTTGACACGTGTACGCGTGACCGTAATCTCTTCCCGCGACTTGACCGCGGGAACGTTTCCCGCCCTGTAATTGCGCTTGACTTAACCCCGACTCTTTCGCGTTTACGGAAGGTTCGCCAGATTGTAGATCGTAATCGTTTGACTTTAACACGGTAACCATACCGAGACCATGACCGCCGTCAACTTGCATAGTCGTCGTCTTTCGATTGCGCTTACCGGAAAGTATGTTGCTTTGAAACTCCTTTGCGATTTCTTTTAAAGACGTGTTCTTTTTCACCTGAACTAAAGATGCATCGCCAACGGATTCTGCAATCTTTGCCGGCATCATAAATGTTGAAATAGGAGTTTCCTCAGCTTTGCCTTCAACGAAATCAGTTGCCGTAAACTGCGTGTCTTCTTTCAGCGTTTGCAAATCTCTTCGTTTGCGCTCGCCCTCCTCGCTTCGATCCATGAGCGTGGATAACTCTTCATCTGTCGGCGCATCGCCAGAATCTTTAGAGAAGACGGCATCGACACCAAAACGTAACATCGAATACAAATCGTTTTTATCCAGCGCTTCCATAGCCTCTGCAGCGGCAGTTGAACCTCTGGATACCATTTTTTCTAAGAATAATTTTTTCTCTGCGCGTTGCGTCATTCGTTCCTCTACGGTGCCAGCAGTAACTAATCGATATATGTGCACCGTTTTCTTCTGACCGATGCGATGGACTCTCGCCATTGCTTGCATATCTACCTGAGGGTTCCAATCGCTATCAAACATGACGCACGTATCTGCCGTTTGCAAGTTTACGCCCAAACCACCCGCGCGAGTACTTAAAAGAAATGCAAACACAGGCGAATTTGGACGGTTGAATGCCGCAATATCTATAGACCTCTGCACACGATTTGTAGAACCATCGAGTCTAGCGTATTGATGACCGCGCAAATGCAAAAAATTCGCTAATATGTCCAACATAGATGTAAACTGCGAGAAAATAACCACGCGGTGGCCATTTTCTTTCAACTTGATCAAAATGCGATCTAATACCGATAACTTCCCTGAGGCTTCGATGATATCTTCTAAGGTGACGCCTTCATCCTGGATACCCGGCGAAAACAAGTACGGGTGATTGCAACATTTCCGCAGTTGCATCAACAGTGAATTCAATTTGCGCCAATCGCCGCCACCGCTACTAGATTTTTCCTTCGCATCTTCGCCGGCGACTCCTGCAAGTTTTTTCTCGTTCTCGGAAGCCGCCGCTTCGAGCGATTGCAAAGCGCCCGATTCCCGCATCAGTAACCGCCTGTACCAAAACGTTTGCGCCGAGGACAAAGGGCACATAATTTTCGTTTCAACTTTTGGCGGTAACGAAACTTCCACTTCGCCTTTGACTCTCCTCAAAACGAACGGACGCATTAAATAGTGCGCCTTCGCGAGTAATTTTTCGTCGACTTTATGCTCCCTCATGTTCAAATTAAAAGCGCGGTCGAACGGCTCCGAGGAAGTAAACACGTCCGGGTGAAGAAACGATAAAAGCGCATATAACTCGTGCAAGTTATTCTGCACTGGCGTACCAGTCAAAAGGACGGTGTGTTGACGGTGAATGCGCTTCAAAATCTGATGCGCCGTCGTCTCTTCGTTCTTCACCTTGTGCCCTTCGTCTAAGATGACGCATCTCCAGTACACTTTTTGCGTCAACGCGAGCGCAAAAGATGGATTACACGCCATTTCATACGTCGTTAGAGCAACATCGTATATTTCTGTATTGATCACGACTTCTCTTCGTAGCCTTTGACGTTCGTTTTCATCCGAACTGTGTAACCGAACGACTCTTAATTTTGGACACCATTTGGCGAGTTCGTCCATCCATGAACTCATTACTGAGAGAGGGCAGACGATCAAATGCGGCCCTTTCACCCCGCGCATTTCTTTGATACACGCGAGAAACGAAATCGATTGTAACGTTTTTCCTAAACCCATCTCGTCGGCCAAGATGCACGAACATCCTTGATCGAACATTCGAACAGCCCACCTCAAACCTTCCAGCTGGTACTCTCTCAACACCGCAGTAATCGCCGCCGGTTGATTCTCAACTGGCATCAACAGCTTATCGCTCGGTTCATACTTTTCCGCTCTCTCATCTAATGCTTGCACCGCCTTCTCTTCCATGAATGGCTTTAAATGCGATATTTGTTGATGTAAGTACTTGGCCCGTTTCGAAATCGCCAACTCTATGTCCTTTTGAATATCTTTCTTGTTCACCGCCGTCGCCTCTTCGTCGGCGGTTAAAACTTTTGGTGCCCTCGGTTTAGTCCTCGTGTACGGTTTTCTCGGTTTCTTTTGTTCGAATACGTACGACGTGCGACCCGGACGCGTTTCTCGACTTCCATCGTCTCCTCCCAACTCGCTCGAAAACACGCTCGGTTCGCCTTCGGTTAAACCGTAGTTGTTCGAACGCAACACCGGTTGCCCGTCTATCATAATCACTCTCGCTTTTGTCACGCGAGATGTCCGTCGTCTACCTCCCGAAGGATCCTCCCCTAACGCCGCTTTCAAGACGTCTTCTGGAATTTCAGCCGCTACCGCCGGGTCTATTATTTGTTGTTGTTCGTGTTGCGCGTCGTCGTCGTCGTTCTTTTTGGTTCGGTCGTCGTCGTCGTTGTTCGACGACGGTAAAACTAAAATCGTCTTCTCTTCTTTGTCTTCTTCTTCTCCTTCTGCAGCAGCGGCATCTTCGGCGTGTTCACCGTCCTCACGACCACCACCACCACCACCATCAGACGACGACGTCATATCGAATAATCGAAACAAATATAAATAGTACAACAAGAGTAGTAGTAGTAGTAGCAGAGAGAAAGAATGGAAGAGACGAGACGAGACTCTTTTTGTTGTTGCGTAAGTTTTTACTTTTTTTTCCATCAATCAGTCAATACGAATTTATCGCAATAATAATACAAACAACAACACAACCTCTATGCTTCGAAAAAGAGAGAGAAGAAGAGAGAATATGCAAAACTGATATCAGTGAATAATGGGTAGGTATTTCATGCCTTTATGTAAATTATTATCTATCTAGATTTTGTTGCCTAACCTATCGTACGCGGGCGCTCTGTCCATGCGCGTGGGGTAAAATCGAGCGCGAGGCATGTACCCTTCGTTTTGGTACAACGTCACGGTAACGTCTTCGCTCTCCGCGAGTTGGTATAAATGAGGAAGCATGTCGAACAGCGCGTCGTCGGCTGGGTCGTCGATGAACGATGACACTGGTAATGCGTTTTGTGGATGGAACATGTAGGAGTAAGGAGAGTTGTCGATGATGATTGTTTTGCGCAAGTCGCGGCCTAAACAGGTCAAGTCTTTGACGTAGTTCCCTTGGAACGGGTAACACGCGTCTCGAAATAATCGGTGTCGAACGACACCGTGGACGTCCAGTTTATCCATCAAAGGATTCGCATATTTCGCTAACGAGGCCGTGAACACCACCAACTCGTATTTTTCTGCCATCTCGATTAAGAACAAATCCACCCAAGGTCTTTTCAACACGTACACGTCGGTTATTCTGCCGTCGATTTCAACCGGGATTATATAATCCGGGTTCGGTACCGGCCGAAACGACGAGTGGACTAACGTTTCGTCTAAATCGAGAACTAAACATGGCTTACTCGTCGCGTTGCCACTTTGCGCGTCTCTGTACGTTTCCGGTGCAGGGAGAAAATACGCGCCCGTGTGCAAAGTAAATCCTTCGCCGACGACGTTGGAGAACTGCGGTTTAAGACACGGAACCGGAACGCACCCGGCAACTGTCGGCGCTTTCTCTTCTTTCCTGAGCGGTGCTTTCGCATCTTCCCGTATGTTTCGTTGTTGTTTCGTATTTGTATTGTTGTCATTGAATGACGACGCATTTGCGCCTCCGAAACACGCGCCAAAGAATCGAGCAAAGATATTTCTCTTCCTCGCGAGGACCGTCGTCGATGTCGAGTTCTCGCTATTGCCTCTTCCGCTACTACTGTTGATGCTACTACTCCTCGTATTGTTGTTATTCGTGCTGCTACTCATCTCTGCCCCTCTGTTGTTTATCATGGTAGGTTCGTCGTCCCCTAAAAACTGCGTGATGACGTCTTCCCCTCGTTCCCCGTGGTTGGGATTTTTTGTGCCCCCATCGCTGCTGCTCTTTTGTTGTAAAGGACTGTTGTCTCTCCTGGGCGACCACAAACTCCCTCTCGCTGGAGTTAATCTCTTCTTCTTCTTTTGTCTTTTTGTCGTCTGAATCGTCGTTGATTTCGGTGTCGACGACGATAACAGTTCGTGTTCGTCCTCTGTTTCTTCCTCGTTGTTAATGTTGTTGTTGTTTATATCGTCGTCGTCGTCGTCTTTCACTCTCGAAAAGGCGCGAGACAACAACCTTTTCGTGGCTCCATTGCTATTCTTTTTAGTATTCTCTCCACCTTTACCGGCTTTGGACGAAGAAGAGGAAGAAGAGGAGAACGAGGACGAGGCTGCTTTTGAAAATATCATCGGTGTCGTGCTTGTGTTTTGATCCTGTCTCTCCATCTCCACGTAACCACCACTGACACCACCACCGACTTTCGACGACGATGTCATCGTTTATTTCTCTCTGATTTCTCTCCTAGTTGTTCGTTGTTGTTAAGAAGAAGAGTGTTTATTCGTAGTGAGAGAGTTAAAAAAGAGAGAGAGGATGGTGTTAAAGTGTGAATAATTTTTTTTGTGAAAAGAGAGGAAAAGAAGGCAAAAAAAGAAAAAAAAAGGAGAGACAGATGACAGACGAGAGAGATGCGTTTTTTTTTCACAAAAAACAGGAGCTGCACATCCTCCTTTAGTAAATAACGACTCTTCAAACAGTAGTAGTAGTAAAAACAACTGATGTTGTCGATGTCGTCGAAGAAGCCTTCTCGGTGCTTAGTTACCGCTTTTACCGCGACTCGCAAAAAGGTGAAAAGATGCACCATCATCATCGCGCCGCCTCGTTGCGGTGGTGTTCCTGGTGCTGGTGGTCGTCGTCATCGTAATCATCATCATCGAGGAAAGAAGAATAATACCGTTAGTAGAACGAAAGCGACGAAAAGCGGAGAAGAAGAAGAACGTCGAGAAAACGAAGAGACTTTTAAAGAGAAGACGAGAACAAAACCACCGAGACACTTTGACGGAAGAAACTTTCGCATGAAACGAGAAGAAGTGGACGACTATAAACTCGTCACCGAGGAAGAGAAAACACGTTTACGAGAAAAAGTTATCAATCACTTGTGGCTCGCCCCGCTGACGAAAGGAGGCAACTTACCGTTTCGACGACTGTGTGCGATGTTCGAGGCAAAAGTCCTCGTGTCGGAGATGTCCTACGCGAGATTTTTAAATCGAGGGAACCCGGTGGAGAAAACGCATTTACGGCGACACGACTCGGAGGAGATTTTTGGTGCTCAAATCGCGACGAATATCATCGAAGAAGGCGTTCGGTCGGCGAGGATGGCGTACGAATTCAACGCGGATTTCGTGGATTTAAATTGCGGATGTCCAACTCACGAGGTCACGAAGAGAGGTTTAGGTGCGCGATTGTTGAGGAAACCGGCAAAGCTGGCGAAGTTGGTCGAAGGATTAGCAAACGGGTCGCCTTTACCGTTATCGGTGAAAATTAGACTCGGCGTAGAGGACGATAAACCGGCTTTGAAGTTAGCGGAGGAGATTGAAAACGCGGGTGCGAGCGTATTAATCGTTCACGGACGAACTAAAGATCAGCGATACACGAAAAGTGCAAATTGGAATTTGATTGGCGAGATTAAAAGCCGAAGTAAGATTCCAATTATAGGGAACGGAGACATTTTAACGTGGTACGAGGCGAGAGATAAAATGGCCCTGTCTGGAGTCGACGGCGCGATGACTGGGCGCGGCGCGCTCATAAAACCGTGGATATTTAAAGAGTTTTACACAAACACGTCGATTGAATTCACCGCGAAAGAAAGGATAGAGCTCGTGTATTTCAAATTGACGACGTTCATGAAGGAATATTTCGGCGCCGATGCGATTGGAAAGAAGAGATTTGATTTATTCATGCCTTGGCACATTGGTTTCTTCTGCAGATATCGCCCTCTCGACGAAGCCGTGTACAGAGAAAAGGCAAAATTGAACCCTTTGTTACAAACGCGATTAGATATAGCCTTAGAAAACGAAGGGAGGATTGAAGATTTAGAACCACTCGAACGTCTTTTACGGTGCGTATCCGAGGAAGCGCACGCGGACATCGCAGAGATTTTATTCCAAAGCGAAACGAGCGAGGATGCGATTGAAAAGTTGACGCGAGTTGCGGAGTCGTCGAAATTAGCCGAATACGAGTTGAGCGTTTCTTCTTCTTCTTCCTCCTCCTCGTCGGGAAGAGAGAGCAGCGGAGATGTGGACGATATGCGCGGATAGCATTCTTCTCCGCGTCTCACTCGCGGATGATTTTTTTATCAGCGTGTTTTCTTTGTTTGTAATCTAGAAATTCGCTACTACTGGTGCGCAAACAAAAGTACTTCTACTGGTATCTACACTATTTATTTAATTCTTTTGGTCGGCGGCGCTAAATTAACCGCGCAACCTCCCGGATATCCCATCCGTCGGGCAATTTCGTCCACTTTTTGCTGGTCAAATAGCGTTTTCCCGGCTTCTCCAGCCGAGAACGGTTGCGACATGTGTCGCATAAACGCTCGAGACACCGTCAACGCCATATCCGTGCTCAAATTCAAAAGTTCTTCGGTCATGTGATTGGATATCCACTTCGGTAACTTCGATCTTTTATCGTGCGAGTTATATCGCTTATCTGCAAAGACCATCAACCCGTAATCAGCCTTGGAACGAATGACTCGACCGATGCACTGCGACGCTTGTCGAATGGCATCAAAAGTGAGAAAATCTTGCTCTTTGATTTGCAACGTCTCTCGTAAATACTCCAATCTCGCTCGTAAAATTCGAGACAGCGTGTATTGATACGGCACGCCATACATGACTACAGCGCGCCCGTAGTGTCGATCGAAATCGATACCTTCGGCAACTTTACCTCTCGCGACGGAGAGAAAAACGGCACCTCGACCGGCGTTACACGCTCTGCGGTAATTATCTAAAGCTAAGGTCGTTTCGACGACGTCTTGCGTCTCCATGAAAATCAACTTGTGTTGCATAATCTCTCGTAAAATCCCGGTATCGTGCCATTTGGAGATGATATTTTCCATGTACGAGTACGAGACGAAAAACGCGACGATACCGTCCGGGATACTTTGCGCTAATCCTACTAAAACTTTCCCGTAATTTTGAATGACGTTTGGATCTTCTCTCATGTCAAACTTGGAGGAGATGTGTTGTTGATCGGCGCCTCGAGTGATGACCATGGGACACAAACACTTCCGAGTTAACGTCATCATGAGTGATTTCATGACGTTCGGCCGAAACTTTAACAATCGAGGGTATAAATCAATCGGCGATAAAGTCCCGCTCGTAATGAATACGGATTGATACTTCTCGAAGACTGGTTTCACCGCTAAAGAAGCGTCTAAACACGCGAGCTGTAAAACTGGATCGGGAATGTGCGGATATCTCTCGTCGTACGGTTCCATTATGATGGTGAACCCTTGATCGTACGTACCGATTAAAGTTGCAAAATCAGCAACGCTAGACAACGCGCCGAACTCGTCCGTATCAACAATCTCTAAAGTTTTCAACAGCGACGTCAAACGATCGTAACAAAATTTCAACGTCTTCGCGTCGACGCCACCACCAGCCTCTGATTTCTGTATAAACATCCTCGGAGCGGTTTGTACGACTGATGGTGCGCGTAACTCGTGCCGTAAAAACTCGATAAATCGGCGCATTATGGCCACGAAATGTTCCGCTCGTCGAATGTTGCCCGGAATAACTTCTTGCACGACGTCCTCGGAAATGACTGGATTTGCCATTAAATCTTCACCTCTTTGCCTTGAAATTGCACCCTGGTTCGCTAACCCGGACACCAATCGCTCGTACTCATCCTGTAACCTTTTTCTATCCGTTTTCTTCACTTCTGTTATGCGCGTGTTTAACGTCGTGATATTTCTCTGCGCCGCGTCCAACGTCTGCGAACGCAAGTTCACCGACAAAGCTTCTATGCAAACGTTATCGATATTATGCGCCTCGTCAAAAACGACAATCGCGTTATCCTCGAATTCTCTCGAAACCAACCCGGCAACTTTCGGGTCTAACAAGTATTGATAGTTATACACCACCACGTTCGCTCTCTGTAACGTTTGTCGAGCGAGAAAATACGGGCACCACCTCTTCTCCCGTCCAAACTCTTTCAAATCGTGCAACGTATACACGCCCTTCGGCACTTCCGCTTCTGCACCAAGCGCTTCTAAATCTTCGTAAAACTCGCACAGATTGCTCTTCCTAATCTTCTCGTTTTCTAAAACCGTTTTTGTTTTCGTTCCTTTTTGTTCGCCTTCTTCGGCTTCCTCTTTCGCTTTATCGCGCACCCAACTGGCGGTCAAGTTTCTACACCTCGCGTCCACGCTCTCTCTCGATCCTTCCTCGGAAACTTTCGGATTCACGCACAGATTCTTCCTCGACGACAACCCCAGCGCTAAAATGTGCGTCTCTTCCTCTTTCCCTTTCTCCACGTGCTCCTCGCGATATTTCTGCAAAACTTTCAACTCTGCTAAAACTTTCTCCATCTCAGGCACCGTTCTCGTGCAGTAAATCAGTTTCCCGCACGAGTGTGGGTATTGCAACTGATAACTGGTAATCAACGAGAGTAACGTGATCGTTTTCCCAGTCCCGGTGGGCATTTCTAACGCCCCGTGACCTTTAGCGTCCAACGCGTGTTTCAGTTCGATCATGTATTCGTATTGTTCCTATTATTATTACGTTGAATCGATGAGATGATGATGAAGATGTGAGTTGCGAGTACATTGACGACGACGATGATGATGATGATGCGTCGTCGTCGTCGTCGTCTGAATGGTGCGCGGTAGGAAAGAGAGAGAGAGAGAGAAACAAAAGACGAAGAAAATGGTAACAATACGAGCGATAAAAAAAATCTACGGTTGTTTAAAACGTACCGGGTACAAGTACTCGTACGGGAAGTACACCGTCAATCCTTCCAAGTTGAAAATCATCTTCTTCCTCTTCTTTGTTGTGTGTTGTTGTCTTCTTCTTGGGTGTCAAAGAAGAAGTGACGAATGAAAAGAGGAACGATTGATGAAAAGATGAAAACGAAAAAAAAAAACTTTTCTCTCTCGCACATCATCATCATCTCAAAAACACATTTACGCGAGACAGAATCATCTTCAGAAGACAGATAAAAAAAATCAAACGTAATGGCCCCAGCAGCAAAGAAAGGATCTAAGAAAGTCCAATCGTTCGTCGTCGATTGCACCCGACCGGTACGTGTTGATTCTTTCGCGCGCATCGTTTTCGCGTCGAAATCCGAGAGAGAGAAAGAGACGCATTTTTTTTCTGTCTTCTCTCAAGCCCTCCTCCTCCGTCGAAAGGAGGAGAAATTTACGCGCGCGAATCGGAAGATTTCGTATACTCTCGCTCTCGAACCGTTGCGAAACGTAAACTGACCGTTTCACTCTCTATTATCATTCTGTATATTACATCTGTTCTGTTTCCACGCACTCACAACGCACAGGTTGACGATGCCATCATGGACATTGCTTCGTTCGAGCAGTTTCTCACGGAACGAATCAAAGTTGGCGGCAAAGCGGGTGCTTTAGGCGACGCCGTCTCGGTGTCCTCGGACAAGAACTCCGTCACCGTCTCCTCCGAATCCGCCATGAGCAAGAGATACGTGAAATACCTCACTAAGAAGTACTTGAAGAAGCACAACGTCAGAGACTGGTTGAGAGTGATTGCCTCGAACAAGGATAGAAACGTGTACGAGTTGAGATACTTCAACATCGCCGAAGGCGGTGACGAAGAAGAATAAGAACAACGGATTGCTTAAACGTATACAATAGGATAATAATTTAGTATATTTTGAACGTCTGGGGTGATTCTCTCTCTTAAAGCGAGATGATGAAACCATATAAACGTGTGCGTTCCGGGGGGGTCACTAGGATCTGAAACCGATTACTATTATACTTTAGCAGAGAAAAAAAAAAGTCAAAAAGCGTCTTCGTTGACGAATGTTTAATAAAATATTTACTTTTACACGATGATGATGACAACTTAATATACTAATCATATAACAGTAAGGTAATCACAAAAATAACGAAGAGAGTTACTCGGAGATAGATAACGATACCAACGAGTTTGAAACGTTCTTCGACAGCTCTTGCACTTTCTTATTCTTCAAGAAGACTTCGTTTACAATCGCCGCGCTGACGAGAACGATTCCAATCCAGACCGGGAAAAATTCCGGTTTCGACGTGAATACGAAACCGAAAATTTTATTCGCTACGACCCTTTTATAGAATATCTGGCCAATTGGTCCGTGTAAGATGTAAATAGGGAAGGAAATCGCCCCTAAATACGTCAACGGTTTCCAGGACAGAACGCTCGAGATTGAAAATTGGCTCGCCCGAGGACTGCTACTGACCGTTTCGCGGTGAATGTTCATGGTAAACCACGCAAACAGAGGAACGAAAATGCTCCTGGCAATTGCATCAGACATGGAAACGATCGAGTATCCTCTCCCGACGATCAAACCAATCATCAAGAGTAATGGAATAACCGGTTTCTGAAGAACAGAATCAAAGTTTACTTTCTCGACGCCGTCAATCATCACCAATCGAGCAGAAACCGCACCAATCAACACATCAATTGTCGAAAACAGCGGAGAAAACCGAACTGAATTCCAAAACATCCACGACGGGTGCGTTTTTGGCGGCATGGTGCCCTCAAAAAATGCAAAACCAGAGACGTCGTAGCAATACGCAAACTTCACCAAACACGTCAACAAAATCAACTTTACGAACAATCTTTGTAATCCCTTCCGTTTCAATTTCGCAATCGAAGGCAACGCGTACGGTAAAACCACAAACGCAAACGTCAACGCGCTGAGAAACCACGTCGGCGCGTTCCACAACTCCGCGTGCGACGGGAACCACGCCTGCGAGAGCGAAAAAGTCAAACCGGCGTGCAAGGCTGACTTCGCCCATCCGTTGTAAGTCACGTCAGCGATCAAAAACACTGGCATGAACAGAATTTGCGTCGCAAAATACAACGGGTAAAACCCCATGACTCTTTGAATGGTGTAGGCAACTTTTGTCGGTAAAAATCTCTTTTCCGTGTGTTCGTACTTGTTCAACTCTGACGCCGTGTACGCGGCGACGTACCCGGACAAGACGAAGAAAGCGCCGACGACGACGTTGACTTGCGATAACATTTTTAATAACAGAGGGTCTCTCGTCGCGCACGCGATGAAATGACCAATGGCGATGTATCCAATGAGAAAGAATCGCATGGAATCCATCGCAGGTAAACGCGGTTTACTTTCTGTTACTTTTTTTTGTGGTTCGTCCGATGATGCAGTTGCATTTGTTTTTGATGACATTCTTCCTCGGCGGCGATTTTGTTGTTGCATTGAAGAAGTACTCACATCAATACTCGTTGAATGTGTTGTTGTGTTAATAGTATGAATGTTGTTGTTGATGTTGTTGTTGTTGTTGGTAGTGGTGTGCAAAGCGGCGGCGGCAGGGACGAACGATGTTGAAAAGTTGTAACGCTTTTTACTCAACCTAACTGTATTATTATTGTTGAAGGAATTCGTTTTCGTTTTCAGCGATGAAGATGAAGACGTGGTTCTTCCCATCGTCGTTGTTGGCGTCGACGACGACATCATCATCGTTATCTTTATTTCTATGAGACTTTTCCCTTTGCGCGTGTGCGTGTGTTGTCACTAAAATAATTATCCAAAGAAGAAGGAGTTTTTTTTTGGAGGCGGATGAGAAAATGAAAATTGACCCTAAATGTTCGATTCACAGGATTTCTTTATTATTATATTTCCCAACCCTAACACCTACGGGTCTTTAGCAAAGTGGATAATGCGTCCGACTTCTAATCGGAAGGTCGGGAGTTCGATCCTCCCAAGACTCATTTTTTTGCTTATTGATACATTCAGAACGAGACGTTTGAGAGAGAACGATGTGTATGTATGTGTTTCGATGTGAATCATGATTTCATGATTTCATGTTCTACGCGTGCAGCTATTAAGACCGCCATTGCTAATAACTCGCCCTACTAAATTATAAAGAACTCTCTAACACGTTGACGACTTCGTCTTCGATCGCGCTCAAATACTCGCAAATCTCGCTCTGTTTGCGAAATTCGTGCAACTCTTTGAGCTCTTTGATGGAAACTTTGGCGTCGTCTCCGCCTCTGACGAGCCTTCGCTTGTCGTCCGGTATGGACGCGAGAAAGTGTAAGAGCGCTTTACGGTTTCTCTTCTTGTTCTTACTAGCATCGTCATCGTCTGTGTCGTCATTGTCGTCCTCGTCCTCCTTCTTCCCCTCGTCATCTTTTTCCATGTTGTACAGCCTTAACTTTTCGCCCACGCGGTGGAAGAGAGAGGCGACCTTTATCTGCAAATCCAGAAAGCCGCGCAAACGAGTAAACTCTTCTTTGGAAGAAATACTCGTCGAGTAATAATATCGATTCACTTCTCCAAGTTTTCGCAAAGAAATCACCGGTATCGCGTACGCGTCTTCTAAAAACCGCAAAGATTGTTTGCACACCGGCTTCTCCGTGAAATCCCATCGGTGCAAGACGTCGCGCGGTATGATTCGAGTGTCTCCGGAGAAGCAGCTTCCGCATACGACGATTCGTAAATACGAACACACTCTCTGCTCCATTTTCGCCTTTTCTATTCGGTTGCCACATAAACACAAATACGTCGCGAGGGATGATGATGCTAATGTTGCTGTTGTTGTTGTTGCTATTCGTTTTGTGTTTGTGGTGGCATCTAAAAGTATCGTCTCAATCGAAAGGCCTCTTGGACGAGGCGGCGCTTCAGATAACAAGACGTTGGACATGTCATCGATTAACTCTTCGTCCACATCTGAAGGAGTCGTCGTTGTTGTTGTTGTTGTTGTTGTTGCTACTGCTGCTGTTGTAATCAACGTCGACGATATCGCGTTAAATGAATGCATCACCGCGTCTTTACCAATGTTTACGGTCGTTTTTCCTAAATATAAACTCGCGTTCGTCGTCACCGCGACGCCGGAAACGACCGTATCTCCCAGAAACTGTGCTCCCGTAGAGACGCCCCTCCCGATTGAAAAGATACCGTTGTGTATGCCATCGAACAGACCGGTTTTGGAAGATTTAATTGTTTGCGTCGTTTTATTAGTTTTATTAGCTCTCATCATCATATTTCTCTCGTCGTCGTCGTCGTCAATAATACCGTTATTATTATTATTAAGACATTCCTGTTGCTTCCCATCTTCCTTCTTCTTCTTCTTCTTCTCGTTAGTATTGTTTTCGAAGGACAAACAGACGACGTCTTCGTCAAACTCGTTCATATCTTCTTCTTCGATCAATCCTCCTCTTTGATCATCATCCATTATTGTTCTTTCTCGTCGCACGCCGTAGAATTCATCTAAAGCATCTATGATGTGCGTCGAAATCGTCTTATTCGTCTTCCCATGATGAGGAGGAGGAGGAGGAGGAAACGACCACTCCGACGAGGAGTGTTGTTCTTTTTGGTTCATTTTTTTGACGAAAATAGAAGTTTTGTGTTTTTTGCATTTGTCGCATCAAAATACGAAAAACGTTCTTCGATTTTCTTTTTCATTCCACAAACAACACACCCCGGACAAAACTTTTAAAAATTCACTTCTTCTTCTCGGAGAGAGAGAGAGAGAGAGATACACGTGATGATGCATACGTAGTAGTAGTATTATATATTATTAAAAAGACGAAAAGCACCCTTTCCTCGATTCTTCTTTTTGAAAGAAAGCGATAATAGTAATGTCGTTCCCAGGCCGAGCGCAGGAGTTGTTTGGTAAAAATGATGCGAGTAAAAAAAATCAAACGAGAAGCCTTAATAACATGAACAACACAAAGAAGAATAAGCACAAGTTAGCCGCGCTCTTTTTGGTCGCCTTAACCTTGGAAAACACGGCATCCATGCTCGCCAGAAGGTACGCGGTTGGGATTTTACAGTTGGATTTTTCCAAGAACGTCGTCTTGTGTTTCAACGAGTTCCTCAAACTCTTGTTTTCGCTTTGCATGAAATATCGAAAAACGGACATCAAGAGTTTCGCGAGGCTGAAAACACACATTTTCGAGAGGGTGGTGAAAACGGCGACGCCAATGCTGGTACCAGCGTTCGTGTATGTAGTGGTGAATTTAATCTCTTATCCGTCGTTGCAACGCGTGGACGCGTCGGTGTTCACGGCGATATCAAATTTGAAGGTATTAGCGACGGCGATATTCGCGCAGATTTTGCTCAATTCGAGAATATCAAACCGAGTGTGGAGAACGTTGACGCAGTTAGTCTTAGGCGTGACTTTAATTTCCTGGGAATCGTCGCCGAACAATCCGGTCATTCACAAGCGCGTTCATCAAAATTGGTACGAACACATCAGCGATATGTTTGATTTATCCTACGCTTTCGGTGTATTTTTAGCGCTCGTACAAACGATGTTGAGCGGGTTCGGGTCGGTGTATTTCGAGAAAGTGTTGAAGAAAAGGACAAAAGAAGACGAGGAAGAGAATCCTGGTAAGAAATTAGACGTTGAGTCACCGTCGTCGGCGTCTTTGGCGAAGTCATCATCGCCGTTTTCTTCTTCGACGGAACTCGACGTTTGGGATAGAAACATTCAGCTGGCGTTGTGTTCAATTCTGATATACATGCCGATATCAATCTACGAGACGAAAGGAAACCTCTTCCAAGGATGGACCTTTCTCGTTATAGTCATAGCAGCGTTGCACGCTCTTGGTGGCATATTAGTCGCACTGTCTGTTTTATATTCCTCCTCGGTAACGAAGACGGTCGCGGTGTGCGCGGCGTTGGTATTAACGACAGTTTTTGGTCACATTTTGTTCTTCGAACCGTTGAACGGTCCGATATTGCTGGGGTGTGCGATGGTCATCATTTCTGTGTGGGCATACAAAGACGACGCGTATGTGGAAGCAAAGCTTAGAAGCGCAGGATTCGTAGTGTAATTTATTTTAGTTTAGTATGCATTATAAACATCTTTTTCTTTTTCTTTTAAATACATTTACTTATATATACACCAGGTACCTTCTTTTCTTAACCGGTGTTTTGCAAGCCACTCGCGATACCTTTGATAGTGATGATGAGCGTATCGTTCACCGCCGATTTGAATGCGTTTGCACTCGGATGCAGCTTCATCATATCTTGCGCCCACGGCAACGATGGATCGTACTTCAACTCGTCGAAAGAGCTGTCGTTGCTGGCTTCCATCTCTTCGATTTCACGCTGTTTCTTCAAGTAAGCGCTTTGAATCACATTCAAAGGCGTGATGTAGATCGAACGCATTTGTAACTTATTCTTCAACTGCTGATGTTGCGCCGGACACTGTTGGCCGTCGACTTCAATCTTCGACTCTGGGTTCACCAACAACTCTCTTCGGTCCGCAATTTCCAAAACGTGGTCGATGGTCGTCATCAACTCGTTCCTCAACTCTTTGCCTAACCCATTTCTCAAGCGTTCATCTACCAACGTCTTCTCGTAATACTCGACGACGTTCAAATCAGCTTTGGCTAAAACCATCTCGACTAAATCCATCGTCACTTTAAAAAATGGCCATTTCTTGTGCATTTCTCTCAGTGTGCTCAGTTCGCCTTCCTGCGCTTTGATCTCAGCGAATGCGGCAGACATACCCAACCAAACTGGAAGTTGAAAGCGGCTTTGCGTCCAGGCAAAGATCCAAGGAATCGCTCGCAAGGCCGTAACGCCAGCGTTCGGTTTCCGCTTACTCGGACGCGAACCGATGTTCAAACTTCCCAATTCTGTGCTCGGCGTGCTTTGCGCGAAGTATGGAACGAAATCAGGGTTTTCAAACACAACCGATCGGTACCTTTTGCACGAAGCTTCGCTCATTTTTTTCATCACGACTCTCCATTCTGGTTTTGGACCTTCCGGCGGTTTCAAAGTGTGTTCGAGAACCGCGGCGGTGTATAAATCCAAAGTGTGAAAGCAGTTTTCTCTCTCCCCGAAATCTTGTTCAATAACTTCGCCTTGAATGGTAACGCGAATAGATCCATTCACCGTTCCTCCTGGTTGCGACATGATAGCAATGTGCGCCGGACCACCGCCTCTGCCAACTGTACCGCCTCTGCCGTGAAACAAGGTCAAGTGCACGCCAAATTCCTTGGCAACCTCACCCGCTTTCTCTTGACCTTCATACAAACCCCACGCCGCGGCAAGACGTCCAGCATCTTTACCAGAATCCGAATACCCAATCATAACTTCTTGTTCGTTATTTCTTAACGTTTTCATGTAGCACTCGACGGAGAAGAGTTGTCTCAAAACTCTCGGCGCATCGTTCAAATCGTCCAAACGTTCAAACAAAGGCGCGACTCTCAGCGACGTTTCTAAAGTTCCGCCACACTCTCTTTGTAACAAAACCACCGCCAAAACGTCCGAAGCACTCGTCGCCATGGAAATGACATACGTTCCTAAACTCCCTGGAACCTTCTTTTGAATGTGCGCAACCATTTTGAACGTGTCGAGAACCTCGCGAACTTCGTCCGAACACTCCAACTGGTGCGGGATCAACGGACGTTTACCTTCAATTTCGCTCTTCAAAAACTCAATTTTCTTCTCTTCGCTCCATTCCTTGTACGAACCCATGCCCAAGTGCGTGGTGATTGCATCCACGGCGTCAGCGTGACGATCGGATTCTTGTCGGATATCGAGCTTGACGAGATTCAGACCGAAGCATTGCACTTGACGAATAACGTCGAGCAAATAGCCATTGGCGACTTGTTCGTCGCCGCATTCCATCAAAGATTCGTAGCAATGCATCAACGGGCCAGATAAATCTTCTTTACAGCGAATGAAACGATCGGAACCATCGTCCAAATCCAACTCGATGGACGGATCAGCGACAACTTTTTGTAATTGTTCCATCGTCTCGTACAATTTGTCTCTTAACTCGCCCAAGAGAACTCTGTACGGTTCGTTTTCCGGAATGCTTTTCCAAAAGTCCGTGTAGTTACGTCCTCTGCGGATTTCAAACACGACCGAGTCTTCTTCGTGTGGTCTGTTGGCGACTATATCGTCGACAACTTTTCGAAAAGATGCCGAGCACCGCCACATGGCAAGATCGAATATGAGTTGTTCGATAGCTTTGAAATATAACGTCGTCGCTTGTAACCTGGCGAGGTAGACGGAATCTCTCGTGCACGTGGCCGTCACATACGGATTTCCGTCGCGATCGCCACCCATCCAAGAGCCAAACGTAATGATCGAGCGTTCCAAAGGAAGTCTATTCAAACCGTGGTTCAATAACGAAGTATCCACCCGTCTCATAAACCGCGGCACCCCGGCAAAGATTGTATTCGTAAAATACGTCAAACCTCTTCGCATCTCATCCTGCGGCGTCGGCGGCGAACGGCGAATTTCGTCCGTCCTCCATGCCGAATGAATGCAGCACCGAATGGACTCCAAAATCTCTTCGCGTTCAAATCGTGAGAGACGAAAACGTTGCAAATTGATCAAATTATTACGGATCTTGCCGTAGTTCTTCAACAAAGATTGTCTCAGCGCTTGCGTCGGGTGTGCAGTTAACACCAAATCGACATGTTGGTTACATAACGCGTCGTAAATCGCGTTCGGATCCATGCCGCTGGCCACCATACCTTTAATCGCGCCGTTGGTCGTCTTTGCCGGACCTCTCGGAATATCGTCCAATCGCGCGTGTCTCTCCTCCATACTCGTCGCTACGTGTTCAGAGATGTTGTGCAAGTTTAACAAGTTCGAATACGCCGAGGACAACATCAACGTTTCGTCCAACTTCAACGCGTCCAAGGTGTTTTTCAACTTGTCAAAGTCCTCGGAGGAGTGTGACTCGCTAAATGTTTCCGAAATCTTATACACGTCCATTATTTTATTCAACATTTCCTCCCCGGCGGTTTCCTTCACTATGGAAAAGAACATTTCTCTCATGAGCTCGTCAGATTCCGCGACAGCTTCCGCGGTATCGAACGTATTCGTTTCCCCAGTCCCAGACAAATAACTCGATTCGTTGATGAGTTTGGACATGAACTTCCCAGTCTCCGTGTTGATCATGGATTGAGAGAGTCTCCGACCGTGCGGAGGCTTACTCCCGTTCGGCGGCGCGTTCTCGTCGGTGTTCTTGTTATTGCCGCCGAATAAACCCATGATTGATTCGTCTACTCTCTCCTTCTCGCGCGTCTTTCAAGTCCGTCTTACTAAAAAATTCCCCGCTTTAATATTCCGTAAAGAAGGAACAGTTGGTATATTTAATTTTTTCTAATAAGAGTGTTGTGGTGCGTAGAAAAAGAGATCTCAATCCGATCTCTTTTAGTTCTCTCTCTCGTTCTCTAGATCGATGATGATCCGCACTTTTCTCTCGCGCCTTTGTCTTCTTTGTCTTCTTTTCCTTTCCGAAAGAAGAGCGGAGGAGGAGGGGGAGAACGAACGCTTTTTTTTTGACGCGATGATGAGATCGCTTTTTCGAAAATTCTCCTCGCGAACGATATTTTTCCCCCTCAAAAACCTTCCTTCAAAACTCCTCACAACTACTCTTTCTTGTTGTGGAAACTTTGGAAGAAGGAATAGATAATGCTCGCTTCAACATCATCAACAACAACAACATCTATTATTGCACAACATCATCGAGATCAACAGAGGACGACGACGACGCGAGTGGGAGGAAAAGGCTTACAACACACATACTATCATCAAATATCGAAGAGGAGAG
>Ga0115000_10001109_pt1 | contig 24439 bp, 14 predicted proteins | sample ArcticOcean_MG_C_6_FD_89690 | JGI IMG/M metagenome (GOLD analysis project Ga0115000, IMG submission 89690) | Marine microbial communities from western Arctic Ocean - ArcticOcean_MG_CB8_128 | ecosystem: Environmental > Aquatic > Marine > Oceanic | place: Arctic Ocean: Canada Basin | collected... | reverse complement strand
TTCGGGAACTTTCATCGAAAACCCGCGGTCGTAATCCACGTACTCTTTATACAACACCGGTGGCATGTCCTCCGTTTGGTGCGCGGGGACCGTTTTCTCGTCCTCGTACGCCAACGCCGCGTTTGTGCCGTCTTCATTTACTGTCTTTGTTTTTGAGAGCGTACACGCGGTGACGGCGGTGAACACGACCGTCCGCCTGCTCGGTCTCGGAGAATGATTCTCATCATCGGAACAGCACGAGAACGACGCACTTCTTCCGCTTCGGTGGTGTTTCTTGAGTCTCGTCGAAAAAGGCTGCAGTTGCCTCGTCTTCGGTGGTGCTGGTGGTGCTTTAGGTGCGATCATCGTCGTCGTCGTCATATCGTTCGCGCGTGTTGGTCTTTCTTCTCTGACGACTTTTCCCCCAATTCGCCATTTTTGTCGCGCGCAACTTTTGAAGAACAACAACACAACAACAACAACACGCTCGCACACTCGCACGCACGTCGTCGTGGTGACGTGCTCTCGACGATAAAATGGCGAAACACCACCCAGACCTGATCATGTGCCGAAAAATGCCCGGCATCGCCATCGGTCGGCTCTGCGAAAAGTGCGACGGGAAGTGCGTGATTTGCGATTCGTACGTCCGCCCTTCAACGCTCGTGAGAGTGTGCGACGAGTGCAATTACGGCTCCAATCAAGGCCGATGTGTCATTTGCAGCGCAGTTGGGGTCTCGGACGCGTATTACTGTCAAGGGTGCGTGATACAGGAGAAGGACAGGGACGGGTGCCCGAAGATTATAAACTTAGGAAGCGCCAAGACGGACTTGTTTTATCACAAGAAAGCCGCCGGGGAGATAACGGGGGGAGGCGGGAGGACGTATTAATACTAATAGCGCGGCTGGGGGGAGAGAGAGAGAGAGAGAGTTCGTCGTTTGTATATTATCATCATCGTTAGCATTATTACTTTACACGCAGAGCAGCGGCTCTCTCTTTTCGAGATGCTGAATCATATTTCTACTAGCTGTACACGCCGCGTTTGTTTGTTTCTTCTTCTTCTTCTTCTTCTATCTTCTATATGTTGCTACCTCTTCTGAGTCGCGAGGAAGACCTTTGGGTCATCGAAGGGAGCGGATCTCGAGGCGTCGTCGAAGCGTTCGCTCGAGTGGTTCGTCGCGCGGTCGGTTGTTCCGCGGCCGCTCCGACGCTGCGACGCGCGCGGGTCGAAGGAGGAGGAGGAAGAAGCGTTGGTATTTCTTCTTCTTCTTCTTCTTCTTCTTCTTCTTTCTCCTCCTCTACTTTCGTTTCTTCCGAAATCATTCTCGCTCTGTCTTCCTGCTCCATTGCTGTTTCTTCTTCCTCTTCTTCTTTTTGTTCGTTCTTCTTCTCTTTCTTAATGACGCCGTAACTCGGAAAGTTCAAATGAATTTCGTGCGTCTCTGCGACAAAGTCGATTTCGTCGATGTCTTTCAACAGTTCGTCTCTGATTTCCTTCGCGACGGCTTCAAAGCTCGAGTTAAGACCGTGAAATAATGAAGCGTTGGTCCATATCAACTCGGCGTCGGATTTGAACGCATCAAGTTGACGATAGTATCGACCTTTGAGTCGGTGTTTTATCCGTTCCAGGGAGATCGGAAGCGGAACAATTTTGCAATAGTTTGCATTTACGCCCAAATTCTCGCGAAGGTAAACGTCGTCGCACGAAGAGTCCGTGACGTACGCGAGGAACCTATCGTTGGCGATGAGTTTTTCAACTTTTTGCGTGAGCGCGCGAGTGACTTCGGTGGATAAAGCGGGTCCGAGAAGACAATCGCTCGCTCGATTGCGCTGTCTCGCTTCCGCTGCCCGACGCCAGCGTAATTTATCGTCCGCGTCAAATAGCTCCCAGAAACAGTGCGTGACGGTTTCATTCGCTTGGTTGGAATACGTGATGCGTAAATTGTTCCAAGGCGAGCCGCGCCATCGACCTTCGTTTTTCACAACCGAGGAGATTTCGCCGTGCCACCATGTGCCGAAATTACCCGGATGTTCCTCATCTTCAATCTCCCAATCCCAAAGACAGAAAACGTTTTGATCGTTCGCTTTCCATTTCTGCTCGCGAGCGTCTGTAAATCTGTCCATGCAAACGATAAAATCCGGGACGGACAACCTCGGAAGTTTCAGTGAGAACGTTTCCCCGAAGTTTGCGCTTCGCGGGTCTGCGAATCGTAACGTCACTTCACAAATCGTCTCGTATGGGGCATCGGTAATTCTACTTCCGTTACTCGCGTTGATGATATACTTCAAATCTGAGACGACGCAAGGTTCGCAGAATCGAACATCCTCTTTCTCTTCCCAAACGCGGCATGAGAGAGTATCCTCCATTGCATCGAGGAACTCTTCGTGACCTTCGGGGATGTACATGACCGAGTCACCGAGTTGTGGAACGTAACAGCCATATCCCTGAAATTCGCGTAATAACCAACTGAAGCATTGATCGGAACGTTTAGCAGGACCCATGACGAACGTGAGGCGCGCTGGGCGACGGTCTTCTTCTTCTGCTTCATTCTCCTCTGACTCTGAGTTGAGTTGTTGACTATTCTGACGTCGTCTCGTTCGCAGTCGTGCCTCTTCTTCCTCGTCTTCGGCATCTCCGTCACTTTCGTACTCTTCTTCCTCGTCGGTATCCGTCTCGGACTCGACGTACGATCTTCGGCCAGCTCTTCGCAAACGGCGTCTGTTTTCAGCCGCCTCAATGCGAACTCTATTATCGGCGCGGCGCCTTCGCGTTCTACGCCGAGTGGTTACGCCCCAATCGTCGTCTTCGTCGTCGTCGGAGGCGTTTGCGTTCTCTGAATCTTCCAATCCTCTTAAATCTTCCATGACAGCGTCGTTTTCGTTTTCATCCTCGTCATCGTCGTCATCATCTGATATTATTATGCCCGGATCTCTCTCCACGTCGTCTGGATCGTCCACTTCGTCGTCGTTTTCTAATACCGGATCGTCCCCCAAAACGAATTCATTTAGGTTGTATCGATTCGATATCATCAACTGTACCATCGATGAGTGTTTACATCCGTCTCTTCGGTTCCACACACCTTCAAATTCGCGCTCAGACGGGTTTGGAGGAATAGCACAAAAATACTTCTCAAGATTTTCACCCTTCTTGAACGCATCCACGAAAGGAGCCGAGTACGGATCGCCCATTTGATCGCACAGGACTTCTGATCCGAAATTGTAGCGCTCAAAAAGGGTCTCGCCATAAACCAGATTAGCGGGAGGATCCTGGTATACTCTCGCGACACCGTGCTCGTCTCGCGCGATGGCAGATTCTGGGACAAACTCGACGCTGAAAAACTGCTCTTTTTTCTGCGTTAAGTAGCGTTTGTTATCACCGACGCCAAACAGATAGCAATTACCAATTACATCTGAAGCTACAAACGATAACCCATCCGGATTCCAGTGCAACTCCACGATTTTAATGCCATTAAATTCAGGACGGAACGTTCGCATGGGGTCCAAGCTCGAACCACCGATACATCGCATCTCTATTTGACCGTCGTAACCACCCGTTAAGTAGATTTCTGGATAAAAAGGATGCGGTTCGAGAGTGACAATGGTTTTCGTATGACAAAATGTCCAACGATTCCTTCCCGACTCTCCAGAATGCGAATGAAAAAACTCTACCGACGGGGATGCACCGTCGCCCTCAAATGTACGCATCGCGTTGGCAAATGTAGCGATAACGTATTTATCATCTTTCGTCCACACCGCTTGAAGAACTTCAAATGGCCTTTGAATATCGCCATTTCCATGCATACATCTGGATCTCCAACATTCGGATAGCTTTTTCCAGACACATCGCACGCGTTTATCGACGCTCGCATTTTTCGTCGACAACTCTATCATCCCATCACCATCTGCGGGTTTCGGAGGCATTCGCCAACACATTACATATCCATCCGAGCTTCCCGATATGAAGGTGCGCGGGTCCGTGTTACTGAATTTTGTTACATCTACATCATGCGTGTGCGTAGCACGTGGCGATGTGCCATTACTTGGCATATCGTAAGCGCGCATCGCGTGGATTGGAGGAGCTTCGCCTGCAGCTTCATCATTTATTTTACTCAAATCGAAGTCGTAACAAAACAGTCGAGAAGACGTGAAAGCACACGTATCTGTTCCGCCAATCAAAGCCGTTCCATCACAATTGAAGGAAAGAGTGGATACTCGCGTGAGACGAATTCGTGGTCTTCCCCGACCGTGCACTTGTTGTTGCCGTTGCTGATGTTGATCTTCCGGAGGATTGTTGTTATTATTGTTGTTGTTGTTGGTGGTGGTGGTGGTGGTATCGTTATCGTTATCGTTATTATCGTTCTCGTTCTCATTCCTATCGATGTCGTTGTCTGCCGCCGCTTGCGGTCCTGAAACCATACCGTGGACATCCAAAACGGCCGCATTTTGCTCGCCAGAGTGTTTATACGCGTGCCACAACCTCATCGTTCCATCCTCGCTCGCCGACGCGAGAATCCAAGGTTTTGCCGGATTGAACAATACCACTGTAATTGGCATAAAATGCCCTTTCAAAACAGACACCGGTTCTCCACTCTCTAATTTCCATGTTCTCACGTCTTTATCTAGAGACCCAGACGCGACTAAATAATCTCTCGGACAAACCTCAACGATCGTAATCGGCTCCGTGTGTCCTCGACAACTCGCGAGTAATCCCCCGTTCCTCGCGTTCCATATTTTCACCAACCAATCGTCCGCTCCCGTCACCAACTTATCCCCTTTCTTATTATACACCGCGCAATAACACGCGTCTCTGTGCGCGTGCAGCGTCCTCTGACACTCAAATCTTTCACCAAAATAATAATCCGCGCATTTTCTCGTAAACGCAGTCTCCCCGACGTCAAATCGCAAAAATGTCTTCTCGTTCGCGTCATTCTTCTGTCGACGCCCGCCTCTCGCGACCACCGCGAGCGGATTTTTCATCCTCCCCGCCGCCGCGTCGGCGCGCGGCGGCGTCACCGCGTACGGCGGCCTCACCCTGTAATCCTTTCCCGAACTATATCCCGTATCGTTTTTTATCGCATATCGTCCCTGTCCTCGTTTCTCGGTCGCGTCGTCGCCTTGAAGCGTCATCCCAAATTTCGCCTCCATCTCCCACACGCTCATCTCGCGTTCAAATCCGTTCGCATCCATTCGCGTCGGAAGTAGCATTTTCTCCCTCGCCTCCCGCAAAAACACCTCCGCACTTTCTCGAAACTCCAAGCGCGAGCGCAAATGCGTCAAGATTTGCAGATTAAACACGTTCTCTTCGTCGAGAGAAGAAGAACTTTGGAGCGCTTTCTCCAAGGTTGGAGATTGAATCTTCGAAGGTTTGAACCGTTCGGAAACGTTTGGGAGAGGCATCTCTCTTTCGTTTGACGACGACGACTGTTATTATTAGTATTGTTATTAGTATTCGGAAACGACCGAAACTCGGCGCCTTTCTCTCTCTTTCTCTCTCTCTTTGTCTCTCTTTAAGTCTCTCTCTGTCGTGCAGTCTTCGCGTGGTATCAATGCGCTTTGTTTCTGAAGCCAATTTGTCCAATTTGTTCACCACAAAATGAACGCGCGGCAAGCCCCCCCGGACGATTGGTCCGGCCTCCTCAAGAAAGAAGAGGAAGCGTTGATTACAATCATGAAAGAACAAGCCTTATCCTCCTGCTCTCTCACGCAAAAGAACTACTACGAGTGCGTCAAAGGACGCACTTTATCGATCGTCTGGCACTGTCGAGAGGAAGGGAACACGTTGAACGAATGTTTGCACCGAGAAACGAGCGAGGAGAAATTGAACGACGTGAAACGGAAGTGGATTAAAGCTGGGAAGCCGAGAGTTGGGACCACGAATGGAGAGAGGATTCCCGTGGAGTTTTTATAGATCAGTAGGAGAAGAGTAGAGATGTGTGCGTGCGTGTAGCGAGAGAGAGAGTCATCGATGTGTAAGCGATGGATAAAATGTACATCACCCCCCAACGTTAAAGATATTTCCCCGCACAACTTTGATGCATCTCGAGATGTCATCATCCACCATGAACGCGCAAATAAAAACGCTTCGTTGTTCTTTTGAGACCAAAAGGTCGTCGTCGTCAAAGTCTTTTCGGCGCTCAAAATCGCGCAGAGCCAAGGCGTCTTCTTCTTCTTCGTCGTCTTCTCAAAATGGAAAATCCAAAGCAGCGGCGACGTCGACGTCGGATAAAGACGAGAAATCATCATCTTTACCTTTCCGCGCGATCCCAGGCGGAACCCCGGAGGACGCTTCGAACGAACGAAAGGGAAGAAACGACGGTCGCCCGACGTATTGTCCCCCATCGTACGCGGCCATGTGCATGGACGCGTTCGGATCCGTCCAAGACGCCTTGAATGATGGAGAAAAACTTTTAGAGGTTGAGTTTCCAGCGGTGCCAGGCGAGGATGCGGATTACAGAGCGGCCTCGGACGTGTACATCGACGCGAACGTGCAGTACGCGTTAGTGATTGGTTCGAGCTTATACGAGAAGCTCGGGAAGAGAGTGCAGATTTGTTTACCGGACGGGGTGGAGTTTCGAAGGGCGAAGAAGGTGTTTTCGAATTCGTTGATGATGTCCGAAGGCGTCGCGTTGAACACGTTGGACGGGAAGAAGCAAGACGCGTCGATTACCGGGATGTTTCAAAAGATGAGCGCGGGGAGAGGTTTGAGGTCTGGGAGCGTGGACGACGAGATGGACGATGATTTTGAGAACGCGGACGTGTTTATCATCGTAAACGTGAGTTGCGGGGAGTTGCTAGATGTGGAACAATTCGTGAAGACGACGTCGGGAGGAAGACCGATTATTATGTTGAACAATCAGTTGGACACGTTGAGAGCGGATTTGGGGTTGTTTTCGTTTCCTCCGAAGAGTTTGCACTACGATTTCTTGAGTTATTTTAAACCGGTATTTTATTTACGATCGAGAGCGTATTCGAGATCGATTACCGTGTCGCCGTTTGTGGTGAACTATTCCGGCGCGGTGTTTCGAGAGTACCCGGCACCGTGGCAGGTGATGATTAAACAATCCAACGGGGTTTTGGCGTGCATTGCGGAAGACGAGGACAGATTTACTTTAGGCGAGGCGAAGGAGGAGATGTTGATTGCGCTTGGATTGAGCGATCCGGAGGGGAGTTTCATGAAAACGGCCAGAAGCGGGTTCGTGGTGAACACGTGGTGGGAAGAGGAAGACGACGCGGAAAAGAGCGACGCGTGGAGAACGTAATCAGACATTTAAAGCACTAATAGCAAAGCGGGTTTTATTTCAACAAAATTATCATATTTTCGCGATAAGAGTACCTAGGTATTAATCTCGTTTATTCGCCTCGTCGGGATCGTCCAACGTGAACTCGTTCGCCTCGTTCGCTTGACTCGCCGACCTCGGATGAGTATTGCTCCCCGCCCTCGGTACATCGCTCGAACTCATCTCTAAATCACTCAACAATCGCGACCCACTCGCAACCGCCCTCTCTCTATTCCTCTCGAACCAATTCACAAAGTCCGCTGCGCTGCCACTTCCAACGCTGCCCAATCTACTCCTTCGCGAAGTCGCGTTGTTCCCTACGCCCGGTCCGACGAACCGTTGCGCGCCTCGTCCAAACTCCCCGCGGAATGACTGAAACGCCGCGCCGCACACTCCAAGCGTCGCCAACATCCCGATGATTAAAAATATCCCTAAGAAAATAACTCCAGCTATCCTTTTCGCCCCGTTGTTGTTGTTGTTGCTGTTGTCGTGGTCTTTATCTATCAACTGTCCTCCTCCTCCTTCTTTTCCTCCTCCTCCTTCTTTCCCTCCTCCTTGGTCTTCTTCGCCGAGAAGACCAACGCCGCCGAGAGCGCCGGTCGTCGCGAGACCGGGCAAAACGACATACTCGGCTTGGTTCTGCGTCCCGAATCGAGACCCGGTCGTGCACACCGCTTTCACCACGTGCACGCCTTCTCTTCGTAAAATAACCGGTTTGTGCAGGTAATCGATCCTCGTTTTCTTCTCCTCCGTATCCTCCTCCGTATCCTCCTCCATATCCTCCTCCTCGGGTGGTTTGCCATCCACCGTCACGACTATTTTCTCGCACTCGCTCTCTTCTGCCATCGTCGAAGTCGTCGTTTTCTTTTTCCTCCTCGTCTGTCTCCCGGGGTCGATGCGCACGAACACCGGTCCTGGATACGCGCCCGATGGCGGGTGGAACGTCGGCGTCGGTGGGAATACAGATTGGTGTCGAGCGGCAAAATCATCATCTTCCCCGGGGTCGTGTGGTTCGTGTTGTTGTTGTTGCGCCTGCGCGATCTTCGCGAAGAAGACCAACGAGAAAAAGGAACAAAAGAAAAAATGACGACGACGATTTTTGAGTCTATTTTCACAAATCCTCGTCGTCTTCATCGTTTTTAAAGCGTTCGATGTGTGCTCTCGTATGTGCGTTGGGGAAAAGTGTGAAGCGTCCATCAGGGAAACGTTTTGCGTCACACGAATATGTATGAATCGTAAACGGGAGATTTTGCGGGACTCGTACGTCGGCGACGTGACCTCTTTACTCTCGATTACCAAGTTAGATGCGTATTATTTACCGAGACAAACGCTTTTAGTGGGAATCGGGAGCTCGGTGCTGTGGTACGATCCGTTCTTTGTCGCTGATGATGATGCGGATGACACCGGGGAAAAACGCCGAAGCGCGAAAGAAGACGACGACGGCGCCGGCGTCGGAGAAGAAGAAGACAAAGAAGAAAAAGCGCCGAAGAAGAAGTGCGACGAGAGGAAAAAAAGGAGGAAAGATTGTTTACTCGCGTCGTGTCCTTTAGCGCTCCCGGAAGGCGCGAGAGTGCACGGGATGCGACGGGAACCGTCGTTGGACGACACGGAGGATTTGAGTTTCGGGGTGGTGGTTTGGGGAGCGAATTTCGCCAGCGCGTTGGCGCTGAGGTTGCCAAAGAAGACGAGAAGAAAGACAAAGGCAGTTTTTCGAGAAGAGGAAGTAGGAAGCGCGGGTGAGCGTGAAAGCGACTCGGATGTGACGTGTTATTCCGATGATGATGATGATGGGTTTAGGTGCGAATTCATTCTCTCCGTAGGTCGCGCGTTCTCGCATTGGGTGCACGACTGCAAAGTGTGCGCTCCGGACGCATCTGGGGACGGGTACGGGTACCATTCTTTAGCGGTCGCGCTTTCAGATAATTCTGTGGAAAGGTGGACGTTGCCGTGGAGTGTGAGCGAGTTTGATTGCGCGCCGCGGTGTTTGGATGTTTCTCGATGTGCGGCGGAAAGTTTGTTGTACTGCGCGGCCTTGAGAGGGGAGACGTGGAAGCGGATGCGAGTGTGCGCCGGGACAGCATTCGGGGAATTATTGGTGTGGTTTTGCGGGAGAGAAAACAAGCAAGGCACGTATCCGTACGCGAGTTTACAAGGGCACAACGGTGGTATAATGCGGTGTCGGTTTTCGGAGGATGGGAAGTTTGTCGTGAGCGCGAGCGAGGACAGAACGATTCGAGTTTTCGCGTTGCGGAATATTTCGAAAGAGACGAAACAGGGAGAAGAAGGGAAAGACAAATACGACGTCGTTTTATTGAAATGCGTTCGCGCGTCTGAAGTTATATTCGGTCACAAAGCTAGATGTTGGGATTGCGAGCCGTTATCGTTGAATAAATACGGGAGAGGTAGTTTAGACGTCATCGCGACGACGTGCGAGGACAGGAACGTGCGCGTTTTCGAAGCGCCAAAGGACGAAAATGGTTTCCGGCAAGTTGTCACGAACGGCAAAGATAGATACGCGCTAGAGCCGTTCAATGACAATAACGTCAACGTAAAGAATGAGGAAAGAGCAATCGCCACTGAGGGGAAAGGAATTACCGGAGAAGATATAAAAGCGTCGATGTGTTTCAAAGGGTTTCGCGGGAAAGGCGCGTGGCGCACGTGTTGGATGCGAGACGAAAAGAACACGCTTTGGCTCATCGCCGGAGGTTCAGATGGTGGTATCAAAATGTACGACTGTAGTCAAGTTGATACAGGTGCAGATGATGATTACTTTGATGATAGTAATAGTGTAGATAAAGCAATAGCGAAGACTGGTTCGCCAGAGAAAAACGCCCGAGATGGAATGTTTGAGGATTTTGAAACGCTCGTGCCGCCAGATTCAGGCGTCGCTCCGGACGAGATTGATCCAGAAAATCCAAACTATATCAAAATAAAGAAAGATAATGAACGCGAAGATTACGCCACAATAGTTCGGGTTTTGGAAAATCAAATGGATGGTACCGTATCTGTCGTTGCGGGAACGAATCATGGCGTGTTGTATCTTCTTCGAGTCGAATCGTCGAGCACCAACGGTGAGACGTGTAAAAAGAGCGCAAGGCTTGAAGTTTTGTACAAGCCTGAACGACGTTCAAAAATCATAACCATTGAATGTTTGAGAAATTCAAACACCGACGAGTTCATCTTCGGCGACGCGACTGGATATCTGCGTCTAGCGTTCCGTTCTTCGCAAACCACTTTCAGTGTCGCCGAAAAACTCTTGTTTAATTTTCCGGTGGCGAAGCCGCGTTTACTTTTACAAGTATTCCACAGGCGTGAGAAGCTGTACACGCACGACGCCGATGGAATGTTAAAACGTTGGGACGTGGTAACAGCTAGAACGGAAATTGCTTTCACAATGTACGAGAATCGTCGAGTTGTGAGTTTAGAAGATGCGCTTGGTTTTCTCATCGTCGGCGATCAGAGGGGCGGCGTGTGGGTGTACGATTCGAAAACACTCTCTAAAGTCGCGTACGAAATGTCCGCACACGGGAACAATGCGGTGACGTATGTTGATATTCGCTCTGCAAATGACAACGATACGTTTCAGTTCATTACCGGAGGAAGAGATGGTGTCATGCGTCGCTGGACAATCGCCGCCTCTGAAAATGGAGGCGTACGTTTGCGCGAGGATACCAAATGGACTTCGCCATCAAAGAATGCGTCTCAGTTTGTCATCACGACGAACACCAGTACTGCAAACGATGGTGATCATATTACGCACATCGGTGGATTTCGACTCTCGTCGTTTGCAATGTATTCATTAGTATTAGATCGAGAGCTTTTTAGCTTCAATGTCGGCGCTTGGAAAACAGCGCATCATTTCTTAGCAACGAAAACGGGTAAAAATGCCGTATTCGCGCACTGCGCTAAAGCCGGGGTAGTTACCGTCAAAGTATCAAAGCCTGGTATAATGAGTGTGAACGCAGAAGATTCCAAAACTGAAGAAGGTGTAGCGAAATCCCTACACACGTGGTCGCACGGTCGCGAAGCGCACGCGGTGGCGATACTTCCACCTGCAGAGTCTGATTTGGAGAGCATCAAGAACAGCGGCAACACATCGGTCGCCGCAGATACCGCAGATGATATATATTATCGCATGTACAAGGATTCGTACAATCCGTTGTGTTTGATAACATGCTCAGAAAGCGGCGCTATTCATCGTCTTTCATGGGACCGTTACCGTCCAATCGGTGCGCGTCTCTACGACGCTACGGTTGTAGATACGCAAGGAGCCGGCGCTGCGGTCAAGTGTATATCCACGATACAAAAGTCGCGTAATAAGCACATCGTCGTAACCGGCGGCGCAAAAAACATGCTCGCTGCGTTCTTATTTGAATGGATTAAGCACGAAAACGACAGAAACGAAAACGAGTGGCGAATATCGACGAAACGACTAGTCTCGCAAAAGTACGTTGATTACGCGCACGGTAGAACCTGGTCGAAAGGTGTTGGATTCATTGAGCCGAAAAATACAGCCGATAAACGCGTGATGGATATATCCGCGTTCGTGCATAAGAGAGTGGACGGATGTGAAGTCGTTCGATGCGCAACCAGCGGTAGCGACGGCGAAATTGCCATAATCGAGCTCGATGAAATGTCGCGCAAATTTGAGAAGGTGTACGCTACGTGCTTAAACGACAAGCCTGTGCTTTCGGTATCAACCGTAACTATCGCAAACTGCTCATCCGCAAATACAACGACGACTTTCCTTGCGACGGGAAGTACTGATGGAACAGTTGCTGTTTGGAATGCGACTAATTTAAGCGATCCTTTACTCATTCTAAAAGAGACGCACCAATCCGGAGTGAACGGTATTTCTTTGAACGTATACGATGAGAAGCTGAAGCTACTCTCACTCGTTACCGGCGGCGATGACCAGAAAGTTACAGTTTCAATTATCGACATCTCTTCGATGAAAGTATTGAAATGTCACCAAGTCACGCTCGCGCATGAATCTGCGATTCGCTCTCTTTGGTCCGACGGTACGAACATTGTCTCTACCGGTCTCGATCAACGCGTGCACTTTTGGGATGTATCCTTCGATAAGACTTCATCCGTATTAACGGTTTCGAAAGCGAGCACGACTCGAGCGGAGACGCCCGAAATTGAAAGCATCGACGGATACCGTCGGCCTCGCGATGGATTTATCGAGCTCGCCGTGTGCGGCCGAGGCGTCCAAACCTTCTCCTCGCACGTTCACTCTGACTTTGAGCACGCCATCGAAAAGTTCACCAGTTTATCCACGAAAGAGTGGAACGCAAAATACGGTCCTGGATTCCCAAACGTCGCGGAACTTTTACTTCACGTAGACAAACGCGACGGCGAAGGACCAAAAATGGACTCGAGGCGAGCGAAGTTGTTCCCAGATGACCTCTTCAGAGAAGTAGATATTAAGGAAGAAGAACGCGCGAATCAAAGAGCGTACGGAAACAAAAACCGACCGAATGGAAAAGGTAGCAAATTTCCCTTCGCGTAACCAACGCGCGAGAGCGCGCAAGTCTCTCCCCCATGAACTCTGCGTCAACATGTGTTGTATTATAATTAAAAACTGCTACTGTAAATTCACTAAACGATCTGCTACAAGTTTTCCAATGATGATGCGAGAGAATGTGAATAGTATTCATTAACTCATCTTGTATTGATAAATCTTCGACATCGCGTGTAAGATGGTCACGAATCCGATGAAGCACACGGACATGACCAAAACCACCACCGGGGTGATTTTCAAACCCGGAGAATCGTCCGTGTAAAACTTAAGGATGGAACTGTTCGCCGCGCCGCCTTTGGCGGCGATGTTGGAGCCAGAACCAGTGCCTGGGCGTTTGCGTAAACCTAGTGATTTTGGGTGTAAGAAAAAGAAGAGGAGAGCGTAAGAAACGCGTCGGAGAATTGAAAAAAAACGGTCTCGATCGGAAAGAAGAGGAAGGGGATTCAATCGAGACGCGCGCGGCGAGAAAGAGAGAAGGAACTGTAATGAAAGATAGATCGCCACGCGAAAGCAGGAACGAGAGAAAGGGAGAGAGAGCGAATGGTCCGCAAACGCGTCGAGATGATTAAGAAAGAAGAGAGTCGTACCTCCTGCAGATGGTCGGCCGGACATTGGTGTGAAATAATTAGTGCGCGTGAGTTTGTGAGGAGAAAGAAACGAAAGAAAGTTTTATGAATGTCTCTGTGATAATAACGCGAATTAAAATCCGCCCGTACTAACTATTCATTCAGCTAAAATCCGTCTCTCTACACCTACACTATTCTCGCGGCGTGTTCTTACAGTCTAAGCAGAAGCTCGTTCTCGGTCCCACGCGCTCCAATCCACGTTCGCGTTTAACGTTTGCGTTTCCTTCCAAGTCCAATTTTTGCCTCGGAGGTACCCGCTTCCGTCGCCGACGCAATCGACTTCACGACCTGCGAGAGGGTTGATTTTCGCGTATCGCGCCATTTCTTTCTGACCGAAGGTTAAGTAGCTTTTCACGGTTTCGAGAAAGGCGGATTGCGGTATCGAGGACGGGTTGATTTTGCGTTGGTCCGGGTGTTGGTACCGTTCTGCTTTGGTTAAGCGAGCCGAAGCGGAGTGGTCGTGGAGACGCAAGAGTGGACCGGTATCGGTGACGCCAGCGACTTCCCACTTGAAATTCCTTTTGATCCCATCGTCTTCTTCTAAAGCATTCAGAGTTTTCGCCAAATGCGTTAAATCGAGTCTCGGTTGCGTCTCTCGGCTTTGAACGTCCACGAAAGTCGTGTACTTGTGTTCGACTTCGTATCGCTTACCGTCGTAGATTGCGATGCACGTGTCTGTCCCAACCGTAGCTCCGAACAAAGCGTAATAGTGCACCGGCTTCGGTAACTTTATCACCGTCGTCGATACTTCCAACCACTTCGTGATGTCATTTTTATGTTCCCGAACCAATTTCGCGTCTCTCAACACCTTCGAAAACTCCTCCTCGCCTTCCATCGTCAACTCAAACTCTTCGTGGATTCTATCAACGTCGCACGTTCCGCACGCGACCACGTACCCTTTAAAATATTCTAGAAAGTGTTTGTACTTCAACAAACAGTTCTCTTTTTCGTCTCCAACGAACGGTAAATTAAACCTCTCCTTCTCCACTTGATTGATATACGAACACAATCGCAACGCTTTCACGCTCGCCGGCGCGACGACGTTCACGTGTTCAAACTCTCTAAAATCCCCAATCCTCGCCGCTTCCACTAAAATCTCCTCGTATTTCACCGCATCGTTCGGATGTAACACGCTAAACACGGAAATCAACCCGTCGATATCGAAATGGTCGCACGTAACTCTCGAGCACTTCCCTCTCTTCGTCGTCAATCGATGCCTCGTCTTTATCGCGTGTAAAACATTCTCCGTGCTCGTGTCCCCAACTTTCACCTCTCTCGGCGTCGAGGACCCTTTGTGATGCGTGATCGTTTTATTCTTCGCGTGCGTGCAATCGACGACCAAAACGTCCTCTGCGTGCTCGCCGCCTGTCCACGGAACCCATCCTCGAATGACTCTTTTATACGGGTACTTCTTCTTATAAATAACGATCGTTTTCCCGATTTGGACGAACGCGTACACACCGACGCATCGGACGAACGAGTGCCAGACGTACAAAGCTGAACTGAACAAGGATAAAAAAGAGCTCGAAGGAGATGCAGAGGATGCGTTTAGTACTCCTCCTCCTCCTCGGTCGACCGACATGTTTTTTGTGATGGGATGATGTGTTTTGAGGAACATTCGATTCGATTTTTCCCCAAAGTTGAAACCGCGCAAAACAAAGGAATACTAACGAGATGACGACGATCTCTTCTCTCACGCGCGTCCTCTCCTTGGTTATTATCTTGTTCTCCTCGTCAGTAAACGGTTTCGCCCTGGACGTCGCGTTTAACAAAACCGAGTGCATCTTTAAAACGTACGACAAATCCCACGCGTTGAGCACGGAAAACGCACAAACGATGCCGGTCTCCATCTTCAACCATTTCACGATTCCGAGCGGGAAACCGCACGTGTCCGTTTCCATATCCGACCCGTCCGGAGTGAAAAAAGAAATCATCAGCGCGGCTGGACACGTGGAAGAAACCGTGGATGGGAACGGGTTCGGGACCTATTCCGCGTGCTTCACCAACAAAGGATACAACACCAACATCCACAACGACAAACTGGTGGGCACAAACGCAGGGAAAGTGCAAGTGCACGTGCACTTCTTCCAGCCGCACCACGCCATCTCAAACGAAGAGTTAGAGAAAGAGTTAAAACTGTTGCATCAATCACACATACCCGGGCAGAGTAAAGGTTTACACGCCGATCAGTTGCACGATTCGATCGCGCTCGCGGAGTCTTTGATGGACGACGTGCAACGAATCAGAGGCGAGGTGCATTACTTGACGTGGAGGACGAAAAGGCACAAGCAAACGGTGGACTCGAACGCGCTGAGGACGGCGTGGTTGACATTTTTAGAGGTGATCGTTTTATGCTTTTGCGCGTGGATGCAGATCGACGCGGTGAAAGGGTATTTTGAGACGAGTCGTGGGGATTTAGTGGAAGGAGGGAGGAGTCAAGGGTTTGAATATCAAGGGAAGTACGAGTCGGTGAGGAAGGTGGAACCGGCGCCGGGTTTCGGGCCGGGAAGTTCAAACTTTGGGATGCCGCCGATGCCGCAAATGTTTCAATCGCAGCAGCAGCAGCAGCAGCAGCGTTATCAGCAGCAACAACAACCAGTGCCACCGCCACAAATCTACCAGCAACAACAATATCATCAGCAGCAGCAACCACCACCACCACCACAGAATCCTCCGCAGATGTACGACGCGCACAAAACGCAATTCGGCAAGAACGAAGAGTTTCAGAGCGAGATCCCGTCGCAAGGCATTCTACCGAATCAATACGGCCGAGCTTCCGCACCGCAATCGAGGACGGGTAGACAGTATCAAGATAGATAGATTCTAATTAATTAAATACGCGTTACTATATACATTTATTATTATATATTCTTTATTACTATGTGACAATCCTAAGAAAACTACTCACTTACTCGGTTGCTCGGCGGCTAAAGCGAACGGCGGCACGTGCTTCTCCGCAGAAAATTCGTGCGCGGTTTCGATGATATGATTTGCCTCTGCGCACACTAAGACAGAGCCACAGTCGCGTCCTTTCGTTCCACACAAAATCGTGTGCCATCCCATCTTTTTCGCTATCTTTATGTTACTCGTCGAGTCGTCGATAAACACGCACCTCTCTCTCTCTTTCACTCCCGCTATCGCCATAGCTCTTTCGTACGCCTCCTCGTCGTGTTTCGTCGCCCACTCTACCGCTCTCACGTCGATAATATCTATGAACATATCTGAAATCCCTAACAGTTTCAAACATTTTTCAGCGTGGTGCCTCGCCGATGCCGTGAAAATATACATCGGAAAACCTTCTGCTTTCACTTTCGCGAGCATATCTCTCAGTTTTTCGTCTCTCCCGATGTGCTTTTCCAACGGCACGTCGTGCGCCCACAACAGATACTCGTCCACCGATTTCTCGTCCAGATTCTTCTCCACCATCATTCCTTTCAAACACGTGCCGTATTTTTTGTACAAGTCGTACGCGTATCCCGGTTGTAACCCGAGCTTTCCCACCGTGAATTCCTCTATTCTTTCTGTTAAAAGATTCGCGACGGTCCAATCGTTTTTGTACAAGCAATCGTCCAAATCCCAGAAGATGGTGTGGGTTTTCCCGGCGCGAGAAGGAGTATCACCACCACCACTCGTCGTCATCGCGACTTTTATCACGCTCTTATTATTAGTACTACTACTGATCCTTGCACTCCTTGTTCGTCTTTTTATCCTCCTCTCGTTCTTTTTATTCTTATTCGTTTTTAGGGGTGTTGCAATAGGTGTTTTGGTGGTCCTTTGCGACATGTACAACAAAACGCATGGACGAGTGTGTTAGTGTGTTTGAATGCGGTGGAAAGAAAGGTATGTCATAAAGGTGAAGAATCTTTTCGAGGTAAAAGTCTTTTTGTTTGTTGGTCGACAAAGAAACGGCTGATGATTCAAATAAGTTGCACATCTCCGGTATCTTCTTTTTTCCCGTATATAAAACGCGCACTTACAACACACACATAAAACGAACGCGCGCGAGGAATTCAAACTCCTTTTTAGAATAAACTTTGCCTCTCGAAAAACGAGTGTAGCGCGCTCTCTTTTGAATCATCATGCGGTTGTTGAACAATCGTCGTCGTTTCTCCTCGTGTATCGTCACCGCAGAGAAACAATCCGAAGGAGACGTTGACGTGTACTTTGACCGTTTTCTTCAGTTTCCCGAACGAAATCTTTTAGGACGACCCGGACGACGAACGACGACGGCTTTTGCCGATGACTGTGATGATCACAGGAGGATGATGATGAGGATAATGATGCAAAAAACGCGCAGCAGCAGTAGTAATAGGAGTAGGAGTGGGGTTGGTTTCGTGTCCATCGACGAGAACGAAAGGAGCAACTCAAGCGGTGGGAAAGAAGTGGACCAACAACTTGAACCCAGGAAAGAGGGAACGATAGACGCCTCGTTTCATCAAAATCAAACGATGATAACGAAAAAAAACGAGAACAACAACACCTCCCCGGCACCGTTTTGCCGTTTTTGTTTAGAGGAGGAGACGAAAAGTTCAAAGTTAATCTCCCCGTGCGCCTGTAAAGGCTCGCAGCGATTCGTCCACGCGAGCTGTTTGAACCGCTGGCAACTGATGTCGCTGAAGAACGGCTGCGACCGAAACGGCGAAGAGTGTTCGGTGTGCAAGAAAAAGTTCGACAGACCGAAAGATCCGTTTTGGAAGCGAGTGGCGAAGTACGCGTACGTGCACTTGCACAAGAGACGGTGGTTTTACGGGTACGCGTTTTTTAAGTGGTTGAAAATGAGCGTCGATTTGATTCAGTGTTCCGGCAACCAGTTCCCTTTGGTGACTTTAGTCGTCAGCTCGTTGGCGCATTTAGTCGACGCCAACATGCGATATAAACGAATCATCGGATTGATGAACCAAGACACGACCGCGTTATCTATCCTCCAACTCGAACTCTCGGTGTACTTCAACCGAAGCCTCTTCTGGGCTTCCAACGACAACTCGGACTTAGCCAAGTGCGTCGAGGCGTTTGGTTTCATGCTCGCGTGGCCAACCACGGCGCTCACGTTACTCGGCGGCTGGTCCATAAACTTAAACGGCGACATCTGGGGATGGATAAAATCGATAAAAGGCTTCGCAGAGGAAAGTAAGTACGCCGGAATTTCCAAGAAGACCGCCTTATCCATCGCGCTCGCCAATCTCTTGGTCTTGTTTCCCGTCTACTAATTAATATACGCGCTTTCGGCGAGACGACGGAGGACGCGATGAAAGAGATACTGTACAACAGTACTCATAATACTCAAATTTAATACTAAAAGCAAAGAAGCGAAAAAGAAGCGCCGCTTTCGAAAGAGAGAGAGAGAGAGAGAGAGAGAGAGAGAGAGAACAGTTAGGCTTTCTCTCGTTGTATCATCATAAAAACATTTTTCTTTCCCACAAAGGCAACCTTTTGAATTTTCCGTTCAAAACATTTTCAAACCTTTCCAAAACTCCACAAAACCACGCGACACACACACGCGCACACACGCGCGCACACGCAAGTAATAGGCGGAATTTTCATCGAAAACAGAGAGCATTTTTGTCACCATCGCTTCCTCCCGTCGCCTCGCTCGTGGTTTCTTGCAGCAGGCACACTCGCAACGCGTGAGCAGCACTACCGAGCTCGGGGCTTTCTTTCAACGAAGCTCGTTTACGTCATTTCTCTCTTCTTCTTCTTCTTCTTCGTTTGAACGGCAAGAAGCGCAGGAGCGATTGAATCCGTCGAAGAGGAAGAAGTTTCACAACAACAATAACGCCTCATCTTCCTCTGTATCGAGCAGACGACACAATCATCACAGTCGCTCGCCGGGAGATTTGTTCCGAGCACTCGAGAGACCAACGAAAGACAAAGAAGGAGACCAAAGTAAAGGGGATTTTTCATTATCCAAGATGGTGGAAGGCGGGGAGTCCCCGACCTCGCCTCTGGCGCAACACGGAAAAGATTACGATTTAGTCGTCATTGGCGGCGGATCCGGGGGTTTAGCGGCGGCGAAAGAAGCCGCGAAGCACGGGGCGAAAGTCGCGTGCTTCGATTTCGTGAAACCGAGCGAGCGAGGGACGACGTGGGGACTCGGCGGGACGTGCGTGAACGTCGGTTGTATTCCGAAGAAGTTGATGCACCAGGCGGGGATTTTGGGAGAGTCGTTTTCCGATGCGAACGCGTTTGGTTGGACCGTGGACGAGAAGCAAAAGCACGATTGGGGGAAGATGGTTACCGGGATTCAAGATCACATCGGGTCTTTGAACTTTGGGTACCGAACGGCGTTGAGAGAGAAGAAGGTGGATTATAAGAACGAGTATTGCTCCTTCGTAGACGCGAATACCGTCAAAGGGGTAAACAAAAGAGGCGTGGAGAAGCAATACACGTTCGATAAGTGTGTCATCGCGGTTGGTGGACGACCGAGTTATTTGGACGTCCCGGGTGCTCGAGAGCTGTGCATCACTTCGGACGATGTCTTTTCGTTGGAGAATCCACCGGGGAAAACGTTGTGCGTCGGCGCGAGTTACATCTCGTTGGAAACGGCTGGTTTTTTGACCGCACTTGGTTACGATACAAGTGTTGTCGTGCGATCGGTGTTTTTGAGAGGTTTCGATGCGGAAATTGCGAAGCAAATCGTCGGCCACATGGAACGTCACGGGACTCGAATGATTCGAGACACGACGCCGCAAAAGTTTGAAAAGACGGAAGACGGGAAAATCAAAGTGGAGTTCAAAAACACCATGTTTGGGAATAAGTTCAAAGAAGAGTTCGACACGGTGGTCTTAGCAGTTGGGAGAGATGCAGTGACCGAAGGGTTGAACTTGCCGGCGGCAGGTGTGGAGTTTAACCCGAAGAACGGGAAAATCCCGTGCGTGGATGAACAAACGAACGTTTCCCACATTTACGCCATCGGCGACGTGCTCGATACGAGACAAGAGTTGACACCGGTCGCGATTAAAGCTGGCGTCCGATTGGCGCACAGAATCTTCGGCGACGACGGTAAACCGAAACTGAAAATGAACTACGACCTAGTGCCGACGACGGTGTTCACGCCGTTGGAGTACGGTTGCGTCGGTATGTCCGAAGAGTTGGCGAAGGAGACGTACGGCGAGGAGAACATCGAGTCGTTCTTGTCGTACTTCAAACCGCTCGAGTGGACCGTGAACCACGCGGCGCACGATAACGGGAACATGCACAGAGAAGACAACGCGTGTTTCGCGAAAGTTATCGTAAACAAAGCGGACAGCGATAGAGTTGTTGGTTTGCATTATCTTGGCCCGAATGCCGGCGAGGTGACGCAAGGCTACGCGGTGGCGATGAAAATGAACATGACGAAACAAGATTTGGACGATACGGTTGGGATTCACCCGACGGTCTCCGAACAGTTCACGACCATGTCCATTACGCGTAGCAGCGGAGAGGATCCGCAATCTAAGGGTTGCTGAGGATAAGCGCGTCGCCTGTTCTCGAGATTTTATACATGCTCGAGCGGCGACGCGCAGAATTTTAGTGCTCACGTGGAACAAATATCCATTTTTACGATGTGAAGGTTATGGTGAGTGAAGGGCAAATCAAAATGTTTCAATTCGAGTGTAAATTCAATTTGCACTCTCGTGAGGACGCAAAGCTTGAACGTTATTTTATGACGCGGCTTTGCGACTGATAAGAAACTTTTGATGAAGAAGAGAGACGTGCAAACACCCCCGCGGGGAAAGCCGGTTGTTTTTGTGAGCTCAACTATTTTATTAGCGCTTTTAACGAAATGAAACTATACACTATTTTTATATCATTTTAATTAATGCATTCAACGTCTACATCAGCGCGCGCAGCAAGGAGCTATAGCGGTACATAATCAAAACAGACGAGCCAATCTCAATAAATTTTTCACCAAGTGCAACTTCATGCCGTAAGGCGGATACACGATGTTAGAGTCCGAAACTAAACCGAAATCGAACCAGCTCAACCATCTCGTTTTCTGTAACACTGGTTTCCATCGTCGAAAAGATTCCACGCCGGCTAACCCGTGGTGACTTCCATAACCGCTTTCCCCGACGCCACCAAACGGTAAGCCTTCGTGACCGGCTTGGTAAATCACCGAGTTGATGCATACGCCGCCGGATTTCGTGTTGTCTAAAATCAACCTTTGCGTTTTCGCAGATTTGGAAAAGATATACAAACTCAACGGGTTCGGATACTTGTCGTTGATGAACTCGATCGCTTCTTCCGTAGACTTCACAGTTATAATCGACAAGATTGGCGCGAACGCTTCTTTGCGCATGCACACCGCCTCGTCCGCGTCTAAAACTTTCACTATCGTCGGTTCAGCCATTTTCAACACCTCTATCACTTTGCCGCCACATATAATCTTCTCCGCTTTCGAATTCTTCATCTCCTCGGCTTCCTTAGCCATCATCGCGATTCGCGCTTCAGGACCACCTAGTCTTCCCATGGCTTCTGGAACGTCATACCTCGGAAAGAAAGTCTTCACCCATTTTTCGCACTTCTCCGTAAATTCCTTCTCGACGGATTCGTGTACCAACACGTAATCCGGCGAAACACACTGCTGTCCACAATTCAACATTCTCCCCCAGACGCACTGTTTCGCGGCTAAATCCACGTTTCCACAATCCTCACTCACAATCACCGGATTCTTCCCACCCAATTCTAACACGCACGGTGTCAAATGCTCCGCACATTTCTTCGCGACAATTCGTCCAACTTTACTCGACCCGGTGAAGAAAACCACGTCGAACTCTTTTTGGTCGAGAACTGCGTTCATGGTATCGATTCCATCCCCATGATGGCCTGCACCGACAACTCTGCACACGTCTGGGTCCATATACTGCGCGATCAAATCGTGCAACAACTTTGCGCTATACTTCGCGTCGTTACTCGGTCTCACGACGACGGAACACCCGGCCGTAATCGCCGACACCACCGGTCCCAACGCCAACAAAAACGGGAAATTCCAAGGCGCTATCACCAGCGCCAACCCAAACGGCTGCGGCTCTAACCACTGCGTGCTCGGTTGGCTTATCTGTGCCAACGAATGCTCGTTCGCCTTTTTATACTTTGGATTCCACTTGCGACAATGTTTCAAACTCTGCTCGATCGAACGCAACGGTATAAACACGTCGTAGATGAACGCTTCCAATCGAGGCCTACCCATATCGTAATACAACGCGTCGCATATCGCTTCCTCGTTTTCTTTCACCAGTCGTTTCAACTGCGTCAACTGTTCGATTCTTTTCTCAATCGGAACGTTCGCGTTTTGTTTCACTTTCTCCTTCATCTCCTTCACGACCGCTGGGATCTCTTTCGGGCCAACGACGATTCGTTTTTTATCGTCTTCTTCGTCGTCTGAATCCGAGGAGAAATCACCCGCGTATTCCTCGCCAAACTCTTTCGATTCTTTCGAAAACTTCTTCGGCTTCACGAATCGAGGTTTTGGACGCCATTTTCTCTCTGTCTCGTTACTCGTAGACGCCGGGACGACAAACTTTCTCGGTAAACTTTTCGCAGATTTCGGCCAGAAAATGAAGACGAAAATCATCGCGAACAAAAACGATGAAACAACACTCGCAACGGATGATGATGCGATGCCGTCTGGGAGAACAACTTTGACCGATTGGAGAAATGCGTTAAAGAATAGTGGAGATGGTTTGGACGCCGCGGGGGCAGAGGTGAAGCGCGAGAACAATCCGTCCATTTTTAATTATTTTCGTCGTGTTTGTGAGAAGTGATTTGTGAAGCAGAAGGAGAGTTTTAAAAGAAATCGAATAACTTGTGTGTGTTGCGATTACCAAGACGCTAGTCAAAACCTACTCGCCCAATCTCTCATTTTCTCTCATTTTACTCTCAGACACACGTGCAGAGTGTACACTGTGCAGAGTGTACCTGCAGAGTGCAGTGTGTATATATATACAAATTCATTCTTTATATCGCTGTGCTACCGCTGCTACCTACTCTTTCCTGCGTGCTCTCGCGTGCTCTCTCATTTTAGTAAAGCGTCCGGCGTCAAAGGACGACGAAGACGTTTACTTGTTCACCGGATTCCCGACAATCTTCGAAAACTCTTTCACCATGATCCCTTCCTTCTCCAGATTCTGGACGAAAATCGCCTCGTCGAGCTTGGGAAATTCCGCGACTCCGGTGGGCATATGCGCGATACCTTCCATGATGATATCCTTTCCCGATCGATACTGGTCCAAGTGCGATATCGTGACGCCTTGTTTGCACATCAAATCCGTAATCTTCATCTCGATCGCCTTCGTGTACGGCGCTCTGAGTTGAATCCTCCTGAAGAACGGTAATAGCGGCGACGTTTCACAGTAAGGTCCTTTGATATCTTGCATCGTATCTCTCGCCTTTTCGACTTCCACGTATGAAAATTCCATGGAGTCGAGCGCCTTCTTCAAGTCCGCTTCCGTCGCACCGACGGTCAAAAACATCTTCACCTCCTTCCCGCCCAAACGAAGTTGACGAGACTCTTTAATCTCCGCGTTGATTTGAGATAATCTTTGGAAACATTCAGCCAGGGAAGTTGTTCTCGATCCAACCGCGGTTGATATCAACGGAACGGAAGATTCCCCAGAAGCTGCGGCAACGTACGCTCGGGGAAAGTTGTTGTTAAAGCTGCGTCCCAAAGAAGTTGCCGCTCTGCGAACGTAGTTCTGCATCTCGTCTCGCGTCGAGCGTAAAGTGTTTGTGTCGATGGATGTGCGTTTACGCGCGAGAAAAAGTGTCGAGAGAATCTCGAATGGAAAATTTCTGTTCTCCGTATCTTTCTCGGGAAACACTCGTCACTTCGTAGTAACGCGCTTACACTACACGGAGCACACCTTACTTACGAAATAGAAGAAAATGATGCGCGCTCTTCTCAAAAGGGGCTCGCAAAGATACCAACAACATTGTCATCATCATCAGCTTTTGTGTTCTTTCGTGTTGTTGGATCGAACAACGTCTACTTCGTTCTCGTTTTCATCGATGAAATCTGCTTCCTCGTTCTCTTCGTCGTCGTCGACACCTAAATC
>Ga0115000_10001108_pt1 | contig 24452 bp, 7 predicted proteins | sample ArcticOcean_MG_C_6_FD_89690 | JGI IMG/M metagenome (GOLD analysis project Ga0115000, IMG submission 89690) | Marine microbial communities from western Arctic Ocean - ArcticOcean_MG_CB8_128 | ecosystem: Environmental > Aquatic > Marine > Oceanic | place: Arctic Ocean: Canada Basin | collected... | reverse complement strand
TAAAATCAAGTTCATTACCGCCTTCACCAAAGCAAGCAATTAACCTAACCCTCATATTCTTAATATAATTTGCGGTGTCATACCATCTTGTAAATTCTTTCTGGTCAACTAGTGAACTCAATATAGCTTCGCCGACTGATGCTTGAACTGTCACTGTTATAGTTTCTTGGGCACTTTGTGCTCCAACGGTCTCTATGTCATTAGAAATTTCTGCTGAGTCTATCAGCACGGGAGGGAAAGGAGAATTTAAATATGTAAGGTTTGTCCGCTCCTGAAGTCCTGGAACAGTTGCTGGAAAGAAGTTATTTTGGTTCTGTGATACTTCATTTGGCATGATTAAATATCCTCACAAGGATCAACAGGGTCGCTGGCACCACCTTGGTAAAGTGTTTCGCCCCTAGCTTTTTTAACTTCTTCTTCTAGTCCTATGATTTCATTATCAACCTTAACTGATAAGAAGTATTCAACATAACTAGGGTCAAGTTTAGGAATGTCTTTCGCAATTATCTCATCATCTCCGGCCAATACCCTGGTATATTCATCAGGGTCCTCTTGTAATTTCATACTTAATAAATCTTTAAATTTATCATTAATGAAGTTTAGCCGCTTCAGATCCCTTAACTGGTTTCCTTCCCCTAACGGGGCACGGAACACCTCAATATCAAAATTTCCGTTTCCTTTGAATAAGGTATTGATTTCTCCGATATCAAGAATAAGGCTTCCCTCGTTGGTTAATTCATACATTTGTCTTGTAACTTCTCTGCCGCCATCTTGTATAACAACATCGTTGCCATCAACATTAATTGTTATCTGTCCGACTTCATATTCTAAAGGAAGACTTGAGGAGAAAAATGGTACAATAACCTCAGACCCAGAAGCTCCTGTTCTGTGAGGAAAATTTTCTGTTCCAGAGACAGAAAGTGGTTCGCTGCCGTTCATCGTTTTTATTTCCCAAGCTGGCATATAATTTATAAAAGGGCTGCTAGTTCCTAAAGTTCTAACAAACTTTGCAGTTGCTGGTGAAATTTGGTCAGGACGAGGGGAGGCGATATTTGTGTTTATTTGCGCATCTTCCCCAGATGCCGTAAAAAATTTATAGTTCTTCAGCCAACCGCCGTTACTTATAATTGAAACTCTTGGTGTAGTCTTCACTCTTTCAACTATATCATTTTGCTTTTCTTCGCTGACCTTGGGATGACCATTTTGTATACTTCCGCTTGGTCCATATTCGTTATCATACAAAATGTCGTCGTCGTGAAATGAGTAGTATTTTGGAACAAATTTGCCCGAGGAGAAAGAATTTCTACCGTGGGCGGTAAGTTCTATCTCTATCACTTGCTCTTTGCGATCTAGAAATTTAGACATAAAGTAAATATTTTCCGTTTAAGAATAAATCAATCATTTTAATAGCCGCCGCCGCCTGAGCCATTACCTTCGGGACCCACGAGAGGATTAAAATTAGGTACGAGCGGTTGTTGTTCTCTTGTTTTTGACATCTCTTCAGAGCCACGTCGGGCTCTTTCTTCCGGTGTCATATTTTGATATTGCTCTCTGTATTGTTCTGGTATATTGTTCTCGTCAAACTCTTCGCCGGCTGGACGTTTGCCGGGCTGGGGAGCACTTTCTAAATCGCCTAGAGATGGCGGCTCAATCAAAACAGCGCCGTCAGGAAGTTGTGGCAGGGGTGGCTGTGGCGGAGATGTTCGTATTATAGGGGCAGGTGCCGGAGTAGTTAGTTTCTTCTCCTCTTCTCTTCTCGCATCTAATTGATCTTTTTGGCGGACTGCCCGACTCCTAGCGTTGACCTCTTCTTGCTCGGAAATATCTTCAACCTCTCTTTCTAATTCTGGTCTAAAGCCAACCTTCATAGAGAGTTTGCCTAATTCGATCAAGGAGAAATAATCATATGGCCAGTTATAGGTGTTACCTGCGAGTCCCAATTCATCGCTAACAAAAAGTCCCTTAGTGTAAGATGCTTTTTTACGGCGCAAGAAATCTTTTTGTTCTTCGGGCAGATTGTCAGCAATAACTCCGAATACGTTATCATAAGAGAGGGATTCTGGCCCATTCAGTTCTTCAGAAATAAACCTTGAGAAGGTCTCCACGCCCCTTTCCTTAACTCTGTACACCATCCATCTTATTTCTGGCACAAAGCCGTCCTTAGATCCTTCCAGGGGTATATCTAACATATCAACCCTAGGGTGTCCGTTTCGGGGTATGCCTAGTTCAAGTTCTTTTAATAAAATCTCTGGGAATATTGTTTTACTTCCTGCCGCTGAAGCTGCGTCGCCGGGCATATAGTGGTCAATCGCAGATACACTCGTCTTCATTGATGCACCGATGTCGGGCAGAATTCCTTGCCATATATCTGATAGGTCTTGCCTTGAAAGTGCGACGCTGTGTTCCATTAGATATACAAGTGGAACATTCGATTCTTTGTCCGATGAGAGCAAAGAGTCGTATTCGTCACCACCAAAGGGATTAATGTATGAAGAAACTTTTGGATAGTTTGGAGGTAGTAAACTAGCGAGTTGCTTCTTTAGTGGAGGGGGCAAGGAATACTTTGTAAATGCTCGCCTAAACTCTTTTATCTTAGGCCCTAAAGCAGTTCCATTAGCCTTCAGGGTCATAGACCTCATCTGTTGAGTAGAAGGGTCCATATAGTATGGCATTGCTATGATTGCTTCAGAAATTACCTTCTCGGAGGTCTCGCCAAGTGTCCCGAGTCTTCTTGCCCTTGACGGCAAGAAAGTTCCAGGTGCTTGTATATCATCTTCTTTAAACCCGACAAGAGCCGCTAATGAATCTATTGACCTTCCAGAATCAATAACAAATTTTGGCACCTTCTTGACAGTATGAACTTTTGCTGTTCCAGATAAGAATGTTCCTGTAGCTTCTTTTGTTCTCTGTGCGCCGGATCCAGTTGGATTCCCGAGAAGCCTGAGTTCAGTCGAACCAATAGATACATCTGAAATGTACATAAAGATACCTTCTGTTGTTCCCGAAGGCATCGTACCGTACTGGTGCCACATACCCTCTACTTTCGGCTCGTGTGTGCCTGGCTCGACAGAGGCACTAAAGTCATGAGGTGTCTTCCCAAGTTCCGTTGGGAAATCTAGTACAGGACATTCCCACTTAGGCATAATAACCCATTTGTTTCTATCCCTTGGTGATAAGCTGGCACCATCTGTTGGGAAAACGTTGTCAATAACGACAGAAGAATCAATGTCCTGCCTATTTTGCCACGCCCTGTTGAAGCCGTAACCAGGCACGCCGTCTAGAGATAACACCTGATCATTGGCTCCCATAAAGGAACCAGAATCAAAATCATAATAATATCCGTTTTCATTATTATATTCAACGAATAAGTCTTCCCCGCCAAGGATATTTTCAAGTGTTACATCCCCAGACTCACGAGGGGTGTATGTGATTCTAACAATACTTGGACCATAATAATATGGCGGAGTAAATGGAGCAAATTCAGCCCTATGATATGGCCAGTCTCTTCCTTGAGGCATGCCGCCGGACTGATCGGTTGTCGCTACCGTAAACACCGGAGGGCTCTGACCAGCGGTGAAAGGACCTTCATTGGTGACCCCATTCGTCAGTCCGACTGCTGAGCCGACAATTTCCTGACCATTAAACACTCCAGATTTAAATTGTTGTGTGAAGGTAACCTTTCCCGTTGCTGCATTGACAACTGAATCCATAAATATATTTTGGTCCGTTTTGGCCAGATCAAAAGCAGCCTTTATTCTAGCCCCCACGGTGGGGAAATCGGTGACACCTGACACACCGATGGTATAAGCAGTCGCAGATTCTTTGGAGGGTGTCGCACTAGTTTCGTCAAATTCAAAGTTGACCGTAACCGCAGTGCCGACACTATTGGAGCCAGTGATCCCTATAAAATTACCATTGAGTGCGCTAGCGACTGGAAGATTGGGTGTTACACTAGCTGTAGCCCCAACGCCATAATCAACACTGGTCACTATTGTTCCTGCACTTGGACCGGCGCACAACATCTCGTCCCAGTCAAATGATCCCGTAGCAGTAGCAGGACCGAAGGCTGCTGGATTACTGTACATCATATGTCTTTCAGTCTGTTTTAGTCCGACTTCCATAATATAGGCTTTGTTTTTTGATACCGTTACTGTTCTTGCTTCGGTTTGTTGTGCGGGAGCAGCACCGGCTGGATTATCCGCAGGGGCACGACTTGGTATTTCTGCAACAAACTTGGATAAATATCCGCCTTCCCTCTGCTCTTTCAAGAAGAATGGTGGTATATTTGCCATAAAGTTTGACATTCCTAGACGATACAGATCGTCATCTGCTTGGAAAGTTGCAGTCACAGCCACTTCTGACTCACCTTCTTCATATACAAATGTAACAAGATTTCCAGAAGTTGGTACAGATGCCGTAATTTCAGTATACATTACAGGATTTATATCTGCCAAAACTATTGCTCTTTTAGCGTCTGAAATATGATCCATGGGCTTGAATATGCCCTCAAAAGGTATTACATCGGAATAGAAGAAGCTATGAGGAGCGCCACGAGAATCACCCTTAAGCTGGTCGTCTTCAAGTCCTATATCCAGTTTGAAAAAGTCAAAGTTATCAGCAGCACCCTCTTTTCTTCTTCGTCGTCCGCCAGGAATTGTAATAGCTGCTTCGCTAGTTCCTGTTGGCAATGGTCCGCCGGTGGCATAAGACCAAAGGGTAGAAGCACTTAAGTGCCCGTGCAAAGGATCTTGGATTGAGCAAGATTGCAAAGCACTCATACCCTTCCGCAAAATTGGGTATGAAACTGCCATTCCGGACTTAATAGAGTTATATATAATTCCAGGTGCGAAGAAAGGTCTTGATAGTGTTCGGAACGCTCGCTGGATATGAATCCCGGTAGGATCAGCGCTGATATCGATGGATTTATAGTGTGGTGCGCCAAGGGTATACCCCTCGCCTTCCCATACAACACAGTTGTCATATGACTGAGAGAATAAAGTAGCAAGCTCAAGGGTTCTTAAGACTGGGTAAAAACCATCATACGGAAGCATTTTCATGATTGTTTCCGATTTAACCTCAAGATGCCTTGGGTCTTTGTTGAATTCAGAATCTTTTGAATCTTTGTCCATAAAGGTTTTAAGATATTCTGCTAGGTCAGAAGTTACATATCTTGGGAAAAAGTCTTCGTCAACACTATTAAAAACCGATTGATCTGAATTTGGTGTAGCGCCAGTAATATCCAACGCTGCTGAAAGAGACGAGGCAAAATTACCCAAAGACTTATAATTTGGCATCAACGTGCTAATTCTATATTCAGGAATTATAGTGTATTCTTTTCCTTTATTTTTAACTTCCGATACCCAGTCATCATAGCTATTGTACCAAGGGAATCTCGATGGAGCCTGTTCTCTTCGTTTCGGCCCGTCTACAAACCTTCTTATTCTTCCTGCCGTCCAAGCGGGTCTTGTAAGTGGTCCGCCAACAGTTCTTGCATCGGCAATAAACTTAGCTGCCTGGTTTGCTAAATCAGTTACACGAATCACTTCGGTGGGAACTGTATAGACATATTGTGAAGAATTTAGACTAGAAGTATTGAACCTAATAGCTCCCTGCACAGAACCACTATTAGCGGCGTTGCCACTCATCACGATTCCGTAATGAGGCATCATCAATTCACCAGCCGGCAAAGTTGATGCCATGGCAAACATCAAAGGGGTGCCGAGGTTTGTTCCACTAAAGGTACCCGTTGGTAGACCAATCGGCGCAACATAGACTCCATTACGGCTTGGGCTACTGTATTGTTCGGCATAATAAAAAGAATCTAATGGCCAAGCAGAGCCGGTGCCGGAGACGCTGCGTCCGTCACCATCAGAGTATGGGGTTGCAGCGATGGGGGGCGACCAACCATTATTGCCGGATGTATCACTTGCAAATGTTCCAGTTGGATACTGCTCGTCCATAGTATAGCGATATCCGAAAGATGACCTAAAACCACCGCTAGTACCATAAGCTACTGCAAGAGTTCTCCTTTCCCAGGCAACATTATATTCTGCAATATTGCTTTCAGCAATCAGATCATCGATTCCGGTGAAAGTTCTTATAGTGAATACAGCTTCACCATCAACAGTTTTAGTTGCAGACCCGGAGGGCTTGTCTGAACGCCAGAAATTATTCTTGTAAACATTCCTATATCTTGAGGATGATAAATATGTGTATATTTCTTTAGGATAAATTGTCTCCTCATAGCTCATCATTTTTATGAGTTCTACGCCGTCCGTTGAGGGGTCCACATTATCAACGAACGTGTCTCTTAGGATCTCATATGGTCGTTTAACTGTTCCAAGCTTAAAGCTTTGCTTATTCCCCAAGTCTATGTTTAGACCTCTGTTTGCAAAACCCTGTAGCTCATTTCCATAAGAATATTTTAAGGTAACATCAACTGATTTATTTTGAGTAGATGTCGCAGATCCACGATTTGTTTTTATTTGGTGTATAATAGGTTTGTATCTTGATGTCAAGACTGGTTCTTTATATATTTTGCCTATGTTGTGGGACACACGATTACCGCCACGAGGGGATCCGACATTTAATGACCTATCGTAAGACTGTATAAGAGATTTTTCAAGATCAGTTACTGATTCGGCTTTGGTGGTCGCAACCAATCTTTTTCCTGCTAAGAATTTTACTTCTTCAGCTTGTAGGGTTATTTTAGGAGCATCTATCAAATAAAGATTCTGCTTGGCATTAAACCTACCCTTATTAGTGTATTGCCCAAACCTTGTTTGCGTCCAGGGTACCCAACCTCCAAGACCGTTAGCTTCCCATATATACTGTACACCTCCAGCAGAATTACTAAAAACACCTGAAGGCTCAAGTCCCCCATAAATCTTTGCTGTTTCTAAATTGGCAACCGAAGAACTATAAATAGTTATGTCTGCCGGAAACCTAGACGAAGACAATATAAAGTTATGGAAATTATCGCCAACATTTTGTCCGGGCCAATCACCTGGCGTTCCTTGTGAATGCGAAAGCCTCATAAACCAAGATAAGCGATCTCCATCAGGTATAGGTCTTGTGACAAAAGCATTATCTCTTAGGGAACCAGTCGTCATAATTTCCACTAAGGGAGAACCTAAGTTTCCAGAAACAAGCTTTGGTCTTAGAATAGTATTTCTTTGTGTCTTGTGTATGGCCACCAAGGAAGCGGTATGCTCGGATAGGTCATCACCATACAAAGCAGCAGGAGGGGACACAACCCCTTCGTTAAATGGCGTTAAATCTGTAGAATCGTGGCGAGTTAACAATGTGTTTAAAGATGCGGTCTGGAAGCCTCCCCACCCAGTATGCCTCTTAAGCAATATGTTATATTTTTGACGAACATCAATATTTCTGAATGGTAATGCATTGTTTGGAGAATACTGATCCGATGGGCCATCTCTGAATAGTTGTTTGGAGTCTAGCTTGCTTCCTGGAGAGGAGAACCTGTCTACAATAACTGATTTGTTTACCCTGACATCGTCTCTTTGTCGGGGTGCCTGATAATCAATTGATCCCGTAAAGCCGGCAGTTCGGCGGTCAACCGAAGTTAGGAAAGCAGTTGGCATTTTACCGTTTGTCAGAGCGGCAATTGACAAGGCATCATTGCTGCCAGTAAAGTATGATTCATTATTAAAGGCAAAATCTATGTTTGTATCGTCACGATTTGAGATATTTACAATTTCATAATTTTTAGTATAATTACCTACTACTTGGACGCCGCCCTCTGGAGCGATAGACCCTGTGCTAGTTTGTATGTTTTCTATGTTTACAGGCCTTGATGCGCCATCACCTCGTTTATACTGACCTTTTGGCACGCCGTCTGTTTTATGGGTCTCAAAAGATCCGCCACCACCGCCGGCAATTTCTAGCTTGTATGATTCCTTTCGGACGGTGTCAGATGTATCAAACTTTGCGCCGACAGGTGCCTGACGAGCCTGCTGTCCACCAACATGAGTCAGAGTGAATGGGGTTTGAGCAGCGGCCGGCTTAACGTGTAAGTTGGCAAAATCCGTATTTGTAAATCCAGCACTTTGTAGTTGCTTTTGATACCCAGTGTTAACTGTTGAACTTACAGGAGTGAAGGGCAAAAGCTTCTTGCCTTCTACATCTTGTCCGTCAACCGAGGCACTCAATGTTATTAAAGATTTTAAATTTGGGATAAGTGGCTTTTCATCAAAATCCATGCCACCCTGTGGCTTCTCGTCAAAATTACCAAATGAGACCCCAGCAACGCCGACGTCTTGTTTTGTTTCTTTTTTATTGCCAAGTCCTTCATTTGTTTGCTGATATTCTTCAGGTACTTCACCACTGATAGATACTATTCCATAAGGCTGATAGAAGCTTTGAGCTTGTCTTAGAATAGCTTCTCTAGATGCCATTATCCCAGGGTTAGATTGTGACAATGTTGGGTGGTATCTTTCTGCTCGGGTCATCCACCAAAATACATTTTGATTTTCTTTTGGTAAAGAACTGGGCATAGGAGCGTGATTGTCCTCCCATCCAAGAGATTTCTTTACGTTTCCATCTTTTGATACATTCTTAATTTTCTTTGGAGTAGTAACGTTTTTTGCCGGCAAATTCGGTTTGGCCGGATTCACATCCAGCCTGGCTCTGCCGAGTGGTTCTCCAGGCGGTGCCTCCGAAATAACAAGATTGGAAATAACTGGGGCTTCGGGGGGGTTCTGAACAACACTTTGGCGTTGGGAAGTGGTGCGGTTCCCCATAAAGGTATACTTAAACTTAGCTCTTTCCAATAGGTGGCTCTCAATAACAGTTCGTACACCAGGAGCAAATCTTACGCTAGCAGGGAATAGTTGTTCAAGCATTTGTCCCAAAGACATATCAATCCATTTATAATAATCCAAATACTTTTGAAGGTCAGGGATGTTGCCGACTTTGGAGAAAAATATCTGTCTTAATTTCTCCATTGCCTTGTAATTTGGACGATACCGGTTAACAGGATCACCTATCAAATTATTAAGTTCTTCGACCGATGAGAAGAGGTGCAACATTCTCTCAGAAACACTTCTATACATACTCTTTTCTATTGCATAGTAAAGTCTTTCTGGGCGCATTAATGGAGCGTAGGCCTCATCATCTATATTTTTGATCTTAATCATATCGCTACTGACAGCGTATTCTGGTAACTCCATCCGGTCAGTATACAACAACTCTTTTCTTATTGGCGTTGAGGATGCAGGGAAATGATCTCCTCGCCCCGTGTGTTGTCTATAATTTATATGCTGTGGCGAGGACCAATATAGACTTCCCCTACTGCCAGAATCCAAGGACCCGGAAGAATAATCGTTAACATTGAACCTTCCCGAAGTGTCGCTGCCTGTAATATCCGCAAAGTCCCAATTTAGGGCTAGTGTTTCTATTTGTGGTATATAAATCCCAGGATTATATTTTTGATCCGTATAAGCCTGGCGAGTGGGATTAAATCTTCCATAGTTATCCACGCTTCGTGCGTGCATATCAATAGTTCCTGTACTAAGAACATCGGTCCAATACCTTAAACTAGAACCTCGTACATCACTAGAAATTACCACTGTGCCAGAGAAGTTTGTTCTGGCTGCTCCCATATAAAATCTTTTTGGAGCAGAAACAATATCAGATCCTGACTTGTAAGTCAAGGATGTTGTTGCATAAAGGCTGTTTCTTTTTATTCCGGAATCATAATTTACAGCGTAAAAATCAAGATCATAACCATCATGCACATTAGCATTAGAGCTAGAATTTTGTGCAAAAGGAAATCTCTTTGGGTGAACCGATAATGCAATATTCCATTTCTGGTTATCATAAACATTTGTAAACACAGAAGATGTAAGTATTACATTGTTGTGCCTATCTAAGACTTTAAAAAATACATCCTTAATTTTGTGATCCGGGCTTAATACTTCAGCCATTTCGGATGCAGACTTAATAGCAATAACTTGTAAACCAGCATCGTGCTGTGCCCACATCCAACTTGTATCTGTAGAAGAGGATAGTAGTTTATCTTCTCCTCGTGGAGTGTGCCAGCCAAACAATGATGAAGTCACTACCTGTGTTGGGGCGTAACTAAGAGTGTCTATTTCGTTTCTATTTGGAAATACGAACTCGGACTCTGCTGTAAATCCAAAATCTATCAAAGTAACACTACCACTACTTCCGCTTATGATACCATAAGATTCTGGTAAGTCTGGGTTGGGATATTGATATATCGTTGCTTCTGATGATTCTTTTTTGAAAAGACCTGTAAAATCAGCATATTTTTTATTGCTAGTATCTGCTCGATAATTTGTTTCTAGCTTATAGGTTGAATTGTCTGAATATATACTTAAGTTTAAAACATCCTCATCTACACCGAAACACCGAATAAAGTTTCGGATTGCTTTTTCATTTCCTTTTGATTTGAAAATGTGATTTAAGTTATTATAAAGATTTTTATATAAAGTATTTTTTATGGAGCTTAAGTCTTGTTCAAAGTTAATATCATTCCCTCTTTTTAGGAAATGAGCTAACAGGTCAGCGTTCTCAAACAATTCAGGGGCTTCCATCCCTAAGTTTTCGACTAGTCTATCATTGTATGGGAATTCATTAATACTACCTGTGGCGCTGCCACTAACGTAGTCCATAGCTTTTATTTTAGTTAGAGAAGATATTTGAGAATGTAGCGTATCAAAGTAATTCGCCATTATCTGAGTTACATTTTTTAACTCGGATCCAAACTTAGAATCCTCTTCTACAATCCAGTCAGGAACAGTGTTTAGAATATAAGCAGTGTTTGTTCTATCGTGCTGTTGTCCAATTTCTTTTAGCTCATCTCTTCTTACGGTTAGTACAGAAGCAGACGGAACTATTATAGGATCTTCTACCTCAGTTCTAGAGCTTATTGATTGCGTTAGGGATTGTAAGGTCACGGCGGAGCCGGTGTCTCTTGCTCCGGCTGCATATCCTGTCCAAGTTCCGTTTGAAACTCTTCCAGAATAATCTAATACTAAATTATCTATACTTCCGGTGCCAGAGACACCTTCATTAAACTTATAATATACTCCCAAAGAAACATTTGCATCTTGGGTATCGCTGCCACCATTAATATCAGTAAACCAATTTCTTCCGATTTGTTCTCCAGATCGTGATGATTTCCAGAATCTAAACTCGTCAATGGATCCTGATAGCTTCCCAAATCCTTGAGTTGGTCCCGCTACGCCAGAGGGTTCATTTCTAAGAGCACCTATATTTCCGATTAAAGTTCCGGTTACAAGACTAATTTGTCCGGCTTGGTGTCCGGCTGCGGCGATGCCGGCCTCGTGACACACCCCGTTGATGTAAAAATCAATAGTCGGCGAACTTTCTGAGGTGTTAAAGACAAAGGCATATTGATTCCATCCACTACCAGTAATGTATTTCCCTATATTACCAGTGGTTGGAATTGATTGGGTTACATATCCTTTCGCTCCGGAAAGCATAGTAACCAAAAAACGGTCTTCAAGACTTTTAGATAATTCAATTCTAAGATTTCCGAAACATCCGTTTACTTCATCGTCCTCCACAGACCCAGTTCGCACGCCGTTCCATAGATCAAAGATGACCTGTCGTGGAGACTCTGTTGTGACTACCACTCCACCGCCTGGAATAGCGGATTTAGATAGGAAAAACTCGACAGTTGAACCACTTGGTCCACCGAACTCTAAATTATTTTGCCTATAATTTGGAGAATAAAGAGTTCCCGAGTGGGGACCACCCTTGACTTGAATATATTCTGTTTTTGCAGGAGAGAAATAGTGAGAACTGTGTGATGTAGCAGTGCCGTAATTTGTTCCGATATTGACGAAACCAGTACTCTTGGGATATCTTTCATTCAGAATATATTTTTCTAATGGGTTTAGTTCATTATAAAACTTCTCTTTTTCATATTTGGATCCATCATATGGATAGTTCTGTAAAATATGGTTGAAAGCATTTTCATAGTATTTTTCTGCTGATCCATATTTTGCAAACTGCGCTGGGTCGCCGTAATCAAGTGATGGGATGAACTCATCTCGGCGACGGATGCCTTCGTCTAAATGCTCGGCGGATTCTATACCGCCGCTCAAGTTTGCTATAGCACTCTTCTTGAGATACTTCCCTACAGCAGTTGATTGCCTGCTTTGATCAAATAACTTTTTTATACTCATACGGGTTCTTCACTAACCTTAAATTTGAAAACTTCGGGTTGTTCAACATATTTACCATTTAAATAGTATACAAATTGAAACGCATATGCGTATCCCTGGTCTAAGACGCTTGTATCTAAATCAAAATAGTTTCCGCTAATATCATAAGACATCTTAGTGTGGCTGTAGGTCCCTGTTCCATACGGAATCACTTCTAAGTTATCTACAACTCGGAAAAGCCTCCAATACGCATCCTCTATTATTTGGGTTGGAGGTTCAGATGCGGCCATGGTATAGATGTTAGGGTTCCAGTTTTTCTCACGAGCATAAACTCTAAATACTGGTTTTTGTCCATGGACATAAGATTTCTTAAGATTAGTAATGTCAGAGAGGTGTTGAGTTTCATATTCCACAAAGCTCGCTGATAATCCCTCAAGATCAATAGAACCTGTAAAATATTCTATGCTCCCAGAGTGCCAAACGTCGTGAACAACATCTAAAGAACTTGTTATTGCGAATGAACAACTATAAGCTCCCGTAATGGATACCCCGTTTTCAACTAAAATGCCACCTGTTATTTCTTGCTGTACTAAACCTGCTGTATCTACGACATGTAGTCTGTGTCCCGATGGGAGATTGTCGTTGCTGCTACTAAAAAAACTAACATATATTTTCTGTTCTGTGCCAGCAAGGCTTGGTATATCTTTCAGTTGGCCTCGTATTCTGTTATACAAATAAATTGTATTAAGATTGTCCTCTGCCGGGGCTAGTGCGCTTGAAATAAAGCTCATCCCACGTTGGTCTTTTCTGGCTGAATCCCAACGTGCCTCAATATATGGGCGCTTCAAAAAATATTCACTTGTTCTTCCGAAGAACTTTTTAGTATAATAAGATCCTGAACTTCCAGAGATGATAGGATCCTCATGTTTCAACATTAATCCGTAATTTGATGCAGTGCCCATACCATCTGTTCGCCAGCGGTCAACTGCAAAAGTAACATCAACGTCTACATCCTCAACTCCACCGGAGAAATAAAAGCTAGAAGAATAGCTTGAACTATTCCAGAAATCACCACCTTGCACTTCCCAAGGTATACCATCTGAACTAGATATCCAGTTGCACACACCAGCATCGGTATATCCATCCATATCAAGTCCACGTCCCTCGGTCCAAGACTTACTCATCATCGCTATCTTCAGGGAATATTGATATGGTAAGCTCTCAGCGTGGGGGGCGTTAAACATCTTTAACCTGTACTCAACGCTGGAAGATGGTATAACACCATCTGTGATATCCGAAACAATGCTATTAATTGGAAATTGTATTAATATTCTTGATTGTTCAGCACTATTTTCGCTGATAGAGGCGGAGGTCTGTCCATGAATAATAAAAGCTTCTAGAATATCAGAAGCGCCCATGTTAGAACCAGTGCCCCTTATAAGGAGGTTGGACTTAAATGCGTTTGTTACCGTGTTGTCTTCGCTTGCAAAATATCTTTTAATGGCCATTATTTGATAACTCCTGAAATGTCATCGTCAGAAAACAGGACATCAGCTACAGCGTCGGCAGGAATGATTAAGAACCTTCCGTCCGAAGACATATTCTTATCCATCTCATAGTTAAAAGAGCTATAGGATCCGCCCGTCTTATTAACTAGTTTTACAGCGGTAGTATCAACAACCCCTGGAACGCTATTTAGGTGCTTATATATTTCTGTCAAATACACTGGTTCGCCCATTTCCTTGGCCACATTCAGAAGTTTCTCCTTAAGTCTTTTCGTGCAATTATTCAACACTTCGAACCTATTAGAACTAGTTTCTGCTATGACTTCAAATTCTATTCCATAATTAATTATTTTTCCATCAAGAATGTCAACACTATCATTTATCATTCGATACCTTTCAAGCCAAGATTTTAAGTTTGTTTTTAGCTGGGTAGTCGGAGCAATAAATTTTCCATTAACACTCTCCGCCAAAACATACATATTCAAATTACGGCTGGTAGAACGTGGATCTTGTACTATATTCACTCTTTTTACTTTGCCAAAACCACTAGGCATTCTATAGGATAAGCTGATATAATCGTTTCTTGTTACTGCCCTATTCTGAGAAGCAAAAGAAGCATATGCTCTTATTTTGATCTCTTGTGCTGTTAATTCCGAGGTGTCACCCAGTATTGGCTCAGGGTTTTCAACTTCTAAAGAGTTGATCACAGAATTTGCTTTGTTATCATTTAGCAATGGCCTGTTTATAAATGTCAGATTTGATTCTACTACTTCCTTGACTGTGCCAACAGCAGAATTTATTGTAGTTGAAGTATTGCCCCGATATACTATAGTAAGAGTTGTATTTTCTGGCACCACCCCAAACTTATCAGTCTTTATTAAATTAGTTGGATCAAAAGTTGGGTCGCTTACATATGTTCTTCCCGTAACATCTAGCACCACATCTGCCGGATTTGCGATGAGATCACCTGTTAAATTATCTGCTGAGCCGTAACCAAACTGTAAGAAAGCATTATCGTTTGTGTCGAACTCTGTCACGAATCTTCTTGGACAAGGTTTTGTTTTCATAATGAATGGGACAAGATCTCTATTTGTTCCTCGGTTTGGTTCTTTTGACAAAACCACATCCTGAGTAAGGTAGTCAACTTGGAAATACTCATTACCCTGAGAGTCTACGACTGCAACTATTTCTGATATGTCGGATGCTCCCATTCTCAGTCTTAAAAATCTTTCATAGCTTGTTACTTTGATTTCTTCTTCGAACAATCTTCCCGATACGACGGTGGACTGCCCTTTGATTGCGAAGAAAGTTGGAACACCAGTGTCAGAGTCTACTCTCGCAACAGTTATCTCGTTGTTTGCTGCCGTGAAATCTACATCCTGTGTCAAGGTATACACAGCACCGCTTTGCGAGCCCACTAACGATCCACGTTTTAAAATAGGTATGTAATTGGTATCAGGACCGCCGTTAGTTGTTGATACTGGGATTAAAATATAGAAATTACAAATTCCAGTTGAAGTGGAAGCCCCAGGCTGTTTATATCCCATTTGTTTTGCCAGTCTTTGAACATTTGGCAATTCTATGGCTGTATCTAAGAAACTTTCGTTTGCCTGATAGTCAGTATAAAAAGAAAGTTGGTCACCAACATAAGATACTAAATCAAGCATCATGGCCCCGAACGAGGCTTCGTTAAAGTCTTGATAAGTGTTTGCATAATAACGTTTTGCATAGTTGACCAAAGACTCCTTGATAGAATCAAATTCTCTGCTTGTATAATTGATAGGTCTTTTTGACATTATTGAACCTCATTTGGCTTGAGTAATTAGTCTATGCTCTGAGTTATTATCAAGGTATCATTGTCATTGATCGGTCCAATGTTGTATTTTATGATAAGACGAACTGAATTGCCCGGTAAAGAACTGTCCTGTTCTGAAGTTATAAAAGAAATATTTTCTATCTTAAGGTAACTCATGAACTTTGTTACCTGTGAGGAAATTCTTTGAGATACTTTACTAAAAGTTTCAGGCGTTGAGGGCTCGAATAAAAGCCTTCTTATACCGGCTCCAAAGGTTGGTAGCATAACCCTTTCGCCGGGTGATGTCAAGATTAAATTTTTAAAATTTTGCCTGACAACCTGCTTAAGGGTTTTGTTTAGGCGATAAGGACCATCTTCATTATCATATGTAAGTGGTAGTGAGACTGATAAACCTTGTAATTTGTTAGCCATTATTATTCCCTCTTAGAACCGAGCTAGACGTTGTTGAAGCCTGGTCAGGTCTTGTATTATTCCTGTTACCCGAGTTCTTTGCTCAGGGTCCCAGTTTGATATTCTTAAGTCTCTAAACAACGATGTCTCGTCAAGCCGAGCTACTTCATAAGATAAGGAGCACAACATTCCTATAACTGTGTTGTTCCTTGCTGATATTTCGGATCTACTGCCAATTTCCATACTTGGGTTTTCGGCATGTTCTGCCCTTGGAGGAGTCAAGAAACCAAAAGCATGCTCGCCCGCTCTTACGGTCTGTGTATAAAAGGCGGCTTGTTCACCTCTGTCAGCTAATCCAGCGGTGTCAGAAACCATCGCATTCTTCAAGACTGTATATAATGAATTCAGTGCGACGTTGGACATGGCGGATGATCGCTGTGGAGGGTTACCGGGATGAAATCTCTCGGATGTCGTAAAATCACCCGAGGTTATAGTATCTTTGTTATCAATCTTAAGATCTGTGCTATTATTGAACGCACGTTGTTGTTGGGAATTTCCGCCATCTATTTGGTTTGTTCCATACTGCGTGATCCCGAGTGATGACGCACGATTGAGGAGCACAACAAACTCATGGATAGCTTCACGATATGCCTTATCTCCGCCACGTTGTATAAACGCATCGTATCTTGGGTATTCCCTACCGTAGTGGTCAGTATTTTTATATATGTTCTCCGCTGCTGCGACTGACGTTCCGAAGTATCTAAGTCTGGTCTCAAGGGCAATCTTAATATCTCTTATTGTATTTGCTTTTTCCAGTAAGCTTTGATATTTGCTCTTATCTCCGGCTATATCCTCTGGATTATTATAAATTCTACCGCCGATCGTCCGGTCCTCTTCTGCCCTTTCTTGCTCTTCTTGCTCCTCTTCTGCGCCTTCGCCGCCGCCTTGTCCAGCCCGTTGCTCTTGAGCGTATTGTTCTTCGGGGGACATAACCCTGAGCCCTAAGACTGGCGGGCCTGGTGGGGAGGTTAGTCTTGCCTTTCTCGCTGCCAGTCTTGCTATCCTTAATTCTTCATCTTTAGCGATTAGGTCTGCCAAATTTGGTGGATTGGCCATCTCTATTTCAGGGAGTTCCGGAATAGATATCTCTGCTTCCTGAATCGCAGTTCTCAAGGCATTGTCGGCGTCGGCAATTCTTTTCTTGTTATAATAAGCCATCATCGGATATTTCCCGGTTATATCTACGACCTTATCATAATAAATGTATTGCAACCCAACTAAAAGTGGTATTGGGACTACACCTAAAAACTGCTCAAGTCTAAATGTTTGCACATCATCCTCAATGCCGGGCAACGCATTAAGCCCCCCGTCGGGAAGTTCTAGATAGGGTAGCAAATTATATGTTGTTTGTCCTATATTACCAAAATTTGTGCCATTGTGGAAATAACTAGAAAGCATGCCATACCGTTGTGAGGCAGTTGTTCTTAGTGCAGAACTATATCCACCACCGGCATTTATTTCTTCAAAGAAATTTCGAGACAATACTTGCCATCCATTAAATCCTCCTGGTCCATCTAAATCTCTTCCCTCGTTGGATAGATTATGTATAGTCTGTAAGAAGGTCTGTTTGATAATATATTTTAATCTTTCTTCTGGGTCTTGTATCAAGGCAGGGTTAAATTCTATTTCTCCATCTGGTGGTTCTGTTGTAGAGCAGGTCCTAGCAATAAATTCTAATCCGAGGATGAGGGTTCCCATCGTTCCGCTTCTTTTAATATCTGATATTATCTTTCGTTGTAAGTAAGAAGATACCATGGCGAGCGTATCAGGAGTAGCTAATGTGTAGCCATTATTAAATAAGGGAGCGACATTGATCACAAAATTAAAGACTCTTTGGTGGATCGTATTTAATGCTATTAATGCCTTTTGCTCGTCTGCACCATAATTGCAAGGATCGCCGTTTGGACCGAAAGGAGGTAAAGAAGCACGAGCTATTGTTCCGTCTACTCTATCTTGGACTGCCGCATAACCATACAGTGTTGAGATGGTTCTAGTAACATTATAATAACTATTAAGGTAAGAACCAGGGGTCTGTGTATAATCTTTATAAAGCGCAGCTTGGTTTGGGTTTTCCGCTACAATCTCTTTAGCAACTTCAAAACCGCCGCCAAATCCGCCAGAGTCATCTACGTTCTGGGTGCGTCCGGCAGATATATTCATAAGATTTTTATTTATGTTGTTAACGGCATCTATCAGAGATTGTCCGTTTTGTCCAGACATATATTCTGCATCGGATAAGGGGACATTGGCTATGGCTGATAGGACTGAATAGGTGTTCTCTGCACCGGGGGCATTGCCGTTGATCTCTAAGTCAAATTCTGCGACAAGCTCATCAGGATCCGCTGTCGTATCATTAAAAGTATATGGCTGGTCGTCGGCATCTATATTTCTTAAAGTGACAGCGGCTGGGGCTGCGGTTTTATATATTGCTTTATTAAAAAAGACACGAACTTTTTGATTTTCGGTTCTCGGAATATAGTCAAGCCTTAACTTTCCAAAACTTTTATCATTTGGAGGACCTGAGCCGCTAGGGGATAGCCCTATTGTGGTGTCACGATAGCCTATTTCATAATGAGGATGATTTCCAGGAATATTGGCGACGGGGCTATTCCTAAGCTTCAGACTTTCTATCGCATGTATTCCTTCAATTTGACCCTCACCTTGGATCTCATCTCCAAAATAATAGTTGTAGAATTGGTAGACCGAAGTCTTCTCTATATCCGAAACTGAAAGAGTAGTTTCTGATGCTGGTTGCCTCATCCCGCTGGTTAATGTTATAGCTTGGATTCTCTGTGCTTTTCTAGAAGCTTCAGAAATTTTTCTTAAGAATTCCCTCCACCAGTCAGGAAGACCTATTCTGTCCCAGAAAGCTTGAATCTCTACTGCAAAATCAAAGTTTAATGAGGATAATTCACATAGGTTCTTAATCTTAAATGAGTTGCCGTCAATGCATCTGTTTATTTCGCTTAGCAATTGACCTTTTGTTAGCCCACCGGCAACCACGGTAGAATCATTTGCATTAGATAAATCTTCAATACCAATATCCAAACCAGAACCTAATCCGTAAGCTAAGATATCTCTACTATCACAATAGGCCTCTTTTGTGTCTAGTGGCTTTTCAAGTCCAAGAGAAATATCTGCGCCAACCAATTGTCCAAGACGACGGAAATATTTTATGATATTTTCCTTGGACATATTCAAAGTTCCGTACCTTACATCACCGGCTTTTAAAGATTCTTGTACAGATCCAACCAAGGCACGAGATATTCCTTCTGCGAATTCATTGTTGATAATTTTAGCTTGGTCAGATTCTGATAATTCATCCATAGAAATTGGACCAAGATTAAAACCTCTGTTTAAGGAACTTATCAAACCTGCTCCGCCGCTGCCCTGTAAAATAGCTGTGACATCTCTATCGGTCATCATATCCGAAGCGTCGTCGTTAAGTTGTCTAAGTTGTTCGAGAGTGGCGGGACTCCTTTTTAATCCATATATTTCGCCCTCCTCCCCTTCTTCTTTTGGAACAGCCTTCGTATTGTATATCTGTAGCTCTTCGGCTATTTCTAAAAGATCAACGCCAACATAATCAACTATGTCATTAATTCTTATTAGCCCGTATGGAGATACTATCCCGCTCCTATCCTTGTTTATAGAATTTCTATCAACAACTGTTTCTGGTCCGCAACCGGCGATGGCCAAAAGAACTTCTTTCATCGCTTCTAGTATAAGTTGCTTTATAAATTCTATAATCAGTTTGAGCAGTTGCTTCCTCCACAGTGCAAAGAAATCTGTTGTGGGAGTTTTTCCTAGCCTGATCCCCCTGGGTGGGGTCAACCCTTTCTTTATTAGTTGGGCAACTTCAGGGGGAACAGGTGGTAAAACTTCATTAACAATAGTATCGCCCAAGACTTTAAAACAATTAAAGAATTGCCGGTTAAGTTCTTTTTCTATGTCTCTTGTAATTTGGTTCGGATTATCAAGATATCCTGCCCCTTGCATAAGTAATTGTTCTTGCTGCTTGCACAGTTTGAGTTCATCTCTTAATAGTTTAATGACCACCCCAAGGACTTGTTTAAAGCTTGACTTGCCGCCCAAAAGTCCATATATTAAGAAAGCATCTTCAAGATATTTTGCTAGGGGTGTTTCACAGCCAGCCTTGTTTAGAATATTGACATATCCGCCGATGGCATTTCTACCAAGATTATACCTCTTTTGAAACTGCCTCTCAACCTCTGCTTTTGTCTTTGGTGTCGGAGAAGACTTTGATTTATTTGGTCCTTTCTCAAAGCTATTTCTACCCAAAGAGGCCCCTTCTGCATCCTCCGGATATTTGTCTGTTTTTGTATTCTCTACAATTTTATTTGCGATGTCAGTCGGCTTGATAACAGGACTTGGGTAAATATACTTTTGTACAAAATCTGTAGAAGGAGGCCAAGCAGAAGTGTCTGTCAACGATTTTATAGCTGCTATTTGCGGGGAATAAAAAATTAGAGCCATTGTTGCAGGTGTTGCACCCCCAAAGGCGAGTCTCAAATAAAACTTAGGTATTTGATCAAGAGTATATTCTGCGCCATTGTGGAAAGCACTTACAGGGCTAAATTTAGCGTCAAACACAAGTTCTAGCCTGTCATCGTCTGCAAGAGAAAGATTAAAAAGCGAAGCCCACTTTTCGAGTCTTCCAAAAAAGTTTCCTAGGTATTCAGCTTCGGCGTCAAGGTTAACCCCTCCCATCATACCTGGGGTGATATTTTCTTGCTGAAGTTTACTATGATATGTGGAGAGAACGGATCGGGTATCTTTGATATTTTGTTTAAGAACTTTTACAGTTAAAGGAGTGCGGCGAAGACCGGGCGCTGATGAGTCTCCCTTTTCAGCTAAAAGAAGTTTTGCTCGGGCCAAGGTTGACAATGAATTATCTTCTCTCCCCTCTCCTCCGGGAAGCTCATCAATTACTTTTTTGGGGATTTTTGTTGCCAGAAGCCAGTATCCCTGTCCGGCTGGGGTTGGCATTGGCCTACCTGGTTCATTGTATATAGTACTAGTCTCTATGCCCAGATCAAAGTTGCCTCGTGAATCAGCTATCGCCTGGAAGTTATCTGGAGTATACTTTCCACCAAAATATAAAATTTGTTTTTTAGCGATGAGTTCAGCATCATTTATATTATCAAAAGCAGTTGAACCTTGCCCTACATCATAACTTTTAGGATTCTTAGCTAAAGTTCTTGTAGCATGGTAATACGATTTTTCTCGTTGGTTATAATAGGTCTTAGATAGCGATGGATCATCTGGGGCAGGTACTCTGAACTCTGTCGTAACCCTAAGTCCAGCGCTTGGGCTAGAAGGCTGATCAGGCAAATTGCTTACCCAATTGTCTTGATCTATTCCTGGCTCAACTTGCCGAGATTCGTCGGATAGCTCTTTTTTGATTTGTTGTAGCCCAGGTGGTGTTGAGCCAGTGGGCTGCCCAATTGAATCAAGTATTGTGTTGATCCTTGTTGTGGACATCACTGGTATTATTTCCGGTAGTCTTGCATTGGCTTCGTTATAGGGGAGCGTAACTATCTGTCCGGGTTCAATGAGATCTGGATTTTCTCTGTACTGCTCATTCTCTGGCAAAGAAAGCAAAGCCTCAACAGTGGTGTCATATCGTATAGCTATTTTAGAAAGGTAGTCGTCCTGTTTCACCGTATATTTTGCTTTAGACCTTCCTGGACCAGCGGGGTCATTTACTTTTGTCTGGTTTACAGGTCTTTGAGCGGCTTCAGTTGTTACAGTGTCAAGTGCAGAGTTTTGCATTTCAATAGCATTTGTAATTACCGTCAGCATATCTTGCTGCTCTTTTTTTCCTACATAGGATAAGGCCCATACTTTACCGCCTTGTCTTGGATTTCTTTGACTTGGAGGAGAGGTAGAAGAACGAACAACTTTTGCATTTTGAGGATACAGAGCGGCGTAGGCCAATGCGTCGGCTAATGTAACGGACCTATTCCCCTCGGTAAAACCATTTAGGATTGCCCTCGAACCCAAAGAAAGTTGATATCCTATGGAAATATGCCCGTATCCCGCCAAAAAGGAAGTATGGATTACATCTATTACAAATCTGTTTCTTTTCTCTTCATAATTATACCCAAGCCCAAGACGAACGGAGGCGGTAGTTGGCGCATTAGTCCACACTCCATTTTCAAGTACTGGCTCAGGACCTATGAAGATTTCAGGGACTGGATTGACTATGTTTTTCATATTAATATTTAGTTTGTATTATTAAAGATACTGTTTATGTATCCTTCACCGGTTTCATAAGTATAATCGACCTTAGTAGACACAACGTTCTTCTGGTGGAGAATTAAGTTAAATATCATTTGTGTTAGCCCGATATATTGGGAAACAGCAGTTACAGCAAAATCTGGAGAGGGAGTAACAGGGCTGCCGGGCACTGTAGATATATGAGTGTGAAGAGTCAGTGCCGTTATAAGCTGGAAATACATTTTAGCGAATGAGGCGGTGACTCCGTTTAAATCAGCAATGAGATCTATTATTTCCCTAAGCGCTTCTTTTAGATTGTCTCCCTTTACTAGCGGTTGCAGATCTTCATCATTATTCCCGGCGATAAGATCTATCCCTTCTTGTATATCAATTCTGACGCCTTGTCCATCATATACGTCTGTTCCTGTTACTAGCTTTATTCCATCTCTCGCTATAATCCTAACAGCGTCGGCTTTCACAGCTACAGCAGACTTTGCCTTTGCTTGTCCTACACTACCCTTTGGTAGATTAAAGTTGTCGTCAACATCCGTTCTTTGGCTTAGATAAATTCTTGCAGAATCAAGTTCTGGGCTTTTATCTGTGAAAACCATTTTGTCGTCTTCATCAACCTCTTTGGCGAGCGCTCCGCCGAGCCCAGCTACTATATCAATTGTACCGCACTGAGTTGCGCCAATGCCGCCATACCCAGAGTCTATACCCCTAGGTCGGTCTCGTCCCATTATGATGAAAGAATTATGAAGTCCTTTTTTTACTACCTCTGCGTCAGTGTTATTGTAATTTGGGTTGACTTCTACTACATGAGTGTTATATAACCCATTATTCTTTTCATAATAATTTGGAGTTTCGTTGATTTGGTCTCTTACGCTTTTTGGTAAACCAACTAAACTTTGTTTCTTTTTTAATACCATAATTTATATTTTTGGGAATTTATACCTTCGGCCAAGCTTCTTGTCAATGACTACTCTGCCTTGATCTATTTTCCTCCGTAACCTTGTGGCAGATTGGTTAGGGATTTCAAAATGAGGTCCATCAAAAAGTCCCGAGAAATCTCCACCCCAACGGAAACCGTACTCTTTTCCAAGGCGTCCAATTTCGTGCCACCTTGCTCTAGGATATCTTTTATCAAATCCACTAACGGTTACATGTGGACTTCTCCACTTTTTTCTAGTTCTTGAATCTCTGCCGCTTGGCAATTCAACAATATCAATTGCAATACCAAATTGATGTATACTTGATGCTGGAGTGCCTCTTGCGTTCGTCACGGTCTTACCTCGTTTTGGAGTAGTTCTTCCCTTTGCGTACAAGTCACCTTGTTCCTTGGGAGTTCTATAGGATGCCGACACTCTCATATAAAAGCCCTTGTCCTGCATTGCATTTATGAAATTAGCAACAGTGTGGCGGAACTCGGGATGTAATTTTGCAATTCTTCTATCGGTGCTTCGATCGTGAGTTCTGGGAACCGGACCTTTTCCGCCATCCATCAGTGGGTTGGGATTACTAAATGTTTGCCCGGCGGCACCTGCGCCTAGGTTCCCAGGTGCTCCCGAATGTCCATTTTCAGTATAATCCCCAACAGTAGATATTTTACTCTCACAAGGATCTTTTTTCTTAGTTCCGCCAGGCTGTGCTGGATTGTTTGTCGCTGGGGAAGGGTATTGAGGACCCGGAGCTATTGACCTTGCGGGTATATTTGTTTGATTTTGAGGATTTTCTTCAACCGAAGCTATGGCAGACACTTCTTCTGGATTCGGCTTTCTGGACTGTGCAATTCCGGGTGTAGAGTCTTCGGTTGGAGAATTTAGTTTTCTTGGGTTTCTCTCACTTACAGTGACTGGTTTATTCTCTCCCAAAAGCTGTCCACCTGTTGGCGGCTTTACTGTACTACCCCCAGTTTCACAATCTTCTTTAGCAGGTTTAAAAAGATTTGATTTTGATGACTCTGAGGCTCCATCTTTTCCAGAAATCTTTGAAGACGGCAGAAGTCTCTTGATAACGCCGTTGCCATACATTTTTGTCTTGCTAGCGTTATTATAAAATTCTACTTCAATAGGATCTCCAACTTTTGGGGTTATGCCCCCTATATCGTCCAATCTGGCTTCAAACTCTACAAGAGTGTTAATAACAGCGTTATCTTCATAATTTTTAGGAATCTGAAAAGTGCTATGAGTTAAATCTGGTTCTGCTATTCTGGCTCGAACTTTAATTATATCTGAAAAGATCCAGAGGAACGCTTCTTCC
>Ga0115000_10001105_pt1 | contig 24502 bp, 21 predicted proteins | sample ArcticOcean_MG_C_6_FD_89690 | JGI IMG/M metagenome (GOLD analysis project Ga0115000, IMG submission 89690) | Marine microbial communities from western Arctic Ocean - ArcticOcean_MG_CB8_128 | ecosystem: Environmental > Aquatic > Marine > Oceanic | place: Arctic Ocean: Canada Basin | collected... | reverse complement strand
TTGAGCTGTATTTGACTTCTCCATTCCAATCAAATCCAAGCCACTTTATATCTTTTTTTATTGAGTTAACATACTCAATATCCTCTTTAGCTGGATTTGTATCATCAAACCTTAGATTACAATAGCCATCGTAATCTTTAGCTGTTCCAAAGTTGATACATATAGATTTTGCATGTCCTATATGAAGGTATCCATTTGGTTCTGGTGGAAAGCGCGTAAAGACAGAGCTGTGAAGTCCGGATTCTATATCTGTATTAATTTTATTACGAATAAAATTCGTTGGCTTTTTTAGCGGAATGGTGTCGCTCATCGTAACATCTTTTACCTGTAAAATAATCACAATATTATATCATTAAACATTCATAGTTCATGCTGGAGCAATCATTAGGAGAGAAGTACTCAAAATTTGTAAATGTACTAATATTTATTTTTCCAATCGTAATTATTTCAGTTAAGATTGGGGGTGACATAGTCTTATTTATCCTAGCAATGATGGGCATATTAATTGCTATTTCACAAAAACTGTCACCATTTGTTATTAAAGAGATTAAAGTTTTTTCTTATCTAGCCATTGGTTACTTCATGGCTGTTTGTCTATCAGTGCTTTTTTCAGGTCAGGCGGCAGAGCTGGCACACTATATACCCAGAGATTTATATTTTTTACTTGCACCTTTTATTGCGCTTGCATTATACAAGGCTGAAATTAATATTAACTACTTAGTATTTGGAGCTAAAGTTGCGTTATTGGTTTTAGGAATAATTGTTATTATGCAGTTATTAAATGGACGATATAGACCCTCTGGTGTTATGAATGCCAATATATTTGGCAACCTCTCAGTTTTATTATTTTTTGTTGTTTTTGTTTTTTTTAAAGATGAATTATTCAAGCATAAAGTATTCAGTTTTTTTTCATTAATGTCTGGTTTATTAATAATAGTAGCATCAGGATCTCGAGGCGCATGGTTATCATTTTTATTATTATCAGTGAGCTATATATACTTTTATTATAAACAAAAAAATAGTTTAAGCATTAAATCAAAATTTTTTATAGTACTTATTATTGCTGTGGTGAGTTTTTCTGGAACCATTAAATTTAATAATGAATTAGGTGGAAAAGTTAGTTCTTATGAAAGATTTCATACTATTTACACAGAAATTTCCGATTCGATATCTGGAGATCAAAGTCTAACCTCTTCTGGCATACGAATAGAAATGTACACTAAAGCAATTGATAATATTAATAATGTTCCTTTTTTTGGTCATGGATATCGTACCTCAAATATTGTTTTGTTTAAAAATGACTTGAGGGCTATTGGAAAACAAATATTCGGATATAACCACCTTCATAATGCTTATTTAACAAACTATTTCAATGGTGGTATTATTTTGCTGGGTGCGTTGTTGTCACTTCTATTGGTTCCATTTAGAATGTTTATAAAGGCAAATAATCAAAATCCTGAAAATCCTTTGTATATTTTTGGTGTGTTATTAACATTGGGATACGCTAGTATTGGTATGGTTAATATTTTATTAGGCGATACTTATATGAATGGATTTTATGTATTCTTTTTAGCCATTTTTTTACTTCAATCTAATAAAGCCATAGAATTACCAAAAACTTGAATAAAGCCTAACTTGTATCTATTTAAATAGATAATTTTTTAAAAATGAACAAAAATTCTGAAGATAAAATATGAACTAAATTGCAATAATTTATTACAAATTTATAACTAACAACATAAAAAAATCATACATCTTTATTTCTAACATATCCCTTAAAAGGTATAAGCCAAAAATACTTTTTAATATCTGAAATAATTTTATAACTCAGCCTTGATAAAATATACTTTAAGCTTCTATTCTTGATTGCTTTATTTCTAGAAGTCATCAAATTTGAATCAAAAAGGTTTGTATTTTGTTTAATAATTGGTGGTATTACATTAAAAATATCAACTTTTGCATGTCTCTTATATCTAACCCAGTCATCAGCAATAAGTCATGACTTGGAGTTTGTTTTAATCATTTTCTTTGTCGCTTCTCGGCTAATAATATAACCTGAACTATCCCAGGATTGGATAACCTCCATAACTTTATAATCATCACTTAATTCTTTAGAATTATGAGTCAAATATGAAATTACCGGGCTGACTAAAAAATATATCCAATTTTCCAACAATTACTACATCTAGGTCAAGAAAAAGTGTTGAACCAGAGAGACCGCCAAAGTCTTTTTTAAATACGGTAAGTTTCCTCCAACCACGTTCTGGTGATCCAAGCGGAAGTTCTAGTTCAGGGAGTTTTTAGATTTCTACCTCAGGCCTAATGCCGATACTTTTATCAGTAAAACATACAAATCTAAACTTACTATCAATATTACGTGATACCATTGAATAAAGGCGATTTACGTATTCTGGGGAGAATTTGTTACCTCATTTCATACAAATAATGTTCATAGGTTAATTAATTATACTCATTAATTAAATGACTATTTTTAAGTAAAATTTTAATAGTCATCACTACAAAATTTGATGTTTCATCTCATTTCAATTATCTCTCTATCATTCAAAGAAATAATTTAGTGTTTAGTCTCGATTAAAATCATCTTCAAATCTAATAATATCATCTTCACCAAGGTATTCTCCCGTTTGTATTTCAATTATTTCCAGCGGTGAGTCTCCACAATTCTCAAGTCTATGGATTTCGCCTTTAGGTATATAAGTTGATTGATTTTTTTCTAAAATAAAGACTTTTTCACCACACGTAATTTTTGCAATACCCAGAATTACTACCCAGTGCTCTGATCTATATTTATGTTTTTGCAAGGAGATTTTTGCATTGGGATTGACAGAAATTTTTTTTACTTGAAAACCATTACCAACTTCAATTGAGTCATAATAACCCCAAGGCCTGTTGACTTTTCGATGGCTTATAACTTCAGAGCGTTCTTTATTAATTAGTTTCTCTACAATATTTTTGATATTTTGAGAGTTGTCTTTATTTGTAATTAGAAGTGCATCATGTGTATCAATAATAATTAGGTTTTCAACTCCCGCAACAGAGACTAGTCTATTTGAGCTATAAGTAAATGTATTTTTGACTTTTTCTAGAATAACATCACCTTCAGTAATATTTCCATCAGTGTCTTTTAATTTGGTGCTTATGAGACTATCCCAAGAACCAACATCACTCCATTCTGCATTAAGAGGAACTACAATAGATTCGTCTGTATGCTCCATAATTGCGAAGTCAATAGACTTGTCTGGACAATTAATAAATTCATCTTTTATTAATCGAATAAAGTCTAAATCTTTATATTCGTTTTGAAGAGATTTTTTACAGCAATCAAGAATTTTTGGTTCAAACTTTTTTAACTCTTTCAGGAATACAGATGCCTTAAACATGAAAATACCACTGTTCCAAAGATAATTTCCAGATTTAAAGTATTGAGAGGCTTTTTCTTGATTTGGTTTTTCTTTAAAAGATTTAATTTTATGGTAATCTGAGTTATTATCCATGTTAGTTTCAATATAACCATAACCAGTTTCAGCTTTATTTGGTTTAATACCAAAAGTCACTAGTTTATTTTTTAATGCAAGTCTTTTGGCAATCTTAATTGACTTATGAAAAGAGAGCGTGTCTTTGATTAAATGGTCAGCTGGCAATACAAGCAATATAGGATCTTCAGAATTTTTATATAGTTTTAGTGCGGCTATAGTAATTGCTGGAGCTGTATTTCTTCCAAAAGGCTCTAGAATAATACCATTTGAAGTTTTATCAATTTGCCTTAGTTGCTCAGCTGCTAAAAATCTATGATCCTCATTGCAAATAATTAATGGATTGATGGACTCATGAGGAAGTCGCAAAATTGTGTCTTGAAACAAAGTTGTATCATTAATCAAAGGCATGAATTGTTTTGGCTGAAGTTTTCTTGATAGAGGCCATAACCTAGTTCCACTTCCACCTGATAAAATTACTGGAGCGATCATTCTACTGGTTCTAGGAAGTTTTTCTGTAAATAAAAAGCATAATTATCTTCTATAAAATCTCTTCTAATAGTAATTAGGGCAGTATTATTTTTGAAATCTATATTAGTATTTATCATGTGTGTATGTTTTGTCTAATTATAGAGCATCATTAATTAATATATCTAAAAAACATTAAATACTATAAGTAATATATTTACGCCATATCTTACAGTGATTTATATTTGTTCAATAGTTGAACAAATATAATATAAATGTTAGAATTAGGTTTAAAATTTGCTTTTACTGAGTAAATTTATTTTTATAATAAGATGGTAGCCCGAGTAATATTTAATTTTCTTATACATAATGAATAATAAAGATATACATCTTGATTTGCTTCGAAAATTAGAATTAAATCCTGAATGCACTCAAAGAGAGCTTTCCTTAGAAATGGGAGTAAGTCTTGGAAAGGTAAATTATTGCATGAAAAAAATTATTGAAAAAGGATTGGTAAAGCTAAGTAACTTTACTCATAACTCAAATAAAATGGGCTATTCTTATCTACTAACCCCCAAAGGAATTGAAGAGAAGTCAAGGTTAACTTTTGCATTTCTAAATATAAAAGTGGAGGAATTTGAAATGCTAAAAGATGAAATTAGTAAACTAAAACAAGATGTCGAAAAATTGAACTTTAAATAAAAATAGAGTCTTGAAATTAAACAATAAAATTTCTCTGGTTCAAAATAAATAGGATTTATATATGAAAGCAGTAATTTTAGCAGGTGGGCTTGGAACTCGACTTAGTGAAGAAACAAGTATTAAACCAAAACCAATGGTTGAGATTGGCGGTAAGCCAATTTTATGGCATATTATGAAAATGTACTCATCACATGGTATTAATGACTTTGTAATTTGCTGTGGCTACAAAGCTTATGTTATTAAAGAGTATTTTGCTAATTACTTTCTGCATGAATCAGATGTAACTTTTAACATCCGTAATAATAGTATGGATGTTCATCACAAGCGAGCTGAGCCTTGGTCAGTTACACTCGTTGATACGGGTTTAAACTCAATGACTGGAGGGAGATTGCGGAGAGTTTCTGAATACATAAAAAATGATGATGCCTTTTGCTTTACTTATGGTGATGGTATTTCAGATATTGATATAACACAACTGATTAAATTTCATAAAAAGCATGGCAAAGATGCAACCCTTACAGCAACATATTCTCCAGCAAGATTTGGCGCACTTGAAATACAAGATAATCAAATAATCCAGTTTACCGAAAAACCTAAAGGCGATGGTGCCCTAATAAATGGAGGATTTTTTGTACTTTCTCCAAATGTTCTGGATCGAATTACAGGCGATGATTGTGTCTGGGAGCAAGAGCCATTAAAAGGCTTGTCAAGCGATGGAAACCTCATGGCTTATAAGCATGAAGGTTTTTGGCAGCCAATGGATACACTTAGAGATATGAACTATTTAAAGGGTTTGTGGGATAGTGGTGAGGCTCCATGGAAATCCTGGTAGTTTAAAATGATTGATAAAGAATTCTGGCAAGGTAAACGAGTATTTTTAACAGGGCATACTGGCTTTAAAGGAAGTTGGCTATCTATTTGGTTAAATCATTTAGGAGCTTCCGTAAATGGCTATGCACTTTCACCACCAACTTCACCTTCCTTATTTAATGTTGCAAAAATTGGCAGTCTAATTAATTCACAAATAGGAGATATTAGAGATCAAGAATTACTTTATGAAAGTATGGTTAGTTTTAAGCCTGATATTTTAATTCACATGGCTGCTCAACCATTAGTTAGATACTCTTATAGTAAACCTATTGAAACTTATGAAGTTAATGTTATTGGGACTGCAACAGTATTAGAAGTTGCGAGAAGTTGTTCTAACCTAAAGGCAATTATTAATATTACAACCGATAAATGTTATGAGAATGAAGAATATGATAAAAGTTATAAAGAGACAGATTCTTTGGGAGGTTATGACCCTTATAGTAGTAGCAAAGGTTGTGCAGAACTAGTTGCATCAGCTTATAGGAATTCTTTTTTTAATGACTTAGGTATTGGTCTTGCTTCTGTGCGAGCAGGAAATGTTATTGGAGGGGGTGACTGGGCTGAAGATCGCCTAATTCCAGATATTTTGAGATCTTTTCAAAAGAATAAGCCTGTGATAATTCGAAATCCAAAGGCTACACGCCCTTGGCAGCATGTTTTAGAGCCATTATCAGGATATTTAATATTAGCTCAAAAACTTTATAACAATAGTAAGGACTATTCAGAAGGTTGGAACTTTGGCCCGAAAGAACAAGATGTCAGATCTGTTGATTGGATTTTAGATAAGATGATATTAAATTGGCCAGGCGCAAGTTGGAAGCTTAGCCAGGATTCAAACCCTTATGAGGCAGATTTTTTGAAACTAGATATTTCAAAGGCAAAATCTAAACTTAATTGGAGTCCATTATGGCAATTGAGCTATACATTAAAAAAAATTATTCTCTGGCATAAGGCCTGGAAAAATCAAGATGATATGCAGGCAATATGCCTTTCAGAAATTGAAGAATATATGAGGGATATGAATAATGAAAACTGCTGAAGAGCTTAGATTAGAAATTGCAAAACTTGTGGAAGAATTCGCTGAAATTAAATATGCAAATAAACCCTTTGAATCTGGTAGAACTATTATTCCAGCTTCTGGAAAAGTGATTGGTTCTCCAGAGCTTAAATATATGGTTGATGCATCATTAGATGGGTGGCTAACTACTGGAAGATTTAATAGTCAATTTGAAACTGAATTAGCCAAATTTATAGGTATCAAGCATTTAATTACTGTAAATTCAGGCTCTTCGGCTAATTTAGTTGCCTTTTCAACTCTAACCTCTCCCAAATTAGCTGAAAAAGCAATTAAAAAAAAGGACGAGGTAATTAGTGTTGCGGCTGGATTCCCTACTACAGTTAATCCTATAGTACAATTTGGTGCAATACCTGTGTTTGTAGATGTTGACTTAACAACACACAATATAAATGCTGATTTAATTGAAGATGCAATAACTCCTAAAACCAAGGCAATAATGCTGGCACATACTTTAGGGAACCCTTTTAATCTTAAAAAGATTAGAGATCTGTGTGATAAATATAACTTATGGTTAGTGGAAGACTGCTGCGATGCTTTAGGTGCAAAATATAATGATATTCATGTTGGAACTTTTGGTGATATTTCAACATGTAGTTTTTACCCTGCTCACCACATTACGATGGGAGAAGGAGGTGCTGTGTTTACAAACAACCCTGAATTAATTTCTATAGCTGAATCTTTTAGAGATTGGGGAAGGGATTGTTATTGCGACCCTGGCTGTGAAGACACTTGTGGCAAGCGCTTTAATCATCAGCTTGGAAATTTACCTCAAGGTTATGACCATAAATATACATACTCACACCTAGGATATAATTTGAAAATAAGTGATATGCAAGCTGCATGTGGACTAGCACAACTCAAGCGACTGCCTCATTTCATTGAAAAAAGAAATTCTAACTTTAATTATTTACTTAAAAGGATGTCAACGCTATCCGATTTTATAAACTTTACAAAGCCAACTGAAAATTCGAATCCATCTTGGTTTGGTTTTCCCATTACAATTAAAGAATCTACAATTTTTCGCAGAGTTGATTTAATAAAATATCTTGATCAAAATAAAGTCGGTACTCGCTTACTCTTTGCTGGAAATCTTACAAAACAACCATCATTTTCGGATGTTTTATTTCGAATTAGTGGTGATCTAAAGAATACTGATATTACTATGAATCAAACATTGTGGCTTGGAATTTATCCAGCTCTAGGTGTTGAAGAGTTAAATTATGTCGCTGAAAAAATTGAAGAGTTTTTTGGGATTGGTTTCTAGCGACATCTTTTATGAATTTGTCAGAAATATAAAACTAATATAATTATTTAATAAACTATATGGCAACTTTACTAGTAATTGGAGGTACTGGATTTTTTGGAAAATCAATCTTAGATAGCTATAAAAACTCGCTTTTAGATTGCTGGGAAATCGATAAAGTTATAATAATGTCGAGGCATGCCAGAGATTTTAAAAAAAATCACCCTAAACTGGTCTCTAAAGGAGTTGAAATTTTTGTAGGTGATATTTCAACAATAAATTTTTTGCCAGAAGCGGATTTTGTCATCCATGCAGCAGCCTCAACTGATTCCTCAAAATATATGCTTCATAGTGAAAAAGAGAAGAATAATGTAATTGCTGGAACTATAAATTATTGTAGACTTGCTCCAAAGTTCCATCTAAAAAGTCGAATTGTTTATTGTAGCTCTGGTGCAGTATATGGCTATCAGCCGAGCAGTATAAAATTTCTTAAAGAAAGTCAAGTCTTAGGTGAGATATCAAAACTTGATGATGTTAAAAAATCATATGCTCTTGCAAAACGTGACTCTGAGATTGCCATTCAAGAGCTTGCAAAACAAAATTTAAATGTATCTATAGCAAGGTGCTTCTCGTTTGTTGGAAAATATTTACCTAAAGACCAGCATTTTGCTATTGGTAACTTTATTGCCAATGGTATTAATGGCCAAGAAATTAATGTTAAATCTGACAGGTTGGTTTCTAGAAGTTATATGTATGCTGACGATTTGGTGATGTGGCTTTTAACTATAGCAGATAACTCTAAACCAACCTGCCCTATATACAATGTTGCATCAGATAATGAAATTGAAATTAGAGAGTTAGCTGATATTATTTCTCAAATTTTTAAGGTTAATATTAAGACTGCTAACATTGGCAGCAATACATTTGAGGACCGCTACATACCCTCTATAGAAAAAGCAAAAAAAGAGCTTGGTCTTATAAATAATTATGGAATAAAGGAGTCAATTTTAAGGAGTATTCGCAGACTATAATTTAAAGATACTATTTATTATTTTTTTATATTAGGAATAAAGTAAATGAAAAAAGCATTAATAACAGGAATAACAGGACAAGATGGCTCATATCTTGCAGAATTTTTATTAGAAAAAGGTTATGAAGTCCATGGTATTAAGCGAAGAGCTTCATCGTTTAACACACAGCGCATTGATCACATATTTCAAGATCCCCATTCAAACCAGAAGAACTTATTTTTGTATTATGGTGATATGACAGATAGCTCCAACCTTACTCGAATATTAAAAGAAGTAGAGCCAGATGAAGTTTATAATCTCGCTGCACAGTCTCATGTTGCAGTCAGTTTTGAATCTCCAGAATATACTGCAGACGTCGTGGCAAATGGTACATTAAGGCTTCTAGAGGCTATCAGATTCTTAGGATTAGAGAAAAAAACTCGTTTTTATCAAGCATCAACTTCTGAACTTTTTGGAGAGGTAAAAGAAACCCCTCAAACTGAGACTACACCATTTCATCCAAGATCTCCTTATGCAGTAGCAAAGATGTATGCTTTTTGGATTACAATAAACTATCGTGAATCATATGGTATGTATGCCTGTAACGGCATTTTGTTCAACCATGAATCTCCTAGACGAGGTGAAACATTTGTTACTAGAAAAATTACACGAGGATTAGCATATATTGGACAAGGACTGGATGAATGCCTTTACTTAGGAAATATTAATGCCTTGCGTGATTGGGGCCATGCTAAAGATTATGTTCGCATGCAGTGGATGATGCTGCAACAAGATGCGCCTGATGATTTTTGTATTGCTACTGGTAAGCAATATTCTGTTCGTCAGTTTATTGAGTGGTCTGCATTAGAGCTTGGAATTACTCTTCGTTTTGAAGGTGAAGGCCTGGATGAAATTGGAGTAGTCGACTCTGTAGAGGGTAATAAAGCACCTGCATTAAAAGCTGGAGATGTTGTGTTTAGAGTTGATAAGCGTTACTTTAGGCCTGCAGAAGTAGAGACTCTGCTCGGAAGTGCTGCGAAAGCAAAAGAAAATTTAGGCTGGGTTCCAGAAATTACTGCGCAAGAAATGTGTGCAGAAATGGTACGTGAGGATCTCAAGGATGCTAGACGACTTGCTTTATTAAAAGAGCATGGCCATGACATTCCTATTGCAATAGAGTAATTGATATGAAAATTTTATTAACTGGTTCTAGAGGTATGGTTGGCCAAAATATTGTTGAATATATTGGTTCATCTGCACATGAATTTTTAACTCCATCTAGAAAGGAGTTAAACTTACTAGATTATTCAAGTATTGAAGAATATCTGAAAATGTATAAGCCTGATATGATAGTTCATGCTGCAGGTATTGTAGGGGGCATCCAGGCCAATATGGCACAGCCTGTTAAGTTCTTAGTCGATAACATGCAAATGGGGCTTAATATTCTTATGGCTTCCAAATCTTTTGAGGTGAAGAGGTTTATGAATCTTGGTAGTTCGTGCATGTATCCACGTAATATTCAAAAATCATTATCAGAAGATTTGATTTTAAAAGGTGAGCTCGAGCCGACTAATGAAGGTTATGCCATTGCTAAAGTCGCTAGCACAAGATTATGTGAGTATATAAGTAGAGAAGATAAATCATACTTGTATAAAACAGTTATTCCATGCAACTTATATGGCAAATATGACAAATTTGATCCTGAACATTCTCATATGATTCCTGCAGTAATAAGGAAGGTTAATGATGCTAAAAAACAACATAAAGATTCAATTGATATCTGGGGAGATGGGTTAGCTAGAAGAGAATTTATGTATACAGGTGATTTTTCTAATTTTGTATATTACGCAATTGACCATTTTGGGGTAATGCCTCAAAATATTAATGTTGGCATAGGCCAAGATTACTCAATTAATGAATATTATCAGAAAATAGCAGATGTAGTTGGTTTTCAAGGGCGGTTTACTCATGACCTGTCAAGGCCAACTGGTATGAAGCAAAAGTTAATTGATAACACTAAACAAAAAGATTTTGGTTGGCATCATAGAACGCCATTAGAGCAAGGTATTCAAAAAACTTATGATTATTTTATTAATGAGGTTAATAAATGAGTCGTTATCCATTAGCAACTAGTACTTGGGATGATAAAGAACTTCAGGCTATACAGTCTGTTATAGATAAAGATATTTATAGTATGAGTGAAAGTGTTGCACAGTTTGAAAAAGATTTTTCTACATTTGTTGGTAGGCGCTTCTGTGTTATGACTAGTTCAGGCTCAGCTGCAAACCTAATAGCAACTGCCGCACTTTTCTATACTAAAAATCCCATGCTGAAAAAAGGTGATGAAGTAATAGTCCCAGCGGTTTCATGGTCTACTACATACTTTCCACTTCAACAGTATGGACTAAAACTAAAGTTTGTAGATATCGATCTACACACATTAAATTATGATTTAAGTGCGTTAGAATCAGCAATTACTGATAAAACTAGGATGATTATGATCGTAAACATTCTTGGTAATCCAAATGATTTCGATGTTATTGATGGAATGATCAAAGATAAAGACATTGTTGTCATGGAAGATAACTGTGAGTCAATGGGCGCCGACTATAAGGGTAAGCAAGCTGGAACTTTTGGCATAATGGGTACATTTTCTACATTCTTTTCACATCATATGGCTACGATGGAGGGTGGGATTGTTGCTACTGATAATGAAGAATTATATCATGTGCTGCTATCTTTAAGAGCACATGGCTGGACTAGGAATCTACCAAAAGAAAATCATGTGGCTAATAAAAGTGATAATTGGTTTGAGGAATCCTATAGATTTGTTCTGCCAGGATATAATGTAAGACCAGTTGAGATGAGTGGTGCTATTGGCATAGAACAGCTCAAGAAACTTCCATCATTTTTAAAACAAAGAAGAGATAACGCTAAGATTTTTGTCGAATTATTTAAAAATCATCCAGATTTTATAATACAAAAAAATATTGAAAATAGCTCTTGGTTTGGATTTTCATTAATTATAAAGTCAGCTTCAAATCTTAAAAGAGCAGGTGTGATTAATAAATTAAAAGAAAATAAGATAGATTGCAGGCCAATTGTTACAGGTAACTTTGTAAAAAATGAAGTAATGAAATATTTTGATTACGAGATTCATGGCCAACTTATTAATGCTGATTATTTGCATGAGAATGGGTTTTTTGTTGGTAATAGTCAAGTCTGCTTGAAAAAAGAATTAAAGCTACTGTCAACCGTATTGGATCAAACTCAAGAATAAAAATGAAGATACTATATGTAGATCTTGAATATGATTACGGTATTAAGTCAAGAGGAATAAATCACATTGGTCAAGACGGTTTTTTAAAGTCATTTATTGATCTAGGTAATGAGATGGCAACGCTTTATTATGATGATTATCTAGAAAATACAATTCCTTTACAGGATAAAATTAAAAATCTTGCAGAGGAAATTAAACCTGATTTAATTTTTTTCTGTTTATTCTCAAATCAATTTGAAATTGAAACATTAGAATATTTAAAGTCCAAATATGTAACTATTAATTGGTTTGGCGATGATCAATGGAGGTTTGATGAGTTTAGTTCAAAATATGCTAGACATTTTAGTTATTGTATAACTACTGATAAATATGCTATTCCTAAGTATAGGAAGCTTGGACAGGACAAAGTTATTTATAGTCAATGGGCTGCTATACAAACTCATCAAGTACCAAAATTTGAACAGTATCAAAATGATGTTGTTTTTATAGGCGCATTTCACCCTTATAGAAAGTGGTTTATAGATTGCTTGAAAAAGTCAAGCATCGATGTGAAGGTTTATGGAAATGGATGGCCAAATGGTTCTGTGTCTGCAGAAAAAATGAATGATATATATGTGTCTGCTAAGATTAATTTAAATATTGGAAATAGTACTTCATTAGATATTAGGTATTTATTAAGTGGCATCAGACCTTTTATAAATAGTATAAGAAGCCCGAAAAATATATCTCAGATAAAAGCTAGAAATTTTGAAATTCCTTTTTTTAATGGTTTTCAGTTAACTGATTATGTGCCGTCTATTGAAAACTATTTCGATCTTGGAAGAGAGATAGTTTGTTACAAAGACGTCGATGAAGCAGTGTTGCTTGTTAAGTATTATTTAGAGAATGTAGATGAGAGGGAGTCTATTAAAAAGGCTGCACATGAGCGCGCTTTTAAAGAGCATGGGTATATAAACCGATTGAAAGATGTTATAGGTAGAATAAAATGAACCAAGCATGTATGGTTGTCTCACATCCATATCATAATAACCAAATTTTTAATTTGTCTAACTTAGCTCTGAATCGAGATAATTGTTTGCTTGGATTCTACCTATTGAAAAAAGAATTTGCCAAAGTTGGTATTAATTTATCTACAGATGATATTTTCCATCCAGATGATTCTAGAATAATAATTTACAATGAAATGCCACGTAAAGCTCCTCATAAGCGTAATAGGGATAAATCTTATTTATTGCTTTTTGAAAGTGAGTTGATTAGGCCAGATAATTGGGATTTAAAAAAACATAAAAACTTTAAAAAAATATTTACATGGAATGATGAATTTATTGATAATATCAAATATTTTAAAATTAATTTTTCATCTGAGTTTCCTTCGTTAATACAAAAAAATATTGCTAGTAAAGAGAAACTATGCACATTAATTGCAGGCAATAAAAAAATTAATCACCCGTTAGAACTTTACTCAAAACGAATTGAGGCTATACGATGGTTTGAAAGGAATCAGCCTGTAGATTTTGATTTGTACGGTATTGGTTGGGGTGAATATCGTTTTACTGGCCCCAGGATAATCAGGGCATTCAATAAGATAAAACCCCTAACTAAGTTCCTGGCACAAAATTTTCCCTCATATCTAGGAGTGGTTAGTGAAAAAAAAATCACTTTAGAAAAGTATAAATTTTGTATTTGTTATGAAAATTCAAAGGATATTCCTGGCTATATTACCGAGAAAATATTTGACTGTTTTATAGCTGGGTGTGTGCCAATTTACTGGGGTGCGAATAATATTGAAAAATACATCCCTCAGAATTGCTTTGTTGATAAAAGAAAGTTTGATAACTATGAAACACTTTTTCAATTAATTAAAAATATTAAAGATAGTGAATATATTTCTTATCTAGAAAATATAGAAGATTTTTTAAAAAGCAAAAGTATTAATCAGTTTAGCGCTCAATATTTTGCTCAAGTTATTGTGTCCAATATTAATTATGATTAATCGTGATTTAAGTATATTGATAGTTGGCAGAGCGTTACAGATTATTATTGCGCTTATAGCTATTAAAATTGCTACTAAATTTTTGCAAGCTTCAGAACTTGGAAATTTTTATCTGTTAGTAAGTATTGCTGGTTTTTTTAGCTTGTTTATGGTCAACCCTATAGGGCAATATATTAATCGAAAAACGCATGACTGGCATAAGAAAAAAAAACTTCTAAATGTTTTTTATTTATATAACTATTATCTAATTTTCTTAGCTATATTTTCTGTATTAATAATATATTCCTTGCGTTATTTTAATATTGGAGGCAACATTAATTCCTTATTACTTCTAATAATAGTGCCAGTATATATTTTTTTCCATAGTTGGAACCAAACAATTATCCCCATGATAAACATACTTGGAGGGAGGGTGGCTTTTGTTTTATTTACTTTAGCTTCACAATTATTATTTTTAATTATTTCTTATCTTTTGATTACAGAGGTAGCTGAAAAAGGCTCTTTATGGTTTCTTGGACAAGCTATTGCCTTTGGCCTTGTTGCCATTTCAGCGTTAGTGTATTTTAAAATGAAATTTCATGTTGTTTTTAATATTAAAACTGCCCACAAATATGTGAATAATAAAAACGTAAAAAGTATGCTAAATTTCACTACCCCATTATCAGTAAGTGTATTATTTTTCTGGTTTCAATCTCAATCATATAATATTATTATTGAAAAAAATATAGGATCAGAATTTTTAGGTTACTTTGGTGTCGGTATGGCAATCGCGCTTGCCATTTCAAGTTCATTTGAAGCGATAGTTATGCAGTATATATATCCCAAGATGTATGAAAGTATGAGTGATAGTCATAAATTTTCACGCATAATCTCAAAAATTAGTAATCTCATTTTGCCTATTTACTTTTACTTGGCGATATTTGTAACAATATTTGCAGTTCATATTAATACAGTCTTGGTAGATGAAAAATATTACTCTTCCTATGTATTTGTAATATTTGGCATATGGATATCCTTTTTCAGAATGTCTTCAAATATTATTTCTAATGTAGCACATTCAAAGATGAAAACTAAAAAATTAATTCTACCAAATATTATTGGTGCAGCTATTGGGGTTTTTGGAGTAGGATTAGCTACTAATTTTGATAATTATGATTTTTATATTCCATTTGCATTGCTGGCAGCAAGTATTTCATCATTTTTTGTTAATTTTAGAACAATGAGTAACTTGTTGCATATTAACTTACGGATGAAAAATTTCTTGATAATCTCTCTCTTTTCCTTACCATTATTAGCCAGTTTATTTTTCTCTGAAAATTATAATAACGAACTATTTTCATTTTTTATTGTAAGTACATTTGGCATCTATTTTTTCTATAGTCTTTATTTATTTTTTAAATTAAATGTTAAAGAAAATAGAATTATATGAATACTCAGCCACTAGTATGTATTTGCATTCCTAATTTTAATAATATAAACACTATTTCTCAGACATTAGATAGCCTGTTAGGTCAAACATACCATAATATTATTATCAAGGTTATTGATAATATGTCAAATGATGGTAGCTGGGAAATTATCAAGGTTTATGCAGAAAAAAATGCCAATATTCATGCTTTCCAAAATAGTGAAAACATAGGTGCTGAAGCTAACTTTACAGAATGCATTCTAAGACTAGAGGGTAAGTATGGAGCGATCTACCATGCTGATGATGTGTATCATAATTTAATGGTTGAAACTCAAGTCAAATATTTATTAAAAAATGATATTTCAGCAATCTTTGTTAGAGCAAAAATTATTAATGAAGCATCAAAAAATATTGGTGAACAATTTTTCCCAAATGAGCTTAAAGAAAGTGACTATTATCAGTTTGATTTTAAGAAGTTATTTGATCTTATTTTAAAATATGATAACTTCCTGATTTCATCAAGTGTAATGGCTAGGGCTGATATTTATCAGCAGCAAATAAAATCCTGGAATGGAATTGCTTTCAACACATCAGCAGATTTAGATGTATGGCTTCGTTTTAGTTTAATTAAAGATGTGGGGCTATTAACACAAAAGTTAATCTCATATCGATTATCACATTCAAGCTATACCTATAGAGAAAAATATACAAGAGTTATTCCAAGGCATATGTTCTTAGTAACCGAATATTACTTGGATAGATATAAGCATCTGAATTTTAAGTTATCTAATTATGAGTATTTGAAGTTTAAAGATAATATTATGGTTATAAGTAATCGAATCTTAAATAAAAATTCAGTTACACCTGATGAGATTAAATTGCTTAATTTAAAGGTTATTAGTAGACTTTTTTTTTCAAGGCAAAAAATAAAAGTATATGTTTTTGCAATATTATTAAAAATTGGCCTATATTTCAAAACAAATGAAATTTTATTAAAGCTTATTCTTTTAGTAAATAAACCTCCTAAAAGTATCAAATAATTTTATGAAATCATTTAGATTTTTTTTAATTTTAGATAATGTTATTCAAGGTATTTAATTATTTAAAATTCATTCTATTTAGATTGTTTTTATTCTAAACTTTAAGTAATGAATAATAAAGTTTTAATTAATGCATTTGGGATTGTTGATTCAGGTGGAATAACTGTGTTAGAAAAACTATTGAATGAATTATCAGTTTTTGAATCAAATCATTACTATGTTGTTTGTAATAAAAATCATAATATCGAACGGACAATGAAAAAGTATCAATTTTTCCCCCACATTGTCTTTAAGGAGTTTTTGAATAAGGGTTTCATTCATAGAATATATTTTGAAAATATTGTATTTAGAAAAATCATTAAAGTTCATCAAATTAACTTGATATATAATTTTTCAGGTTCAAGTCAGTTTTTTAATAAAACCCAGGAATTAGTTAAAATTCAAAATCTACTTTTTTTTTCAAAAGAACTTGATTCTGAATACATAAGAAAATATCAGTTTTTATTATGGTTTAAACATATTGTCTTAAAAAGAACTGTAATAAGACTTATGTTGATAAAAACAAAGCACCTAGAGATTCAATCTGATCATGTAAAAAAAAATTTAGAAAATTTTATTAATGTTAAAAATATGAGATTTTATTTGAAGAGTGATATTGATATCTCTTCCAATGAATTTTGTTTGCCAAAAAAATACGATTTTAAAAATAAAATAAAGTTTTTATATATTGTTGGACCTCATTTTAAATACCCTCATAAAAACTTTTTAGATTTTACAAAAGCAATGGTAACTATGAATGCACATGGATTTGATTTTGAAATTAATGTTACCTTAACTTTTGATCAATTAAATAAATCAAAATTCTGGGCTGAATCTTTAAATTCAAAAACAAATTTTCTGGGTTATATAAGTGACCAAGAAAAAAAATTGGAATTATTTTCAGACAACACAATTTTAATCTCCACTTCTATAATTGAAACATTAGGGCTGCATGTAGTTGAGGCTATAAAGAATGGAGTGTTAGTTATTGTCCCAAATGAGGATTATGCCAATTTAGTTTATGGAAGCCAGATGTTTTCATATAAATTATTTAGTAATAATTCTTTAGTAAATACTATAATGGATATCATCAATCAAGAAGTTAATTTTGATGAGATACTTCTTAATTTACAGAGTGATTTAAAGGATATTGAAATGAGAAAACATAGAAATATAGAAGAGGTTTTTGATAGGATTCAAAATGTTTAAAAATAAAACTTTATTAATAGCTGGTGGTACTGGATCCTTTGGCAATGCTGTATTGCGGAGGTTTTTGAATACTAATATTAAAGAGATAAGAATTTTCTCAAGAGATGAGCTCAAGCAGGATGACATGAGAAGGCTTTATAATAATGACAAGCTTAAGTTTTATCTTGGTGATGTAAGGGATCAAAATTCAATCGATGATGCAATGAGAGATGTTGATTATGTTTTCCATGCGGCGGCATTAAAACAGGTTCCCTCTTGCGAGTTTTATCCAATGCAAGCTGTAAAAACAAATGTAATTGGCACTGAAAATATCTTAAACTCAGCTATTCGTGCAGGTGTTAAGAAAGTAATAGCTCTTAGTACAGATAAGGCTGTTTATCCTATCAATGCAATGGGTATTAGTAAAGCTATGATGGAAAGAGTTGCTGTGGCGAAATGTAGAAATATAAAAAATACTATGATTGCTTGTACTAGGTATGGAAACGTTATGGCGAGTCGTGGCTCGGTAATCCCATTGTTTATAGAGCAGGTGAGAAGTGGGAGACCCATAACTATTACAGACCCTACTATGACAAGATTTATGATGAATCTTGATCAAGCTATAGATCTAGTCTTATTTGCTTTTAAAAATGGTGAAAGTGGTGATATTTTTGTTCAAAAGGCTCCTGCTGCTTCTCTTGAGTTACTTGTAGATACTATCAAAAGTATATTAGGAGTGCCTAATCATGAGGTAAAGGTTATTGGTACAAGACATGGTGAAAAATTATATGAAACTTTATTAACAAAAGAAGAGATGGTAAGGGCAATAGATATGGGTGATTATTACCGAATTCCTGCTGATACTCGTGATCTTAATTACAATCAGTTTTTTGAAATGGGTGAAGAAGTTATTTCAGAGTCGAATGAATATCACTCTCATAATACTCATCGATTAAATAAAGAAGAATTAACAAAATTATTATTAGGTCTCAATGAGATTCAGGATGACCTAAGGGAGTTTCAGAAAAATGGATAAGCTAAAGGTGATGACTATTGTTGGAACTAGACCAGAAATCATTAAGCTAAGTCAGGTAATTAAGGAATTAGATTATCATGTAGATCATACAATTGTCCACACTGGACAGAATTATGATTATGAGTTAAACGAATTATTTTTTGAGCAATTAGATATTAGAAGACCTGATTTTTTTTTAGAGGCTGTTAAAGGAACTCCATCTGAAACTATTGGAGATATTATTTCAAAGGTTGACAAAATTTTTGCTGAAATACAACCACATGCCTTATTAATCTATGGTGATACAAATAGCTGTTTAAGTGTTATTTCTGCGAAGAAAAGAAAGATACCAATTTTCCATATGGAAGCAGGTAACCGATGTTTTGACCAAAGAGTGCCTGAAGAAGTTAATAGAAAAATTGTAGATCATTTAAGTGATATTAATTTACCTCTCTCAGATCAAGCTAGAGATTATCTAATTGCTGAAGGGATAAGGCCTGAGACTATCATAAAGACTGGTTCGCCAATGACAGAAGTGTTAATTGCTAATATGGAGAAAATTAAATCTAGTGATGTATTAGAGAAAGAAGGGCTGGAGTCAAAAAAATATATTGTTATGAGTATTCATAGGGAAGAGAATGTTGACTCCCCTAAAAACTTTAATGATTTATTAGAATCAATTGATGAATTAACTAAGAGATATAAGATGTTTATCATTATTTCTACACATCCAAGAACAAGAAAAAAATTAGAAGATATGGAGTATCAGAATGAAAATTCTTTAATTAGATTTTCAAAGCCTTATGGCTTTCACGAGTATAACAATCTTCAAATGAATGCATTTTGTGTGATTTCAGATAGTGGTACTATTGCTGAAGAGGCATCTATACTGAATTTACCAGCAGTCACTATTCGACAAGCCCATGAAAGGCCTGAGGGAATGGATGAAGCTACAGTAATAATGTCAGGATTGAATAAGGCTAGGGTTATTCATGCAGTTGAGTTAGCAACATTTCACAATTCACAAGATACTAGAGTAATAAAACCAGTTAGAGATTATGAAGCTGATAATGTTTCTAAAAAAGTCCTTAGGATTATCTTGTCTTATGTCGATTATGTTAATAGAACAGTTTGGCATAAAGAAACATAAATTTTGAAATACAAAGTTCTAATTCTAGGATCTTCAGGTTTAATAGGCCATCAAATTTATTTTTATCTTAAAAATAATAGTGATTTTCTACTATCAAGTATTTCTCATACTTACAAGTTGACAGACGATACGATCTTACATGATGCGAGAGATCAAGAAGGCCTTGAAATTAAAATTAAAAATATAAACCCAGACTATATAGTTAATTGTATAGGAACTCTAATTGAAAATTCAAATGCAGATCCTAAAACAGCAATTATACTTAATGCCTACTTACCTCATAAACTTGCAAATATAGCTAGTAAGTTTGGTGCAAAGTTAATCCATATGTCAACTGATTGTGTTTTTTCGGGGGACAAGGGAGAGCCATATATTGAGTCGGACTTTAAAGATGGGAGAGATATTTATGCCAAAACAAAAGGCCTTGGAGAGATAATTACTAGTGATCATCTCACTATAAGAACTTCTGTTGTTGGGCCAGAACTAAAATATCATGATGGAGAGCTTTTTAATTGGTTTATGCGTCAAACAACTGATATCTCAGGATTTACTCAAGCTATTTGGTCGGGTGTAACTTCAATAGAGCTTGCGAAGGCCGTTAAGTGGTCAATTGATAATGGTATAACTGGGCTATATCATGTGACTAATAACTCATCAATTAGTAAGTATGAACTTCTTAAATTATTTCAAAAGTATACGAATAAAAATATTTATATTGAGTCGATTAATGGAAAGAATGTTGATAAAAGTTTTATAGATACAAGATTATTAATAAATTATAAAATTCCATCTTATGACCAAATGATTTTGGATATGGTGTCTTTAATTCATAATAATTTACCTTTGTATCCTCATTATCAGACTCTGGATTCTGATGAAGACTAAAAATATATTAATAGCTATAGAATATTTTTACCACCTATTAGCTGAGATAAATGATGTTTTCTTTTTATGGAAAAATTAATGATACAATTGATTAAAATATATTGAATTTACTTCATTTATTTAAATCTATTGATTAACTCTTAATTCTATCTGAAATAAAAAATTTAATTAATAATATGCTAATGAAAAAAATACTAGTAACTGGAGCTGATGGATTTATAGGTTCACATTTGACTGAATTATTGGTGATGAAGGGTTTTAAGGTGAGAGCTCTTGCACAATATAACTCAACTAATCATTGGGGCTGGCTTGAAAATGTTGGCTGCAAGGATCAAATTGAAATTGTTACAGGTGATATTCGTGATCCCCATTTTTGTAAGCATATTGCCAAAGATATGGACATCATTTTGCATTTAGCAGCATTAATTGCAATCCCATACTCCTATATTGCTCCAGATGCTTATTTAGAAACAAATATAAAGGGGACACTTAATATTTGTCAGGCTGCAAGGGAAAATGGAAATATTAGAGTTGTTCACACTTCTACCAGTGAGGTTTATGGAACTGCGCAGTTTGTGCCTATTAATGAGGAGCATCCTCTACAACCTCAATCTCCATATAGTGCCTCTAAAATAGGGGCTGATTCGATGGCAATGAGTTTTTATAATGCATTTGATTTGCCCTTAACAATTGCCAGGCCATTTAATACTTATGGCCCTAGGCAATCTGCAAGAGCTGTAATACCAACGATTATTACTCAAATTGCAAGTGGCAAAAATAAAATAAAATTAGGAGATGTTTCGCCCACTAGAGATTTTAATTATGTAGAAGACACATGCCAGGGTTTTCTATCAATTATCGAAAATGAAAATACAATAGGTGAGACTCTTAATATTGGTTCAAATTCTGAAATTAGTATTGGTGATACACTTAATATCATTAAAGAGATAATGAAGAGTGATGTTGAGTTTATTGTTGAAAATAAGCGAATTAGGCCAGAAAACTCTGAAGTATTTCGTTTGTGGTGTGATAATTCAAAGATTAATATTCTTACTGGCTTTGAACCGAAAATCACTATAGAAGAGGGGCTCAAAAAAACAATAGATTGGATTATTCGCCCTGAGAATTTAAAAAATTACAAATCTGCAATATACAATGTTTGATGATTTTGAAAATTTTATTAAAAATCTATATAAAGACCAAGATTTTATTCCACTTCATGAGCCTAGATTTATAGGTAATGAAAAAAAATATCTAAACACTTGCATTGATTCTACCTTTGTTTCATCCGTTGGTAAATTTGTAGATGATTTTGAGGAAAAAATAGCGAAGTATACTGGCTCTAAATATGCAGTTGCTACAACTAATGGAACTTGTGCTCTTCATATTTCTTTGTTATTGGCAAATGTTTCTCAAAATCATGAAGTGATTACTCAACCAATCACTTTTGTGGCAACTTGTAATGCAATTCAATATTGTGGGGCAACTCCGTTATTTGTAGATGTAGATCGAGAAACTATGGGTTTATCGCCTAATTCATTATTAGAATTTCTAGAAATGAATACTGTTATGCGAAATGAGAATTGCATTAATACCAAAACTGGCAAAGTCATTAAAGCCTGTATTCCCGTCCATACTTTTGGGAATCCTTGTCGAATTGCTGAAATAAAAAATATATGTGACAAATTTAATATTATATTAATTGAGGATGCGGCTGAGAGTTTGGGTAGTTTTTTTAAAAATAAACATACTGGTACTTTTGGAAAAATGGGGGTAATTAGCTTTAATGGAAATAAAATAATTACTTCTGGAGGTGGAGGATGTATTATTACTGATGATCATGAGTTAGCTATGAAAGCTAAACATTTAACCACTACTGCAAAAATACCTCATAAGTGGAATTTCTCTCACGATATGCTTGGCTATAATTACCGTATGCCTAATTTAAATGCAGCTTTGCTTGTAGCGCAATTAGAAAATTTAGATATAATTCTTAAAGGTAAACGCAAACTATCAAACCTGTACAGAGATTTTTTTGACGATTATGATTGTATTTTTTTTAGAGAGCCAAAAGATACAATTGCTAATAATTGGCTCAATTCGATTATCTTGAAAGATAAAAAACAACGAGATCAGTTTTTAGAAAAAACTAACTCAATAGGCATAATGACTCGTCCTATTTGGAAGTTAATGAATGGTCTAAGCATGCACCAGAAAAGTCAGCCATCCTCACTTCCTAATGCTGAATGGTTGGCCGATCGCGTTGTTAACATACCCAGTAGTGTTGTTATGAATGAGAATAAAATTTTACAATAGCTAATCTTGTAAATGATATTGTTGCTAATAAAATAATTAGTGTCAATTTGACTCTAAATTTCATGAAATTATAGCCTGATCTCACCCTTAATGTGGGTTAAAATAAATATACATAAATGAGTTATTGCTTTAATAAACAGTTAAAAAATAATTAACTAATTTACAAAATTCACCATGAAAGACAAGAGAAATATTCCATTTTTTAACTATCAGAAACTTTTTCAAAAAGATCAAAAAAACATAGAATCTATTTTTAGAGATGTATGCTCAAGAGGGGCGTTCATTATGCAAGATGATCTTGCTCAGTTTGAAAATTCTTTGGTAAAGTATACGGGGTCAAAATACGCAATTGGAGTTGCTAATGCAACTGATGCTCTCCAATTGTTGTTAAAGGCAGGTGGAATAGGTAAAGGTGATGAGGTAATTTTTTGTTCACATACGATGATTGCTACCGCCTCAGCAATTAAATTCACTGGTGCGACTCCAATCCCTGCTGAAGCTGGTTTTGATCATTTGATTAATCCTGATTCTATTGAGAAATTGATTACATCAAAAACCAAAGCTATTATTCCAACACAATTAAATGGACGTGTTGCTAATATGGAAAAAATTATTAATATTGCAAATAATTATGAACTTCAGATTTATGAAGATTCTGCACAAGCATTGGGAGCGAAATATAAAGGCAAAATGGCTGGAACTTTTGGACTAGGAGGCTGTATCAGTTTTTATCCTGCAAAAATATTAGGTTGTTTTGGCGATGGAGGCGCTGTTCTTTGTAACTCAGAAGAAATATATAACAATATTAAATTATTGCGAGATCATGGAAGAGGTGAGGATGGAAACATATCTATTTGGGGATATAATAGTAGACTAGATAATCTTCAAGCTGCAATCTTAAGTTATTTTTTCCAGGATTTTGAAAAAACTATTTATCGTAGAAGGTTTTTGGCAAATTTATATAATGAGAATTTAAAAAATATTTCTGAGGTTTTTTTGCCTCCAAAGCCTGAATTAAATATTGATAATTATGATGTTTTCCAAAATTATGAAATTGAGGCAAAGAAGAGCGATGAACTTATTAACCATCTTTTAAATCATGGTATTAAAACATTAAGACAATGGGGTGGAACTGCTGTTCATGAGTATTCAGATCTTGGTTTTAATCAGTCACTACCCTATACGGAGAATTTAATGAGATCAAGTTTGATGTTGCCATTAAATATTTTTATATCAGATGAAGAGGTTGTTTATGTCTGTGAAGTAATAAAAGATTTTTATTCAGTCAAGGTAAGTTGAAATGATTATGAAATTTTTAGTTTA
>Ga0115000_10001104_pt1 | contig 24507 bp, 24 predicted proteins | sample ArcticOcean_MG_C_6_FD_89690 | JGI IMG/M metagenome (GOLD analysis project Ga0115000, IMG submission 89690) | Marine microbial communities from western Arctic Ocean - ArcticOcean_MG_CB8_128 | ecosystem: Environmental > Aquatic > Marine > Oceanic | place: Arctic Ocean: Canada Basin | collected... | reverse complement strand
GGTTTATTTCGGGACATGTTCGAGCACCTTCTCAGATTCTTCGGATGGACGCACTACGGCGGCTCTTCGATTGGGATTGGAGCAATTGTTTCAATTGCTCATCATTCATTACAGTATCCAATTTACCTTGGTTGTGAAGTTGAACGATCGTTTGTTTAATGATTTCAGCACGCTCGGGAGTTGCTAGAGCAATTGCTGAAATCCGTGAGCGTGCTTCAGGAGAGACAAGTGTTTTCATTGCCGCATCGAGGTTTTGGGAAACACGTTGTGCTTCCTGTGCCTTGATTTCTGCATCTGCTTGTTGAGATGCTTGCTGTTCAAGTTGTTGTTGAAGGGCCGCACGACGTTGTTCACGAAGTTGATTCAACTCATTGTCTTGAGTCGAAGCCATACTTGTCACCTCATTCACGCCCTTCAGTACTTGGAAAGTCCAGGATATTGTTCTTCGGCTATAGGTCGGCATTCATGTGCGACACTATCAACCATTTTGTGGCCAGCAGCAGTAATGCGTCGGCCTTTGAAGAGTTGGAGTGAATCACCATTTTCGTCTTCAACCACACGTCCAGGGACTTTTTCAACCAGGCCAGAACTTTCGAGTTGTTGAAGGGAAGTTCGGATGATGTGTCGTGAAGCAACACCAGGAGTATTAGGTCCTACGCCGTTATCTTTACGTCCACCGAATGCTTGAGCCAAGTGTGTAACACCGATTGGCCCTTCGCGAGAAACTTTGCGAAGAATTGCTGCAGAACGGAGAAACCACCAATTTACTTGAGAAGGTGGGCGTTCACGATCGACTCCAGTTTTAACGAATTCAGCCCATTCAGGGGTGGAAACACTCTTGGTTTCTTCAAGTCGCGCAGCAAGAGCTGGGTTCAAGATTTCAGCGGGTATATCGTATAGAGTCGTCATGATAAGACACCGAGCAATTTGCCGACCGAACTCCCCTATATGAAGAGAACGGCGATTACGCAATGTAGAATCCATCTCACCCGCATTCAGTTGTGCGAAAAAAGATGATGACAAGGGTTCAAGAAAGGGGGGGTTGTGGGAGAGGTAATGAAGAAGGCTTTGGCGCAGAACCCGAACCTTTTGCGAACCTTGCTTGGTTTGTCATTGACATTGATTTTTTTGCTCTCATACGCCGTTTACGGAGCAACTGTTTCCCCATCCTATTACCTCTATGATACCGACACTGAGGTAACTGAACATGAAATCGGAGAACCGGTACGCATCTATCAAGAATCATCGAACACCACGACATGGTCGTGGAATGTACCTGCAAACAGTTCAAATCTCACCTGGGTTCATCTTACCGCCGAAGAACTTTCTTCAAATGCCAAAGTGCGATTGATTAACTCAGCCGGCTTGTATAGCCATCGACTCCTCGGGGTAGAAACTGACCAAGCATTCAGTTGTGCCGTACAGTGTCAAAAAAATTCAACACATGAAGTCGAATCAGTCAACGGCGGAACCATTGATATACATGCATTAACTTCCTTTGACCCAGCACGTAGAAATAACGGTACTGTATATGGTGCAGATTTAGAAGAGGCTACTCAGAAGGCAAGAGAATTGATTGCCTATGAACACAGCCCTTCTACGCTACGTGTCGAAATTATCGAAGAGGGCAATCGGCTGACTTCTCCTGAAATTCGTATGGTAACCGTCAATGAAGAGTTCGATTCTATCTCTGTTTTTTCAGTTGATGCTGCAACGGAATTCCTATGGGCTTTGGCCGCAGTAGTAGGTTGTTTTTCCATGGTATTAATCCCATCTTTTACGGTGTATTTTGCTGCGAAAGCGAAAGAAAAGAAAGATAATGTGAAATTACAAGAATCGGAAAACGAAGTGAAGGCGTCTATTGAATAACCGTTCGAATCTGTTTTTCCCAATTGCCTCATATATATTGAAGGCATGTCGCACAATGAGCGCCATGCAGAAGTTCCTAGCATTTCTCCTTCTTCTCCTCCTCGTGGGGAGTAGTGTCCCAACCTCACAGGGTTCGGAAGTGCAGAGTGATTCCTACAAATCGACTTCTGCTCGAGCCACAGGCGTTGATGTTACTGTTTCAGAGATTTCATTCAGCTATACGGCAAGTAGTGATGAAGAACAATACCGTATGTTTTCTTCAAACTATCCAGTTCCAGGATTTAACCGTGGTGAAATGCTCTATGTCGTGGATGCAGTTGTAAATGTACCAATAGAACTGGAAATATTGATTGAAAATATTGGAACGGCAACATCGGGAACCATTGATGTGAATATCAAAGTTCTGCATAATGAATATACCATGTTTGAAATGATTAATGAGACGGTTATGTTGGGGGCGTTGAGTGGAGGGAATTCGAATACTGTTCAAAAAGTAATCACTCCTACCTACTCGGGAAATCACACTTTGAGCGTCCGTGCAACCTCAGCAGTGCTTGATGATGATATTCAGAATGACATCTACACAGGTAGTATTACCGTAGCAAGCAGTTACTTCAATTGTGATTCTTTGGTTGGTTGGACTGCAGGAAACCAATGGGGTTTAAGCACTGATACTGCTCTTTCGATGGGAAGCAGTTGCCATGTAGGCAACGGTCAAGCTTCAAGTTACAGCAACAACCTTGCCACATCGTTGGTATCACCAGTCATGGATATGTCTGATGCAGTATCAAATCCGACACGCACGAATGGCCTGAGTTTCTATTATACAGGAAGCGTCGAGTTCCCTGCAGATGTGTTGAAAATTCAAGTTCTTACTGCGATGGGTAGTTGGTTTCAGTTGGGTAGCATCAGTAGCACTATTGATCAAAATTTCGATGATGGGCAAGATTATCAAACATTTTCAGTAAATAACGCTGGTGCAACTTCACCACTCATACCTATTCCACAGGAGCATTTTCACAGTCAAACACAATTCCGTTTCTTGTTTGAATCCGATGTTCAATACACCGATATTGGCTATTACTTAGATGAGATTGTATTTGTCTATGATCAGAAAGTTCGACAAGAGGAATACGCACTCTCTTCAAATGGTATCTCTACAATCGGTTCAGTTGCAGGCCAATGGGGGGCAATACGGGTGGAGATTACCAATGATGGTAATATCTCAGATTCGATATTGCCAGAAGTAAGTGGTCTGCCGGCAGGTTGGGACGTCTATTATGCAAAGATGAATGGTGTTTCAATAAATCCACAGACTGGTATATGGTTGTCTCCAGGTGAGTCAAGATTCATCGATGTTAAAATTAAACCTGACGAAAATGCTGCAACCGGGTTTCAGCAAATGAACTTCATCGGAAGATCAAGTCAATATACAGCAGTTAACACAACACTGCCGATGCAATTCCAAGTCATACCTGACAGAGAACCACATATCGTAAAACCTGAAACTACCCCATCGTGCATCCCAGGAAGTACATGTTCGTTTTCAATTGAGGTACGAAATTTGGGTGATGCAACAGATGTATTTGATTTGAGCATTGGAACTCAAACACTGCCTTCTACCTGGGATATTAACTTAGCCTGGACTCAGGATTCAAGTGTTTTAGTGCGAATTGATACGCCAGTATTTGTTGACTTTACATTGACTGTACCTGCCGATGCAGTATCAGATTCAATGTTTCATTTCGATTTGACAGCCATTTCACAAAACAATTCAATACGTAGCCATACCCAGAGTATAGATGTTTCAGCATCGATGATAAGTAATGCGACGGTCGGAATCTCTGCGTATCAAATGCAGCAGGATTTGGTGATTGATGCTGGAGAAACAATTACTATCGAATTCACAATTTGGAACAATGCCAGTAGACAAGATATTTTTTCTCTTGCCATTCTCCATGGGCCTTCAGGTCAATGGGTTATTGAACAGCCTACACTTATTAATGCAGTAATCAACAGTGGATCTTCAACCTTCTTCAAGATATCACTCACCGCGCCAAACACCGGTCAAGCTGGAGATTCTGCACCAGCAATTACCCCTGTCATTACATCCAAGCGAAGCGGAATGGAATTCCATGGAATGCCTTATCAAGGAATTACAGTGAGTACCATTAGTGACCTTGAATTGCGCCTCATTGAATCGCCACCGATGTTAACTCCCGGTGTGCCGACAAAGGTTTCACTTGAGATTGAGAACAATGGGAACGGACCAGTTTCCGCATCACTCGCCAGTGATTCGATTCCTGAGGCTTGGGATTGGTGGTTAAGAATTGATGATGCGAATCACTCAGGTCAGATTGAGCTTTCAGCGCCATATGATAATGAGGACATTGTTGAAATTGAGGTATGGATACTGTTACCAAGTGCTGAAATTGCAGGCGAAGTTCATTCTCTTGTATTCACTGTAACAAACAGTGATGGTCTTATTGATTTAGAAAATAATGATAACAGTGTTGTATTTGAATCGATCACTGCCTCGATTCGAAAACCGAAATTAATTGCAAACGTCACTGAAATGACTGCGAGTGTCGGTGGAATTGCAAGTGTAAACATCACTGTTAAAAATATTGGAAATGCTGCGGATGACCGTTTTATGATTATGGCCTCTGTATCAACTTCGCCACCGAATCAAAATATTATGGCTTTGATGAACATAGGCGAACTTGATGTAATCAATATATATCCCATGGCTGCTGGACAAGAGGTAATAATCAGTGTCGATGTATTTATTCCAGAAGATATGGCCCTTAATTCCAGGATTGTTGTCCTGTTTGAGGTCATCGCTGGAGAAGATATTGAAATGGCACCCTATAAACTGAATCACGAAATATTGATTCTTGTTGACAAACAACGTCAAATGGAGGCCGAAATGAGCCTCAAAACAGAAGAAATATTTACGACAGGTATTCCAGCACCTTTCTGGATTAATGTCACGTCATTTTCCACTCAGGTCGAACAGTATAAGATCATAATTGAACAACCAGACCAGTGGCAAACGATTTGCCAAGGACTTTTAGTTAACGCATCAGGACAATCTCTCGAACATGATGCAGGGCATATTTCTCCAGAATATACAGACATGCTGTGTGAATTGCACCGACTCGGTGGAGATACAAATGGGAATGTTCGAGTGACAATTGAAACACTGGATGAAGAACTTAGTTGGACTGACAGCCGCAACTTTAGTTTCAGTATAGTCGAATTGGACCGTTTTGAAATAAACACAGAGACAATTGCAACTTCGATTGCAGGGATTCTTTTCGTAGCCGTATTGTTGACATTACTTTTGCGAAAAAGAAATTCAAATATTGAATCCGATGACTTTCAGAATTTCGAATTACATGCCCAACTAACACCAAATGGACCACCTGTGACGTCAAGTGGCCCACCGGTTTCATTCAGCACCGCATCCGTAGCAACACAAGTAACACATTCGAACGATCAAACAGAAACAGTTCATTCCATACCACAATTACCACCATCTGGCCTTCCCAATGATTGGACAATGGAACAATGGAAGTATTATGGTCAGCAATATCTCGATACGAAACAGTAAGGGACTCGATTCAAGAGGCGAGGGTTATGGTATCATTAGCATATCCACCGGCGTGGTACTTGCTATGGCTTGTCATAGCAGTTTGCGGCGTAGGTACTTGGTTTCTAAGGAACTTTACTGAACGTGTTGAAGCAACACGACTTGTAGCATTCACTGGCGTGACCTCTATGTCAGCCATGGTCATTTGGACTTTTACACAATTCTGAGGTTTGTATATGGAACTGGCAGATGCAGAAACTCATCGTTATGCTGGAAAATATCCATGCCGGTTGCCAGTTTGGTGGGCACGTGTAGGTGAAAGTGGGCCTCATTTACAAGAAGATGGGATTACGGGGAAGTGTGTTGTTCTCCGTATAGAAAAGAGGTTTACACGTTTTGAGCGACTATTAGCAAAGCTATTTCGAGCACCTCGAGAAGTTCGTAGGCCCCTGGATATGATGAACAGTATGCTTTGGGAACTCTGTGATGGAACGAGGGATTTCCAATCAATATGCCAGGCAATGGACGACATATTTAATGAAAATATAGCTCCAGCAGTTGACCGTACTGCTGCGGGAATAGATTCACTTCAATCCCGGAATTTAGTGACGTGTCTTAATGACGCCTTCACCCTCAAATGGAATATTGGGCCAGGACAAACACCAGTGCATCAAACCCTAGCCGAAATGGATGAGAAAATTGGATACGATGTCGAACCGAGAACTCATGTAGAAAAGAATCTCATTGAAGTAAATCAGCAAGGTTCTCAACAGGACGTCCAATCCGAGTAGAATGGTCATTGTCAAGCCATGGACGCTCCATAAGGTGGCCGTTCATTGAAAGGAATCTAGCAACTGAATCAATACTTGTTGCATCTACATCCGGATTATCCATCTGTTTGAATGCAGTGTCTTTCCAACGTACTGCGAGTCGGATGTCTCCATCTAGCCGTGAGAGTAGAGAATGTAGAGTCTCATAATCGAGGGGTGAAGTGAGATACAAATGCACATCGACATCTCGAGTGGAGGCTTCACATAATGCGACAGCCTGTCGAGATTTGGAGCAACGTGGGTTATGATAGAGAACTGGCATAATTGAACCTCAAATCAGGGTTTTAAAGTGGTTGCCAAACTAATCGGAACCCAATGCCATCACTCCGGTGTGTCATTAGGGCAGAACCACGTGAAGAACATCGAGTGGAATCAGATTCTGTAAACCACGAACCACCTCGATGAATTCGACGTTCAGAAGGTCCCCTCTTGGGGTTTTGAACGCCTTCATGAGAATCATAATTCGGTTCAAAAGAGTCTTCACACCATTCAGAAACTTGACCGTGAAGATCCAAGAACCCCCAAGGGTTTGCCTTTTTTTGACCAACTTCACGTGTAGTTGCACCAGAATTTCCTGCATGCCAGCCATAGTCACTTAAATCACCATCGCGGTCACCAAAAGCCCAACGTGTATTCGTATCAGCTCGTGCCAGAAACTCCCATTCGGCTTCCGAAGGTAACCGCCAAATCCCATGTACGCCGAGACGCTCAGTATTGTGGTCTATTTTATTGAGTAATTGTAGGAATTCTTGAACTTCTAACCAAGATACTTGTTCAACGGGTCGTAGACCAGCTGCCCAGCCATCAGTAAATGCAGAAGGGTTTTCGCCCATAATGGTCTGCCAATGAGCCTGAGTCACAGGGCGTTCGCCACAAAAAAATGGCAAAGATATTCGGACAAGATGAGAAGGACGTTCTAAACGAGTCCCATTATCATCACCCATGAAATATTCTCCGGGTTCTACCAAAAGGTACCTTCCGCCGTATTCATCATCGAAGAAAGGACGTTGTTCTGGCATCGAACTCACTCACTCTGATTAGCAAAGAGAGAGGAAGCATGCATTACTGAGTCTACCAAACGATGAAGACGATTCTTAATCTCATCGTCAGTTAGGTTTCCCTCAGCATCAAATGCCTCTTTGACATGCCCGACAGCCAATTGCTCGGGTACAGGCCATGCATGCAACCAACGAAGCATGATTCGCATGTGATTGAGAGTATTCGAGTTTTGCATACCTCCTAGTGTGCACATGAGTCCAAATACCTTACCTCCAACATGTTTGTCATAAAGCCAATCAAATGTGTTTTTCATTACGCCAGACATGGTCCCATGGTATTCAGGTGAACAGACTAAAAATGCATCACAAGATGAAGCAAGGTTTTGAAATTCTTTGACATTTGAATCATCCCAGCATCCATCTTCACCTACAAATGGCAAGGGTTTCTCTGCACAATCCCAAAACACGATTTCCGCACCTTTAGATTCCGCATGTGAAAGTGCAAGATTAACAAGCATTCCGCTCTTTGAAGTCGGACGATACTCGCCTGAGAGGCCGAGAATACGGAGAGGTCCCTGTGTCATGTTAGTGAATTTGGCAGGAGGCCTTTGAATATAGTGTAGAATTTCATGGTACATTGAGAAGCAATGCTTATGCCGGTTGGTTAACCGCTTCTGCTTGGTGACACTATGAACGGTACCGGTGCAAATTCTCCAGACCCCTCCGATTCGAATGCTGTATCGGATGCTGTTGCCGAATCTATGGCCGCAGCACTACGTTCAGCAGGTTTAGGTGGTGTGGATGAACCCGTTCAAGTAAAGGAAATGGGGTATTCTGAGAATGTCCTCAAGCGTATCATAGAACAACATTCAATATCCGATAAAGAAGGTTTTCTTAGATTTGCCCATTCAAAGGATGATGATGAAAACAATTACTTGCGAGAGGAAGAACTTCAGACTGCTGCGAAAGAATGGATTTCAAAGCATGCACAGAAAAATAAGCCTGTCGAAGAAGAATATGAGGACAAGTCAGTAGACTTCCTCCTCCAACTTGGCGAGGAATGTTCACGGAAAAATGATTCGAAAGGAGCACTTACTGCCTTCAATAAGGCTATTGCATTAGATCCTTCATGCGACATGGCATGGTTTAACAGAGGTGTATTACTGGAAGCTGAACAAGATGCGCGCGGTGCACGTCAAGCATTCCAGATTTGCCTTGACATCAATCCCGAAAATGCCCCAGCCACTGCAAATATTGCGACCCTTCTCGAAAGAATTGGCGATGATAGTGCAGCCTATGAAATGGCAGTTCGTGCATTACATTTTTTCCCAGGCCACCCCCTGTTACTTGATGTAAAAAACAGATGTAAAGAAAGTGGCGATAATCTACCACTCGAGTCCATGCCTGTACATTCACCATCTCAAACCTATGACGAGAAGCAAGTTGTAGAAATTATGAAAGAAGTGGGGGTCACCGATAAGGAGGCGATTCTCGCTGAGGCGATTCATCACGACGAAGATGAAAATGAACATCTTGAATACCAAGAACTGAAATCTGCAGCAAAAATAGTTGCAGCAACCCAAGAGATTCAACACGTCATCGGACAAGTACAAGAGCCCGTAATTGAAGAACCAATTATTGAAGAACCAGTCATTGAAGAGCCAGTCATTGAAGAACAAGAACCGGTTTTTGAGGAGTCAATAGAAGTTCCAATTGTCTTAGATGATTTGGTCGAAGAGGCTACGGAAATGATTCGCTCCGGTGAAGCGAAGGAAGCATTGGAATTACTCAGCCCATATCTGAAAACGATTGGAGCTGAGCATGCTGGTGCTTGGAGAATTGCTGGAGGTGCAATGGCACGTCTTGAACTCGATGATCACGCTATTTCGGCTCTTGAACATGCCCAATCACTTGACCCAAGTCAAGGCTCCGGTTGGTTCAACTTGGGTTCAATATACCAACGTAAAGGTGATGATGTACGAGCAATTGAATGCTATATGAAGGCAATGAATGTTCAGGCAGATTATCTGAAGGCTGCAATGAAGTGTAGCCAACTCTGTAACCAAACTGGAGATATCGAGAATTATCTCAATTCAACACGAATACTCCTTCAAATCGAACCCAAAAATCCAGCTCGTGAAGAGTTTATACGAATTCTTGTTGAATTAGCTGAAGGAGAGGCTGATGTGTTGGAATCGGTCCAAGGACTACCACCAACGCTCCCCGAAGGTCCACATTTAGCAAAAGAAGCACTCGAATACCTCGGCTATGGTGAAACCGAATATCATGCACGTGCGTACACTGCGGCCAAGAATGATGTCTTAGCCGTGACAACATGGAAATCTATGATAAAAGTGGACGGACTTAATCCTGATATTTGGAGAGGACTGGCCCGTTCACTAGAGGCTGCAGGTGATTTGGATACTGCTTCAAAATGCCATCGTAAAGCCGATGAACTCAGTGGCAATCATCCAGTTGAAGCAAGTGTTCCAGCTCCTGTTGAACAGCCAACCTTAGAACCAGTTCCACCTCCACCTGCCGCTATTGCCGTTGATCAACAAGAGACTCAGGCTGATTATTACATGAATGCTCTTGGACTTCAATCTCAACCTGAGCCTCAAACTTCAGAACCTGTTCAAACTCCATCAGAACCGGTACCTTCAATCCTAATTGACTCGGCACAAGCACTGATTGAACGGCCCTCGAATCCACAACCAGCATTAGCTGAACAGAATCAGCCTTCGTTTGACTTGACACAGGCAGCACTCGAAGCACAGAAATTGGCATCAGCCACAGTCAACACAGAAGTGAATTCCAGTTCGGTTGCAAACCAAGATGTTGCGTGGTACAATCAAGGTGTTGGCTTGATAGAAAGTGGTAAATTTAGAGAAGCGCTTTCATGTTTTGATCGAGCACTCCCCTCATTTGCCGGAAATGATGATATGATTATTCGTATTCTCAATGGCCGTGGAAATGCCTATTACTATCTAGAAGAATACCCCAAATGCGTTGAAGCGTACCATCAAGCAATGCTGATTCGACCAGCAGAAGTTCGTGGGAAGACCTTGTACAACATGGGCAGTGCTTATGCTGAAATGGAACGCTACCCTGATGCAATGAAGTGTTTTGAACAATCAATTCCGAGAGGTCTTGAACAAGAAGAAATTAAACGTGCGAAAGAGCAAATACGCCGATGTGGAATTCTCCTCAAGGAAGTTGAACGGAAAATTAAACGTCGTTAAAACCTCTAAGATACTCTCAAACGAAGAACAGGTTCATAGAGAAGTGGCACATCGTAGTATCATGGACTGCGGTACATGCGAAACTTCTAGCCCTGTGCAAGTGATGACTCCTGATGTTGTCAATGTAAATCTAACCATCTCATCGAAGGCTCAAGAAATGCTTGTTGATGCATTTGGCGATGACCGTTCTATGGCACTCCTCGTCGGGGTTTTATCCGGTGGCTGCTCTGGCTATATGTATGATTTACAAATCGTCGAAGAGACAGAACAAAGTTGTCAAGAAGTGACAATCGACGGTTTTCGAGTCTTGGTTCCAAACGCTTCAAGCCATCTCCTCGATGGTATTGAAATCGATTATGTCGACCGATTAATGGGCGGAGGATTCAAAATTAACAATCCAAATGCTGATTCCTCGTGTGGATGCGGCGAATCATTCGCTTGAGGCTATTCTATGCCTCGAGTGGCTTATGATGATGCAGCATTGACCGTTTGGCAAGGTTTAGATGCTTTACAATTTATTGATGGTCTTTCTTCCAATAAAATTGTTGATATGGTTCAAGGTGAGGTTCGCCAAACTGTGTTCACTTCAACACAAGCGAAAATTATCGACCTTGCGACTGTATTCCACATGGGAAAATTCCTAGCAGTTCAAACACATAAATCACAACTTGAAAGATTACTCCAACATGTGACTCCACGCATACTCAATCAAGAAGTATCTATTGTTGACGTTACAGATCAAAATATATTTTGCATCGAATATGGAGTTATGAACAATGAAGTTGGCCGGTTTAAATCCGTTGAAGGCATTACTCATGGATATCTGGATGAAAAATATTCACTCCTTATCGCGTCCCTCAATACCGATTGTGAATGGAGTGATGATACCGATGAATTCCACGAATGGAGAATCAAGAATCAAGTACCATGGAATGGATTTGAAGTAACAAAAAGTAATCATCCACTTTCCGCCGGATTGGGACAACTTGTTCATCAAGCAAAGGGTTGTTACATCGGACAAGAAGTCCTTGCACGCATGATCTCACGTGGTCGACAGGGGAAAAAATTCGTAAAAGTTGAAAATGGAACTGTAGATGACAAATATATCACGACTCAAGGGCAAAATTTTTCGCTTGCCATCATTCGAGAATCCAATCAGTAACCGAGTAATTCTTTTAATTGAGATTTGTAAAAGTTACCTGAACCTTGAAGTGATTCCAGTTCACTTTCCGATAATTCCAATTCAAGGATTCGTTCAATACCATCTGCTCCAAGAATAACTGGGACCCCGATGTATACATCGTCGAGTCCGTATTGACCCGTGAGGTGTGCCGATGCTGGAATCAGTCGCTTTCGGTCATTCAAAATAGCTTCAGCCATAACTGCTGCTGCTGAACCCGGCGCATAGAATGCTGAACCACGTTCCAGAAGTTTGACAATCTCCCCACCACCTGAAGCGGTACGTTTGCAGATCGCATCAATGGTTTCTTCGTCGAGAAGGTGAGTAATCGAGATTCCACCGACGGTAGTAAAACGAGGAAGTGGGACCATCGTATCGCCGTGACCGCCCAATACCATTGCTTGAACATCTTCTTCTGAACATCCAACAGCCTGAGCAACAAAATGCGTCATGCGAGCACTGTCCAAAACACCTGCTTGGCCACAAACGCGGTTCGCAGGGAATCCTGTGACTTTTTGCATGTGGTAGGTCATCAGGTCAAGAGGGTTGGTGACCATTACAATAGTCGAATCCGGAGCATGGTCACGAATACCTTCACCGACTTGCTTGACGATTCCAGCATTCTTAGCAATAAGGTCTTCTCGCGTCATTCCTGGTTGACGAGGGAATCCAGAGGTTACGACAACAACACTTGCACCAGCAATATCGTTGTAATCAGAAGTTCCAGTAATGGTACCATTGTAATTGAGAACTTGACCATTCTGTGACATGTCGAGGGCCTTCCCTTTAGCGAATCCTTCATAAATATCCAACAACACAATATCTGCGATTTTCATTTGTGCAAGTACGAATGCGCAAGTTGCCCCCACATTTCCGGCTCCAATAACGGCGATTTTTCTTCGGTGACTGCTCATAGTAAATTCCTCAGTATTGAGCCCAATACTCGACCATCAATAAGCAACATGGTTGTTTGCATTCAGTAAAATTGGAAAAGAATAGAAATATTCATTTTTAGCATTGGATTTTGACAACACCGGAGCGTGTCATCTAAGAACCTCCTCTCGTTGGCAAGAACATCCCCAGTCGTAATTATGGCCAAGGGGAAATGAGGACGTTGTATGAAACTCGGAGTACCTATGGAACCTGCTGGCGAAACACGAGTGGCTATCGCTCCTTCAAGCATGAAGAAATTGTTGAAAGCAGGATTTGAAGTGTTCATTGAAAAGGGTGCGGGTAAAGCATCAAATTACATGGATACTGAATATGAATCGGCTGGGGCAAAAATGACATCACGAGACGAAGTGTTGTCTTGTGAAACCATAATTTCGATTCGTTTTCCTGGCGTTAATGGGGTCGGTAAAGGAACCCGAATCGCCTGTGTTGCTGACCCATTCCGTAATCCCGAATATGTGCAATCATGTATCGATTCAGGAATTACGCTCCTCTCGATGGACATGATTCCACGAAGACTCTCACGTGCTCAATCAATGGATGTCAATTCCAGCCAAGATAACCTTGCAGGATACAAAGCAGTCCTACTTGGTGCAGCTCACGTCCCAAGAGGCATACCAATGATGACGACTTCAGCAGGTACTATTCGCCCTGCAAAGGTCGTCATTATGGGAAGTGGTGTTGCAGGACTTCAAGCAATTGCAACTGCAAAGCGTCTCGGTGCGATTGTGTATGCATCGGATGTTCGTAAATCCGCTGCCGAACAAATAGAATCCGTCGGTGGCCGTTTCATTGAAGTCGATGGTATGGATGATTTCGAAGATGAATCAGGATATGCAAAGCCATTGACTGGTGAATTCATACAAAAAGTAAACGATACTGTATGTGGAGTTGCAGCAGATGCTGATATCATTGTCACAACTGCACGAATATTCGGACGCCCTGCACCGATAACAGTTCCTTCAAGTGCAATTCTAAATTTCAAACCGGGAGCAGTCGTTGTTGACATGAATGCAGATGTCGGTGGGAACTGTGAAGATACGGTGGCTGGAGAAGTTATCACAACTGAAAACGGTGTCATCATCGTAGGAACTTCAAACCTACCTGGAACACTCGCCACAACTTCGAGTATGTTGTATTCAAACAACTTGACGACGTTCATCACATCTCTCGTGAAAGAGGGTGAATTGGTCATCAGTGAAGATGATGACATCTTGGTAGGGGCACCTGAAGGTTCTGACTTTTATGTCAGCGGAATGGGTGGAGTTCTTCTTTGCCATGAAGGCGCTTTACATCCAAAACAAACACGCCTCGGAGGTGTACTCGAATGATGCCAGAAATAATGACCCCAGAAGATTTGATCGGAAATGTTACGTTGTTCATCCTTGCAATTTTCCTCGGATTTGAATTGATTACCAAGGTGCCGGCGACATTGCATACACCTCTCATGAGCGGTGCAAATGCAATTTCTGGTATCAGTATAATCGGTGCTCTTATCGGTGCAAACGTAGCATATAACGCCCAACAGACTGCAGTTTCTGGCATTCTTGCTTTTGTAGCCGTTGTTCTTGCAATGATTAACGTTGTTGGGGGATTTGCGGTTACCAACCGTATGCTCAACATGATTGCTGGAAAGAAGCGCAGAGGTGCTTAAGATGGAGGATTGGGTTTCGGTCGGATATTTGCTGTCAGCAGCATTGTTCATTTTTGGCTTGAAAAAATTAGGACATCCTCGTACTGCACCATTCGGTAACCAACTTGGGGCAATGGGTATGCTCGTTGCTGTCATCACAACCATTCTATCAATGCAACTTGCTGGAGGAGCAGAATGGGTCCTCATCGGTGCTGGATTAGTGATTGGCTCGCTCATTGGCTATTGGCTGGCAGTTCGAGTAGAAATGACTGGAATGCCTGAATTAGTCGCCATGTTCAATGGTTTTGGCGGTGCTGCATCTGCATTAGTAGCACTTTCAGAAATATGGAGATATCTTGAAAATCCTAACGATATTCCTGAAGGTTTGAAATTAACCGTAACAATGATCGCAGCAGGCCTTTCAGCACTCGTTGGATGGATGACACTTACCGGATCTATGCTCGCAATGTACAAACTTAAGGGCGGTATCAGCGTCTTTGGAAAGTGGATAAAGACACCCACATGGGGGCCAACTTGGCTTAATCCTGTCAAAATCATTCTCATGCTAGCCGTTGGTGTCTTGATTTATCTCAGCATATGTGAACCAACCAATACGAATTACATGTGGGGGATCATTGGTATTTCATGCGCCCTTGGAATCATTCTTGTCCTGCCAATTGGTGGTGCTGACATGCCTGTTGTTGTCTCTCTTCTCAACTCATTGTCTGGAATCGCTGCAGCATTCACTGGATTTATCATTGGTAATTCAGTACTGATTATTGCAGGTTCTTTAGTCGGAGCATCTGGACTTATTCTTACCTTTATTATGTGCAAGGCAATGAACAGGACTCTGTTGGACGTCTTGTTCAAGTCCTTCGGTGGTAGTGGAGAGAAAGCTTCTCTCACACGTACCAAGGTTGGCTCCGATGCCGATGAAGTCGCTATGATGATTGATGGTGCACAAAAAATCATCATCGTCCCAGGCTACGGAATGGCTGTATCACAATGCCAACACCAAGTTAAGGAATTTGCTGACCTCATTACAGAGAAATTTGGAACTGAAGTCAAGTACGCAATTCATCCTGTTGCCGGTCGAATGCCCGGTCACATGAACGTCTTGCTTGCAGAGGCAAGTGTTCCCTATGAACAATTGATTGAAATGGACGAAATCAACAGTGAATTCCCAGATTGTGATGTTGCAATTGTTATCGGCGCAAACGATACAACCAATCCTGCTGCTCGAAGTGGAGAAGGACCACTCGCAGGAATGCCAATCATCGATGCAGACATGGCCCGTACTGTAGTCATCATCAAGCGTTCACTCTCAGTTGGTTATGCAGGAGTCGACAATGATTTGTTCTACATGGATAAAACGATGATGCTGTTCGGTGACGGAAAGGCAATGATGTCTCAATTAAACACTGCAATAAAAGAAATTTGAGCACTCTATTCTTGGCTTTGTTTATGCCCCGGTGGGGCATATAGAAAAGGAACGTTCAAAGGGCGGGGGCAGGTGGAAAGATTAGGTGCGACTATGCTTTCACGCAACTCACGATTGTTGGTCTTTGGATTGATGGCACTCCTCTTGATTGCTCCCGCTTTGGCAATGCCTGGTGGACCGCCTTGGAAGAGTGGCGAAAACTTAGTTGTAGAAACCGGATGCAGTTGCCATGGTGATGGAGCTCCGTCAAATTCAGTTGTTGTATCGATCGCTGGCGTCCCTCGTTCGTACACTGTAGATCAATCTTACGATTTCACAATTTCACTTCAGCATGCCTCAAACTCTGATGGCGGATACATGATTTGGGACTACAACAAAGGAACGCTCACTCCAGGTGAAGGTTCGAGGACTGTAGATGAAGAGCCTGGTGCACTTTCACAATCCGCTGTTGGAAATAATTGGGTAATCTCTTGGACTGCCCCAAGTTCTGACATTGGAATTGTTCCTTTCCAATTGGTTGGAAATGCAGTCAATGGAAACGGTAATTTTGATGCTGGAGATGCATGGAATATTATCTCATTCTCTATCAGTTCACCCGATACAACAACGAACGATAATGATGAGAACTTGACACTTCGCACAATTAGTGTTGGTGATTATGATGCCTTGTTCGTTGCTGAAGAGGACCCCGAAGCTGTTGAGGCAGAACGGCAGGAAAATCTTGCTGAGATGTTCTTTGATGAGGGAAACCTGTTTTATTTCACCACTCTTTCTATTCTTATTATTGCTGCAGTAATTCAAGGTGAATTTTATGAACGGAAGTTTGGCGGTGGCCCTGAACATCTCGACAAGAGTCTCGCCATACCTCAAGGTGTTCGACGTAGTTTTGCTGCAGCCATATTCTTGCTCATGTTCGCATGGTCAGTCGATGGTGGGGAGTCATGGGAACTCATGTTGAGTCTTGGTATGCTTTCTCTTTGGGCACTCTTTGGTGTCTACAAAACAATTGTTCAAGCACGCACCCTACCTCAAACAAAAGATCTTGTCTGAGATATCTTCTTCCTCCAAGGAAAACTGAGGGTAGGGTATGTCACTTCAACTGGAACAAGATAAACAGAGTCCTGTTCAAGAACATTTGAATGAATTAACCGCACGTGTTACCCTTCTGATGTTTTTTTCAACAATCGCAACAGTTGCCTGGCTCACTCAAGTTGATGCCGTTCTCGATGCAATACTACGTCACCTCAATCCATGTGATAGCGGATGCCTCAATCTTTTTGACCCCGCTCGATGGAGTGCTGTTCGATGGATGGCTGCTGCAATATTGGGATTTTTTACAGTTTTGCCTTTACTGTTACTGCAAGCATGGTCGTTTGCACGCCCAGGATTACTCCCCTCTGAAAGAACATGGTTGAAATATTGGTTTACTGCGGGTGTGTGCAGTGTATTTTTAGCCGTATTGAGTACAATTGGGGTCTTATTTCCATCACTTTTTGAAACTGGTCACCAAACTCATGAATCGATGAAACTTGACGCACGGTATGATGCAGTTCACATGTTATCGATTGTAATTGCTGTAATTTGGTCTGAGATTATCGTAGCATGTGCAATTTTTGCGATGATGATTGCCGGTATATCTGGTATCCTTAATGAAGAGACTGCAGATTGGTGGAGAGTGAGAACCTACGGTGTCGTTCTGTTGCTCCTAGTCGCATCACTACCCGAATATAGTGGTTTAGCGTTGCTACTTGGGGCAGTAGCCATAGGTACAATTGAAACATGCTCGAGAAAATGGCTTCAAGCATCAGTTCCTACTTTCCGTGGACATCAACCAATAATGGACAGTGAGGGTGGGGTTCGAAACATACTCATGGTTGATTGCTCGTGCAGCGGTGCAGCACTCCCACTCCCTCAACATCTCAAAGCACCATTCGCCATACATTCTGCCCATTCACTGTGCACTTCACATACAGAAAGAGAGCGTGTGTTAGAAATGGTACTTCGACATCGTTTAACTGATGTATTGATAAGTGGTTGTTCTTCTGAACCACTTCCATCTTCATTTAAATCAAATTGTCATTCAATCGGATGTTCTTTACGCGGATTAGATTTACTTCAATCACAATCCCATCGTACATTGCCATCGCCATTACAGTTGACTGAAATTGAACTCAAAATTGCTTGTATCCAGGATCCATGGCCATCATCCACCCTTCATCAACGTGTTTTTACAATTCTAAAGGATTCGAAAATTAATGAATTGATTATCGATACCCGTCCTCATGAAGATTCGTGGGGGATGCAGATTCAACCTGACCAAGTCTTGCTCCAACTCGACCCTGAGAACCTCTCTTCTGTTCTAAACAATATTCAACAACTTGAGATCTCCACAATTGTACTGTAATGAACCCATCAAAGCCAAGCATTCAAACACTTTACCATTTTCCCTTTAATCATGAGTCCAAGGTATGGCGTTCCAGTCATCGTCATACTGCTTCTTGCGAGTTCATGGTGCTTTTCAAATGATGATACCCTCGAACAATGGATGGCTGAAAATACAATATCCATCGAACCAGAAGAGGTGGAAATACTTCCACTTCAGAAGAATGAACGATGGTTAGTTCTGATTGTAGATTTTGATGAACAACCAGCAACTGAAGCATTGGGGGTAACTCAGGCTCAAACTCTTTTGGACGATATTGCTCGTAATTACATTATACAGATGTCGGGTTCAATGACTGAAATTCAAATAGATGTGAATGCAAAAATTTCACGGGCAAAAGGGCCAGTATCGGATTATGGCAGTGATTCAAATGGCAACCGAGACATGAGTCCAGATGGCACTTTTCTACCAATGTTCTTGGCAGAGGAGGTAGTAAATGATCATGAAACTTATGTGGATTGGGATGAATATGACCTCGATAACGATGGTTTTGTCGACCGCTTACTTATTTTGCATACGTCAAAGGCACAGGAAGTGAATACTGGACAAGATTCAAAGATTTGGAGTCATTTTACATTATTTGAAGAGCCAATCGAAGTTGATGAAGGCGTAAAAGTAGGTCATTATACGATGGCAAGTCTCCGAACAGGGTCAAATGGAATGGGAACAATACTCCATGAAATGCTCCATCAAATGGGTGCACTTGATTTGTACCCGGTACATGAAACTGGGGCATTGAATAATTGGAAAGGTGTTGGGGAATGGGATATTATGGCAAGCGGAAATTATAACGGAGGAGGTACTTGGCCAGCACTCCCATCTTCAGCATCGCTTGACCTCTTAGGTGTAAACCGAAGCCAAACAATGGACCTAAGTTGGCCGGAAAATGCTCAAACTCCATGTATTGGACCAAGTGTACGACTACAAGGAATGAGTGAAAATGGAACTTCTCTACGAATCCCATTGAATGAGATGGAATATATTTGGGTCGAATATCGTTCACATTCAGGTTTTGATAAACATTTACCAGGCTCTGGTGTTCTCGTAACCTATCAAGATCGAAGTGTAGGGGATGAAGAGAAAAATGAACTCAATCGTGATTCTAATCAACCGTGGTTAACAGTAATTGAGGCTGATGGTCGTACAGATTTGCGTAACGGTGCGAATTCTGGAGAGGCTTCAGATCTCTTTCTCAATGGAACAACGTTTGGTGCACAAGGTATTCAGATATTCACCCATGATGGCTTCCTGGTACCCTGGGTTGCAACAGTTGAAATCAATATCACTGTTCAAATTCATTTCACTGCTCCAAATTGTTCACCACAATTTGAATTAGATGTGCCTGATTTTGGAGGGGTCTATTTGCAAACGGATGGTTATCCCATCATTGCAACAAGTTTTGCTCCATGCCAACTCACGTATGAACTCAGCATATCGGATGGTAGAAGTTTCATCAATCAAAGTTATTTCATTGATGGTGAAAACATTGAGATAGAATTACAGTATTCATCTCGGGCAACTGAAAATTCAGTGTCAACAATTGAAGGATTCATTCATTGCGGTGATGATTCAATATATTTGAAAACTCAGATATTAACTCTCGGAAGAATTCCGATTGAAGCCAAAACAATTGGAACCCTTCCAGCATTTGAATCATCAATTGTGCAGGTCCCTGTTTCTTCAACTGGAAATTCCACTCAACTCTTCACGGTACAACTTGATGGACCGTTGTCTAGAATTGGGACTGTTTCAAATCAAATTACACTTAATGGCGAGGATAGAGCGACGTTAGAAATTCAGCCGAATGGTCTACTCGAAGATCGAATGTCAGTAAAGGGTGAGTTAATTCTGATATCTCAAAGTGGACATCGCTGGACTCTCGACCTCGAATACACTGCAGTCGATAGTAACAGAAAGGGATTCGAAGAATGGCGTACACCCGGAACCTTGCTTGGAACAGCAGGCATAATCTGCGCTCTGTGGGTTCTGGTTGGAATGTTTGAGAGGAATAGGGTACAAACCGAACCAGCAAGCAAGCAGTCACGAGGGCAACAGCCAATGATCAATGAGATTGACCTTGGTGCGGATGCATGGGGTCGCTCTCTTGATGAGTTAGAATGAAATTAGGAACGTCCCGGTAACCATCTCTGCATTTTCAAGTAAGACCACTTATCTTTCCAAGGAAGTGCGCATAGCCACGACTTATGTACGCCTTCAGAAAGACGGACTGCAAGGCAAGCTGCCTCCCAAGTTTCTGGTGCAAATTCGACAGGCTGTACAAGCCAAGGAGCATGTGCTTCACCTACTGGAGTATCATAAACTCTCCAACGGCTGCCAAATTTGAACCCAGGTCGTAACAACACACCACGTAACATAAGGTCGTTAAAAAGTTCCAGTTCTGTTGGAATTTTAGACTCACTGAGAAGTGCATTAATCCATTTACCTTCCTCTTCGCGAAGGTGGCGGCCAGAAAGATGCTCGACGCCAATCGATTCCCATGGCCAGGAATCTAAACCGGGGATATACCATCCAGTGCCACGAGCAATACGGTCGCCCCATAGGTTTGCTAAATGCTGCTTATCCTCATTGGAAAAAGAACTCCAGAGGCGTTGTTCTCCACTTGGTTCGGATATGTCGAGTAAGTACATCGTCACATCCATTTCTTCATCAATAACAAAAAATTCTGCAGTCATGCCTTGTGAATGAACTGTATTTGTCCAATCAAGCATTTCGGCCCAATCAACCTGATCGGTCGTCCAAGCCCAACGCACATGCGCCACTGGAGGCTCCTTCGAAAAAATCTGTTCACGATTCCAACGCATAGCCCAAGTTGATTTGAGAACCTCTACTCCCCATTTCGATGGGATGTTTTCTACTGGAATCAAAATTTCGCCGCCACTACGGGCGGTATCAAAAACAACTCCTCTGGCTACAACATCGGAATCATCCTTAACTGCATCACGAAACCAATTCTCACTCGGTAATGGGACATGTCGATGCCAATGGCAAAATAAAATCTCTTCGGAAGTAAGTCGAATACTTTCATCACTTTGCATTTTCCCGAGACCACTTTTTTGGTACAATCGGGAAGAAAGTGGTGGTTCAATGTACCAACTGCCATCACGACTCGAAGGAGGCAGAAGTGCCTGAGATGGTGGTTGATTGGTCGTTAATGGAAGACCCAACGGTCGCGTCGTCCTTTGCCGAGGTGTGAACTTGCGGTTCTGCCTCGCCATGCTTCGCCGTCAGCAACGCATCATTTGAGTTGTAGGGTAACCGATGCCCCTATGTGCCTTCACTTCTAGGACACATTGGGGAGCGAAATGGTTGACGGCTATCTTGGTTCATTGACAACAGAAGAGCGTATGTTGTTGCATTTATGTGATCATAATTTGCCAGAAGGTGAATGGGAAGCACCAGCAGCTCTTACCCAGGCTGGAATCTCAGCAGCAGTCCATGTCCAACGTAAACACGTGCCGAGAACGCTCAAGCGCCTCGAATTACGAGGTGACCTGACAAATTCAAAACGACATGTCCCTGGTGCAAAGCAACGTCGTCAAGTGTATGGTTTGACGCCTACTGGACGTGAAAAAGCAAGTGCTTTACGTGAAAAGATTCTTGGGCAAACTGTTGTTCAGAACAACCAATCCACCACACTCGCTGAATTGCGTAAAGGTGGTCAGGCTATACTTGATTTACTCTCATTTGTAGATGAAGGAATGAATTTCCTTGAGCATCCAGTCGTGTCACCAGTTTCAAATCCAGAGGGGATTGCATCACTCGATGCACAAGCTGGTGAACACTTGATTCGACGGTTATTTGCACGTGCATGGGAAGATGGGAAAATTACACGCGATGAACAGTATTTACTTTCCGAAGTCGTAGATTTCCTTGGAATGCATCCGGAACGGGTACGTCGATTGTCTGATGAGGCAAGACGCGAACAGAAAGCACCACCTCCCGAGGAGATTTATCGGGATATGCTTCGGCAAGCAATGATTGATGGTGAATTGGTTGATGATGAGATTGCCTTGCTGGAAACTGTTCGAATTGCATATGGTTTTGATCGCTTAACCCATGATAAACTCTTGAATGATGCGAGGCAATCTCCTATCGTTTCGGAGAAGTATATTACCTACAAATCAACACTCATTACTGCTTTAGATGATGGAGTCATCACCAGTGACGAAGGAGCAATGTTGGCTACATTGAGAGAGACTCTCAGTATTTCAGATGCACAACATGCAACTCTACTAGCAGAATTGCGCGATAATATCAAGTGAATGGTATCTTAGGACCACATGAGAGGATTAAATATGGGCATGTCGGATGAAGAAGAGGCTGTATACGAGGACCTCAACAATCTTAAGAATCAGCTGAAAGCTGCCGAAGAAAGTAAAGTTGTTCTTATTGGTGATATCATGATGGATTGCTATATCCATGGATATGCAAATAATCTCAATTCGAGAGCACCGGTACCAGTGCTCCGCGAAACAAAGCGTGAGGAAGATGTTGGTGCTGCAGCACACGTTGGACGTGGACTCAACTCAATGGGTTTGGAAAGTCATTTGTTTGGAGTTGTAGGTGATGATCGTGCTGGATTAAGCATACTCGAATTACTCGACGAAGAAGGCGTAGACACTAATGGAATCACGATTATTGATGGACGAACTACGACTGTCAAAACACGACTACTCGCCACCCGTGAGAGTTTGGTCAGTGATGAGCAACTCCTCCTTCGATGGGATGTTGAAGATGATAACCCCGTACCACAAGATGCTTCATTATCGCTCTATGATCAAGCTGTTGAAAAAGTGAAAACAGCAGATGTCTTAATTCTTTCAGATTATGGACAAGGAGTCGTGAATGATGGTGGTGCTGAAAGAATAATCAAGGCTGCACGTGATAAAAAAGTCCCAATCATTGCAGATCCCAAACTCACAGGCTTGCATCGCACACATGGCGTAAATTGGATTCTCTTTCAATCACAGGGTCTAGAATTAATGCGTAGGCGACTTGGTGTTTCGACTGGTAGTGAGGCTGCCAGTCATTTGATTCAGACACACAATTGGGATCATTTAGTCGTGTTATCAGGAGAAGCAGGTGTCACTATTTATTCACGTGATGAAGAAGTTGTTCATGCACCATGTACTCTTGATGATTTGCGCCAAATGATTGGATTAATCGATGCTGCTGCAGTCGCTATTGCAGTTGCTATATCGAAAAAATTAACAGTCCGTAATACAGCACTGCTTGCAAATGCTGCATGCGAGTGTATTCTAGGTGCTAATAGAACTGAATCGTTTGTTTTGAGTCGTGATGATTTAATCGACCGTATAGGTGAAATGTCTTGGAACCTTCAAGTTTCTAAGCGCTGAGGTGTTCAAATGAGTGCTTGGCCAAGGCCAACAACTGCTGACATAGGTCTACGTGCATTTGCGTCAAGCCCAAGCAGATTGTTTACAGAAGTTACGAAGGGTATGCAAGATATTCTTCTTTCAGAATCAGCACTGAAATCGATGAATTCACATGTACGACATACCGCTCAATGGCAAATTTCAGCACCGTGTGATGATGAAAAACAATGGGATTTGCTCCTCGTTCAGTGGCTAGAAGAAGTACTATATCGGAGCGAGGTTAAACAGCAATGGCTTGTCGATTGTCAAATCTCAATTGATTGGAAATTCGAAGAAGTTCGTCTGTTAGCGCAAGTCTCTTGGGTCGATTCCGAAATGCTGGAGCGGGAAATTGAGATCAAAGCAGTAACAAGTCATGAACTCCAATTCACTGAACTATCAAATGATGAAGAAGTTCTTTCGCAATGGGAACAGGTTCCAGACTTTCAAGGCCCCGGATGGTTTTGTGATGTCGTGTTTGATATCTGACCTGCAAGTGCACTGTACCTCATACGACAACCAAGGTAATACCCAAATGTATTAACGACAAGGTCCATACATTTGTTACCCCAATCTTCAATGGCAAATTCAAACGGAAGATTCAGTTCAAGAATCTCCCACCCAATACTAAGTACGAAAAAAAGTGGCCAATTTGTACGAACGAATCGACCTGCTGTAGACCAAATGAAGAAATGCGAAATTGAATACATGTTCAAAAGAACCATTCAGAGACCTCAGGAGTTGGAATTCCAATGGTGGACGTGCGCTCTACTCAGCTAAACCCACACACTTCCTCCATCCCGTTTCCCCACAGCACACATGGCTCCGAGTAGGGCTGCTCCGTTCCCGGCCTGACCTATTCCCCCGGTTATCCGATTCCTGTTTCCCTCCGGAAACAGTTCACAGCACCCGAGTCATGTGGGGGCGAG
>Ga0115000_10001102_pt1 | contig 24521 bp, 17 predicted proteins | sample ArcticOcean_MG_C_6_FD_89690 | JGI IMG/M metagenome (GOLD analysis project Ga0115000, IMG submission 89690) | Marine microbial communities from western Arctic Ocean - ArcticOcean_MG_CB8_128 | ecosystem: Environmental > Aquatic > Marine > Oceanic | place: Arctic Ocean: Canada Basin | collected... | reverse complement strand
CGCCTCCTTCTCCTCCTCCTCCACCGCCGCCTCCTTCTCCTCCTCCTCCACCGCCGCATCCTCCTCCTCCTCGACCATCGCTACTACCTCCTTCTACGCTCGTACTATTCGACGAACCATCAAACGTTGGTGAAAAAAACCTCGCCGTTCTTTTCCTCGCACCTACCAATTTCGCGCCTTTACTCATCACCAATAAATCTCGTCCGTCTCCTCCTCTTCCACCTCTCGCCGTCGCGGAGGAAGATGGCGACGATGAAGACATCCCTCCCGCCGCGCCTCTATTCACGTGCAACACTTGAAACTCTTTCATGAAATCCTCCAAAGCCACCGTCTGTCTTTCACCTGGTTTCGATAACGGCACCCCCGGCATGAGCTTTCGAATGAGCTTTCGGTATAACAGAGGGTTCGTGGTTTGCGCCAAAGTCAGTTGGTGCGATGGAATCACTCTCGCTCGGTTCCCTCCGACGTACGTTTCCATCTGATTCTGATTATTTTGTTGTTGTTGTTGTTGTTGGTGGTGGTGGTGGTGGTGGTTGTTGCTGTGTCCAGTTATACCTCGTCTGTTGATGAGGAGTATACCGCTCGTGCTGCTTTTCGTGTTGTAGTTGTTGTTCAATACTAATCCCGCAACACCATCTCTCGCTCTGGTAGTGGTGGTAGTAGTAATAGTAGTAGTAGTAGTAGCGATGATAGACTCCACGAACGCGCGGCGGCTGGGTTGGCGACGGTAAAACATCATCATCATCATTCGTGTGTGTAACTTTCTTTTTTTGTCCGCAGAAAAATGCAAACACAACAACAGAATTTAAAGTAGTTTTGTGTGTTTTTTGGTCAGTCTTTTTCTCACAACAAACAACAACAACAAAAGAGAGACTCTCGAATCCAATGTCGCGATGAAGACATCATCAACCCTTCTCTCGTCGTTTGTTACGTCGTCGTCAACGACGATACCAGGAATAACGGGAGGAGGAGGAGGAAGACGAAGGAAATTTTCCATTTTCATCTGTCTGTGCATTCTTTTCTTATTTATGATGATGGTGTTCACGAGCACGTTCTCACCATCCCACGACGACGTGGGAGGACGAGTAGGTGTTGGAGGAAGGGACGATGGTGATGATGATGTCACGAAGAACACTTACGAGAATGCAGATGATGCGATGAGTATCGCGAAAGAGGAGAACGCGTTCGCTGTTGAGGCGACCGCGACTCCATCGGCGGAGGAAAGCTTTCGAGAAGAAGAAGAACAAGAAGAGAAAACAGAGGACAGCAAAAGAGGAGCGACGAGAACAGAAGACGAAGAAGAGAACGACGAAGATGAACGGTCTTCTCCTCCTGTGATAACAACAACAATGATAGCAAAAACGACGCCAAAAAGAAATAGAAAACGACCAGACGAGCGGGAAAACGTTCCGGGAAAGTACAACGCGGAGACGGCGCCAAAGCCGCCGTTTAAAGTACCTCCGGTGTACATACCGAGAAGTATCGCAGAGGCTTTAGAGGAAACGGGGAGAGGACCTACGCGACCATGTAAGTGCGTGCACAGCCAGAAGGAAGCGATGTATTATTATTTAGGGAGTAATAGCAGTGGGGGTGGTAGCGTTGGTGTTGATGACGATGATAGCAATGATCTTAGTAATACTATTGAGGAAATAGAAGAAGGAGAGGGTGATAGCGATAGAAACGACAACGATGATGCGGAGGAAATGCCAAAAACGCAGCAAGCACAACCGTCGAAAACGAAAATGAAAAACGCCAAGATAACGTTTGTGATCTTTCACGTTGCTAATAACGAAGAACACGAACTGTCGCAGGCGCAAGTAGATGGGATAACGATGGTTTTGACGAGCGCCATTAATAAACACGACAGGTGTCGATTAGTTGTTTTGACGGACACGATGACAGATTTTACGCCCTTAACGAACAATTTCCCGGAAGTTTTAGAGGTGCGAAGACACGAGTTTGCTCAAATAACGAAAGGGTGGACGACGTATTTGAGGGCCACGGCAGAGAAGCAGTTCATATTTGACGAAATTGAACAAAAACCGCAGCATTTGCGCGACAACATCGTCTTCATGGACTCGACCGATGTAATTTTCGCAAAATCGATAAAAAACGTCTTTCGGGACGAAGAGACGAAAGTGCCGCACACGTTCGGCGCGGCGTGGACGTATAGAGATGGGTCGTCTGGCGCGAATAAGAAATGGCCGATCAATTTTGGCGTACGTTTTGTCAACGCCGAGCGCATCGCGGAAGCTGCTTTACTCTCCGCCTATTTCGTCCACGCGTACGAGTGGTTTTTTTACACGGAAAGACCAAACATGCGGGCCGACTCAACTCAGTTTTTCTGGGAACAAGACGTGGCCAACTGGCTCGCCCGACGGTTTAAACGCTTCAAAAACCGCAAAGCCGGCGACAGAGGTAAATACGTGGATGCGTCTGCCCCTATTCGATACGTCATTGACAGTATAAACGAAGAAGAGAAAGGATTTCGCTGTCGCCACGTGTCCGCGCGTTTCTACCCTTGCTTTTTATTCAATGCAAATCCACCGCAAACATTCCCGGTCAAACGCTTGAACAGTGGACGCAAAAACGTTGGATGTCCAGCGACGACGAAAACGAGCGTATTTCACATGAAAGGCGCGTTAAAAAGAAAAATGCAAGACGTGTTCAATTATTACGGCAAACCGGAGATCAACGATAAAGACGGGACGAAACCCAAAGCGCGACGAGCGAAGAAGCGTTTCGACGATAACAACAACAACAACAACAACACAGTTATCGAGTACTTTGGTGTCATGAGCGAGGAAGACGTGAAATCTCGTTTCAGCTTTTGCGAGAGCATGAAGTCATCCTCCTCCGCCTCGCCGGCAATCGATGACGATGATGATGATGATGATGATGATGATGATGATGTAGAAATAGAAGAAGAATAGAATTTTTTACGAGTACACTTTTTTTCACTCGTTCGAGAAAAACCTCAACACGCGTTAAAAGTCTTCAGACGTTCACCCTCACATCATATACTTAGTATTTACACCTTTAAACGCGTGCGTACAAATATTTAATGAGCAACAATAATAACAGCACTTCGTTAAAGTTAATCTACCGAGCCGGGGACTCGAAACCTCTGCGCGTGTACATCGCCGCGGAAGTCAATGGAAACAAAACAGCAATCGAGTTCGACCCGTGGAAAGCCGCCAGTTGTTCGGACCACTCTTCTTCTTCTTCTTCTTCTTCTTCGAATAAGAACAACAAGAACAAGAATACGGGAGCGGTGTTGCAAAAGACCACCAGTGCATCCGCGACGTTGTTTATCGCTCTCTGTTCTTCATCAGGAGAGGTTGTAAAAGGCACGTCCATGAACAGCGCATTGCTGTGTGTTCGAGACGGTGATGATGCTTCTTTCATCAACTTTAGAGACTTGGACGAACGCGAGCTCGGTTTGACTGTGGGTACGTGCTGCGCGGAAAAGAGTTTAGATGCACTGATGCAGTACATATCAAAGAACGAGAAAAAATTGAAAGATACCGTCCCGGGTATTTTCTCTTCGTCCGCGTCGACTCAACCGACCAATAGTGAAATAGCGTTCTTCTCGAGCGTGTATCCAGTCTTCGCAAACGGCGCGGAGATGTTTGGAAAGAATTCTTCGGATGCGTCCTTAACGAAACAGTTTAAAAGCATCGAGACTTGGTTCAACGCGTTTTTGAAAAGCTCTTCTGTGCAAAACGCGATGGAAGAAGCGAAGACGACTCCATCGTCCGCGTTTCTGTTCGCCGCGCAAGAGGCGCAAAACGTCTCAGATTTGAAAAACGCGTATAATCCTCCCGCGGATCCATCAAAAGATGCGTTTTCGCTCACGACGGCAATCAATTACGCGAATGGCGCCCCGCACACGGGACACGCGTATGAAGGTTTAAGTGCAGATGTCATTGCGAGATACCATCGCGCGTACGGTCGACCGACGTTGTTCCAAACTGGTGCGGATGAGCACGGGCAAAAGATTTCCGACGCCGCGGCTGCCGTTGAGTGCAAACCGATTGAATTGTGCGATAAACACGTGAAAATGTTTCAAGATTTAAACAAAACGTTACGAATTGAAAACGATGTCTACAACAGAACAACCTCAGAGAAGCACAAACAGTGCTGTCGAGAACTCTTTGAGCGAAGCGAAAAGAATGGCGATATTTATTTAGACACGTACTCGGGGTGGTACAACGTTCGCGAAGAAACGTTCATGACTGAAACCGAAGCGAAAGAAATGGATTACAAAGACCCAGTTTCGGGCAAACCTTTGAAGCAAATGGAAGAGGAGTCGTTCTTTTTTCGCCAATCGAAATATCAAGCGCAATTGATTGAACACATTGAAAACCACCCAGAGTTTATTCAGCCGGAAGGACGCAAAGGAGAAATTTTATACCGATTGAAAAACGACGAGTTGAGAGATCTGAGCGTCTCGCGAACGACGTTTGATTGGGGGATTCCCGTGCCTGGAAATAGCAAACACGTCTTGTACGTTTGGTTCGATGCTTTGACAAACTATTTGACCGGTTGTGATTTTCCGAACGGAGAAAACTACTCGAAGTTTTGGCCGGCGAATGTACACATCATCGGGAAAGATATCATCTGGTTCCACTGCGTCATTTGGCCGTGCATGTTGATGAGTTGCAACATCGCCTTGCCGAAAGCTGTGTTCGCGCACGGCTTTGTCACCGCAGCGGATGGACAGAAAATGTCCAAATCTATCGGGAACGTCGTCGATCCGTTGGATGTTTTGAAAAGGTGTTCTCCGGATACGTTTCGATACGCACTCATGCGAAACGGTATTTACGGGTCCGATATTCCATTTAGCGAAGAATCTATGACCTTGATTCACAACGCGGATTTAGCGGATACGCTCGGAAATTTAGTTCACAGAGCGACGCATTTGTGCTCGAAGAATTGCGAAGGTCGTGTCCCAGATGTTCCAATCTTTGAAAAAGTAATCGACGTCGGCCTGTTGAGATTGAAAACGGAACGCGCGATGGAATCGTTTCAGTTACAACAAGCCTGCGAATTAGCCATCAACTCGGCGAAGGCTGCAAATAAATACATCACCGATGCAGAACCGTGGAAATTAAAAGGCGAGGAAACGAAACATCGCAGAGACGTGATCATTCGCACGACTTTAGAGGCTGTGTATATCACAGCGTTGTTTTTACAACCGTACATACCGACCGCGTGTGAAGACATATTTAAGAAACTCGGGATGGACGCCTCGAAGGTCCAAAAACTTTGGGAGCTCAAACCATTCGGCGAGAATGTGAAACCTGGGACCCAAGTCGCCGTCGGCGAAGTGCTCTTTCAAAAACACGAGATTGACACCGCAGAACTCTTCAAGAAGGCACAATCGAGCAAGGAAGAAAAAGCCGCCAAATTGGCGAAGAAGAAGAAAGGCGAGGAGAATACGAAAATTGACGTCACGCGATTAGATTTAGTCGTTGGTGAAATTACGAAAGTTTGGAATCACCCTGACGCGGATACGCTTTACGTGGAAAACATCAACATCAACGGCGACAAACCCTTGCAAGTCTGTTCGGGATTGGTAAAGCACATTCCGATTGATAAAATGCTCAACGCGCGTGTCGTTCTCGTCGCAAACATGAAACCAACGAAAATGCGCGGTGTAGAGTCGGAAGCCATGGTTTTATGCGCCACCGATCCGAACGATAGCAATAAAGTCGAAATTGTCACCCCGCCGAAAGGCGCTGCCATCGGTGAACGCGTTACTTTCGACGGCTACGAAAACGACCCAGACGAGAAGTTAAACCCGAAGAAGAAGGTGTTCGAAGTTGTGCAACCAGATTTTCTGGTAAATAAAGATGGAATTGCAACGTACAAAAACGTTCCGTTCCAAACGACCGCTGGTCCGTGTTCGGTAGAGTCCATCAGAGAAGGAGGATCGATTAGGTGATTTTGTAGTCAAATTTCAATTTAACTTCAATTTTTCTTCAAAAGAACTTCAAAAAACACCTCACCTCTGATACTAAATGAGCGCAACTTTACCAACGCGACGACTGTTGGTGGTGGTGTGCCACCACAGAGATAGGCAGACGTCTCGCGAAGGAGCGAAATGTGTTCATTACTATCGCCAATGTAAAAACAGGAGAAGAACAAAAGGAGAAGCACGCGCGGGAACGGCTTCGCAATCAAATCCATTCACAGACGCACTCCCCTACCCAACGACGGTACCTTCTCGAAAAGAGTGGAAGAAAACGTTCACGACGAATGACGGGGTCAAGTACACGTGTCGGGCGTGTGACGTGGACGACATCCCCGCAGTCGCATCTTTATTGATGCGAAGTAAATTAGCTGGGTTTCCCACGGAAGAAAGAGAGCTGAAGAAATACATAGAGAAAAGCATAGACGCGTTTCCACGAGGAGCGTACATCGTCTTGGTGCGAGACGACGAGGAAAAGAGTAAAAAATGTTCGTCGTCCTGCGTCGGAGTGGTGGGCGTCTCCAACACGCCGGAAACCAGGAGAGAGGACTTTGCCAGAGCGTTGCAGTTCACCGACGACGGCGGGTATATATCAGATTTAGTCATCGAAACGAGATGCAGAGGAAGAGGATTGGGCGAAAAGTTGATGTTATGCGGGGAGAGTTTGTGTAAAGAGATGGGTCGCGAAGAAGTTTACTTACACGTATCGACCAGAAAAGTTGGCGTCATTCGATTATACGAAAATATAGGGTACGAGGAACGCAGCTCAAACTTTTTGCGACGAGATTTGCTGATGCGAAAGAAGATATGAATATAGCGTTAGTGTTAGTGTTAGTGTTAGTAGTAGTGTATTTTAGAAGAAGAAGAATTAGCGCATCGCAGCTTGGCCTCGCGTCGAGAGATTTTTCAACTGACGTAAAGCCTTTCGTGGATCTTCGATATCGTCGTCGGAGGAAGAGGAATCGTTCAAATTTTCTTTGATCGTAGACGGCACCCCCGCAGATTTCCTTCTCCCAGCTAATGCTGCGCTTTTGACGAATCCTGGGTGTAACTTACTGCTTTTACTCCCGTCTCTGTCGAACGTTTCCGCCGTGACGAATGTTTCCGAAGGCATGGCACCGCCGTAGGACGATTTCTCGTCGACTCTTTCGTCCCACAAATCATATTCTAATTTGAAAAAAGAACCGTCCACCATTCGTTTCTGCGTCGGTAAACTCGAAAGCGTCGCGATGGACTCATTTGAGAGCTGCCAATCGAACACGTCTAAATTCGACTTGATTCTCTCCGGATTGATTGATTTCACCAATACTGAGCTTTTCGGTCGAGTTTGTCACGCCCAACGAACGAGAACTTGCCCGATGTTTTTGTTGGCCTCGTCCGACGATACGACTTCTTTCACGGCCGCGTCGTCCATCAAGTTTGGTCCACTTCTCCCCAAAACCGATGCGGAGTCCGGACTCCCCAACGGCGAATATGCCGTGACGTGAATTTTGTTCTGCTCGCAAAACTCAATAATTTCCGTTTGGCGCCAATACGGGTGAATCTCTACCTGACACACTGCCGGTTTGATCTTGCAAAAGCTCAAAATGTGCTTCAACTTCTTGACGGAAAAGTTTGAAACACCGATTGCACGGACTGCGCCAATATCCACGAGTCGTTCCATCGCGCGCCATGTGACTTCAATCGGAGGATCGATATATCGCGTGTTCGAATCGGTAACCGGCCAGTGAATCAGATAGAGATCGAGATAATCAGATTTCAACTCGCGAAGCGTTTTTTGAACCGCTGGTAACACTTGCTCGTATTTATGCATGTCGTTCCAGACTTTGGAGGTAATGAAAACGTCTTCGCGGACCAACGTTGTTGTCTTGAAAACGTGTTCGAGCGCGTCGCCGACTTCATCCTCGTTTTGGTATATGGAAGCGCAATCGATGTGTCGATAACCGCACTTCAAAGCGACTTCGACGGCTTTACGCACTTCACCAGGATTCGATTTCCAAGTACCAAAGCCTAATAAAGGAATGTTGATCTTCTCTTCGTCGATATCGTATCGAAGAAATGCAGTCGGCGCCGCCGCCGGCGCCACTGTTTCTCTCGGGCCCATGTTCCCTTCTTCTCCGTCGTCATCGACGAGCCCGTGCTCTTTGCGAAGACTTTGCATGAGAGCAATCTCCTCTCGCGCCTCTTTTCTCCAAATCTTCAAATTCTTCGTGTCGTGACGGCAACTCTCGATCCTCGCTCTCTGTTTCGCCTCGATCACTCGCTTTCCGCCGGTGAGATCGAACCACTGCACGCGGTCGTTTTCGCCTTCCATCTCTTTCATCCTCCATTGCTCTCTCTCTTCAGGTTTGAAATTCTTTAGATCTTCCTCGTGCGAACGCCACACGGTTGGCCAGTTCTTCGTCCAACCGTTATTCTTCTTCTGTTCTGGAGTGGCTTCGGGGACGTCGTCAAAGTCTAAACTTCCATTCGTACACTTTTTTACGTCTAAGTTTTCAGTTTCGCCTTCGGAAATTACGTCTTCGCCCGTTATGGGATCTTCATCGACGAACGTATATTTGAGAGGACCTTTGGGATCATTGTGGAACTTGATGAGGTCGAGATACTCTTTCGCCGTGAGCTTTACGTCTTCGCCTTCGTTGTAGTCGTCGTCGTCGTCGACTGGAGTTGATTCCATGTCTGTCTGTATTTGTAACTGACGCTTTTTTTAATTATTTTTTCGAGAAAACTCCTCCTCAAGTCGCTGTCAATTCATACTACATCGGAGCATCAAACTTTGTATGCAAATAAAAAAGTTCGATAATCAAATCGGCATGACGTCTCGAACAAACACCTCCACGCCAGGTAACGACCAAACACGCACGGTGATACTTCCTTTTGCACCGGGCGAGTTTGTATATTTGGTGTGATTTCTTTCGCGAACGACGCGGATCCATCCGCCCAAACCAGAAATCGAAAGATCTTTTCCTTTGTAATCGTCTAGACTAATCTCCACCTCTCTGGAAACGCGCAAGCTTGGAAGCGATTGGTAAAACTCTCGAGTGGGCGCACTTTCATCAAATACGCACGTTTTATCTCCACCATCGGCGTGTTTTTGCATGTCGTCAATCGTAGACTTAAATATGCGCATCTTCTTCGGTCCGTAAAACGAAACGTTCACCGTGTTCAAATCGTCCGTTTCCGGAGCGTCGAGGATATCTAATCGAACCAACCCGTTCCAATCAAACGAAACATTCTTCAACTTTTCACTACTGTTGCTGCTGCTATTAACGTTGCTATTACTGCTGCTGCCGTCTTGTTGCGACACCGGCGCTCGATACACTTTCAAATCGCCGCCTAATTTCAGCGACTTCATTTGCTCCCCGTTTAATAACGAATTCACTCTGTGATGTAAAAACACCCCCGGCGTGTCGTATAAACTCTTCTTATCTTCGAACGCTTTGATTGGAATGACACCTAAAGTAGTTCCCGGCATAGAACTCGTCGTCGGTAACCTCTTCGACGGCGCGAAATAATTTCCCATTTCCGTCCTCAACACCTTCGTGAATTCTCTCACGAACGTCGATTTCCCCACATTCGCGGATCCAACCACGTACACGTCTCTACCTCGTCGTTCGCGAATAGTCGTCAACACGGCCGCTCTCATCCCGTTCAAATCTTCTCCCCGTATTCCTCTCGTTCCGGGTGCAGTATTATCGTTACCGCTGCTATTACTTCTCGAGGATCCCGGCTTCCTCGCGGCGACGAAAATCGGATCTCCCGCCAGAGTCAACTTTTTCTTCGCGCATTCTTCGATCACGTACTCGATTAAACTCTCGTTGTTTTCCATTGCGAACCCTTTCCCAATAACGTCGCACTTCGTCACGACTAACAAAATCGGATTACTCCCGACTAAATCTCGTATCTTCGGAAGAAACGACCCGTGAAAATCAGTCAAATCGACAATCTTCACCACCAGCGCCTTCTTACCGCGAATATCTTTCAAAGTCTCTCTCAACTCTTCCGGAGTGATTAACCCGGTCTCGATTTTCTGTCCGCCTTGGCCAACTACCGCGTTAATCATTTGCCCGTTCGATAAATTCGAGCATCTCAGGCATAACAGTAAATCCAACTGCTTATTTTTCTTCTTCGTCTCGTAGTCGAGTTCGGAGACGAAACCGACGGCGGACGGTGAAACCGTTTGGATTTTCACGCCGCACCCGTAACACGCGCCTCTTTGCTTCCGTTCGATTTTATTAATAAAAGGTGAAGGTGTTGTTGTTGTTGTTGTTGTTGTTGCTTCTTCTTCTTCTTCTTCTCTAAAGTTGTTGTTAGTATTGTTGCTCTCGGGGTGCACCGCCGTCGTCGTCGCTCGAAATCGACGCCTCCCCTTTAAAAGTCTTCTTCTCGTCGCTGCTCCAGAAGAAGAAGCGTAAGAAGTATTCTTCTCGCTTTTTGCTACGAGAGCAGAAAGAGAAGAAAGAGAAGGAGAACCCAACGCTGTAAAAGCTCGACGACGACGAAAGTAAGGGAGAGGCGGCGACGCCGAGAAGAAGGTGGTTGTTTGGAGAGGCATTTTTTTTCTCAGGCAAATGTCTTCTCTTTTGTCTTCTTTTTTTGCGAAAAAAATTAAAAAATTTTGCCGTGAACAATTCTCCTTCTCCTTCTTCACTCATCACTTTTAAAGGATATACTTATTTATTAATGATGATGACCTTTGTGAGTATCGCTCGTACAACGAGTAGTAGCAGTAGTAGTAGTACAACGGACACAAAACAGCATCATCAGTATTATCATCATCATCATTCGAGACAGATGTCCTCGTCCTTTTCTTCTTCTTCTTCTTCTTCTTCTTCGTCGTCGTCGTGTACGTCGTCGGTGTCGATGATGACGATACCTAGGAAAAGAAGACTACAAAAAAGATTTGCATCCTCGCGCGCATTATCCTCCTCATCCTCCTCCTCCTCATCATCATCACCTACCACTCTCGCGACAACGACGTCGACGACGATGACAACGATGATGATGATGATGATGATGATGAACCCTGTTGTCCAACCGGCGGAAGCGGCGCAAATAACAAACTATCTCGCCTCTGGGAACTACTCCTTTTTGGAAAGAGAGTATCAAGACTTGACGTACGCGGGCGTTTCGCTCGTGGACGTTGGAACGTGCGATGGGAAACAGTGCGTGAAAGTCACCTATGACGACGAGAAAGTTCCGTTTGAGCGCATCATGAGAGTGTATTTTAAACATTTCGACCCGAAAAATGCGAGTAAAGGGCAATACTCGGAAGTTGGCGAGCAATATAAACCGGCGGTGTACGTCAACTCGGAGAAAGAAAAGACGTACGTGAACGATAGTTTAGATAAGTTGGAACGGTCGAGAGTGTTTGGGAGGAATTTGGTGGACAATTTGGTGTCGAATATTCCGGTATTGGACGCGCAATCAGTGAAATTCGAGCGAGAACCGGATGACGGGAAGAGGAATGTGATGAAGACGAATCCGAAATCTCTGGAAAAGTTGTCGAAAGCGAGAGACGCGCAGTTCGATCAACTCTGGGGATTCGTGCAGTTTTGTTACGAACGCGTGTGTGGGTACGTCAGATTTGCGCCCGCGTGCGTAGGGGAGTGTCAGGAAGTTTTTCCAGAGTTTTTATCGCGGAATTCAGGCGTGCCCGAGTTGGAAGGCGATGTGAAAATTACCGGAGGGACGTACAAAGCTTAAAAGCGTGTGTATTTCTAACGTAGTTTCTTTTTAGTTAACCTGGTAGTCACGATGTCATTAAAAAAAAAGACGTATACAATCGATAATCAAAGACGACGCGTTATACATGTGCTTGTGATTATGTTTACGTTATATGTATATATTTAAAAGCCAATCCTTTCCTTAGTCTTATATTAATCTCTTCATACTCTTATTATCAAAATTACTTCTCCGGCCCTCTTTGCTTCAAAGTAATTTTATCACCTAAACTCAACGCAATGCCTTGCGTCTTGGATCGGATACGAATGTATCCGCCAAGTTTTCCATCTTTATCTTTTTCTACAGAGACGTTCACCAAAGCATCTTCACCGAAGACGCTCTTTGCGTACAAGTTCGCGGCTAAAAATCCGCACTCGCCGTCCAACGCCGACTCGGGAGTCAAGCACCTCATGTTTGTACTCTTCACCACGTGGTCCAGGTATTCTTTCACATCCGTAAACTTCGTGTTCACGGCGACTTTATTTTCCCATTCAAATTCGGCCCACATGTTTCTAAACGCAATGTCCGCGCACGATGCCGGGGAGATGTAATCCATGATATCAATGTGGATGTCGTTTAAGACGACGACGTTGCGATCCTCGTTTCTGGATTCATAGACAATGTTGCCAAAGATGACGCCAGTTTCCGTGGACGAAACTTTAATATTCGCGCGAATGTGTTTCGATTCTCCCGGGGCTAAGGTATAGTTTTGCGGTCTTTCCACAAGTTTTAAGTCACCCATGGTCGCGAGCTCTAAGCACACGTTTTGTAAGACTTCGTTCGTTCTGTTCGTCGCGGTGACGTCCATGACGATATCGTATTGGTGAACAGTGACGTAGGACTCGGCGTACACCGGATCGGAAAAGCCTGTCAACTGCAAGACTCTGTTCAACTTGGAATCTCTAGCGTTTGAGGCCGCGTCTGGGTCGTTAAACCCAGTCGCTCGGCGTAAATCAGTCGCCACGGCATCTTCCAATTCGACTTGCGATAAACCTTTTCTTGATTTCAAGTGATAGAAGTCAATCAAATCATCCGCTTGAGATTTTGGCTTTTCTTCCTTCTTCTCTCGTTCTTTCGCGTCGTTTTCGAGTTTTTCGCTGATCATCAATGAGAAAGATTCTCGGCAATTTTCCAGCCAGACTCGTGTGGTTTCGGATTCCGGAGACTCTATCGCCGCAAAGCACTGCGTCAAACGCTCGGTCGAGTCGTAATCCATCTCGTGGGCGACGACGTGAGATTTCCCCAAGCGCAAGATGGCGACAATGTACAGCATAACCTCCGCTTGCGTTCGGTTCTTTTCCTCTTCCGAAAACGTGTTGCTCTTCATGTACCTCAAACCGAGCTTGGTCAACGTACCGCCACAAATGGCAGCCAAGAAAAAGTCGCCGGATAAAAGCAACGCTCTCAAGTTTGGCGTCGAAGGGCCTCCTCCGGAGGTTTGAACAGCCGTTTGCGTGGCGTACGTACCGTCGGCTAAAACTATCGGTCGCTTCGATCCAGACTCGTACACTTCCTTCTCTTCCTCCGCATCATCCACGAATCGTTCGTCCGAGGGCGGCTCAAAGAATGGCGTTTCGCCTAAACTCGATTTCAACGTCGCCAACGCCTCTTCGACTTGTTCTCTCGTTTCGGAATACTCGCCGATAATCCACAACGCCGTCGCACACACTCGACTCGATCGAATCGAGTAGAAAGAATCTAACAATCTCTGCAAAATCGATGCGCGCATACCGCTATTCGTTTGCGCGATTTCTCGAATGAACATAATCACATCCAACGCTGACGCCGTGTTCGGATCGCCCAAAAAGTCCATCAACATGTGCACGACAGAACCGGCAACGTCCGGGAATTTCACCGCGCACGCGTGAACGCTCTGCACCAGCATTTGTCGATATTCCGCGTTCTTCTCGCTCGCACCTAAACCGGTATCGCTTTGCGATTTGATAATTTCCTTCTTCAACGCGGTAACCACCTCCTCAATGTTCCTCGAGTTGATCAAATCCAAAACAATATCCAACGTCTTTCGACGAATATCCACGGACGGAGATGCCACCGCTCTCAAAATATCCATTACCATATCTTGCATCACTTCTCTGTGATTCTTTTTCAAATCCGCCAATCGATCCAACACGATCAACTTGACGTTGTTGTCGCCTTGCGAGACGATAAGTTGGCAATAGCAATTCGCCGCCGCCTTAATCGCAGTCGGCGCGTTACTCAACGCAACCAACGTATTCGCACACTCGTAAATCACAGAAGTGTTGTTGGTTTGCAGCAACATCAAAATAATCTTAATGTACTTCCCTTTTTGCGACGGATCTGTTCGACACACCTTTCTAACCAAATCCAAAACTACTGTTTGTAGGATATCGCCCCAGTTAGCGACAGATTCCAAATTGGCCATTAAATATTGCACAGCACGATCTTGATCCGAATGATACAACATCAAAAACGCGTTACGTCGCGTACTCAAATCCGACTCTCCACCATTCAACAACTGCTCGACAATCTCCGGCGCGTCTTGAATCATAATCTCGCCTCTGGGCGTTTCGGTGTAAATCTTATGAATAGCCATCACCGCGTTCCTTCGCACGTACGGATGCCTATGCTCTAAGTTTTGCACGATAGACGGAATCAACGGCTCGATCAACTCTGGATCTTTCAATCGACACAAAAATCGCAACGTCGACCCTCGAATAAACTCGTTCGGGTGCTGCAAATTGTTCCTCAAGTTTTGGCAAATCAAGATCATTTCCGGAAGCAATTTTCCTTCGCTGTCCGTCTTTTCAATAATCTCCATGTACAACAGCAACAACTTTTGCACCGAGTGATCCTCGCTCGGTAAAACGTATCGAACGATGGTGATGAAAATCTGCGGTAAGTGTTCGCCGTTCATTAACAACGAGATGACTTTCTTCATCGCGTCCGCCTTTTCTTCGTTCGATCCGGTTTCTAGTGACTCTTTGATTTCTTTCGAGGACGCAGACTTGTCGAAATGGACGAGCATGGTGCATCCTCTCTCGATGACTTGGTTGATGGTGCCCATCTTCTCTCTTTCTCTCTGTTTATATTAAATCTCGCGCTTTTTGTATTCGCGTGTATATCAAACAAAGACTTTCTTCTTCGGAATCGAGGGTAAAACTTTTAAACCACACAGTAATTTAAAGCTGGTGTTTTTAGTTATGCGCGAAGAATTAAAAAAAAAGACGCGAACAATTCCTCCTTTTTTCTTCCGCGTGCGAACGAGTCACGATCGATATAACGTCAGATTCTCGAAAGAAATATCCTCCTCTTCGCGAATTGAGCTAAATTGAATAACGCGCTTATTCTATCCGGGCTCGTTTTTAACGTTTTAATGCGAAGATACGATGATGATGATGATGAAAACTTTTCGACGACGCCGCTCCATTTTCTACAGAGACACTAAATATTGAGTGGTCGATCCATTTTCCCGCACAACAACAACAACAACAAAGAAAATTCAAAATTCTTCTTCTTCTCTCACATTATTTACACACAACGACAACAACAACAGAGAAAAAACAAACAAAAATGTCGAAGGATTTAGTCCTTTTATATTGCACGCAACAGAACCGTCCGTTCAACGCGACCAACCTCGCGGACGCGTTGCAAAAAGAAGGCGTGAAAAAAGCCACCGCGCAGAGGTATTTAGATAATTTGGTCGAGGAGAAGAAATTATCGTTTAAAGAGAGTGGGAAATCAAAACTGTATTACGCGTTGCAACCGGAGGATGTTTTGGGAAAAGAAGAGGTGAACGCGTTGGAATTCGAGGTGAAAACGAAAACGGAGCAAGTTATGGCGAAGAAGCAAGAGATTCAGAGGAAGATGCGAGAGTTGCAGACGCATAAGAATCAGATTTCAGTGAAGGAAATTCGAGAGGAAACGACGAAAAAAACGAAAGAGAACGGAGAGATTATGAACAAGGTGAAACCGTTGAAGGAGAAGTTGATGGCGCAACAAAAGAAAAAAGATGAAGAAAGAGGAGGAGGCGAAAAAGACGCGCTAAAAGAAGCCATGAAAGCGCAAAAGGAAACGGAAAAGAAATTCGTGACGCATTGTGAGACGTGGTTGAAACGCAAGCGTGCGTTTCGCGATATCGCGGCGACTATATGCGAAGGGAGCAGCGTGAAGGAGAAAGATTTGATGAAACAATTGGAAATCGAAACAGATGAGGCGAATGGGGTGGAGGAGAAGGAGTTCAGAGCTTTATTGGACGGATTGAAGAAGAAGATGAGAGCGGACGAGATGAATAAGATGATGAACAAGAAGAGGAAATTAACTGCGGCGTAAAATGGAATACTGTATCGATTCGCAAAATAATATTCGCGCGCGTGAGAGAGAGAGAGAGTATCATTGTCGCAAGAAAGAGAGATACACATACAAAAAACAAACAATACACATAGCGAGAGAAACACGCACGAATAGAAGAAGAACATTGTACTTTAGTAGATGAAAATTTTATAGTTTCTTCAGATATTACATTCCGTTTTTAAGGGCACTTTTTGTGAATGTGCGATACACCGTATTCGTCGTATTCCGCCTTGGACATCCACATTTGCTGAAAAGACCCCAGCGAGGCTAAAATACTCCCACCAATCCACGTCGCGAATCGTCGTTCGACTGCGTTTTGACTCGCGGTGACTTTCGTCTTGACATTTTGCGGCGCGTGGTCGAAAATCGCGCTTTCCAATCGCTCTTTGCAATTGACAAACATGGTTCCACCGCCGGTTAAGATGACGTTGCCAAACAAATCCTTTCTGGCGTCCACGTCCGCGTTTTGAATACTCGCTAAAACCTGTGCCGGCAACGACATCGCGTTTTGCATGTCGTCCACCACTGGCGGTCCTTTCAACTTCAGCTCGTCCACGATGGCCGGGTTGAACATAATTTCCGGAACGATGAACCTTTCCACGCCAACTTCAATGGTGTTCCCATCGGGCAACTCGTACTGTACCGTTGGCATTTGGTTGATTTCGCTGTTTTTTAAATCCAAACGCACGTCCGATAATCGCATCACGCTCGCTTTCGCGTCCTCTGCAATCTGATGTCGTTTCAACAAGTTGTACGATTTGGACGTTTTCGGAAAGGATAAATTTTCAAATTTAAACTCGCCGTCGTTCTTTCCACCCGTCTGTAACTTCTTCTTGAACGCGTATCTAGGTTTAACTTCGTTTTTCATTTTCTCTTCCATGTATCGTAAAGTGGTTTCGGTCAAGCAATCTCCGCCTAAAGCTTTCGATTGAATCACGCTCTTCACCAACGCGTACCCCTCGTGTACCGCGCACGTCGTCGCCGCGCGTCCACCAACATCCACGCTCAAGCCCGTCGCCTTCCCGCTCGCGAAACAGGAGAGAACAGGATTTTTACCCAAAAACACCGCCGGCAATTTATACTTTTCAAACAACAACTCCACGATCTTCTCCCGGTTCGCCTCCGGCGTCAGTACCGGCTCGCTCAAAAGAATAGGATGTTCCGCCGTTTGCACGCACAATCTACCTCGAAACACATGGTCGCATATCGCCTCGTACGCGTCTAAATCGTCCAACACGCCGTCCGCGTTAAACGGAGAGCAATATTCAACATCGTCTCTCCGGATGTTATCCGAGTCTACGACGAAAAAATCCTTGTCTTGAGGAGACTTTCGAAATATGTTTGTGTTTTGGATCGATTTCGGTTTCATATCGTGCGGGTCGTCCGCGTCTTTCATTTCCGCGTCGGAATCCTTTGATGGACCGCCCAGTTGCCCGGAGCCTCGTCCGACAGACTGTACGTGCGCACGAAAGCGTCGAGAAAGAAACAGATTTTAGTCGTGAGTATTCAAGCATAAACGACGACAAAGAGAGCGCGAGACAGGGAGAGAATTTTCTCGATCGAGGAAAGGCGGCAACAACACGCAAAAGACGACGAAAGAGAAGAAAATAGAAACAACACACAAAACAACACTTACGGATGAAAACACCGCGCTCGGCGTGTCCTGCCCCGCGTATCCTGCTTTAACGGAGTGTGTTCCGACGTCCATGACGATCGCGGAAACTTCATCGCCCCCGTACATGGTGGTTGACTATTGATTTTTTTTTGTATCTACTAATATAAGTGAATTGATTTGATTGAATTGATTTCCCTAATAATTCTTCTTCTTCTTCTTCTTCTTCTTCTTCTACTTCTCCTTCTGTGCTGTGTGAGTGCGCGTGATTTGAATTTCACGACGGTTCCCTTCTGGGCGCTTATGAATGAACTGATTCGAAACAGAACACCACCAATAAGAATAATAAGAGTGAGTGAATTGAAGAATTCAGCACAATTGAGTTTTTTTGTGAATTTTGTCTGCTTTTGTGTATTCGAAAGATGACAAAAGCGAGCAAGAATTAGGACTACTAATACGGAGGAGGGTGTATAACTTAGTAGAATAGTATATTAAAACGTGGTTCGATTTACTTGGTGCTGTCTTTCAAATACGCGATCAGATCGGCTCTGTCTTGCGGTTTCTTCAAGCCGGCGAAAACCATCTTCGTCCCTGGAATGTACTTCTTCGGGTTCAACAAGTAGTCGTACAACGTCGTCTCGTCCCACTTGACGCCTTTGTTTTTGTTCGCCGCGGAGTAGGAGAAACCTTCCGTGGTGCCGGAAACGCGACCGAAAAGGCCTCCTAAGTTTGGTCCCTGTTGGTTTTATGTCAGTAGTAAAGAGAGTAAAACGTGTGTGAGTCCTCGTCGTTTTAAAGATCTCTCGCTTCTCTCTCAGCCACTACTAGAGAAACTCGATAACGTTTCACCTTGCACGGGCGCCACCCAAAATCGATCGAGTCGAAAACAAATCCAATCGCGAAGAAAGCGTGTCCGGGACGACCAGATCTGATCGCACGATCGACCGAAAATGCTCAAACATCCTCTCTACCCTTTCCTCTCAAACGCTCCAAAGCTTATTGGAGAAAAGATGACGACGAAAACACTTTAATCTCTCGTACCTGTTTGTGTCCTCCCCCCGGTTCTGCGACGTGGCACTGCGCGCACTTCGTCTTGAAAATCTTCGCGCCTATGAGTAAGAAAGTAAAGGAAAGAGAGAAAACGCGTCGTCAGTAAAACGAGTCGCGTAAAAACACAAAAAGATGGAAGGAAGGTTACTCAAAGAAATTCTGTATATCTCGTACCCTTGGCGACGTCTCCTGCGGGAGCTTCTGCAAACGAAGCCATCGGATGATGTGATTCTTTTTCTGAAGTGGGATCCTTCCTCTTCTGAAATTGTTGTTTCTCTCGAGAAGCCGTCAAAAAAGACTCCTCCTCCAAACTGAAGAAGAGAGACGAGAGAGTTTCTTTTTTCCAAGACAAAAAGTATTGAATTTTTACGTCGAAAAGTTGAATTTACACTCATCACTCACACGTCAACACACTTTGCGCATATATTGCGTATTGAATCGATTGAATGAACACATAAAACAATTAAGAAGAAGAAGAAGAAGAAGGATTTAAGAGGAGAAACAAAAATGTCCCCAACATTTGCAGCGGGCATCGATAACACGACGAGAAAAAAATGGGACAAATCCGAATACGCCGCGAAAGCGTTGCAACGCGTCGAGGAGGAAGAGAAAAAACCGAAAGCGTCGGATTTTGGTTTAGTCGTCAAACAACCGTTGACGAGAGAGAACATGATCAAGAGAGATTTTAAGAAAGATTTAGAGAGTAAAGTAGGGACGGTGACCTTGGTAAATCCAAACACCGGGGAAGGATCCGGGTTTCGATGTAAAGAAACCGGGGTGATTTTACACGATTCGTTGAGTTATTTAGACCACATCAACTCGAAGAAAACGCAACGCGAACGAGGGATATCGATACACGCGGAACGGTCGACGGTGGAGCAAGTGAGGAACAGATTTGCGGTGCATAAGAAGAGGAAAGAAATGATCAAGAGAGGGGAAAATCCAGACGAAGGCATCGATACTGAAACAGATTTAGTGAAAAGGATCGAACACGCGACGAATAAAGAACGCGAAGAAGCCGAGGCGAAGCGAGAGAGGAAACGGTTGAAGAAAGAGGCGAAGAAAATGGGGAAGACAAAGGAGGAAGTGGAGAAGACCGTAGAAGAGGAAGAGATGATGAAAGCGATGGGATTCAGCGGATTCGGAGGAGGATAATGGAAATAGGAGTAGGAGTAGTAACATGTAGCAGAGAAAATAGTTCTTTTCATGTTTCCTGCGCGGCGACAAGATGTAGTAGACGTAGTAGAAGACGAGTGTGTTTTACTATTTATAAGCTAGACTTATCTTCTTCAATACTATATCGTCATCTCACAAACGCTCGTCGCGGACGTGGTGGCTACCTCTCAAACAGTCCCTTCGCATCTTCTCGAACACATTTCGAACGATCAACGGATCGTCCGTAACTATGCCGTCGACGTTGTTGTTCGCCAACTTCCGCACTCTTCGAGCGTCGCTTACGGTCCACGCGAACGTCTTTAAACCTAATTTATCGTTCGCGTCTCGCACGAGTTTCTCTTCTTCAGCCATTTCCGATTGAATCGCCACGCAATACGCGCCTAAAGGTCTGTTTATGCTCAATTCGTGGTACCCTTCGTCTCTCAACGCTCGGGAGAAATTCGCCACCGTGTACCCGACTTTGTGTTTACCGCCGTCGAATTCTATGAATTTCCTCAACATCGCGTCTGTTTTTCCCCAAAATACGCACTCTTCGCAACTTCTCTTACTATTATGCTTATTATTATTGCTACTTCTACCACCTCCGTTATGATTGCTACTATCTTCCGCAAAAACAGTCTCGAATATTTGATCCGGTAATCCCGACCATCCCGCTTTCGGGTCGTCCTTCACGTCAATCGTGACTTGTTTAAACCCTCTGTTTACGACTTGGTCAATAACCTCTCTAAACGTGGATATCCAAACGCCTTTCTTCTTCGCATGCATTCGTATGACGTCTAAAGTCACGTCTTGCACTCTCTCAAACTTATTATTCGTAATCGCTTTCAACTCTCGCGAGTGTAAACACACCAACTCGTTATCTCGCGTTCTCGAGACGTCCACCTCCACGCACTCGAATCCTTCCCTACTCGCGGCGACAAAAGCAGATACCGTGTTTGGAAACGACGCGCCTTTTTCTTGCCCGACGCCGCCGTGCAATCCTCCGTGCGCGCAAATCAAAGGCACGCGTTCGTTCCTCTCTTCGCAAAACTTCCTCGAGACGTGTTTGTCTCGATGGTCGATGTGCGTTTGGTGCGTGAACTGATCCAAAGTTCTCATGGTAAACCACAAAGAGACGATTGAGAACAATAATAAAACTCCACCCGGACCTCTCAACCAGCTGGATAAAAACCTCGGCGGTTGAAAACCACTGCCGTCCTGATACTCTTCTCTCGCCAACAAAGGACGATACCTCGGTTGTCGTCCAAAACCGAATCTCTCTCGTCGTCTCTGATAGTCATCGAAAAATCGTCTGGACTGATTGAGAATACCTCTCGGGCTGATTAAAGCCACGCCTCGGGCGAATGCAGACGACGGCGAAGAAGAAGAACCCTGGGGAGCAGATTGCCGTGGGTTTGCAGACGGTTGTTGTTGTCCTCCTCCTCCTCCTCCTCCTCTTTGTGGGCGTTGTCTCTGGTTCGGATACATGTTTTCACAATTTTCAAAGACCGTGGGGGAAACACGCAGATGGCGCGCAGACAGACAGACAGAGAGACAGAGAATTCACCTTAGGAGCAAACAAACTCTTTCTTCTTCTTCGCGCGATGACGCTCTCAAAATTCCACCTTCACGAAAGCGCAACAATGCTCATAATATCACACGAGAAGTTTTTCCATTTTATTAATTTAACGAGGAAGAAGAGAAGAGCAGAAGAGAGAAATTTTGCAAGCTTTTTCTTTGCCTTGAAATCCCCTCACAACCACGAAAATACTAATCCTTTCCGGTGCTCAAAATCATCAGAACCATCATACAACAATGAAACGCTCTTCTTCTTCTTTGGCCACGCGGTGGTGCAGAAACTACTTTCTCTCCTCATCGGGGTCCACATCTTCTACCGGGTTCGCGAGTAATTATAGCAGCAGAAGCACGCACTTCTCTCCACCTTCTTCTTCTTCGATTGCGAAAAAAAAGGCAGAAGACGTGTCGCTTCCATTCCGAGAAGAAGGACGACGTCGATTTTCTTCCTCTTCTTTTGTCGCGAAAGCAGGAGCGGACGCTTCGCAACCAAAAACGACAATTTTGTACACCACGACGCACGAAAAACTAACGATTCAGCGATCATCTTTATTGAACGATGATGATGATGAGAGTACTAATAAAAATGTGTCCGTCTGCGTTGCCATCAGCGACTTTGGATTCGATAAAATAGGAGACGTTTTGCAGATTGAGAAGAAGGTGCTAAAAAACGTAGCAAAAAATGAGTTCATCGAAAACGAAACGTCGTTGGCGACTTTGAAATGGTCCGGGTTTCACAGAACCGCCGCGGACGAGTTATACCACAGTTTATGGTCCAACGTCAACGGGACGAGACATTTGAAATTACCGTTTCCAGTGACGAATATTCGATTTAACGACGAGATGGTCCGAGAGGCGTACAAACTGTGCGTGCCAAGCGCGAGTATTTTAGAGTGCGAAGCGATCGGAGAAGAAGTGGAGAAGTGTTCGGATTTAATGAACGAAAGTGAATACGAGAAGTTTATCGACCGAGAGTTGGAGGAGGAAGAAAACGCGTCGTATAAGAGTTATCCGTAAAATTGCTTAGATGTTTAATAGTATGTGTTCTGTGTAGAAGAAAGAACGAAGGAGCGAGAGAGAGTCGAAAGACGGAGAGTTTTCGCGCGTGCTTTTTTGATTTTATAAAGTATGTATACTTTTATATAGCGGCTTGTTTGTAATTATATATGTATGTGTGTATCCCCAAACTGAATGAGTTCACTTCGTCTTCCGTTTCTTAGATGCCGGCGATGGCGACGACGCTATCGCTTTACCGAGACGCGGCAATTCAACCGCTTTCGTAATCTCCACCCCTTCTTCCACAATTTCTATTTCGTCGCTCGCTTCCCCATCACTCGCCGCTCCGTCTTCATCCTTCTCCTTTTCTGCACCTTCTGCAACCTTTGGCGTTTCACCTCTCAACTCGAAACCTTCCGGGAACGCATCCTCGTCAAACTCTTCCAAATCCTGATGCACGACGACCAAGTCAAACTTCAGCTCTTGACTGTTATCGTCGACGCATAAAATACCGCCAGACTCCAAGCCTAAATCTTGTAAAGTTCTTTTCCCGATTGCCGCGTAGTTCTCCACCTCGTCGTCGTCTAAATCCTCCCCTTCTTCGTGCAACATATCGTCGCCTTTCAAAACCGTAGGTTCGTTCGTGTTCAACTTCTTCTTCAAAACTTTCGAGATGACGTCGGCTAAGGTTGTCTTGGACAAGTCGCAACACAATTCGGCGCGAGCGTTTGCGCAGACGACGCACTTTGGATTTTGCTCGTCTGGCGCGAGCGGTTGCAACAGCTGTCGTCCGGCGTTAAAATTACCGACAAATGTGTATCTAGAGTTAGCCAGTTTAATCAATCTATCGTTTTTGCCCTCTCCTTCTTCTTTTTCATCGAGATGTTTTTGCGCGTTTAAAATCTTCAAAGCTTCGATGACGATTAACCCGGAAACGATGGCGTTTGTCGTAGCTATCGCGTGGACGATGTTCCCGGCCACACCTTTGGCATCAAATCTAGACATGTACTCAATGCCATAATTCGCACATCTCAGTTGCGCCGTAGCGGTGACAAACGCCACCGCGTCGTCGTCGTCTTTATCAAACTCGCTTATTCGGTCGCCTTTTTCAAACAACTTCCCGGCGGACCGAACAAAAATCTCCGACGCTTCCTCCATCGTCCACTTCTTATGCGCATCGTCGTAACCCGTCGTCGTCGTCCATTCTTCTTTTGTTTTTAACAACGTCTCTGAGTCCAAAGCCTCCGGTTTCTTATCTCTGTTCGCCCACATGTCTTCTCGTTCTAACAAATCCTTGATTTTCTTCTCAAAGACGTACGCGAACACTCGTTTCGCAAACGCCGTCCCGGCCTCGTTCTCTTTCCTCGTAAACGCATCTCGCGCTTCTTCCTCGTCTAAATCGCTCGGATCCTCTTTATTCGCCCCGAACAATCTCGGAAACAACAGATCCGTCGCGAACACTATCGTATGCACGAACGTGCTCGGCGTATCTCTTAAAGTACAAATCGGGAACGACTTTGGGACCGGTTTCGGCGCGCACTCGAAACAGGAACAATACTTCCCTCGCAAGTGCACCGTCACTTGGCCTTTGTACCCGGTCGTCCCGGACTCGACTAACGGCACGTTCGCGGATAAGCACAACCGATTGACGTGCCTTCTCGCTTCCAGATTGTCCAAACCGTTCAGCACGATGTCAAATTTTTTGAAAAAATCCAACCCAAATCGCTCCTCTTTGATGTTCCCGGTATACGCTTCAATGTTTATCGCTCGTTTCGAGATGAATTTCTCCACGCTCTCTTTCGCCACTTGACTTTTGCTCATCCCGACGTGTTTCTTTCGAAATAAGAATTGCCGGTTTAAGTTTGAGACGTCGATGGTGTCCAAATCTATAATGGAAATGTTTTGGAAACCAGTCAAGGCGAGCGTTTTTATCAACTCGCATCCGATGCCACCGGCGCCAACCATTAAGATGTTTTTCGATAAAGTTTCCGAATCCGTGGACGATAACAAGAGTTGTTTAGGAGCGAGAGGAGCATTAGGAGTTTCATTATTTGTGGTGGTGGTGTTGGACGCCATTTTGGTGGTGGTGGTGGTGGTGGT
>Ga0115000_10001098_pt1 | contig 24555 bp, 11 predicted proteins | sample ArcticOcean_MG_C_6_FD_89690 | JGI IMG/M metagenome (GOLD analysis project Ga0115000, IMG submission 89690) | Marine microbial communities from western Arctic Ocean - ArcticOcean_MG_CB8_128 | ecosystem: Environmental > Aquatic > Marine > Oceanic | place: Arctic Ocean: Canada Basin | collected... | reverse complement strand
GGTCGCTTCGATATAGCAGTCACTCCAGGTGAAACTTGGGCATTTATCGCCACCTATGATGGTCACCGTATATGTTATGGCGGGGAAAATTTGGACGACTATCCGTGCGAATACTCAGATACGATGAAGCCAATTAAGATGTACGAAGACATGATTAGTACAAACAATATAATTGAACTCGTTGGCATAATGGGAGGAGAAAATTTGGTTTATTTCGATATGACAGCGAGAACGGTTGATATTGGCTTGTACGCGGGAGCGTGCGGGAACCCATACACTGAGTACACTCTCAAAATCACTCCTGCTAACGGTTGTGGTGCTACGATGATTATCAGCGATAAAGAAATCGTCGGAGCGACGGGATCTAGATACGCAAGCGATCAATGGAAGCTTATCGATCCGGAAGATGAATCATCTAATCTGAGATTATGGCCCTACGCGGCGATGGATTACTACATTCAGTTGGAACAAGCTCCGGATGTTTCATCTTTGAACTTGAAAGCAATTGAAGAAGTGAATCCCGGTACCGACTGCAAGCCTCCGGGAACAAATATAATGCAGTTTTTCAGAGATCGGAACACTCTCGTGCAGACCATGTTACTTTTGGAACGAACTCTGGGCGAAGTAAAATACGTCTATCACGGTTGGTTTTGTGCCACTCCTTTCTTTGGAAGAGCAGCAGATAGCGCTCGAACGCCCTTTACATCAGTTCGCGACGGCGAAAAATGTATTGGAACGGATACGGCTGCAAAGGACTTAACGATCAACCATCTCGTGGGAACTTCTGATCAGAACACTGACGTGAAAACGAATAGTTTTTATGCGCTCAAAATCTTTGAGGCACACTTAACGAGCCCCAGCGAGATAACGTATTGTTCGAAGTTCAACCAAACAATTAACGATGCACAAACCCGTCTTGCCGTAACAGTTCAATTTCAGCAGGATGTTGGACCGCAAGGTTCAAATCCGTGTCATTCAAGTAACGAGCCGTCAAAGTTGTGTTCGTTCGGCTCAGTAAATGAAACGGATGGTTTACTGCTATACGGCTCGGGTTCATCTTCTTCGACGTATGAAATTTCTACCCAAGATGCCGTTCCAAATCTTGTGCCGCCTCACAGACGAAAAGTGTTGGCGAGAATTCAAAGGAACGATGGGTGGGCAGTCACGTCTCTTCCAATTCAGAGAGAATTGGTAACAATTGCGACAAAAATCCGCGGCGGAGGCGGTAACCCAGAAGATCGATATATCTCAGACACTAAGTTTTACGCCACAGCGCCCATCAAGGGTTTAGTGTACACAGTAGTGCACGATCCGCCCGGTGGTAATTCATTCTCTTCTCTTTCAAAAGGAACAAAAATAGATTTGGAATTAGGTTTGGTCACCACTCGGGCGGCTGAGAAATCGAGCGAATGGAATTTTAATGCTGGAGTCGAGGCTGAATTTGAAATGGGAGCTGGAATTTCGGCAGGTTCTAGCTATGTAAATGGCGAAGTTGAATTTGATACAAATGCCGCTACGCTTGAGGCAGGAGGTCATGGTGGATACGCCGTTGAAGGTCCATCTGTGACGATCAGTGCCGAAACCGATAATGGGTGGGACTTTCACATGACTTTGGATAGAAATTTGGAATCCTCACAAGATCCAGGACTTCCCGGACGTCCAGGAGATGTCATTTTAGGTGGAGGATTCGAAATCGTGTACGTAAGATCTGATAAAGTCGATCTGAGAGCTAACGCAGATCATAGCACAGAATGTTTGCAAGTGATTGAAATCATCGAGTGGTATCCGCGAAAACCTACGACGTACGTCATGGCGGTATTCTCGATTGAGTATAAAATTTTACCAGAACTGAAAGATTTGATTTCAGTTACAGAGAATTTAACATCTATTATAAAAGATACCGATAAAGCTATGGATGGTAAAGATGATGCGTACATCAGAGCCGCGTGGAAATTACGTCTTCAGAATGCGCTAGATGACTGGAAACGAACGCTTGAATGGTCCTCCCCAGATTTTACTCCAGAAGGATTCAATGCTTTGTCGAAAGAAGATAAAGAAACGACAGCAACGGAGATTCAAACAAGATTCGATGAAATGAGCTCGCCGTTCAATTCAGACGAATCAGTGTACGGTAAGATTTCAAAACCTCTCATCGATGCTGCCTTCGGAGCGTACACCCAAGAGGAGGATAGTAGTTATGCTGCGAAAAAGGATTGGGATGAGTTGAGCGAAGTGTGGGATTCAATTCCGTCTGATAACGCGCCTCTTCACGGAATTCCTAAAGTGAGAAGAACGGATGCCTTCAAAAATGATGGAGGTCAAGAAGCCAACGCAAAAGCAGCTAGCATCGGAGCGGGCGTCGGGACGTATTTGATGCCCGGCGTCGGAACTTTGGTTGGTGCAATCGCTGGAGGCGTGATCGATCGTATGGCAAACCCAAATCCAGAGGCATACTTGGATGATACTGAGAAAATCATCGTCGAAGGTTCAGGCGAAGAGTCACACGACCCTGATGGACGGTGGTTCCCGACAAAGAGCGATAAGTGGTTGAGTTCGTACCAACCCGGTGCAACCGACGATGACGGTCGAAATCTTTTTAACTCCAACGAAGATGACACCAACGACGGTTTCTGGAGTCGTGGCATGAGCACTTACGCTAAGGAAGAAATGAACAATACTTTTAAGATCCCGTCCAGTATGGATGAATTGTTCGAGGACAAGAAAGTTTCCTCAATGGTTGATGCATCCGTTTTTGGTAGTGAAGCTCAATTTGGGTTCACTGGTAGCCATAACTCTGATCCTACGATTTCGAGAGGTGAAAAGCAAGACGTGTATCTCTCATTCTCTGGCGGTGGCCATAACCTCGAGTTTTCTTCTTCCATCGAGAGTAACATCGACAGTTATGGCTATTCGTGGTCTATGGAAGCCGAAGGAAGCGTATCTGCTTCCGGAGATTTTAGCGTTGCTTTATCAGTGTTCGAAGCAGAAGCGGAGCTTGTAGACACTTACGGAAAAAGTGTCGGGCAAGAGAAAGCTATGGCCTTTGCAAAATACGGTGAAATGGAAGTTACATATACTCTCGGTGACGGCGATCCTTATGATAAATTCGTGGTTCATGTTTCTAGTGACAAACGGTTTGGAACCCCGGTCTTCAAAACCATCGGCGGTGCATCGAAATGTCCGGGAGAGCCCAATACGATGTGGAGAGAAGGTGGCCTCATCATCGAAACGGAGTGGAGTGCCGGTGCAAACAATGATTTCATTCCTCCTAATCACAGAGCTTTGTTTGATCTCGTGATCACCAACGAATCGCCGTACAGAGAGGGGCACATCTATGGATTGCTGCTTACCTCGGGAGCACAGTACACCGGCGACTTTGGCGGAAACATGATGGATTTGTCGTTCACCATCAACGGCGCGGACTCTCTGGCTCCATTCCACAGTTTGGTACCGTTACACGACGTGCCTTCGGTTGACTCCAACGGAGATTTGAAGTATACTCGTTTGTCCTTGAATGTCATGAAGGGACAATTTGCTCAGAAGTATTTCTCTATTGGCGTCCAATTAGTGTCCGAGTGTGAGTGGGAAATGTCGAGAGACTGGTTATACAGATCACCTATTTCTTCCACGGCGTTCCTCGGCAATTTTACATGGGAGCGCGAGTGTCCGAAAGTTAACTGGGGTTTGACCACGTACAACAATTACTTGAACACTGTGGTATCCAAAGAATCGTCGCCGTACATCAATATTACCCTTATGAATCCAGATCCTATGAACCTGTGGTCGAAAGATATCGGTAACAATAACGGTGCGACGGATCATTTGGTTCATCCAAACGTTGAATTCGTTCGAGTTCAGTGGAGATCTCTCGGTGTTGGTGAGTGGGTTAATTCCTGGGATATGGTTGGAACAGACTCTAATATTTGGAAGCGCGATGTGGAAGACGCTGATGCGCAGTGCAATTCGGCGCGCGGCGAAGGATGCGAATTCAAATGGAATCTTGAACGTCAATACTTCTTGAATGGTTTGAAGGATGGAGCATACGAAGTTCGAGCAAAAGTGTTTTGCTCAGGTTATGACTCATTTGCGACCACAGAAGTGAAAGGCTCCGTGACGGAAGAAAATTTGAATGTCAATGTTGATGTGAGCAAACCTGAACCTATTGATTGGCGCCAGCGCCACAATCGCTTCACAATCGATTACTCTGAGCCAATTGTTTGCCCTCAGCTCCAAGCCGATCACATGGCGTACGCGATAAAGCGTGTCAAGACATGTGCAGGAACAAATATAAATTCCGGAGATGTCGATAAGGACGACGTGTACTTTCATTACAAATTTGCGTGCGTAAACGAAAATTCTCTCATGATTTCGTTTCCTTCTGACGCGACTGAGGGTACTTATGAAATCACGGTCAACGCAGATATGCTTGGAAGTAAATTAGTTGACGCTGGAGATAATGCAGCTGCGAAGGAGACGTTTTCGACAACGATTGGATGTGCCACTACTACTAGTGCCCAAACGGCACTCGGATCTTCTTCTTCTCCAACTACTGCTGCTACTTCGTCAACGTCGTGGTCGCAGTCGTTCTGGATAAATACTGACTCATCAGGAAACGCCTATTTGAAACTGTATAGTTTATTTGCCACGGGCACGGCATTCTTCGCTCTCTTCGCACTCAGACGTCGCGAACGTCGCCAGTTTTTAAATGAAGGCAATTATTTTTCTCTTTTCCAAGGAGGCGAGCGTCAACAGCAAATGGAAGGCACTGAAACATCATACTTGATGGTAGGAAATGAGGCTCCGACAAAGGAGGAAAATCTCCCCTCCCCGAGCGGCGTCGACGGAAAATATATCGTAGGGAAGCAAAAAAGTTATGGATCTGTGATTTAGAACGTCATCTTTACGCTTTGTACATTTAAAGTCAATTAAAGTCATTAAAACCCTTCTTCTTCTTCTTCTTCTTCCACTTTTCTTTGTGATTTCTGAAATTCGACCTTTCAGTGGTCGACCAAACCCTAAACATTTCAATGGTCGACATAATCTTCAAACATCATCATAAGATACGCATAAGAAGATTCAAGAGAAACGTAACGAAAAGAAGACGAAACGCGAAACGCTTCTTTCACGGTCTTCTTTTTTCAATAAAGTCTTCGCGCGCGCGCGAGAGAGAATTAAGCTCCCGAGGTGTCGAAAATGAGGCAGATCGTGAGTCTCGTCCCGGTGATGATGATGATGGTATCCACGATCGTCTCAATATCAGGTCCCGCCACCGTCGCAGGGCTCACCTGCCCGTCTGAATCCGGGTGCAACCGGCCGATGTTTAAACACTCGACTTTGACTATCGCGCCGTATGCCGCCGTCGGGAGCAACGAAATCACCTATCAAGAAAGCAAAAACTTTCCCTCGAATTTGAAGCAATCGGTCGAAACCGGCATCGATATGGCGCAAAAACTACTCGGGAAAGTGAGCGGCGTGAGCGTGTTTTTGTACGAGTCGCAAAATTCTACCGCGCAAGACGCGTCGGCGTATACGGATATTGATTCGGAGTGGTGCGAAGCCACGCGCTCGGTGCTCGGTGATTACGGTTGCGACGAGTCGCAAAGGAACAGAGAGAAGGCGATGGCGGGGACGAACAACGTGTACGCGTCGCACCGAGACGCGTGTCAATCAGACTGTGGGAAAGGTGCGGTAGGTGCGGTGCCAATGGTGATCACTAGTGGATTGAAAGATGATGGTTCGTATTACGACGACGTCGAGAACCAAATGACTACTTTTGCGATACACGAGTACACGCACGCGTTTCAAATGCACTGGGGCAAGCACATTCCGACCTGGTTGATGGAAGGTGGCGCGGTTTTTTTGGAAGCTGTTTTCTCGAACGATAATTCGAGAGCTTCGAGAGACCAAACGTTTTCCGAGTATTTCAAATCGCACATATTGCCGACAGTTCGTGATATATATTCCGACCAAACGAACTTCGCCAACTGGTTGACGAAGTTCGGCTCAGATAGAAAGTGCGGCGACTCCGATACGCACCCGCCTCCAAACGTAATGCCAAACGAAGGCGTTGGAGCTGCTGGTTATTACCAAGTCGGCGCGCTAGCCGTCGCGTTTGCTACTAACAAAGCGAACGCGAACTACACGGCGAACGGTGGTCGCACTTTCATCGATTTCTGGACAAGCACGGTTGCGGGGAAAGGATTTTGGCACAGCATCGACGTTGTCGACAACGACTATGTTTTCGACGACATGGTGCACTGGCCGAGCGACGTCCCTGAAGGAAAAGGTTGGAAGAAAGCTCTGTGCGAATTCACCGGCTACGCAACCGTCGAAGCGTTTTACGCCGACTTTGAAGAGTTCGTCGCGCCAAACGGCGCGGTGAAATCCGTGGATGACTTGGCCGCTATCCTCGAAAGCGACGACAGCGTCGACTCCTTACGATCCGAGTTTATAAACGCAGCAGCGACGACGTCGCCCAACGCGTGCGACTCGGGACTCTTGAGCGTGGGTAGCCCCGCTACTTTTCTTCCTCTGAATACCGTGTTCTCTTTACTTCTTTTATTCCTCGGAGGTTTCCTCGTTTTTTGAGAGGTAGAGAGAGAGAGAGAGAGAGAGAGAGAGATTATCTATTAATGACCAGTTCATGTGCATGTACGTTAAAATAGCGCACGTCATTTTTGCGAAGCAAAGAAGAAGAGTTTGGTGATGAACGCTCGCACTTGCACATTTTTTGTTTAGAACTATGATTTTAAAATGCTATCGAATATATATATAACTATTACGTGGCTCTCTTGGCGACGTTTCGCATCCCGGCACCGACGCAACTCAAGAACACGGTCCCACTTTCCGGTTCCGGCTGGATGTTAAACGTGACCCCGAAAAACGCGCGGATGGTGCGCAAGCACTGAATACTTCTCGGCGTGAGTTGGCCTAAACGCACGCGGCATATTTGGTCTGGAGAGCACGCTAATAAGGTTAAAACTAAAGCTTGGTGGGAAGAGTCGCAGACGCCGCCGCGTTGGATTTCGGAAACGAGCGCTTCGGCGCATTCGCGACCGTAATCTTCCGGCGTTTTTTGCGAGTGATCTTCTTCGTCGGCGTTTTCTTCGTCCTCTCTTCTTTCTTCGTGGTCTTTAGTATTCTTACCGCCCCGATGATCCAACAACAACCGCCCTTCGTCTTCTTCCTTCTCTCGCTTCTTTCTGGTGCTCGCGCTCGAACAATCGCTCCCTAAAACGCACCCTTCCGTCGTCTCCGCGACTAACGATATCCCATACGCCGGCGAGTTCCCTCCTTCCTTCCCGTTGTGATGGTCGGTGAAAATATACACGTCCGGTAAAAAATTATTCAAAACGCCTCGGGCGCCATCGACTAATCTATTCGCCATTTGCGGTGGAATCCTCGCCGTAAAGGCGACGCCTCTGACTCGTTTAACCAACCCTTCGGTAACCCAATCGATTCCCCCGGGTAACTCTTTCGCGATTGGAAACGACAACTTCACCTCGCCGCAGCCGTCCGGCGGACACCCTCTCTTGGCGACGTGCAAACTCAACCCGTCGTCGCATCCGAACCGTTTCTTCAACATCGGCAACGTCACCGTCCGGAACGTATCCACGCTCACCTCCTCGTCGTCGTTGGTCAAACCAAACAAGGTTATTTCCATCGGTTTCTTCCCGAAAATCCCAATCGCGCACAACGCCTCTAAATAGTACCCCAAACCTCTCCCCAGGCCGCAATCGTGCGTCAATCGTTTCCCGCCGACGATAACCCCTGGTTTGTACTTCAAACTCGTCCCGGATTCGTTTATGATGATTTCTGACCCGTTCGTTATTTTGTCTAAAAGGCGTAAAAATGAAGCCTCGTACGTGCGCAGACCCGGGTTCGACGTTCCGCGCGCGCGAATGTCGTCGATGCGAACGGCGCGACTCGTCAACGTCGCGCACACCAAACGGTGGCGAAGGTTTCGGCTGCCGGTGAAACGCACGTAGTCCGTTTTACCGGTAGCGTTGAGAGGCATTGCGTAACTCTTTTTGCGTATTAGTGGTAGTCACAGTAGCGGAAGAAGAAGAAGAAGAAGAAGAAGGAGAGAAGAATACGAGCGAAGCGCGGAGGAGAAGAATGAAGACTTGACGGCGGCTTTACGAGAGGAAGAAAGAGCGAAGGGTAGATGCGACATGGATGACGATTGAAACGGTTTTAATAACAACAACAACAACACTCTTCTTCTCTGTTATATAAATTAATCATCAGTCGTTCCAAACGCTCTGTCTCCGGCATCCCCTAACCCGGGCACGATGAACCCTTCCTCGGTGACGTTCTCGTCGATCATCGCGGCGTACACGACCAATCCGGGAAAGGTTTCGCTCAACTTTGTCAGCGCCGGCGGCGCGGCGACGCAACACATCACTCGCACGTTCTTCACTTCCGCGCCTTTATCCAGAACGTCTCGAACGGCTCTGACTATTGTCCCTCCAGTCGCTAACATCGGATCCGAAATCAAAACCTTATCTTCCTTCGAGAACCCGGCTTTCGGTAACTTGTCCAAATACTTCGTCGCCTCCAACGTTTTCTCGTCCCGCGCGTACCCGAGATGGTACGTTTTCGTCGTCGGTAAAACCTCGTGCGCTTTCTCCACCAAAGCCAACCCGGCTCTTAATATTGGCACGATCGATATCGGTTTCGTCGGGTCTACCACTTCCACGTTCGCCACCGCGAGCGGGCCTTGCACTTGCGCCTCGTACGTCTCCAACCAGTCTCGGCTGAGTTCGTAGAGTAAAATTTTCCCAATCTCTGCCATGGCGGATCGAAAAAGAGCGGACGGAGACGCCGCGTTTCTCGCGACCGCGAGCCAGTGCTTTAACAACGGGTGTGGGGGGACGTATATGAGCATCTGGTTCGGGTTTGGTTTCGGAGATGATGATGATGATGATGATGCTTTTGTTCTCACTCCCGTTCTCGTTTCTCCTCTCATTGGATGATGATGTTGACGAATACGATGTCGTCGCGTTCTGTTCTCAAAACATCGATCGCTTTTGCTCGAAGAAGAACACGAACATCTTCTTTTTGCTAATGCTACTGCTACTCTCGTCGATGATGATGGTGTTGTTGTTGTCATTGTTGTTGTTCTCGCAAACGACATCTTGATGCGCTCAAAAGTGGATAAAATGGAAAAACTTCTCTCCATAAATACTTTTTGCATCGCCGCCGGGTTTCGAGTTTGTTTTATTTACACGCAACACATACGCATTATCATCAAAACCAACGTAGTGTATCGTGAGTAGTAGTATCTTTGTTTTGCGATGATGACGACGACGATGAGCATGAATATCGCGATGTGCAGCAGTTCTTTTCCGTCCAAGGTCTCGTCGAGGAGAAGGAAACCAATTGGTTTCGGATATCGTCATCGCGCGGGTTTGATGAAAGCCTTTACGACGAACGCCTCTTCAACCGATACTACTAATAATACTATTGTTGAAGAAAATTCAGTCACCTTGGTCCTCCTCGCCGGCGGCGTCGGGAAACGAATGGGCGCGAACATGCCGAAACAATACTTACCTTTACTCGATGTCCCTATAGCGGTGTACTCGTTGAGAAAATTCGCCACCATGGCGGAAATCGGAGAAATCGTAGTCGTGTGTAACGAAGAGTACGACGACGTGTTTACTTCTGAGAAGATTTCGAAACCTTTAGTGATTGCACGACCAGGCGCGGAAAGGCAAGATTCAGTGTATAACGGGATAAGCAAAGCGAGAAAAGAGACGAAGTTGTTAGCCATACACGATAGCGCGAGGCCGTTGACGGATTTGGAGGACGCGAGGAGATGTTTCGAGGACGGCGCGAAGTTTGGCGCGGCGGTGTTGGCGGTGAAGTGTAAAGCGACAATTAAGCAAGCGAATAAAGATGGGAGCATTGATAAGACGTTGGACAGGAGTTTGTTGTGGGAGATGCAAACGCCGCAGGTTATAGAACCGAATTTGTTGAAGGAGGGGTTTCAGTACGTGAAGGAGAACGGGTTGGAGGTAACGGACGACGTTTCGGTCGTCGAACATTTGGGGAAGAGAGTGCAAATTACGGAGGGGAGTTATTATAACATCAAAGTGACGACGCCGGAGGATATGTTCATCGCGGAGAGGCTGTTGAACGAAGAGCCAAAGCTTAGATGCGTGTAATAATATGTGCTTTTTTATCATTATTATGTGATGAGACTTGTTTGTTTTTCCAACTTTGTTCAACTCGTATATGTACAGCCCGCGAGAGTCGCCTAAGTTGGTTGTTGATGTTGGTATTGTTGCCGTTGTTTTTACACGACGCGAGAAACGGTCGACGTTTGCGTCGCTGCCTGCTTCGCGTTCGTCGGCGGCGGCGGCGGGAATTCTCGAAACGTTTTATACTCCGTATCAAAATATAAAGGTTGTTCGAAGCGATCGTGAAGTTTCTCCCAACGTCCGCGCTCCTCGTCACTGTCAAAATTACGCTCAAGCTCTCTTTCGGTGTTGGGAGAGCTCTCGTTAAAAACGCCTCCGCAGCACGTGTCGAGCACGAAAACGACGAGCACGAACATGGTGAAAACAAGATACAGCGCTTTCAAAATTTCGCGCCGAACAACAGACTCAATGTGAGGACGAATATCGTTCGGTATAACGTACGTAACGTGCGTTTCTGTGGACTTGAAAAAAGTCGGAAACGACGCCCACTTTTCGTGCTCGTCGGCCTCTTTCCCTCGCAACAGCGGAAGAGGAGGATATTCGATGGGGGTAGAATCCTGGTCTTCATCCATCACGCCGGCGACTTCCCAATACGTTGGATGGAACTCGTCCTCGTCTTCGTACTCACCGTTGTATTCTTCTTCTTCTTCTTCTTCTTCTGTTTCTTCGCCTTCTTCCCCGAGCCATTCGTACCCGTCGACGCCTTCTTCCGTCTTCTCGAAACCTCGAACTTCTTCATCTTCTTCTTCAAACGTGCCAACATCACCGTTATCTGTCAACCAATCAAAACCTAATTCGCCGTAATCAAAACTTTCGTCGTCGTCGCCCACGACCTCGTTCCTCGTCTCCCACGACGACGAACCGAGCGGTAGGTTTGATGAGATCGATGACTTCACAGGCGAAGAAGAGGGAAAAGGGTTCGTTGACAAGACAGCTTCCAATAACAGTTGCTGCTGCTGCTGGTCGTCATCTTCGGCACCGACGACCCCGAGAGATACCGCGGCAAGAGAAATTAAAAGACACGCGAGGAAAAGAAGCGCCCCGTTGTTCTTGTTGTTTCGGAGAGGACGTCGCATCGAGGAGGAGGAGGAGGACATCATCGTCGTCTCTCGAGTAGTATTTTTTAATTGGTTTTTAGATACAAAATGCCGTTTCAGGCGTTTTTTTTCTTAATTTTTAAAAAACGCTCAATTTTCTAATTGAGAAAAAAAAAGTCAAATTTCCTACTCTGCCAAAAGAAAGTCGTGTGTTGTTGCTGCGTGTCTGTGATCACATCATCATCAAAAAGGACGACGATGATGGAAAACATCGACGCGATCGATCGTTTGGAAAAGCACAACAGGACGTACGTCCCCGGCGCGAGCGAAGAGAACAACAACAAGTTTTTAGGGCCGGACGAATCGAGAGAGAAGAGAAGGAGATGCGCGAGAAATATTTCCGGTTCTTTCCTAATATTTCTTCTCAAAGAAAGGAGTTGGAGGAGTTCTCGTTGGCGGAGCGTTTACTCGGTGACGTCCCGCACCTCTTCGCGACGAAAATATTGACGAAACTGGACGATCAAGATGTGGCCGTATTCTCGAGATGCTCGAAAAGAATACGAAGGCTCGTTCGAAGCGAATTCGGCGAAACGAAATACGCGAAATTGTGCGTTCGCAAGTTTGCGTCGAGTAAAGAAGGCGTCGCGTACGCGAAGTGGTGCGGAGTACCGATGACAACAAGAACGTTCGCGAGCATCGCTCGCGTTGGAAACGTGGAGGCGTTAGGTTTTGCGCTTGACGCGGGTTGGCCGCACGACGCAAAGGCGGCGACGGCGTGCGCGAGAGGAAACCACTTCGAAACGTTGAGATGGATGCGAGCGAACGGATTGAAGTGGGATAAGAAAAAAGTGCTCGTTGTTGCGATGGAAAACAGAAACGTCGACATGGCCGAATGGATTATGATGCAAGAAGAAGAAGAAGAAGTCGATGACTGATCAGACGCTGCGCTTGCTAAAAGTATTTACGCTACTTACTCGTCTCCTCCGGCTTTCTTCGCCGCTCGCGCCGCTCTCTTCGCTTCCAAAGCCGCTTTCTTCTCTTCTTTTGATAACTTTCTCGCAAACATCGTATCGACGACTGGTTCCTCTTTCTTACCGCCGCCGTTAGTATCGTCGTCGTTTCCAGCTAACCCGTCGCTCCTCGGTCTCGATTTCGGCACTTTATCCCCTGCTTTCCACCATAAAGGTTTCGTCTCATCCGACGGTAAAATAGCCGCTAAGCCGTGACTCCCGCTCTTCCAATTCAACAGCGGCGCGTCTAAAACCATCCCAGAACTCATTTCGCCACCAACCAGTTGCTTTTTAATCACCGTCCCATCTTTCAACGTCGCCCCTACTCTCGCTATCGCTATCAACAATCCTATTTCCGAGACGTTTTTCGCGTTCGTCACGATGGACACAACGTTGTTCTCGTCGTCTTCACTCCCTTTTCCTCCTCCTCCTGCATCGACTCTGATCACTTTTAAATTGTCTTTGTTCGGGACTTGTGTAATCTCGAGAACTTTCCCCACCACGAATTGGGAGAGGTACTTTTCGTTTTCGTCCTCCTCGTCATCGGACATTCTTTCTTTTGCTGCTCAACTATCCAAGCTGCTCACTCGCGGTGACAAGAATACGTACACAATCCTTTTCAGTCCCGATGAGAGTCACGCCAGACTCGGTATCTTTTGTGTCTTTTTGTGTTGTTTTTTCTCCGTTGTTTCTCCATTTCGAATTGGACAAAACGACGTTAAAAGAGGAAAACAAGAAGAAGAACAACAACAACGGACGCGTTAAAGAGAGAGAGATTCCAGGAGGAGGAACTTTCATCGTCTTCAATCTTTCACCAGCGAATCAAAAGCGTGCGATTCAATTCGAACGACAACTTTGCGCGCAGCAAAAACAACAACAATACGCATTAAGAAGGAGACGAGATGAGGAGTAGAGGAGACGAGAGATGAATAATGATGTTGTGCAACCGCCGGGGTTGTTGCAAGAATCATCGAACGCGATGACGATGGGAGAGGGTGCGGTTGAATCCATCTCCGGGCGGCGGCGGCGGTCTTCGTCTTCTTCTTCTTCAATTTATAGCAACGAATTGGTGGCGAGGATGATGCCGCCTGCTGCTCTGAATGCGACGAAGAACAGAAATATCGCCAACGTGGCGCTGCGCGTGGAACAATCCTCGACCGCGGTTGGCGTTTCGAGTTCTTCTGTGAATACATTATTGGCGTCCGTAGCTGGAGAGAAAGTTTTTCCGAGCGAAGGTGGGATACAAGGGCGCGCGTATGACGTGGCGTGCGAGGCGTTGGCGTTTACGGCGTTTACGGAAGACGGCGATAACGACAACGAGGTGGAGCGCGCCATGAGAAAGATGAAGCAATTGCGGATGGCGTGTAATGGGACCGGTGAGGAGACGGTTGAGTGGAAGAAACACGAAAGGTGCTCACGATTGGCGATGAACCGGTGCGTGGAGTGGATGAGGAAAGAATACGCGGGCGAGGAAGAGAGGAAAGTCGTGCGATTAGGTGTTCGTGCGGTGACGGTGCTCGCCAAGTATGCAGACGCAGGCGAGTATTCCAAGTTTAAGTTTAATGGCGTCGAGTATAATAGAAATAGTATGAGTAGTAGGGGTGGTGGTGGCGGTATAGGGAGCAACAACGGAGCTGGTGAAAACCCGAAAAAGTTAAAAGGCCTTTCCAGGAAGGTTTCGAAAGCAGCTTTGAAAGCTGGCTTGCGCAAATCAAAGAAGGAACGACAACAACAGCAGAACCACGACGTAGCGAGCGATAATGATGACGGGGATTCAAATAACGAGGGAGAAGAAATGGCAGCATCGGAGGATAAGAAGACAACGAAGCAGAGAGGCGATAAGGTTGGAACTTCCGAGGATACTACCGCGAGTGAAAAGAAGCTCGTCAAAGTGACGATGACGCTGTATGACGAAAGCAATGCAAAGATATTAATGTTTGTTTCAACAAAAGCGACGCCGCTGACATATCCACACTCCTCCTTTGATTCGCAAGATGGAATGAAGGAAGCGATATTTAATGCAGTGACGCCGTCTTTCGTCGCGAATAGAATGCATTCGATCGAAATTGCGGTGGTTGACGTCACTGCTGCGGGTAACGAGGTGTCTGCAAACGAGGCATTGATTTCTACTGAGGATAGAGAGGAGAGGGATGAGCTCGGGAGGAGCGTATTCGATTCAGATCGATTTCCGCCTTCTTTCACAGTTCCTAATTCTTCTGGTGGTGGTGGATTGACAGAAACAAATATGGTGAAAGCATCCATCATTCCAAGGCGCAACTATCCTATACTTGGTCGCGTGTTCCTTCCAATCGGCTCCATCGGCGATACGTCGTTGAAGAGTGTATCTCGTGATCTTACCTTAGCCTTAGAGTCAATCAGTGACACGCTAGCGACGACTTCGATTGGAACCGTCGATGCGAGCGTAGACTCGTTCGTATCCTACGAGAAGAAGAAGAAAAGGAAAAACGGCAACAATTCCATCACATTCTCGAAAAAAGGGCTGCTCACGCTGATACCGGCGAATGGTGACTTGGACATTTTACAGTACGCGAAAATTGGCATAGCGACGATGCGATTTTTTGCGCTTTGTGGTCGCGGTGAAAGCTATCGCGCGTTCGTTGGCGAGCTTTTACGAGATATAGCTCGCACGCACTGTAAAAAGAAGGATGTTGTGCCGCGTTCTGGAGTAGCCGTGTGCGAGGCGTTCGCACTGTTCGAAAAGTGGCGTCCGGAAAAGCTTCTGTACCATGATAGTGATAATGAAAGGAAAGGTGCAGCCGAATATGTAGAAGATATCAATATTAAAATAGCAGAAGCTTTTAGGGACGCGTTGGCGAACGTCGCTGCGGCGATTGTAGCGGAGAGGCACGGCGAATTGGAAAAAGTGTATTTTACAAAACTAGCCAAGGAAACTCGCGATATGTGCGTTCGAACTCTCGAAATGTGTGGATTCGACAATATGTATTACGACGAAGATGTAGAGGATGATGATGGCGTTTCGCAAAGTGTCAAAATAGAGAACGTCCAGAATGATATGGAATCAAATGCGCGGGAGAAGAAAACGATGTTGATCGTGGAGATGTTGGCGATTGTTTCTGAACCTTTGGGAGGAATTTCTAAGAATACTTTTCTTTCCTTGAGACTTTCGAAGATTGCACGTCAATGCGGAATAAATCTATTCCGTAACCGCTTCAATGCGAACATTTCTGACGCTATCGGTCGCGTCACGCTCTCTGGAACTTTGAAATTGATTGTGAGCTTAATAGAACACTCAAAAAGTGACGCCAGAAAGTTACGCGGACGGTTTCCGAGCGAGGCGAATGCGGTATTCTTTGCATTTGAAGCAAGCTTATCGCGTGCGCTGAATTTAGCCGCGGGTGCTCTGAATGCATGTGGCGAAAAAGGACTGAATCCAAAGTATGAAGACGAGGTTGTAAAGTCGATCGATACGGAACTCTTTCTGTTAGCGAATGCGTACGAAGAAGAGATTCCTCCCAATGGCGGCTTTTCCTTCTTCTCTCGCAAAGGTGATGGTTTAAACGCGAGCACATCAGTGGTGCCTTGTTATTATTCGGAATCTATTAAATCTGCGTACAGAAAGTATGAGGGTGCGGTACATCCTGCCATTCAAGAGTCCGTGGAATGTGCTGCAGAGGAGCTCAAACGCTTCGTTTCGAGTCATTGTATAGGTAGTCCCAGCGATTTTCCAAAGCCGATACCGATGAACCACACCACCGGTGACATGCACTCTGCAGCCTCTGAAGACGTTTTGCGTGCGTGCGTAGAGACTTATGAGGCATTGGCTTTCTCAATGCAGCCGAAGTATAGGAGAAGGTTCCACGCGGAGAAAATCGCTCTCGCAATCAAAGAGAGTTTGGTGGAATTTTCAGACGCTCAAAAGTTGTACGCCACAGTACTCATAAAACGAGCGCGGAAGAGCGAAGTCGAGCGATTATCCAGAGATGAAGACTTGTCGGTTGGTATATCGAGTGTGTTCGAAGATGGGTCCTTTTACGGGCGAATATCAAACGCGAATAAGTGTTTTGAAGGGTTCATGAATCTCATGGAAGAGTATCCTCGATGTTGGAAGAAGATTGCTAAAGAGAAGGATGATGATGAAGCACACGATAACACTGCCCAGATCGATCAGGAAAGCATCTCAAGTGTGAACGCGCAAATTCAGTACGTCGCATCCAGCGCATACAAAAAGCTCAAATCGAATCGTGACGAGATGCTCCATGCTCTGGCAGAACTCTTTTCACAACGCGTCTCGAGAGATCTGAAGGTTGCCATTTTCGACGCATACGACGATTCACGTAAATTCGCAACCTCGCGGTGCTTGAACATGATAGAAGCAGAGATCGCCCGTGCTCACACATCGTTGTCGTCGGGATGTGGCAAAATATTGTTAAAGGCATTGCATGCTGGGATATTGGACGCAGTCGAACGAATTGTTTTGAGTACAAGACTTGACCCGTTTAGCAAAGCTGATTTGACGCGCGAGAATTCTGGAAATTTCTCCGATGTGAACCGTGATTTTTTCGATCCCTCTAGAACGAAAATTACGGAATCGACGCATTCGCGTTGCGTGCAACTTTGCGACGAAGTCTCTGACTTTTTCAAAGCAGAATACAAAAAGAAAAGCGGCGGTGAAGGTTCTGCACGGACCCTTCGAGATGTGCAGAAATCAGAAAGACGCACTCGCCGGATTTTGGATTTGTGGTACACGCCAACAATGGAGGTTGCAAATCTCGTTCCAGAAGAAGAAGAGACTAGAGAACGAGTGAGTTCAATGGACGTACTTCGCATCCTGAAACAGAGAGGCGACAAAGACGAGTGGGCGCGAGATGTTGTCCGGAGCGGCTCTCAATCTCTTGCGCGTTCGCTTTGCGCTCGCGTCATTAAGACTTACAATGCGAGCTCGAAACACGAAGGCGATCAAGCTTTGCTCGGATGTTGGCCGTGTCGCTCAGATTTTGGTATGCGAGGTTGCGTGTTCGTTACGTCAAGCACGGTTGGATTTACCACGTTTAGTTTCGGTATTCGTTTCGAGAGCGCTGAAATTGCGCATGAGCACCTGCATCAAAGGGAATGGGTTTGCGAAGTGGACAGAATGTGCGCACTATTACGTATCGAAAGTGAAGACGGGACTCCGGGAGTGCATATGCAGCTCGATGATCGCACATCTCTATATTTATCCGAGTTTGGCGACGAAGAAATTTCGTATGCCATGGAAAAGAGAGCGATCGAACGAGACATGTTCGTAACGACGTTGCGAACTCACGACAAGTTCGCACCGAAAGGTGGAAAGCGTAGGGAGAAAATAAAAGACAACGGTGACGATGGGAGCAAGAGCGAGATTTCGTATCAGTCGTCCATTATCCCAGCACCTCCACGCGAATTCAACCTTTTACCGAATAGTGACCCGCAGCTAAAAGTATTCGAAGACGTATATAGAAAAGAAACCAACGGATCAAAATGTCACGGCCAGATCTGCGTTAATCGATACACGGTCCAGTTTTTACCATTTGATGAAAGCATTGTGGGTGTGACGATTTTCCTTCGGAATGTAAACCCAGATGTCGTTCGACAAAGAAAAGTGGGATGGACTAACGCGGAAGTTTGGGTATCGGAAGGCTTGATCGTTTCCGGATTAGATTTGAATGCTGCGGTAGAACTTGCCAAAATGATTAAAGTTGGGATAGCGATGGTTACTTAGGGCTAATAACGCAGTTCACTTCGATTGTATGTTTATGCATGTATTTTAAAGAGTTATTTGCGTCTCTCTCTGTGTCTCTCTAATATGTTTATTCAACAGTTCACACTCTCACCTCAATCTTTCCTTGTAAGTCTGCCTCCGCATCTCGAAGCCTCTCGGCCAATATTTCAACAAAGGTCGGACGTAAGGATCTCGAGAGAAAAGTGGTCTCGTCCTCTTCTTCCGTGTCTTTCTTCTTTTCAATAACTTTCTCGATGGATTTTACCCACGTTAACGCCTTTTCCGGCTCTTCCAATCTTTCCATGTGCGTTGCTCGATTGAATGCCAACGAAACTAAATATTCTGCTTCAGCGGTGGGGAATAATACCAATGTATTCGTACCACTTTGAGGCGGCTTCAATGTAGAGAGTAAGGAAAATAGTTGTAGCGCTTTTTCGTTTTGCTCTTCTGCAGCGAAGAGTCTGCGAAAGGCAGCAGCTAGCGTGATACCATCAAAGGCTTCTCGCTTGTTTGCACTTTCTAATATGCGTTCGACGATGATGTTGTTAATTACGGAACCGGCTGCTTTGTTATCCGGGTAGTCTTCGCATAATCGTAGTAATACTCGCGGAGAGGAAACTTTCGAACCCGGTCCATTGCAAAACGCTTTTACTTCCTCCGCACTCAAAGACGTTGCACCTTTTCGCTTGTTCTGCAAGTTCAGCACATCGTACTCATACGCAATCAAATTGTCTTCGTATTTGCGTATTGATTCCATCTGTCCAACGTCACTTGAGTATTCCTCCTTCGCTTTTTCGATGCACTCTTGAAACTTAGCAACCGCTTTTTCCGTCTTTGAGAGCGCTTTTTCATCATCTTCGCGCATCCCGTCGAGCATGGCAGCAATCGCGATCTGAAAGCAAGTTAAACTCATACAACTTGCGCGATATTTCGATGCCGGAGACGCTTCTTTGTCGTATTCTTGTGAAGATTGGACGCGTTCGAGTAGTTGGGCGGCGGCGAAAGAGAGGCGTCTGACGCAATCAATCAAGGAGGAGGAGGACGACGATGTAGATTTTTCCTTCGAGGCGCGCTGTAAGCATAAATCAACCAAATCGAAAATAATATCGATTATGACGAGGCTCTCGGGAAATATTTTCAGGAGCATTGGAATCTTTGCCGTTCTCGCCAGCCAGCGCGTCACGTCGGAGACTAACGTTACGAAAAAATTCGATGGATCGATAGTTGTCATCGTTCCGTTAGATGACAAGCTTCTCCACGCATGCGCGAGATACGCACGAAATACCATCGCTTCGTTTTTCAAACTTTTCATGTTATCCTCGTCTTGTTTTTCTATCGTCGTCTTTTGTTGTTGTTGCTGCGGTGCGTTCAACTTCTTCTTTTCACAAAAAGTTATTAACGCGTCCCAGGCCGACCTTAATGCGTCGGCGATAATTTCCGCATCTGCCAATGCATCGAGCTCGGAAGCTGCAAAAATGATTGCATTTGGGTCTCCAACCCGACAAACCGTGTGAAATGCAGTTTTGACGCGCGAGACGATCATCGTCTTATTATTGGTACCAGGAGCAGAGTTGCCTTGCGTAGTGGTGTTTTCCTCCTCTTGGAGAGTGGCGTCTTTTTCTTTGCAACGCAAATTTTGCAACTCTGCTCTGCAAAGTTTGAGTCGAAGTAATGCGGTAGATGCTGAAACCAAACGCATCTCTCGGCTTTCGTGCGCCTCGAGCGCTTGCACTGCGTGAGAAGCCAATGCGAGCGACGAATCATCAGAAGGAGACGACGCGCTCAGAGCACAAAATGCTCGCGTTTTGAGAGCGTCTGCTTCGTCGTTCTGAAAGCTTTGGCATTCAATCGAGTCCTTATTTTCTGAGATAAAACCTGCTTCGCGGCATAATTTATCGATCGCTACGACGTTGCCAAATGCGTCGTGCGCGAGTTTAGCCAATTTTTTTGCATTTTCCCCTCGATGAGCCGCTTCAGCGATAAGTTCGAGATCGACCGCGTAATTCCACGCCAAGGCGCGAGCTCGAGCGAGCAGAGGCGAGCTCTCCTTCGAATCGCTGGACGTCAATATTTGAGCTATGAGCGAAGAAGGAGTTAGTAATCGTTCGGCGTATTTGACTGCGGTATATTCGTTTGCTTCGTTCGTTGGTGACGTTGACGATGCTGAAGATGTGATTGAAAACGCTGCCCAGAACGTGCTTGCGATGAGCGCAAACTTGCACTCGTCGTCTTTCGCAGCTTGAATAGCTTTCAAACGTTTCTCAATCCGCTCTATGCCAGTGTTAACGTTTTTCGTCGCGAGCGCAAGTACAAACGCGGCGGAAGCGAACGTTCGCAACGTTCTCGTCTTCTCAAATCTTTCGTCTTTTGCGTCGCCGAGTACGCAAAGGGCGCATTTTTTTGCATAATCCACTTTTCCATCGCTCAAAAGCGACGTTTGCGCCGAGAGAAGTAACGTTTGCGCGTCTTCAATCGTACTTATCGTATCTTTACTTTTCTTTTTATCATCATCTTCAACCAAGTTGAGATGTTTAGAAGCATCTTCGTTTAAGAATACGCAAACTTTCGCCGCTCGAGTTTGCATATTTTTCTTGGTCGCGAGCGGGAAAACTGATTTATCAATCGTCTCCGCGACTTCAATCAAATTCTCCAAGGCTACTTTAATCACGTCCATCATCTTCCTTTTTGTCGGTTCGCCATCCTCGTTGCTCGATATATCGAGATCCTCCAAGTCTTTTGCCAACTTCTCCAAGGCGCCGAAAAATATAGAAACCATCCGTGCCTTTTTTGCTGATTCGCTACTCGACGACATCGCATTTGCGAACAGTAACGTTCTCGCACACTTCGCAAACATCGAAGACGCTTTCGATAAGTCGTTCAAGCGAATAAAGTTCGCTCCTCGTAGCGATGCGACTTTGAAATTGCAGAAGAAAATTTCTTCATCTTCCTCGCGATCTCTCAGCTCTTCTTTCGAAGGAGACTCGTCTTCGGAGAAATCACAATCAAATCGCGTCCCTTCCAACGCCTTCTTGAAATACTTCTCTGCCATTGAAAATCGAGCGCACTCGTAGCACGTCTCCGCTAATTTTCCATTCAAAGATATCAGTAAGTCTCCATCGATGATGGTGTCGTTTACATCACACGCGCTTTTTGCCTCTGTGAACAACTCTAGTACTTTCTCGCGCACGTTTATAGAAACAACGGCGGCCCCGACGTTTGTCGTTTTCGCATCGCTCACCACCGCGACGTTCCAGCATCGAATCATGCACTTTGAGAAATACGCGCACTTTTTCCGACTCCACTCCTCGTCGTCCAAAGAATTCAACCTTTTCTCCTCTGTCGTACTCGCAGCCAAAACGTCCTCGGAAACCTCGATCGCTACGTCTCTCAACCTACCGAGAAGCTCCGTTTGATCTTCCACGGTATCCGCCGCGTCCAACGCGCGTTTCAGTTCGCGCATATTTCGCGACAGTTTCGTCAACAATACCTCTTCTTCTTCTTCTTCTTCTCTTTTTTCCTCGCTTTTCTCCTCGTGCGTCGTAACTCTCCGTCTCGTCTGATGATTGTTTTCTTCCTTCTTCTCTGTTTCCATCTCCTCTTCTTCGTTCGTCTTCTTCAACTTTTTCGCGTGCAAAGAACTTTTCATCTCGGCCAGTTTCGCCGCCGTAGGACTTCTCTGTGATTTCTTTCCTCCTCTTCTCGAGGTAATATCATCGCGCACGTCCAACGTCGGCAAACCCGACGACGACGGCGGCGCCTTTTTACCTCTACCACCCGTCCTCGTCGTCCTCGTCGTTCGTTTCTCTTTGTCTTCTTTGTCTTCTTCTTCTTCGTTTTGCTTCGTCTTCCTATTCTTTTTCTTCTTCTGTTTCGCGCTGGTTGTTGCGGTCGTCGCAGCAGCAGCACTCGCACTCGCCAAATCCTCCCTCGATGCCGCCGCCGCTGACGATGGAGGCTTCTTCTTTTGCGCGGAGAAGATCTCTTTGAATCCCATGAGTAGTGTGACGTATAGTATTAGGTATTCAAAAGAACCGGAACCGCTCTTTTTTTTATGAGGAGAGAAAAGGACAAAAATTTTAAAAAATCGTGAATAAAATCTGGGCACTCAAAAAATAAAAGGAAAACCCCTCTCGAATATGAAATGAAAACGCACAGAAGACTCTTTATTGAGTAACGCTTTGCGTGTTCTATAATCTGTTGTTTTATTATTATTATGGAATTCTAAGTTTCGTTCCTTCTTCCCAGTTGGAATCATCCCACAAGGCGAGCTTTTCCTCGACGTCGTCTTCGACGTACTCGCAAACGTGTTCGCACGTCGATTCGTCGAAGCTTTTGATAACGGCGGAGTACCACGTGTCTTCTCCAGGCCAGAAGATTTCGAGTTTGACGCCGACGGCGTTCTGGCCTTTCGCGGCGAGGAGCGCTAGGTCTAAATTGGTGTCGTGCGCGACTTGAAGCATTCGGTTCGTGATGCACTTTTCGGCGGCGGCGGCGTCTCCTTTACTTTTGGAGGGCGACTTTTTAATCGCGCAAACGGAACACTTTCCGCATTTTCCACTTGGCTGGAGCGCATGGAGGGCTTTGGCGACGTCGTGGTCTTTTTGTTTCATGGTAAAAGTCAATTTTGGTTTGACTTTCTCCCACGGCGGCTCAATTGCACTGGCCATGTCGTAACACGAATCTCTGACCGGAACGGGATGGCCAGGCACGAGTTGTCTCAGCGCGTCGTTCCCAACTTTACGCATCTCTTCGGCGTCTTCATAAATTTGTGAATCTTCTTCGTTGAAGCTTTGAGCGTTCGAGAAGCACAGTTCGATAGCGAGAAGAAATGACCAGATGGTCGGGTAACCATTTTCTCTCAAACATTTCGTTATGCTTCGCAAATCGATGGGATTGGCAATCGCTTTGTAGTATTCTGGAAGGACTTTTTGCGTAGGAAGGAGTTCGAAGAGTTCACTTCGAAGACGCTTGGTTTCCGGTTCGACAGCGGAGCGAATCGCCCGAAGAACTGAATGGCACGCGGTTGTTGCTTTCTGCGTCATTGTACCATCGGTATTCTTCCATTCCCATGCACTTCCTCCATCTGCGTTTGTGTGCGCGATGGTGGCATTCTTCGAAACTTTGGCTTCTCTGCCGTAGTCTTCTTCCTCCTCTTCGTCGTAATCGTCGTCGTCATCGTCGTCACCTTCGGCGCCTGAGGAACGTTGTCTTCTCGCCGCACGGCTCGGTAGGTGGCGCGGTTCAAGTTTTTCTCTCGCTTTATCCGCGGAAATTCCTTTCGCTAAAGTCCAAATACCGCCTCCGGCGCTGGTGACTTCCGTGAAAATATCCGATTTGTTGCGCATGTACGCAGTGAACGCCGCCGTTTTTCGACCGCCTCGCGCCCATTCTTTACCAGAGCCACCTCCTCTTGCTTCAATCTTTTCCATAAAATCGTTTGTTCCAAGTTGAGAATATCTCTCTAACAGACTGATTGCGACGATCGTAGTATCATTTGTGCCGTTTTTCCTCGTTCCAAAAGGACGACCACGTTTTTTACCTCCAGCCGTAGTAGCGTTACCGATCGATTTCTTCTTCCTACCCGTGAAATCAGAATCGGAAGCAGCAGAGTCATACTCTTCCTCTTCAGAAGATGCATCATTGGTATCCCCCTTCGATCTGCGCCGCTTTTTGTATTTACCGATCTTCAAAGATGGAATTTCCATCGGTTTGTTCTCGTACCTGATTTTCGTCCGACCTCTTACGCCACCGCCCGCTGGTTGCTCGTTCTCTTGCTCATGCGCGGCTTCGTAACCGTATTCTTCGATGGCAGCTTTTTCACGCTCGATTTCTTCGCGAATGACTTTTGGAGAAATTTGCGCTGGCGGATGATATAACCCTGACGTATCGGATATAATCTCTCGATGATCACGATAGACAACATCGTCTCCCGCAAACGGATTTTCCTCGTCGTTGATTTCGTAAGGAACTATGCGAGTCTCTCTGTACTCTCTCGGTTCTTCGACGTCGTCATAGATATCTCCACCGGCTGTAGGGAACGGAACTTCTGATCCGAAAAGTTCTTTTCCAGCACGATGCATGCATTCTCTCAACGCCGCTGCGTCCGCGTACATTTGAGTCGCGGGATCGTTGTATCTCTGCGCGTTTGCAAACGCGAGCTCCAAGGCAACGAAGAACCACCACGGCGAGGCGTACACTCCCGACTTCAATGAGAATTCGATCGTGGCTATGTCAATTGGGTACCTAATAATTTTATAATATTCTGGAAGGTGTGACTTCTGGGGAAGGTGCTCAAACATTTCTGTGAGGAAGCGCTTTGAAGCGTTTGCGCCGCCTTTCCCCTTCCCTTCGGCGCCGCGGACGACTTTTAGCATCTCGAGGCATTTTCTTCGCTCTGACATGCGCATTGGATGATGTTTGCTCACGCCGATATCATCAATGGTGTACACTTCGAACGGACCGATCGAAATGGGATACTTTGCTCCAGATATTCCAGGCGCACCGGCTGGCTTTCCGATTTTCTGAACCAGCTCCAAGTCCGACAAGTTTTCAAAATCTTCCTCCTCTTCTTCTTCTTCTTCTTC
>Ga0115000_10001094_pt1 | contig 24591 bp, 49 predicted proteins | sample ArcticOcean_MG_C_6_FD_89690 | JGI IMG/M metagenome (GOLD analysis project Ga0115000, IMG submission 89690) | Marine microbial communities from western Arctic Ocean - ArcticOcean_MG_CB8_128 | ecosystem: Environmental > Aquatic > Marine > Oceanic | place: Arctic Ocean: Canada Basin | collected... | reverse complement strand
TGAGAATAAAATTAATAGGTATATGCCAACAAAATATAGAATGTAATGAAGATAAAAGTATTAGAGTTATTTGCAGGCTCAAGGTCGTTCAGCAATGTGGCTGAAAGTATGGGTGCAGAAGTGCTTTGTACCGAGATTTTTATGAGCTATATAAATTGTAGGATTAAATAAGGTTTTTAGAAGTTATTTTTTTACCACTTATTTGATTAAGTTCTTCTAGGGGTACATTTTTTTGTGACTCTACTTCTAATTTAAAAAAAGAGTCTCCGTCAAAAGTAAATTCATTCCCTTTAGGTGAGTATTCTAACCCTATGTTTATATGCCTATCGTACTGGTGAACCATACAATACTCTAAACCTTTAGGATTACAAATTTTACCACCCACTCCTTTATAGCTTAGAGTAGATAGACTAACTGAAGCTACGGTTAAACACCACGTATCTGTATTGTCGCACCATTGTGCAGTCCTTTGGTCGCATATAGTAGCCATTAAGATAGAATACGCCACTTGGTCGGGTACTACGTCAATATATTTTCCTTTATACAAATGAGATCTATGTTTTACAGTAGCACATTTTTTAAAAACCTCTTTACATATCCACTTTACCTCAACTGGATTACCAGCAATTACGCCTACGTTGAATACGTTTTTATCACTCATAGAGTATGATTCTTTAGGAAACGCCCCCATTAATGCCATTTGATTCCAAGCCTCTTCTTTGTGTGTAAAGCCCTCGTCACAAACTATTAAGTCTTTACGTTGATTTGAATACATCCAAGTAAAAGGATTACTTTGAAAAACTACGTCTCGTATATCCGCACAAACCACCTTATCATATTTTTTAACGTCTATGTGCTCAGAAAACCACGCAAATCTATGCACGTATGCAGAATTAGACACTTCTTGTACGTTAATTTGTTGTATTTGGTAGTTACACCCAGCGTTATCTAAATAGTCGTTTATTTCAGTCCTTTCGCCTGAGTAACAAATTATTAGGTCGTCACAATTTAACTTTACAGAATTAAAAGACTCTACGAAGTTATGTACTTTGTCTATTGTGGTATATCCAGAATACCCAGCTATTACTAAATTTCTCATCATCAAAACAAATATAGGTTATTTTTTAAAAATCTAAGCTATAACTTTAGGTAGCCCATTGTTTTTTTTAACCAGCATATATGCAAAAATAACTATTACTAAGGGTACTATAAACTTAGTAGACGTTAGCATTGTACCTAGTCTATATTTCATACTTACCGAGCTTTTATCAATACTCCATACATAACCCCCCTCATCATTAGATATTAGGTTCAGGTGCATAGCATCATAGCCGTTACTTTTTAAAATAACTACACGATCTTTTGCCTGAGCTTCAGTATCAAAAAACTCAGAGTACAATTTATATGGATTATCCGAGTCCATATATGCAACCTTATGAGAAGTAACTACCATTTTCTAAAATTTTTATTTTGTTTTTATTCTAAATATAACCAAGCCAACTACCAGTAAAGCTACCACCCCAAAAATTAAAAAAACTTTTTTTCTCCTTTTTATTCGTATTGTTTTCCCTACCTCTTTAAGACTACACCAATGACTAGGACTACATTCGGGCGTAGGAGTAGGGTTTTGAACAACCCCCCTTCCTGTACTACTCCCTGTCCCCACCATTACATTAATTTCTGGTACTCCTAACTCTACCGCAAGTCTAACATTAGAAGCAACATAATCGCTTGTTGCATAAGGTTCTACTATAAATATGTTTTTTAGATCATAACCTTTTTTTAAAAAAGCTTCAGCTATATAATCTGACTCCCTAGCTCCAGCCGAAAAGAGTACGATATACATTTGTCTTTTGCTTTGCTCTATAGCCCTAACAAGGGCATCATCCTCCATATATCTAAACCCTTTAACTTTCAATAAAGAACTTTCCTCAAGTAGCTTTACTTGTTGATTAAGGGTTAAATCTCCTTCTCTATTGTCTAGCCCAGCTAATAAAAATATCGGGAAAGAATTTTTAAACATCTTATTCGGGCTGTACTGAGCTGTGATGAGTAGCAATTTTCCACTCACCGCTTATTTTCCTTAACGCAAATGTATAACGAGCTGGAACTATATCTATTTCTCCTTTTTCATTTGTTAATTCAAAGGTATAAGTTCCGTCTGCTATAGCGTAATCAGATCCATAGTTTTGTATGTTCATTTCGGTAAAATACCCACAAGGTTTTTTTAAAATAAACATATCAAAATACTCTATTATCTTACTTTGCCCTACTTTCATACTCTTGGCTATTGTACCAAGCAACACACCGTCTGGAGCGTATAAAGAAACAATATCGTCTGCATTATTTTTGCATACAGTACGCATCCAATTTTCTATGACTTTCCTAGTGTTTTCAGGGTTGTTTTCCTTAACCTCTCTTATTCTACAAATAAGGTAGGCCCCTCCTAGTACTGAAAATAATATGATAAAGTCTTTTGTTTTCATTTTTTAAAAAAAACACAAAAAAGGACAACTTTCCAGCTTCCCCCTCTATTTAGTTAATACTTGATCTACAGAGCCTTTTTAATAGCCTTAGCCGTAGCCTTAATAGGCTTGCCTTTGCTTACTACAAATAAAATAGCAATGCCTAGCAAAACCATTATAGCTTGCCTCATCATAGGGCCTCCTAAAAAGTTAGGTGACTTAGGATATAGATAACCTTGATTAAGTTGGATAGGTTGTAAAATTACGTCAGAGTCAACAGAAGCTCCCGTACACTCAGGGTATAAGTCATTAAACACAGGCAAAGCTGAAGCGTTTACACTAGCTAACCCGTTTTCACCTATAAAGCAATTTGATTGCTCAAACAGACAGAATTGAGAAATTTTTGCATTACACGAAGTTGTATCTGTATTTGCGTCCATATCGTCACCATTAGCTATTGTAATAGGGTCTGGAGCTAAATCGTATTCTTGGGGTTCATCCATTGGAAGATCATCTATTATATTCCAGTTTAATTCTTTCTTAGACATTTTTTAAAATTTTTGATTGTTTTTTATTATAGCAAACCACTTGCTGTGTAAAGGATAAACTTTCCCGTTTGAAGTAGGTACTTTCTTTTTTGTTACTGAGTTTCCTACGTTACCCCCTATAACCTCTACGTAATTACTACCTTTTTTTACCACTAAATCACAATGTGATTTGTAGCTAGAAGTTCTATCGTACAAATCCCTTACAGGCTCTCTTGAATAACATATAAAGTCGCCTACTTCAGCAGTCTTTTCATTTTGTCTATATGCTACATAGTTAGCTTTTAAGTCTCCTGACTTTCTTCTTTGTATGGCTTTTCTAATATATTTACTATGAGATGCTGTCCCTTCTATCCCTTCAGCACCAGCTTCTTTTAAAATATAGGCTATAAAAGCTCCACTCCAAGCCTTGTCCCTATCGTACCCGTCATAGTTGTAGCCCACAGCTTGCCAATACTTCCTTACTACCTGAGCATAAGGCTCCTCATACTCTAAGCCCCCTTCTACCATAGTGTGACCTTCCTCGCTATATCGCCTACCCCACTTATCCCACTCATCCACAGTTATAGAAACTAAATTACGCTTGTAGGCGTTTCTTTTCCTAAAAAAAAACAATACTAACCACCCTACTAGAAGAGTTGTCATAGCTATATAATATCTATTCATTTTTTAACAAATATAAAAAGCGTTGCCGTTACTATAAAAAAAGATAATAATAAAATAGCAATTCTGTTTCTTCTAGTCCAAATGGATGCTTCAAATTTAACAGAAGGTTTTGAAAAAATATCTATCCACATAAAGTATTCCTCATTTGTCCTGTCAACCCCATTCGTTCCTCCGTTTACACTTCGCCTTGCGTTAGTTAAGTCATTGCTATTAACGTAGTCAAAAGTTCTTCTTTTTAAATATGCTGAAGCTACTTTATAGGAGTTTTTAGGTTTCATAGCCAAATCCCCATCTATAACCAGACTATCACCTAACCCAGCTAATCGACCATATTTTTCATAGTTACTTTTTCCCGTTAATTGTATTAAGCCTCTCCCGAAATAAGCCATACCATTACTATCCACTCCTTTTAAAAAATAGTTTGATTTCCCATCGGTTGATCTATAATAATCTATAGCTTTTTGACAAGGCTGTACAACGTAGGGTACTCCTTTTTCTCCACATAGATAATCTGACTCCCACCTTGACAAAGAGTAGTCACTTTCAGACTTAGCTGTAGCTAGTAGATAAGCCGTTTCTTTAATGTTGCCTACATTATCGTCGTTCTGAAGATAACGTAAAACTTTTTTTAAAGACGGCTCAAAATTAGTCACACCACCCCCAGCGTAGTATAGGTCTAAAACATTATTTATATTAAATTTAACGGGCATAGTGTTTTTTTAAAATTACACTCCAGATTTAATTTTAGCTACAGATCCTAATCCATCAGCTATATAAGGTAAAGATTTATAGAGTATAAACAGTACAACCAATACATACAATACGTAAAGGGCCATACCCGTTTTTATTACACCACCTACACTTTTCTCGTTATTTTTCTGCATTATTTCTTTACTTAAATTTTGACCTCTTAGTTGTTAGACCTTCGTAATAGCCTTTTAAAAATTCTTCCAGCTCACCAGTAGTTAAATTGCCCGAGATTTTCTTATTCGTCTTAGAACTTCTATATCCTAAGTAGGTTCTGCTATATTCTCCACCCAGATAAAACTCTTTACCCGTAGTTTTTCTTGTTTTAGGATTTCGCACCATACCCTTAAAGCCCATAAGACGGTTTAGCGTTGATACTTTATTTTGATTTGTTTTTTTAGTAGCCATAATTTATTTTTTAAAAAGTTAATTAATTTAATGTAAATATATACTGGATATATCTTTCATCCAAATTTAATAGTCCCCTTGATTGCCTTGTTTACGTTTGCGAGGCTTGTTTTTAGCCTTTCCACGCCTATCAGCCTTTAGAGAACTACCTACTTTAACCCATTTTTTAATACGGCCCTTAGCGTCTCGGCTTACGTAAAACGAAGTAGTAGCCGTTCCTGATCCTAGTTTAGATCCCTTTTTTTTTAAATATCTTTTCATTTTACCAATGATTTAATTTGGGTATTAGCTTATTAGATACCAATGTATTTCCCGTTTCGTCTTTTATATTTGAACGTGCAGGAGTAGTATTATCTATTTTATACTCCCCCTCGCTTTGTAAATCTCTATATCTGTTTTTCCAAAAAGAATATAACTCTTGACCGAGCAAATCCTCAAGCCACTCTTCCGCTTCTCTGGGTTTTGAACTTTCTACTGTATGAGGCACATACCCCACAATAGATGCGCTCCAAATTTTTTCAATAAGCCTCACCATATTTGTAATAGTATCAGACTCAAAATTTGAAGCTGGAAACCTAAACTCATAAGTTGGCGGGGCAAGACCACTCCAGCCACTTTCTTGCCTTCCCATCTGTGTTTTTTCTTTAAGGTGCAACGCCCCTCGTCCACCCCCTACACTTGACCACTCTGTTCTAAGATTCTGATAACTGTTCGCTTGAGCTAATTTTTTAATTTTTGCTGGAGATAGATTTAAACCTTTCGCATACCCCCTATTCCTTGATTGAGTAATTTGTGTGGCCAAAAGAAAAGGCTCTAAAACACAATAGTTTACTATTAAGCGTTGTCGTTTTTTAAAACCTTCATCTCCCTCCCCAAAATCTTTCCATCCAAAGTGTATATGAGTACCAGCACTAGGCGAAGTTCTTGCCCCTTGACTTCTCAATATAGCCAAAAATCCACCAAGACTTTTTACGCCTTCCTCCCCCTTAAGTATTGGACTTACCATTTCAAATATCCCTCCTCTACTTTCCAAATCATTATCTACCGATCCATCAGATTCAAGTTTCCAATACCCATCAGGTGCATCCCCATGATAACCAGTTGACTTCGTAGGAAACCCTGAAGTTGACAGCAAATTTGCCACTTCTCCTTTACCTACTTCGTCAAAGTTACCCTCTATTTCTACGCCAAAACCTCTATCAAAAGTTTGTCTTTGAATAGCGATTAATTTGTTGTGGTCCATCCCAGCCTCTAAAACTTCTTGTGAGGAGTCTATTTCAGCTTGCCTCCTTGACTCATCAACTTCTTGTTCTCTTAGAATTTCCTTAAACAATCCATTTACACTAACCATTTTTTCGTCACTTCTCAAATTAAATTGCGTACTGCCGTCAGGAGTAGAAGTAAAAAAGGTAGGATCAATACTCACTGCCCCAACAGTTTGAGCTTTCTTTGAAAGTGCCCTTATAGTGCCAGCGTTATTTCCGCGAGCTAATCGTGACGTATTTAATCTAAAAAGATTCAGAGTGTTAGTCGTGCTTAACCTAGAAGTATTATTTTTAAAATATCTTTGTAATTGTGCTACAGTAGTAATTTGTGTTTGATCTTCAGCACCACCATCTATTCTTGTATGCCCCCATTGTAGCTGGTAATAATAAACTACATTCATCGCTTCACCCGTTCTATCGTCTACTTCTTGATCTAGCATAGCAAAGTAAAAAACATAGACTTTATCGTCGCTTGTAGTTATCGGAAACTTTTTTATCATACTTGAACGGTTGTATAGGCTTCCACTATTCGCGTTTTGATACCCTATATAATAAAAAGTATTAGAGGCATTTCTTACGCTTGCATCAGTTACAGTAACTTCTTGCTCAACCCCAAAACCTTCAACCTCTGCATTTGTTGCACCATCTACATATACATCCTCTGCTCTCACGTTTCTATCATCCACCCCAATGTCACCCCCCATAAGGTCGTTAATATCCTCATCATCTTCATCATCTTCTATCACTATACCACCCGATACATTTGGATTTTCCATAGCTGAATACCCAGCTTGAAAAGCATCAAGTAAAGTTTCTTTAAAAAAACGAAATATCTCGTCGTTTAAATCCGAGCTTCTAGGGCTTCTTATTTGAGGCACGTTATTATTCGAGCTAGAAATACCGTTATACCCTAAGCAATAACACATATTTTGAGCTATTTTCATTTGCTCTGACCGAGAAGGTATATCCTCTTCCATATCGAACCTCTCCCAGTCTACATCCACGTAAACGTCTCTACTTGTATTTACGATAGAGACTTGTGCTGGGCTAACATCAAAAAATAGCTCCAGTATTGAATTAGGTATAATGGGGCAAGCACTTTTAAAGAAATGCAATTGTAAACCTTTAGGTCTAAAACCCCTGATAACTTCTAAATAGGTATCTACATAGAAAATTTGAACAGCCTGTAAGAACCCACTTGCTTTTAAAGACTTTATTCTACCTTCTAATAGGGTTATATTGCTTTGATTTACTCCTCTAGGCATTTTTTAAAATTTAATATCTCATTAATTTATATCGTTCCCATACTCCAAGTACCACCCATACCATCTAGCAAAGTCTGGTGACACGCTTGAGTAAGCGGGCCATATGCTCCGTCCTCATCTATATCACAACCATCAGCTAAAGTATTGAGTCCTATTTGAAAAACTTTTACAGCGTCTCCGCACTTGTTTAAATTTTGCGAAGGGATATCATAATTTATAGAAGTAATTTGAGAAAATCCAGACGTTTCACACCCTGTCTCTAGTGCTGGAAGTATAATATTCTCAGGCCCTTCTTCATAAACATCTTTATTTTGCCTACTTGCATACCACTTACTGTTTTTAAGTAAAAGCCATAGGATATATAAGGCACTTAGGCCCACAGCGATCATCAGTATTCTTTTTTGATTCTTTTTCATAATATATTTTTTAAAAATACGAATAAATTAATTAAAATTAAGGTGCGTCGTCAACAAGTACGTAGGTAGTTATTACTCTAGCAGTAAACCCCCCCAGAAACGCTATAGAACTCCACATCTTTAAAGGCTGATTTCCTAAAGCAGCACTATCTTTTAAGACTCCTAAATTAGCTGGAATACCCCCAGAAGTAATATATGAGGCATCAGTAGTAAAATTAAACATAGGATTAAGAATCCTATCCCAAAAATAATTTACAGTACTATTTCCAGCGTCATACCCGACATATACACTCACTTTTTGTATTTCTGTTGGAGCTACATAAGTACATAAAATAGTTACTCCTATAGGCACTATAATTTTGTTATCTACTTTATTAACAAGTGTAATAGGCTCATCATCATATTTCATTGCTATTATATCAGCATTAGTTAAGTCAGTAATAACCGTTTGAGGCAATACTACAAGATCGCTAGGATTCGACGAAGATGATAAAACAGCGTCTCCTACAGGGTTAAATATGTTTGGGCTATTAATAGGCATATTATTTTTTTTCTAAAGCTGTTACTCTAGTTAATAAATCATCTAAAACAGATTGTATCTCGTCAAATACAGGGAGAGCATAATTTACAAAATCCCCTAAATCTTCTTTAGAAGTTGTATTTAATGTTTTTTTTAAACAGTCTGTAGCCATAATAATTTAATTTAAGTTAATTCAAAATACGCTGTGCCCGTTGCATTAGCTATAGCTACAGCCCCACCTCCAGTTAAAAATAAAGCTACAATATCCCCAATAGCAAGTGAATTAGTGCTGTAATTCCACGTATAGACTGTATTAACCCCTCCCCCACCTACAGTAACATTTTCTATGCTAACTCCGGGGGTTGCAAGGTCGCCAATTTGTAAATCTAAAGGCAATGTACCAGCAGTTTGATCGCTTGTGATGAGCATTATTACTTTTTTTAATTTGCAAGCTATAGGTATTACAAATCTGTTATACCTCTGAATATTCGTAGTCTCCGTCTCACCCACTAAAGGTATATATACGTTTCTTATCGTATTGTCGAAGAAAGAAAAGTTTACCTGAAAAACCGAAGCTGGAGAATTTACAGTAACAGCACTACCTACAGCAGAAGCAGTAGATCCTTTGCCCGTAAAATCAATAGACGTAACAGCCGAAGTTAGCTCTACACCCTCCTCTTTAATAGATATATCACTACCACCCCCACCCCCAGCAACGGTTGCGTCACCTACAGGATTAAATACGTCTGGAGAATTTATAGGCATTTTTTAAAAAATTTAAGGACAACAATTTGTGCCACTTACAGTATTTATTTGACCAATATCTGCAAAAACATTGTCGCTAATTATAGTGCTAACGCTCTGTAAATTAATACATACACAAAATACGTTAGGTGAATTTATAGGCATTTCGCTTGAACTATAGTTGGATAAAACTCACGTTTAATTACCATTATACCAGCCAATATACCTATCAATATACCTATTGTTTCAAGATTCTTCTGAGTCATTACGTTTCATTATACGTTTAATTAATAACATAGCTGACAAAAACTGTATGATTAACGTAAAGGCACTTGTAGCGTCCTCAACATTAAATATATTTGTAGACGTAAGAGTAATCATAGGTATAAAAGGGGCAACAAAAAACAGGGTAACACCTAAAAAATAATCTTGCACTTCTTTTATCATTACTTTATTAAAAACCCAGCTAAAAACATAGCTAAAAACATAGCTAAAAATAAACCTACACCTATCTGTATGATAGTTTTGGTTGTCATTTCAACATTGATATCTAACCCTTGCTCTCTAAAAGCTGATATTTCGGCTGTTATTCCAGACAACCCGTCTATAGATATTTTTGGCTCCATTATTCTTTATCTTTTCTGGTTAATTTAAATCTTTTGCCCGATTTAGAACGGTTAGGTAAAATAAAGTCTATTAGATAGCTACCTATAGAAACAATTTTATTTACGATAGAATTGTCTTGTTCAGAGGGCGTTATTCTTACTACAGCCTCAGCTAGAGCAAAAATTGCTAAGATTATCATTTTCAAATCTATAAAATTCTGCGGATCTTCAATTATTTGTAATAACATTTTTTAAAATTTAGATTAACACTATGCTGTCTGAAGGAGAGTAATACTCGTTATTTTCTTCATACATAACGTCTACCGTATCTACAGAAGTAAAGTCCTGTGGTAGATTATTAGCCTGTCTATGAAGGTTATACTTACTGCTATCACCAAAAGCTATAACTCCAGCTTTGTCAGAATAGTACACTCTGGAGCTGTCAGGATATTTCCAGTAACCTATAGAACGACCACCTCCCATAACTTTCTTAGCTATAACGATAATAATTATCAGAGACACAACACCTCCTATGATCATTATATTTTTTTTACTTAATTTCTTCATTTTTTAAAAATTATCTTCTTGGATTCATACCTTGAATAGCATCGTACCCATCCCAATTGGCTCCAAATCTACTCTGACAACAATTTGAGCACTTTCTAAATCTATGACACATAATACTTTGTGTACCTCCTAAATCTTCATATCCTGCTGGTGGGGTGCAAAAACATTGTTTTTTACCTTTAACTTTCCCCGACCAATCTATTTCTTTATTAATCCCCCCACCGAAAAGAACATTAAAAACACCAGCCACACCTTTACGTCTAGGCATAGGCTTAACTGCCTTTCTTATACGTTTTCTAGGCGTAAGATTCCCGTTTCCTATTTCTAAGTTTCCGTTTACACTCCTTTTAGCTCCGTTACCTCTGGGTTTTCTATTACTAGAACCATACATATTACCATATAAATTCTGTTTCATTTTTTCAATTTTTTATATGCAAAATAAATAAGGACTATGGCCCCTATGACTACTAAAGAGTGTTTTGTTTCCCACCTTTCCATAAGGGTAGGAGTTTGGCTATCTAAATGTTCGTCACCGATAGCATCAATAGCGACATCAGGATTTGCGTTGTTTGGATTTGCACTCATATTAATCTAGTTTTTTTAAAATATATAAAGCCACTAAAATCATTAACCCATACTTTAACATATCGGGCATTTGACTTTTAGGGGCGTGTTCTTTATGTTTTGTACCATTACAACCACAGTCAGACTTTTGTATCACTTGCGGTTGTACTATAATATCGGGAGTAGCGTCAGAAACTCTATTGTGAGCTTCCTCAGAGAAGAAAGATGATAAGGAGTACATATTTCCGTACAAATCATTTTGTGACGCTGGTTGTGCTCCAGCAGAAGCCTTTGGATCAAGGTTGTAAAATTCCCAATCTAACCCTGAAGCCTGTAAATCATTCATTAAAGGCTCTGGAGTCTCTATAACAGAGCTGTCAAGGTGCATAGACGCAAGATTACAAGTACCTCCTATACTTGGTATAGGTTGCCCTTGGTTATCAGTTTTGCAATTTCCTACGGTTGTATCGTACATTATTTTAAATCGTTTATGTCAAATCCATTTATAGCATCGTAACCAGTAAGTTCAACTACAGCATAAAAAGTCTCACAACCAAATTTCCCGTCCTCTTTAATTCCAGCAGAATACTGAGAATTTAGACGAAACTGAGCATAAAGCACTTGGTGATTATAGTCCCCTAAAGATATTGTAGTAGTAGACCAGTTGTTATCTTCAGGCCCCGTAGAACCAAATACAGCCATTAAATCTTCAGAAGTCTCACCCCATTCAGGAGAAAAATCAGGGCAAATTAACCCTTCTTCTTCTTCTTCATAAACCAGTTTATCTTGTGTAAATTTTCGATATAGCAATACGCCTACTATGACGAGAGCTATAGCTACGATTATTACTATTTGCTTCTTCTTCATCGAAGTTTATTTGTAAAAATTTGCGTACAAACTTTTTACAGGCTCTTTAGCATATAAATTAAAAGCCTCAGACTTTAACGTAGTATTTACTGAAGGCTTAGAAGTCATTTGACTTACCCCAGCACCAGCTTTTAAAGGGTTATTTCCTTTCCTGTTAAAGTTTGGTATTTTGCCTTGAAAATCAGATACTCCGATAGTTCCAGCTCTGTAACCTCCTCTTTTGACTCCTTTTAGTAAATCTAAATTTGCACCTCTAAAGGTAGAATCTTCGTATGGATTATGTTTCATTTTTTAAAAATTTAATTTATTCTTGATACTGTCCCGTATGCCTCCATACTAGGATATTGATAATCAGAAGCACCATCCACTATGATAGGAACGTCTACTACTATTACATTGTATTTACCTTGTGCGCTACCTGTAGAAGTACACGCATCTGTACCTATTTGCAATACGGTAACAATATTATTATCTAAAGCTGAAAATTGCCCTCCAAGTATTGAGACTTGAAGCTCGTCACCAACTTGTAAGTTATGATCCCCTAGATTAGCAAAAGGTTCTGAATATCCTTCAGCGATAGCATTAGCACTACCTAGCTCTAAAGACGCAAAAAACGTAGTAGGAGCTACAAGGGTTTTATTAAAGTTCCCCTCTATGCCTTTTGAAGTAAAAGGGTTCCCGTTAGCTCCACAGGGTATTGGATTACCAGCAGAGTCATTTCTTAAAGCACTACCTCCAGCGTATCTAAAACCATAGGTAGAGTCTGTACTATTATCATAAGCCGAAGCATCTTCTCCATTGACTACAGCTATAGTACTATCTATAGCATTGGTAATTACTGAAGGTTTTTTATCCTTTAAAAACAATATGTACACTAGATACAATATGCCTCCATAGATCAAGTATTCTTGTAAATTCTTATCCATTTTTTTTTAAAATTTGTCTTTTAATAGGTAGTATAAACCTAAAACTAAAAGTACTTTTCCTAGAGTTATATTCATCCTCTTTTCTTTTTAATTATTTTAAACGTAAAAAATAATACAACTAATAAAGCAACTACTCCTAAAGCTATAAATATCCCTTTCCTTTTTGAAGCCTCAGCTAACGCTGTCTTTTCAGCCTCTTGCTGTTCTGAATTTGAATTAATAACACCTCCTAAAGCGTCTAAATTTAACTCTCCTAACTCAATAGCATTAATTGTGTTTTGCACCTCAGAGACTAGGTAGATTTGCTCTTCTATTTGCGGTATTATTGTATTGTATTGCACAATAGCACCCTCCCAAAACCCCGTACTGTGACATAGCTTTTCTTTACACCTTCCGTTATTTCCACATCCTGATCCCCACCTATCATAAGGTTCGTCTCTATACTGTTCTACATAACCTTTATTACGTAAAAGTAAAGTTTGGTAATTTCCTAGCCAAGACAAAACTTCATCTAATTTTTCCTGAACACCATTAAAATCTCCAGAAAGGATAGAGCTATTAACCCTCATCAAAAGTAAAGCAGTTGAGTCTTTAAATTTAACCCACTCACTCACTCCCGTACTCCAATTGTCTGCAATTATATTACCATGAGTAAGCTGAAGGTTTAAAAAACCAGCCTTCTCATCGTCCGTCATTTTATCTTTCCTTTCACCACTTACAGGGCAAGCTCTAGCTTCTAACGAGTCATTACCGTTAGGTACAATTACATTATTTAAAGCTCCGCTAAAGTTTGGAAAAACAAACTCTTGATTCTTATATGTTATGATATAATTTGCCATTTTTTAAAAAGATAAGGGTAAACCACTTTTAACCCATATAGCCTTCATTAACTGAATTTCCGACCACAAGACACACCCTGACCAAAAATCACATCCTAAAGCCTCAGCTTGATCAGAAGTCATACCATAATCAGACCAAGTGTAGACTCCAATACTTGGGCTAAAAGAGTCGCCTAAGTCACTAGCATACCATTGAAATAAACTCCAATTTGCCCTGTTTCCAAACTCTGCATAAACTTGCTGTAATTGACCACCATCAAGCCCAATTACCCCACCAAATAATACTGAGTCACTTGTACCAGCCCCCTCCATAGCCACCTCAAACTGATCCGCTAAAATCTTGGCTGTAGGCTTAAAAGCTGCATCTATAACGCTGCCGTCCTGAGTAGGGGTATTTGCTACTATATCATCAAAATTTTGGTTGTCTTGAAAATTATCGAACCCTTCGGAAAGATTCTTTAAAAGAGCTTTGATAACAAAAAACAAAACTACCCCAACTATAGAAACAGCAACAATTTTAGTTGTGACTTTCCCAGAGGGAGTACTCATAAAAGAGGCTATTGCTGACATATTATATTATTTAAAATAACTAGATCCACCCGTAGGCTTAGGCATACGACCTGTGCTACCTCTTATCAGTTTCTGCTGTGACATACGGCCACGCCCTCTCTTAAGCGTAGAGATATATGGCTGAGTAGGCTTACCCACACTAGGCTTACCACTACTACCACTATCTACGTCACCCACCAAAGGTGCACTTGGGCCTGTCCCACCAACCACATAGTCTGTGTAAGGAGACGAAGGATCGTTGACTTGAGAATCTGTATCATCTGTTCCAGTAGAGGGTGCACCTGAACCACCTGAACCTCCACCACCCGAACCACCAGAGGAACCCCCTCCAGTTTCGTTTAGATCAGTTTCTATGTCAGGCTCTCCTAATGCTTTAGGCCCATCTTTTTTTAAAAAACGATAAAGAATGAGAAGCAGAAGAAGAACAATTAAGATTCTCTTTTGAGTCTTATTCATCTACACAGCTGGTGTAGTAGCAACAGGCTTTTTTGGCTGTGCCATCCAAACCATATAAAGAATTGCTAATACAGCAACCATCATAATGTTGTTTCTTGATAGTAAATTTTCCATTTTGATAGAAATTAAAAGTTAAAAAAATTATTTATTTCTGCGTAAAAAATACACAGTTGCAACTAGCACTAAAACAAAACCAACGATAAGCCAGATCTGTTTTTTGTTATTTCCTTCATCTACAGGAGGGGTATAACCACCACCACCACCATCTACAGGCGGTAAAGAGGCAGTTTCTAAAGGGTTTAAAGCACCCCATATATTTACAAAGCTATCGGACAAGCCACCTACGTTTTCACCGAACCAACCACCAAATTGACTTAAAAAACCAGGCCCTTGATCCTCCACAGAAGGCTCTTCTTCTGCTACAGGCCCTAAAGTTTGACAAGCTAACGGTAAAGGAAATTCATAGGTCTCAAAAGAACAGAGCATATCTCCTTCACCCGGATCTATTACATCACCACCTAAAGCCAAACAGCATTGTTCAGAATTACCTATTGTCTTTGTATCTATTAAATATTGTTGATCTGGAGTAAAAGCCATTTTGTTTTTTTAAAAAATTATTTTTTTCCCGTAACTAAAGCTACTATTACAACCAAAACAAAAGAACCTACTATAATCATTAAAACCTTTGGGCTAAACCCTAAAATCTTATTACGTTCTTCTTGTTCTAACCTAAGCCTTTCAGCCTCTAAAGAAGCCTGTATTTGAGCTTCCGTTATTTCAGCCTGAATTTCTAACTGTTCTGTTTGTTCTTGTGTTGTAAGAAAATTCAATACATTAGAACCAGCAGTTAAAATACCGTTAATAAGAAGCAAACCCGCTCCAGCCGCTTTTTGTTGACCACCAATAGGGCTGTCAGGAGTAGACAACTCATACTCTAAACCACCAGTATAGTTACTTCTTTCGTTTATATAGGGTACACCAAGTACACTACGTAGCGTTTCTTCATCATCTATTGAGAGGATATCTGCTTTTAAAGAATCTTTCTCGTCTCCTTGAGGAGTACCACTAAGGAGATTCAGGCCCGATAAGTGAGCTTGAACCTCCGTAGGGTTATTGTCAATGATAAAATCTACTACAAATGAAGGATCACTATTAAGTTGGTCTAAAACCATTTGAGAATCGCTCATAAATAAATTTTGAAATTTATCCTTTTAAAAATCCTTCTACGAAGAAAGTTAAAGTCACAGTCTCAGAAGCTCCTACTACAATTTGAAAAGCTGTCTGTCCGTCAATGACAACTCTTTCCTGAATTGTAAGTAACTTGCTGTCAAACTGCGTGTTACGTCTTGCTTTTTGTATGATATTTGGATGAGTCACTTGACGGCCATCTATCGAACAACGAATAATATCGAAGTTATTTGCAAATTGTGAATTATCAGAAGATACCTGATAGTTGAAGCCACTTAATACAATTGGATTACCAAATGTAGATTCTTCAGTTGCCCCCCCTTGAACACCTACAGTATATGTTACAGTTGTAACGAAGCCTGTACCAGTAACCGTAGATACGATTCCTGTTGCATCAAAGAGTCGGTAAGTTTTTGTAGCGTTTGTTACGCTGTTGACGAGTGTGCAAGTAAAGGCACTTACTCCGTCTGGATTTACTACTTTCATAGATTCTTTATTTTGAATTTTAAGAAATTATTTTAATGTAACCTTGTGTTACTTCGCAATAATACGCAAATCTAAAAGAACTTAATCTACAAAAAATATATCATTTTTTAAAAAACCCCTAACTTTACGTTAATACCTCAGATAATGACTCCTTTAACTCTAGCCCTTTATGTGGACGTATTAAAGTAGTATATTCTGCCTCATTTATTTCCTGTACATCAGGCACACCATAAGAGCTATTGTCTACTATTAGCACAATTTGTACTTTTGCCCTTCCTATAACTTTTATATAACAAGCTGTATTTTGATCTATTGTAAAATCTCCATTAATTTCTACTAAAGAAGCAAAGCCCTGACTTACATTGGTGTACATCCAGTTACGCTGTTCTAATCCAGCCTGAACATCAGCACCCCTTCGCACCGTCCCGTCTATATTGGCCCTAGTCCATTCAAATAGAGCATCAAATTGTTTTTCTACATATCCATTCTGTACACTATAAAGCATTTTAACAACCTTGATAGGGTTTTGTATTGTAGTATCAGCTAAGACTTGAGCATTTGATATTGTACTACCCGCAAATTCTGTAGTAGGTTTCGTGGCTGTAGGCTGAACATTTAAAGCCGTATTTAATCCCGAAGCATCAAATAATTTAAAAAGAACATCAAGGGGTGAACCCGTATTGTCTAAAGATATAATAGTAGCAGACATACCTAGCCCAAAATATGCGTCTTGATCGAAATTTAATTTATTATCCATTAACTTGCTAAGATATAACTTTATACACTACAAAGGTATAACTCTAAAATAATGGTGATTTTTATGACCGTTTATTTCTGGTATATGTTTTTCCGTTAATTCCTTATACTTAGGTATATTTTGTTTTAACCTCTGTGGATTATCTTTTATTTTAAAAAGCACTAGGTGGGTAGCAAAAGTCCAAAAAGTAGGCGGTACTTCGTTTAAGCTATGGGCTACAGCAAATATATCTACATCCTTTTGCCTCCTACGTACTAAAAGCTGTCTTACGCCCTCCTCAATACGGCTCCTTACGTAATACCTACAGTCGTCTAAAACTAAATTCCCGTTCCTGTAATTTACTAGCTCTACTATATCCTTGTAATCAGGGGCTATAATTCTAGCTGACTTATTATCTTTAAGCAAAGTCATTTCTTCTATATCTATAGTCGGTATATGCCCCCACTCCAACCCGTCAGGATCTACTACTAAAGTTTTTCTACCCGTAATTAATTTTTTAGTTAGGGTAGTTTTTCCTGTTCCATTAGTTCCTACAATAATAAAAAAAAGTACTTGCCTTACTTTTGTCGTAGTTGTAGGTGAGACGTTTTCTTTCTTTGGAGCTTCGTTTTTAACCTCTTCTCTTTCTTGTTCTGCTGGATCGTCTGACATTTTTTAAATTAATTCTTCGGGTATAACTAAAAAACTATCGTCTAAAAAGTGTATTAAAGGCTTTTTAGCAAAACCCATTTCTTTAACCATTTTCTGAGTACTTTCCCAGCTAAAATCGTGACCTCCTAGTACACCCCCTTCTTTTAAAAAATCTTTAGCGTTTGTATAGTCTCGCATTTGTTGTGAAAATCTATGATCCCCGTCTATATATATAAGATCGTACTTTTTATTATCTTTATATTTTAAAAAGAAATCGTCTGAAGTCATATTGTAAAAACTTACGTTGTCTACTATTTCTAAAAGGTTTTTCTCAAATATAAATTTAATTATTTCGTTTTCTTCACTCATTTTTACACTCATATCAGCCCCGTCCCCTTCACTTTTATCTGTTTCTTTTAAATCGTCTATTTTTGATATTTTATTACATTTACCAAAAGCATCAACACAATCTATTTCTTTAAAATACCCTGAAAATATACGGGCTGAGTCGCCCAAATAAGATCCTATCTCTAAAACACTAAGCTCATCCCCTTTAAGACTTTTTAAAAAAGCACACATTACGTTCAGATGATACTTAAACGGTTCAGGTCTAACCGTTGTTAGCTCTATATCGTGAAAATACCTCTCTTTAAAATCTTTTAATTTCTGCTCATACTGGCTATGAACGTCTTTTGACCAATATAGCTTGTGCATATTATCCATCTTCATCTTTCTTTTTTAAATTTACTTTTTTTAAAGCTGGTTTTTTAATTTCTTTTTTTAAAAAGGGCATCCATTTTTTTTGCGGGCACTCTTGATTCTTTAAAGATGTTTTCCAAGTTAGCTTACAACCACAAGATACGCCCTCTATAGGTTGCATAAACGCACCACAAGTTAAGCCTACTCCAAAAGTGTACTTACTTTGACTACATTCTTTACACACTTTTAAACGTCCTTGTTTGAAGTTCTCTGCTGTTTCCATTGTTTTTTTACTTTAGAGCTTATTATATCATCATATACTACAAAAAGCTCGTTTATTTTAACCATAACCTCCTTACGTCCTTCAGCCTCTATTTTATAGAAAGATAGCCACATATCCATATAAGAAGTAACGGTTTTTTTCATATCACCCTGTATTTTTACATCCATATTATTTAGCTTTTCTTACCCATCTAGTAGCTGTACCCTCACTTACATTTAGCTCTTTACCTATGCGAGCAAAACTCCAGCCGTCCTTTCGTAACGCCTTAGCTTTTTCTATTTGTCGGCCCCTTTCGTTTTCATCTAAGTTTTTTCTAGGGTTTAAATCTGTACTACCTACGGGCCTACCAGCTTTACGCTTAGGCTTCATATTACTAAGCATATCAGATAGTGGATGTTGCGAGTCGTCACCGTTTTCAAGCTCACTATTAGGTTCAGGCATTATTGAAATGTCGTCTTTTTTATTAGACGGCAAAGGACTGACTACGGCCTTACTTCTAGGGGCGGGTGCGCCTATATTATTTGCCTCCTCTTTCTTTTCTTTTCTTTCTTTTACAGCCGTAATATACATAGGGCTATAAATAACAATCATCATAAAACAAAATACTAGCTCTGGAGAAGTTTTTACGTCTCTATTTTGTAAAATCTTTTCTAATGGAGCTTGTAGCTTTTTCTTACGCTTATCTTTAATAGCATACTTTTCCTCATTATCGAAGTCTTTAGCAATAGCCATAGCCCCGTAAGTCATCATCATATCTATTAGCTCAATACCTATTTCAGCTAAAAGTTCATTGTCCTCAAAAAACGGGCTATCATCATCATCACCTCCTAAATCGGTAAAATCATCTAAGTCAGATTCACTACTTGAGTCGCCTGAATTAGATCCATTACTTGAAGGCGTATTAAAACCTTGTAAAACGTCACTTTTATCTTCTACGGTTTCCGTACTGGTTATTGTCTCAGTAGGTACATTTAATATAGACGTTAATGAAGCTCCTATATCACCCGTCTCAGAGTCTAAATAGTCTGTAGGTATGTCTAATGCTTTAACACTAGCGTCTTTACTAGGGTTTTGGGGCGTTATGGGAGTGTTTTCCCCTCCTACGTTATCTAAACCTTTGTCTACCGTATTATCAGCACCTTTATTCTTTAATTTTTTAGCCATTATTTCTTTAATTCTTCTTTGTTATTATCACCTACATTATCTAACCCCTTATCTGACTCGTTGCTTTGATAGACTGGTTTACTTTGCATATAGTCTAAGAAATGCTTAAAATTTGCATCCCAATCGTATGTCCCACAATGCGAAATCATCATATCTGGATCTGTAAAAATTCTTTGACCAGCCTCTTTAATCCTCATACATAAAGAAAAATCTTCTCCATAGTTTCCAGACTCGTTACTTATATGATTATACACCCCGTAACCCTCTACACATTTTCCTAGTGTATAAAACTTAGTTTTAGTAAGGTTGTTTTTGGCCCAGCTAAACAATACATCGGCTGACTCTCTAGTTATGATAAAAGCACCCATACCAATACCGTCTATTTCGCAAAGACCTTCTAGCTTAGTTCCGTCAAATAATTTATGCTCTCCACTAGATACATACTCTGAACTTGCAGAAAGTACATCCAAAGGGTTAATTTCTTTTTTAGGCCAAAGTGAAGCCGTTTGTAATATGTTTCCGAAATTAAACGTCTTTTTACAATAGTTAGCACCAATAAAATCAACTTCAGGGTTGTCTAACCAACTAAGCATTTTCTCTAAATCTTTAACATACATAGCAATATCACTATCCATAAACATCATAGCATCTACTTTAGTCTCGAAATACCATTGATTAATGATAGAATTTCTAGCGTTTGTAATATCACTACAGCCCCTCATCATAGTATATTCTACATCCCAGTTTTTAGGAGGATTCTTTAAAATACTATGAGAGGCAGACACATAGTTTATAGGAAACATCCCGTCCCTAGTAGGTGTACATATTGCTAACTTCTTATTCATCTTCACTATTATTTTTATTACGTTTTTTATTTAAAATTTTCTTTCCTTGATCTGTTTTAAAAAACTCTTGTCTTTTTTTTCTTTTTAAAGCACCTATAGTTACAGCATCTAAGTAAGTCTCAGGAGTATCTTGTTTAGGGGCATATTTGCTATCTAATAGTTTAAAACACTCTACAATACCAGCCTGAAGGCACTCCTTAAATTCATAATGAGCTTCGCAATAACTATTTACTTTATTTTCAGACTTTAAATAGTAGTGTATATCATACCTAAACCCTTTGCCTAAATCATAAAAGACAAAAAACTCTAGGCCCTCACTCTCAAACCAACTTTCTAATCTTTTATCCGCTTGTAACGTATCGTCAGAAGTTAAGTTATAGAACGCATACGCATTAGGCGATAAAATTGATATACTTTTAAGGGTATTTTTTAAAAAACTTTCCATCATATTTGTATTGTGTAGCTAACGCTATTCTTCATCATCAACGAAAGAGGGTTGAGTAACTTCATTGTTACTTGGCCCTCTTTTTAGTACGGCAAAATAATAGACTCGTTTAGAGTACCTATCCGAAACAAAATCGCTAGTTAAAACTTTAAGATCATTTACTGGAGGCTGGTTTCTATAAAATTCCTCTACCTTGATAAGTAATCCAGCATACGATTCGTCACTCAACGTCACCGTATATAAGAAATCTTCGTAATTCATCATCATTTACATCAACTTTTTTAGGTAAGTGAAGATATTTCTTTTTACCATCCTTCAAATATATAAGCCAATTATCTTTAATCCTACAATTATTGATAGTTTCTAGTTTAGACTGATAACCTAAATACTCTATATACATTAAACAGTCTGTAGGGTCGCCTCTTAAAGCTATACCATCTACCCAATAGTGAAGAACTTGATCCTTGTACCTTTTTCTACACAAGTCCATTATTTCGCCTGTTATCATACAGCACATAAAGAACCATCCCGAAGTATCTGACTTATCGACCTCAAAATCTACTAACTCCCCATCTTCATAATGAAAAACGCCTTTAGTAGTCGCAAGCATACCAACGCACTTTAGACGATCTATTTTAGGTATTTTAGTTTGTAGGTACGTATATGTTTCCTCAGTTATAGCCCCTACGTTTCTTAAACAAGTAGGGTAGGCTGAATTAATATCTACTGAGTAAAAATCACTAGGGTAACTTTCTTTGTCTTGGAACCACCAATACTTAACATCCTGAGAATTTACTTCAGGAGTAGTTAGACCACTATTTTTAATATCTTTTAAAATTTTATTGTACCCCGTAAAAGCCTTTTTACTGCTTGTAAGGTTTGAAAATAAATAGTTTCGCCTTTCAGTAACCACTTTTAAGGAGTAGTTAGTTCTAAAAAGAGTAACCTTTTTATTTTGCTTTAATATCTTTTTTAAAAAATCTCTTTCGTTTCCTAGCTGGTAGTGTAGTGTAACAGCTTTTTTTTTCTTCTTCATTATCCAAAATATCTACGCCAACTTGCCCTCATACCTCGTTCAAATTCATTGTTAGCTTCTATTAATTCAACATCATCTAAATTACTTGGGGCCGTAGTTAAGCTATCGAAATCAAATACCTCACCATTGATACCCTCAGCGTGTAATAACTGTAAATAAACGCCTCCAGTTATAGGCTCAAAAAGTCTTATATACTCATACTCTACTTCAGTAAAAAATCTTTCAAGATCCCCTATTTGGCTCCTATCTATTACATACAAATTGTCATTAATTTGCACCCCGATAGTTTTATTCCTAGATACCGCATCGTTTAGTATAGTTCTAAACCTTTGACTCATTATAGTCTGAAAAGAAGGTTTTGGTATTATTTCCTGAACAGCTTGTATTACCTCTGGAGACTCACGCCTTAGCAACTCGCCACTTTGCGTTACTGTTACCACTCTTTGCCTTTGCCTTTGAACAAAAGACTGACTACGCCTTCTACCATTAGGATCTTGATATATATAAAACCGAGAAGTGTTAGGAAGGAACCCCCTCCTAATACCCTCAGCCTTAGATATAAACTTACCCCTATTATCTCTATAGAAAGTACGGGAAGTTAATCGCCTAGTAAAAAATCTTTCGGGAGTGGTAGGCATATCTTATAGTACCTCGTCTATATTGATATTTTGCAATACTCTACCTACCTCTAACTTACCAGCTTCGTTAGTTTTTACTGTCATACTTACAAGATGGGTATTACCATCCTCCTCATACATCATTAAACAAGCTCTTAATTCGTCAGGAAGTAAATCAACTTTTTTAAGCCACGTTTTTAGTAGTCTATTTGCTACCATTTTTTGCATACTCATAGGTTTATTTTTTAGGAAAATTAAGGGGGATATGAAGTTACTCATAGCCCCCCAAATTTACGTTATTATTTGATATAAAATATCAGTTAGAAAGGTAAATCATCAGATTCAGCCTTGGGTTCTGAAGCACTAGCATCTACGTTAGGAACGTAGTCACTAATGTTCCCAGCGAAGTATTTACCATTTTTACCTTCATTGATCCATAGTCCGATTCGTTTCTCAACGCCATCGGTTATGGCCTTACCCCAATAATCAGGTTGTTTAGAGTCCTCTTTTCTATGATTCTTAAAAATCATAATCTTATCAGGCCCTAATTCAAAAGGCTTATCATAAGTAACTTTTTCGTTACTCGGTGTAGCTACAGCTACTTTTTCTTCATTCGTCATTTTTATTTATTTTTTGACGTTTAACAAAATCAGCTATGATAAAGTTTATCATAGACGTAACACTTACATTTATTCTTTGAGACTCAGACTTAACAACTAAGTAACTCTCAGTCGACATCCTCAACAAAAGGCTCGTCGTCTCCTTGCTCTCCTTCTTCGAGGATTCTTTGCTTTGCACTTCCATACGAAATATTAATTAATGATTCTACTTCTTTCTTAGTTAGAAAGCTATCTGAAGGTATGGTTTTCATACCTTTTAAAAGTTCTCTACGGAACTCTACGAGCAATTTATTGCTATCTGGATTATTTTCCATTTTCTATATTTTTTAAAATTAAACTTATCTCTTGGATCTGTGACATAAGACTTTCCATTGTTGGGCTTGTCTCAATAGCACCTAATTTATTGCGTACAACTCCGTCCTCCCTATCAAAAATCTGCTCTATTTCATAAAGACTTTTAAAGGACGTTTCAGGCTTTAACTCATTATCAAAATACTGTAGTAAATTAATCCTATATTTTTCTACAGCATCTACAATATCCCAGCCCTGACCGTCAGGACACAAATACCTTTCTTCAGCACTACCTTTTGCTAAGACTATGCAAGCGTTCCAACTTGCGTCTCGTTTCTTATACCATATCTTCATACGGCAGTCTTTGGAGCCATCCTTATACCTTTTAACGGCATTTAAACACGCCTGTAAGATATTCTCTGACCTACCCCTTTCGTAAGTCTGTGTAGACTCGTTTTTATTATTTTCCATCATCTGAAAATTATATAGTTATTAAAAATTATTACTTACCTCTATTTACACACACATTGATTATCTATTAGTTTTTTCTTTTCCCACTCTGAAAAAGTTAGACCTCCTGTAAATTCAGTTACACAAATATCATAAAAATCAAAACAAGCAGAAAGCAAAGAGCAACCACTCTCAAAAGACTTTAAAAAAACATTTACGCCAACGTCACCACTTTCAGGTGTAACGTGACAATCAGCAAAAGACATCCAGTATTCAAACTCGTTATGACCTACCTCAAGCCTCATAGCTTTAATGCACGTACCCCCTTTAAGATTAAAGACAATACTGTGACCATAGTTTAATTGACTAAACTCTAACTCATCTAATGGATCACCATTAAAGACGCAATAGTTAGAAGGTATCTTGTAGATAGGTGAGCTATCATTATTAATAGGGGCTTTGCCCTCTCCAGTAATAAGGTGACTTGCGAAGTCTTGCATATTAAAATCATTCATCATAAATAAGGTTTTTAGTGATTAACTAGGTGCAATATACAATGATATATATCTAATACCTAATATATATACTTTTTATTTAAAATAAATAATTATACCCCCACTTTACAACGCCTACCCTCTACCCTCT
>Ga0115000_10001092_pt1 | contig 24623 bp, 20 predicted proteins | sample ArcticOcean_MG_C_6_FD_89690 | JGI IMG/M metagenome (GOLD analysis project Ga0115000, IMG submission 89690) | Marine microbial communities from western Arctic Ocean - ArcticOcean_MG_CB8_128 | ecosystem: Environmental > Aquatic > Marine > Oceanic | place: Arctic Ocean: Canada Basin | collected... | reverse complement strand
GAAAAAGGTACTAGGTGACCGAATAGGAGACCTCGAGATAATCGTTAGATGGGTAGTTAGGTAACTGTTGACTTGACACTAAGGAAAGAGATATGCGCTACAGACCCTATAAACGTTACGAAACTTCACCCCATAAAAAAAGCCTTCCATTTCTGAAAGGCTTTGTAGTTGCGGGGACAAGACTCGAACTTGCGACCTTCGGGTTATGAGCCCGACGAGCTACCAACTGCTCCACCCCGCGATGTGAGTGCAAATGTACTCCCAATTTTGGGATCAAACAAATAATACTCTAATATTATTAGAATTTGTGAGTATCTTTGCACTCCCTTATTTTGAGGATCAGAATTTTAGCGTCTTAGTATGAGTGAAAAACATTTATCAGGTTTTGTAAATATCATTGGTAGTCCAAATGTTGGCAAGAGTACTTTGATGAATAATTTAGTTGGAGAAAGGATGTCTATCATCACTTCTAAAGCTCAAACAACTCGTCATAGAATCTTAGGTATTGTTAATGGAGACAATCATCAAATAGTATATTCTGACACTCCTGGTGTTTTAGAACCTTCTTACAAGCTGCAAGAAGGAATGATGAAATCAGTTAATTCAGCTTTAGTTGATGCTGATTTATTTTTATTAGTTACTGATGTCTTCGAAGACTCGATGGCTAATGAGGCTGTTTTTCAAAAAGTGATCAAGTCTGAAAAACCAACTTTATTGATTTTGAATAAAATTGATGTCGTTATGCCTGAAAGAGTTGAAGAAAAGGTGGAATACTGGTCGAAAAAAGTCCCGGGTATTTCAATTTTACCAATCTCTGCTCTTAAAAAAGCGAACATAAGTTTTGTGGAAGAATGGATATTAAAAAATCTCCCTGAAGGTCCTAAATATTATGACAAAGACACTTTGACGGATAGACCTGAAAGGTTTTTTACCAGTGAAATTATTCGAGAAAAAATCTTGCAGTTTTACAAAAAAGAAATTCCATACAGTGTAGAAGTTGAGGTGGAAGAATTTAAGAAAGAAAAAAAATTAAACAAGATCAGAGCTATCATTTATGTATCTAGAGAGTCCCAAAAGGGAATTATCATAGGCCACAAAGGTGAAGCACTAAAGAGAACAGGGACGGAAGCAAGAAAGGACCTGGAAGAATATTTTGGAACAAAGGTGTTTTTAGACTTGTACGTAAAAGTCAGTAAAGACTGGAGGACCGATGAGAAAAAACTAAAAAAATTAGGCTACTTATAAGGCTTATTAATTCATTGGCTAAACATTAAATCATGGCAAACATTGTCGCAATCGTTGGGAGACCAAACGTAGGAAAATCAACCTTTTTTAACAGGTTAACAGAATCAAGAAAAGCAATTGTTGACGAGACTGCTGGTGTAACTAGAGATCGTCATTACGGTCGTTCCGAATGGAATGGTCATGATTTCATGGTGATTGACACTGGAGGTTATGTATCGGACAATGAAGACAGGTTCAACAAAGACATTAGAAAACAAGTAGCAATAGCTCTGGAAGAATGTTCCGTAATTCTATTTTTAGTTGATGTTAATGCTGGGATTACCAACCTGGACGATGACTTAGCTGGAATTTTAAGAAAAACCAATAAGAAAGTATTCGTCGTTGCTAACAAGGTTGACAACCCTAGTTTAATTGGTGAAGCTAGTGAATTCTACAATTTTGGATTGGGAGAAGTTTACTGTACTTCTTCTTCAAATGGAAGTGGTACTGGTGATTTACTAGATGATGTAGTAGATAGTTTTGACAAAGTAGAGCTGGAAGATAATGAGGGAATTCCAAAAATTTCAGTTGTTGGTAGACCTAACGTTGGTAAATCATCTATTGTAAATGTTTTCCTTAACCAAGAACGAAACATTGTTACTGACATCTCAGGAACAACAAGAGACTCTTTAGACACTAGATACAAAGCTTTTGGTCACGATTTTATTTTGGTGGACACTGCAGGTGTAAGAAAGAAGAGCAAAGTAAAGGATTTGGAATTTTACTCAGTTCTGAGAACCTTCAAAGCCATCGAAGAAAGTGATGTTTGTATGCTAATGATTGATGCAACCATGGGAATGGAGGCTCAGGATCTAAATATTTTATCCTTAATTATTAAAGCTAGAAAGGGCATCATCATTATGGTGAATAAATGGGATTTAATTGAAAAAGACAGCAATACAATTAATGCATTTACAGAGAAAATAAAAGAAAGAATTGCCCCGTTTACTGATGTTCCCATCGTATACACTTCAGCTGTTGACAAACAAAGGGTCCTAAAAAGTTTAGAACTTGCTTTGGAAGTTCACGAAAAAAGAATTGGCAGAGTATCTACTTCAAAATTAAATGAAGTACTACTTCCATACATAGAAGCTACTCCTCCTCCATCACACAGGAACAAATACATTAGGATCAAGTACATTACTCAAATCCCTACTCATACTCCTGCATTTGCATTTTATTGTAATTATCCAGATCACGTCAAGGAATCTTATAAAAGGTTCTTAGAAAATAAGATAAGAGAACACTTTGATTTTTCCGGAGTTCCAATTAGCATTTTCATGAGGAAGAAATAACGACTTACTTATTTGTAGGAAGGTGATTCAAATGAAGTAATGGATTATTAAAGAATCAATGACACATAAAAAAAGCGGCTAAAATGGCCGCTTTTTTCTTTATCTAATCAATATAAACTAGTTAAGGAACCCACTGTTGTTTACTGATCATTAATGCTTCTTGTACTGTAATTCTATCTCCCGAGTTGTAGGCAGTAACAAAAGGACCTTTAATTTTATTGTACTCTTTCACATTCTCTCTGTGATTTCGAGCTTCACCGTAAACATCAAATGCCCCAACAGTGAACTTATGCCATCCGTTGTGCATGTCAGCATAAATCTCTTCGTTCACTTGATTATTTGTTGTGAAATATTGCTTGTCTACTGCTTTTCTTGTTGCACAAATCTGAACTCTGTAGGAAACCTCACCAGGTTGGCTGCTCGCTTCTGATGAAGTTGAAGCAGTGCTTGTTGCTGTTGTTGTTTCAGTTGGCTCATCAGTATCAGTATCAGCTCTAGCAGTTGATTCTGTTCCAAACTCATTCTCAGTTGTTGTACCTCCTTCGTTATTATCTATTGTCTCCGTAGAAGCAGTTGCTTCTGGCTCTGGAGTAACTGGGTCACTTGAAGCTGCTTCAGGCGTTACATCAACTATTGGTTCATCTGCTATTGGTTCATCTGCTGGCTCAGGCGTCACGCTCGCAACAAGTTCATCTTCTCCAACATTAAATATTGTCGCCGAAGTACTGTTCAATTTTGTCTTAGTGTCTTCTACGTATGAGAAAGAACCTTTTATTGAATGCTCTCCTTTTTTATTACTAGCAATTAACTTATAAGACACTTCAAATGAATCCGCTGCCGGTAAAGTCATCCATAGAAATCTTACCTCGTTGTTAAGAACGCTAAAAATCCCTCCATTTGACTCAACTTCTTTTGCTGTGAAACCTTCAGGAATGATCTCGGTAATTTTACCAAACCCCGAAATACCTTTTTTACCAACAACCAATTTAACAATTGTGCTTTCTGAAGGTTTTAAATTTAAGTTTGATAAGTTTCTGGTAAACTCTAATCCTGCTGTTCCTTCAGCTGAATTAGACCCTAAAGTAGTTTCATCTGGAACTTCACTAGGAATTTCCTTTGCAGCTTTATTGTCTGCTATAGCGGCTGGTTCATCAGAAGATACAAATATATTTGTATTGAACTTTGAATCCGTCCGCTGTCCATCTTGGATATAACTAAACTGTCCATCCAACGGGAAACTTCCTTTGACACTCGATGCAATTTTTACTTTAAATGTAAGATTGAACTTAGGCTCAGAAGGAAGTGAAACCCATATAATCTTTAACTCTTGATCTGTAAAAGAAAACGTCCCTCCTTTTGTTTCTAATGCCTCCACCTCAAAGCCATCTGGCAAGTCCATGTTCAGCTTTGAAAAACCGCCTAACTCACCTTTGCTCACAGTAATGGAAAAATCTACCGTTTGACCTGGTTTAGCATAATTTGGAAGTGACGAAGTTACAATAACATTGTTAGTTGGGAAAAGTGCCGCTATTGATATAAACAAGACCGACGAAAAAACAAGAATGCTTTTCATAAAATAGATTTTTTACGAGCGCTCAAAACAATTTCACTTTGAAGCATGGAGCTCGTAAACAAATCTATATTTTAATGAAAGATAATTTTTTGACTAAACTCTAATGTTTTTCACACAATGATGTTAACTCCTTACGACAAGGACATTAAAAACGTTATAGAATCAAGAGGATATTGGCCTAGTAAAGGCTTTTAATATTGATCAAAGAAGTGATCAATCAGTTTTCGAAGCTGCTTCAAAGTAATGTCTGCTTTTCCATCAAAAAACAACTCTATAGCGTTATACAACTCAGGCAATTCAACTTTACCATCGTTATTTAAATCAGCCGCTTTCATTACATCATCCACAGAAACTTCGTCTGGAACACTTTGCTCTTTCTTCTTTTTAAATTTAATCTTTCTTTTTGATGTGCCGTCAATTTCTAAATACTCGTCCTCACCTTCACCGCACAGCATAGGATAATCATTACACAAGTTTTTCCGTAATACAACTAGCGAATCAGCCATCATTGACAGCGAATCTACCTCTTGCTCATCAGGGTTTACTTTCGCACAACCATCGGAACCAACTACAGTGCCTCCAGGTGTACCTGAACATTTATCATCTAAATCTCTTACTCCGTCACCATCTGTATCTAATCCTAAGAAATCGTCTACATCAATGTTTTCTTCATCAGGTTCTTTTTCACCTAAAACCAACTGTAACAAGTTTGGATCAACAGTCAAACCAAAATTACCAAATACATATTTATCATTCCCTGCTGCTCCATTGTACCCATCAATAAAGTCAGAATTGGTCATGGTGTATGAAATTCTTAATCTAGCTTGTAACCAACTAGTAATATTAAAGCTGAAACCACCTCCCATATTAAAACCGAGAGCTATTAGACCATCTCTGTTTATTCCTCGGTAACTTCGTTCGAATTCATAATCTCTTCGGATAACTATTGCATCATCAGCATTTGAAGCTTTCTCGTCTAAGTTCCTAATACTTCCATCAGACCAATAATTATAGGTATCGCCGTCTCCGTTAACAAAATCTCCTTGACTCCAATAGGCAAATGGCGTTACCCCTCCATATATAAACGGGGCTATTTTCGCATTCACCGGAAGTATAAATCCATTGTTCATGTGAAAAGCAATATTCAATCCACCACCTAACATGGTAGTTTTAAAATTATGTAAAATAGCTGTTGTGTTTTGTTCATGTGACAATGTCCCGAACAACATGTGAAGCTCTAAGCCTAATGCATCCCAAAAAATGTAACTTACGGATGTTTCTACACCAAAAGTTGGATTATGATAACTTCCTATCTGATCTATTTGCGAAAGATCACCTTTGTAATTTAGTAATCCCCATGATACATTTACATAAGGTAGCTTTCCACTAATTGCATCTCCACCCTTTAATTTCATTGGTGAAACTAGCAGCGCTAGGATTGCAAAGAGAAAAACTATTTTAAATTTCATATCGTTAACAATTGGGTAATTGTTCGCTAAAATATATAAAATATCTTAATAAGTGTACTATATAGTACATTTTACCTTGAAGCACATCGATTTAAACGGCTAACATTCATGTGCTCCCAGAGGTATTTAAAAGTTTGGTTTCAGCAAATACTGATCATAAAAATCTACAATGATCTGTATAGCATCTTCAGTTTTATCTACGACATGAAACAAGTTTAAATCTTTCTCGGAAATTTTACCATTTTCTAACAAAGTACTTTTTATCCAATCAATCATTCCTCCCCAGAATTTAGAACCAACCAAAATGATCGGAAATTTTCCGATTTTTTCTGTTTGAATTAAGGTGATCGCTTCAAACAACTCATCTAAAGTCCCCATCCCTCCTGGCAGCACAATGAAACCTTGCGCGTATTTTACAAACATTACTTTTCGAACAAAAAAGTAATCAAAATCGATCTTCTTATCCCTGTCAACATATAAATTGGTGTACTCTTCAAATGGTAGAGATATAGCCAAACCTACTGACTTACCTTTCCCCCTTGTTGCTCCTTTATTAGCCGCTTCCATTATTCCCGGTCCACCACCAGTTATAACCCCATAACCTTTTTGTGTTAATTCATAACCTATTTCCTCACCCATTATGTAATAAGGGTCATCCTCTTTTGTCCTCGCCGATCCAAAGACAGATACACACGGCCCTATTTTTGACATTTTTTCAAAAGCTTCGACGAACTCGGACATAATTTTAAATATTGCCCACGAATCATTTGTTTTTCGCTCATTCCAGCTTTTATCTTCAAACCCCTTTTTTACTTCTTTTGACATGACAATTAGTTATTAATTTCTTGAGCGACATATTTAGCAGTCAAACTTTCCTTGTTTTTAATCATTTGCTTTACAGTTCCTTGCACTAGGATTTCTCCACCATTTCTACCTCCTTCTTTTCCTAAATCTACAATATAATCTGCACACTTTATCACATCAGTGTTGTGTTCGATGATCAGCATGGTATTCCCTTTATCTACGATCTTGTTCATCACACCTAAAAGTACGTTGATGTCTTCAAAATGAAGACCTGTTGTCGGTTCATCTAAGATATAGATAGTTTTTCCTGTTTCCTTTTTATGTAATTCCGAAGCTAACTTAATTCTTTGAGCTTCTCCACCAGATAATGTCGTGCTTGGCTGACCAAGCTTAATGTACGACAAGCCAACATCATTCAGCGCATTCAATTTTCGTGAGATACTCGGGTATGACTCAAAGAATGCGACCGACTCATCAATTGGCATTTCTAGCACTTCAAAAATGTTCTTGTTCTTGTACTTAACTTTAAGCACTTCCATCTTGTACCTCTTCCCGTGACATGATTTGCAGCCCACGAATACATCAGGTAAAAAATTCATCTCTACAACTTGTACACCAGCACCTTTACACTCCTCACATCGCCCTCCCTTAACGTTAAAAGAAAATTTACCTGCAGTAAAACCTAATATTTTCGATTGAGGAAGGAGGGAAAAAAGTTTTCTTATATCGGAAAACACTCCCGTATAAGTTGCTGGATTAGAGCGAGGAGTTCGACCTATTGGAGATTGATCAATCTCAATAACTTTATCTATGTGTTCAAGTCCCTTAATGCTTTTGTAAGGCAACGGCACTTGAGCGCTTTTATAGACATGATTGAACAACAATGGAGAAAGGGTTCCTTTGATTAAGCTTGACTTTCCGCTACCTGACACTCCCGTTACGCAAGTCATCACACCCAAAGGAATCGACAACTTTACATTTTTTAGGTTATTTCCAGAAGCACCGTCTAGCACCAATTTCTCTCCATTCCCTTTTCTTACTTTACTTGGAATTTTAATGCTTTTAATTCCTTTCAAATATTGGTACGTCAGTGATTTTTTATTTTTTAATTTATTGAATTTACCTTGATCAATTACTTCTCCTCCGTTCACTCCTGCGTATGGTCCGATATCCAGAACATGATCTGATTTTTGCATGATTTCTTTATCATGTTCAACCACAATGACGGAATTACCATTGTCCCTTAGCTTCTGCAATGCGGAAATTAATTGAGTATTATCATTGGGGTGCAACCCTATGCTAGGCTCATCAAGAATATACAAAACTCCAACTAATTTTGCGCCGATTTGGGAAGCCAACCTTATTCTTTGACTCTCACCACCTGATAGCGTCTTTGCTGTTCGGTCTAGAGACAAATAATACAATCCAACATCCAATAAAAATTCGGTCTTTTCCCTAACCTCCTTAATGATCTCTTTAGCAATTACTTCATGATTAGGAGCAACATTTCCAACCACGGAATTCAACCAAATTGAAAAGTCTCCAAGATCCATTTTAGCAACATCTGAGATGTTTTTGTCTCCAATTTTAAAATGCAATGAAATTTTATTCAATCTATCACCTTTACAGTCTGTACAAACTGTTTCTTTCATGAACTGTTGAATTCTTCTTTCTGCCCCGGAAGAGTATTCAGTTTGTTGTTTTAAATTATTCAAAACCCCTTCAAATTTTGAATCCACCTCTGGCAATGAATCTCCCATTAACAACTCTTCGACAAACTGAGGGTCTAGAGATTCAAATTTAGCATCCAAATCCTGACCATGTCGTTCAGCCAATTCTGCAATTTTATTAAAAATAAAATTGCTCTTTTTAGGTCCCAAAGGCAATAATGCCCCTTTATTAATAGAGATTTTTTTATTGGGAACTACCTTTTTTTCATCAAATGAAAAACTGACACCCAATCCTTTACAAGTTGTACAGGCTCCATACGGACTATTAAAACTAAAGGAATTGGGTTCCGGTAATTCATACGAAATTCCAGAAGTAGGACAGGACAAATGTGTACTAAAAAAATGTGACCCTGAGTTCTGGTCAACCAACACTATAGCTCCACTACCTTTACTAACGGCATCTTCGATGGAAGATTTTAATCTTGCCTCAGCGGTTGAGTTCACTTGCAGTCTATCGATCACTAACTCAATATCATGAACTTTGTATCGATCAACTTGCATTCCTTTCACAATCTCTGCTATTTCTCCATCGATTCTAACCTTTGAAAACCCTTGTTTTGCAAGCCTCTCAAACAAATCCCTATAGTGTCCTTTTCTTCCTTTTACAAGTGGAGAAAGAATCGTAACCATTTGACCCTTAAATTCTGTTTTAATGTTCTGAACGATTTGCTTGGGGGTATGGCTTAACATTTCTTCGCCAGACTCGTAACTGTACGCGCGAGCAACACGAGCGTAGAGCAAACGCAAGTAATCGTATATCTCAGTCGTAGTGCCCACCGTAGAACGAGGACTTTTAGTAGTTGTTTTTTGTTCAATTGCAATAACTGGACTCAATCCAGTAATACTCTCAACATCTGGTTTCGACAAGTTACCTAAAAACTGACGTGCATAAGCCGAAAAGCTTTCTATATATCTCCGCTGCCCTTCAGCAAATATGGTGTCAAATGCCAAAGATGATTTCCCACTTCCCGATAAACCAGTTATAACCACCAATTTATTTCTTGGAATCTTAACGCTTATATTTTTCAGATTGTGCTCATTTGCACCAATGACTTCAATGAATTCAGGTGCTTCAACCACGAATTCATCGGACGCTTTACTCATTTGAAGAATCAGGAGTAACTATAAGAGAATCTACCCTCTTCTTAAGAGAATCAACAGGAGATAGTAATTCTATTGACCCGATGGATTCTATTAAAACAATAGAATCAGTACTATCTGCTGAATAAGTAGACATATTAATATCAGCGTTTTTAGGAATTGCTATTTTGTACATTGTGCTATCGATGTTTGGCAGCCTTCTTGATTTTAGCCAAGGATTATAGATTTTTAAAATTTTATAATTTATTGATTCATTCAGAGACCAATCAATTAAGTTAGTAACCGAAGAATCAACCATTGCGTATCTCATCGGTACCTGCTCGTATTTTTTACAATTTGAAAAATTAAAATTGTATTGATCTGGATTCTTTAGGATTTGCTTAAGTGCAAGGATTCGAAAAACATACCTAGAAGTTTCAGTATTAATTAGTAAATCATAATAACTATTTACTTGCTGTCTCTTCAATCTTTTCGCCACACCACTTATCCCCATGTTGTAAGACGCCGCCACTAAAGTCCATGAGCCAAATTTCTTATAAGACCTTTTAAAGTACTCACATGCAACCCTAGTTGCTTTTTCTAGATGGTACCGTTCATCAACATTTTTGTTAATTTCTAAACCATATTCTTTACCCGTTTTTTCCATTATTTGCCAGAAACCAGAAGCCCCGACAGGTGAAACTACATTTGCCAATCCACTTTCAATTACACACAAGTACTTGAAATCATCAGGAATACCATTTTCTGTAAGAATCCTTTCAATCAAAGGGAAGTACTTCCCCGATCTTTTATATAATAATATGATTTCCGAATGCCAATGAGCATTTTTCAACACCTCCCTTTCGTATCTCTCCAGAATATCTGGACTATGCAATGGTGCTTTTTCTCCACAAAAATCAACATCTTTTTTAATTTCAAATGCAGATATTTTGCACTTATCAGAACTAACCAAATTGACATTGTCCTGATCACTAGCAGAGTATATGAATAATTCAAATACGATGGCTAATGCTAATAGTGTGAAATAAACTGATTTCTTTTTAAACATGGTATGAAAAGCTTAATTAGCTTCTTGATCTTTTTTAATTTTTGTTACCCAAAACAAGACTGCAAAAACAATTACACAGTAAAGCAAGGTAGCTAACTTTGCGATCCCTGTCCACTCTTTCAAGTAATTATTTATCAATAAGGCAATTGCAACAGAAAAGAGAGAGAAAATTACAAACACAATAGCAACCTTATCATCTTTCAAGCCCAGATATGACAAGTGATGAGTGGTGTGATCTTTTCCTCCAATAAAAGGACTTTGCTTTTTCGCTAATCTATTTATAATAACTACCGTAGTGTCAATTATTGAAGGTAAAAATATCAAAAGAGGTAACATCACACTAGCAAACTTATCTTCGCTATTGTTTGAAAAATTATTCCAAAAAAATAATATTCCAATTGCAGCCAAAAAAACGCCTAAGAATTGACTTCCTGTATCTCCCATGTACATTTTTGAAGGGTGCCAGTTATAACGCAAGAAACCTAACAACGAAGCCAACACCCCTAACAATAACCAAAAGTAAAAATGATCGTATTTTCCTTCAAAAACCAAAATAAACAGAGCTCCAACTATAACCCCAATAGAAACCAAAGTGGTGATAGCATCCATGTTGTCCAGCATGTTTATTGAGTTCATGATACCTACAACCCAAAAGACAGTTAACAATTGATTTAGAATTTCCAATTCAAATATATTGATACAATTGCCGGTGAATACCAATATCACCCCACAAGCTACTTGTCCAAAAAACTTTAAGACTGGCCGGGTATTGTAGGCGTCATCAGCAAGACCTATTAAAAAGCCTAAGCTTGTGGCTATCAGAACTCCAAAAAAAGATGATTCTACCACCTCCTCTGAGAAAAAAGATGTGTAAAGGGCAAATGATACTAAAAACACTATGTAAAATGAAATACCACCAAAAGCTGGTTTTGAAGTACTACCCCATCTTATTATTGCTCCATTTTTAGCGTTTTTCGTTCCTAATGTTCCTGAAAACTTAACAAACAGCCCATTAATTAAATAGGAAAAAACAAAAGTAAATGCGAAAAACAAAAAATGCTGCATAGTTTTAATTAAGGATGTGCAAAAGTAGTAGTTTTTCTGATTTAAAACAAACGATTTAAATCAGAAAACTGAACTCCTTCGTTGTCCTTTTCAGAAACTAAAGGAGACTCACATTCCCAGTCAATTGCAAGATCTCCATCGTTCCATTTGACGCAAATTTCACTTTGCTTATTGTAATAGTTGTCTACCTTGTAGAAAAACACAGTATCATCTTCTAGTGTCTTAAAACCGTGTGCAAAACCAGGAGGAACCCACAGCATTAAGAAGTTCTTATCGCTTAATACAGTTGATTCATGCTGCCCATAGGTTGGCGAATCAAATCTGATATCTACTATTACATCTAGAACACTTCCCGCAATTACACGCACCAACTTTCCTTGAGCGTGAGGTTTTTTTTGAAAATGTAATCCTCGCAGAACGTCCTTTTGACTTAACGATTGGTTGTCTTGAACAAATTGAACTTCACCTAAGTACTCTTTTAACTTTTTTTCATTAAAAGTTTCACTAAAGTAACCTCGTTCATCTTTAAATACTGTCGGCTCAATAACTTTAGCTCCATTTAGGAACTCCTTTACTATTTTCATTTACCTCTCTTAAAAATACGCTTGAATAAACTTTTTTTCTTTTGTGGAGCGTCCTGATAGTATCCAGACCCGTAACCATAACCATAACCATAACCGTAGCCGTAGCCATAGCCGTAGCCGTACCCATATCTACCTGGGGGTTCAACACCGTTTAAAATCACAGAGAGGTTACCTATCTTTTCCGTTGCTTTCAGGTTGACTATGTTATTCAAAAAGAATTTTTTGGACACATTAGCTCTCAAAACATATATTGGAAAATCAGCATACTGTAAAACAGGAAAAGCATCAGTAACAATTCCCACAGGAGGGTTATCAATAACGACAACATCATACTGAGATTTCAGTTCATCAATTACTTCGATCATTCTTTTACTTAGAATCAATTCAGCAGGGTTCGGAGGGATTGGTCCAGCAGTTATAAAATCAAGGTTGTTAATTGAACTTTTCTGAATAACCTCACTTACTTGCGCCTTTCCAATAAGCAGAGAACCCATACCTGCTTTATTCTGAACATTAAACCCTAAATGTATTTTTGGCTTTCTTAAATCCAAATCAATCATTACCACCTTTTTTTCTGAAAACGCAATTATACCGCTAAGGTTCATAGCGACGAAAGTTTTTCCTTCTCCCGAAATTGTTGAGGTTACCGCAATTACTTTAGAATCTTCATCTGTGGACAAAAATTGCAAGTTTGATCGAATTGAACGAAACGCCTCTGACATCAGCGATTTTGGATTTTTATTTACTAATAATTGAGATACTGGCATTACTCCATCATAAGAAGGTACCATCCCCAACGTCAATAATTCACTGTGTTTTGAAAGATCATGTCCATAGGTAATGGTATTGTGCAACAGATACTTACCAATCAAAATTAAAAGCCCTAAAATGAACCCACCCCCAACTAAATACAAGTAAAAATTATACTGATCAGGGTATATTGGTACAATCGGTGCTTTTGCTGATTCAATAATTTCACTGTCGGCAATATATCCCGCCCTCACCATTTCGTATTCAGCCTTCTTCGAAAGCAATTTTTCAAAATACTTCCTGTTAATTTCATACATCCTTAAAAGGTGTAAATAGTCTTTATCATATGAGAAATTATCCCCGGCACCATCAATTCCCAAATAAGTGTTTTTTCTATCTTCTACTTCGTTCAAGTCTTTTTGTTGTTCGTTGATCAATTCAGTTACAATATCAAGTAAATCACGTTTTTCAAGATCAATATTGAAATCTAACTCCTTTAATTCATAATTACCTTCGGCAACTTTAAACGCCTTTGCTCTTTTGGTAGTCAAAAGATTTTTTAAATTACCGGTAATCGAACCAAGATACTTGCTGTCATTTGCCGTAATTATCTTAGCATAAAACTCAGCACCCTCAACATCATTATTTAATACACTATTAAATTCTTTAAGCTCAACTAAGCTCTTTTGCATTATTACTTTTTCCAGCTCAATTTTTTCAATTAAATCACCGACTAATTTAATACCTCCATCACTCTTTTCCATCCTTCGATAGGGCTCCAGCAAACGCTCATAATACCTAATCCTAGCATCAATTTTATCAATTTGTTCGCTAGTGAAAGAAATCATCTTATTAGCTCCCTCTTTCTTTTTCTCAACATTAAAAATTAAAAATTGTTTTGCTAGTGCATTGGCTAAATCTGCTACTTTCTGACCTGAGCTTCCTGTAAATTTAATTCCAATGGTTTTTGCGTTTCCATCAATTATTTGAACATCCAACATCTTATAGTTATCATTAACTACGTTGGTAGTTGAATTAACAACAAAATAATAGCCCATCTTAGAAATGACCAGCTCATCAATCTTCGAGGGAGAAACTATTAACTTCAGTTCCATCGCTGAAACTGACACCCATTGATTAATTGGTACAATTTTGGAATAAACACTACCACCAATTTCATAGTAAACAACTGCTGCTTCTTTTGAGATAAAATCAACATTTATAGGCACCTTAAACACTCTACTATCTTTTACCTGATGCTTAATCTGAAATTGTGAAAGCTTATAGTTTTCAGTATCCATGAACCTTCCCGTTGTGTAATAACTTACATTTAAAGGAAGGTGATTAGTAGCATCTCTAAATAGCTTTTGAGATTTGAGCCTTGAAATTTCTCCTTTGATATTGGATTCATAAATATCTTCATATTTAATGACGTTTCTCATCTCATTTTTATCATCCACCTTTACTATTGCAGTTGACTCAAATACGGGCTTTGAATACCTCAGGCTCACATAAGCAAGAACAAATCCAATGGCCGATAAAAGAATTATCCAGGTCAAGTTCTTTTTGAAAATAGAAATCGAAAGACCTAAATCAAATTCATTATTGATGAAAGAAAATTTATTGTTTTCCATTAATTACCGCTGTTGAACAAAGAATAAACTAATAAAGATGTGCTTAAAATACTAAGTGCACTAAGAACATCAGAAGTTATTATAGTAGCATAATTAATAAACGGCTCAATGTGCAGAATATCCCCCGCCTGCATTGTCAATTCCGCATCTCTCATTCCTTCAATTGTGGAAATATCTATTTTATATATCTTAGGTGCGTCAAGATCTCCCCTAATTAATTTAATCTGGCTTGCATTTCCTCCACCAGGAATACCCCCTACATTAGCTAACACTTCAAAAAGTGTTGTGTTTTGATTGTGCAGCATAAATACTGATGCGCTTGAAATACCGCTGAAAACAAAAATTCTACGGTTATCAATTTTAGCAATAACAAACGGCGACTGAAATTGACTTTCTAAAATTTTCTCAAAATGAGTCTCAATACCCTCCAAAGTCATCCCAACTACATTAACTTTACCAATAATTGGAACCTTAATTGTACTATCAGACCTTACTTTAAAAGCTGTCCCTTGAGAAATTGAAACAACTCCGCTCCCACCTAGGGACACAAAATTATATCCATCATTTGCGTACATGCTAAGTTGTATCTCATCATCAATAACAACTCTGTACTGCTGTACAAGCATTGTCGTATCAAATTCATCGTATTTGAAATCGATAGGAGTTTTTAGCATCCGTCCTTTTGTTACCGACAAAGTTGAACATGAAGTAAAGCTCATAGCTATTACCAAAACCCCTAAAAACATTAAAAATTTTTTCATTATCTCATCAGATCTTTATACAATTTCGCTACGTCTCGAGCCAATCTCTGCGCGCTAAATTTTTCATGAACATGCTTCCATCCTTTTTTCCCCATTCTCTCTCTCAATTCATCATCTTCCAACAAACATAATAGATTTTTCGCATATGCCTGCACATCTCCGACTTCACTTAGTAATGCAGTATCGTCTTTTAAAACGATATTTTCAATTCCACCAACATTAGTACTAACTATTGGATTGTTTGCGGCTTGAGCCTCAATTAAGCTAACAGGTGTTCCCTCATTAAGACTGCTCAAAGCTACAATATCTAATCCTGCATTTACATAATCAATTTCTTTTATCCATGAGGTGAAACATAGCACCTCTTTACTCTTCTTAAATTCATTGACGCGAAAAGGTATCTCTAGTTGCTTTGCTTTATTCTGTAACACCGCCATGTCCTCCCCGTCACCGATTATAAAAACTTTAATCTTCTTCTTTGTTTGTTGAAGAACTTCCTTAATCGCCTCCAAAAATAAGTGATGGTTTTTTACAGGAACTAATCTTCCAATAATCCCAATGGCAATCTCTTCAACAGCTACATTGTAATCCTTACGAAACAAAACCCTCTTTTCCTCCATGTTTTCTTGAAATTTAGACAAGTCAAACCCGAGAGGTATCACCTCAATTTTTTCTAGAGGAGCAATTTTATGTACAACTCCCAATTCTTGCTTTTGAATTTCGGAAATAGCTATGATTCGAGTGCTTTTCCTAGACAAAGACTGCTCAATTGTCTTAAACATTAATGTTTTCAGCTGATTAAAATAGGAATGAAAAACATGCCCATGAAATGTATGCAGAATCACAGGAACACCACACGAATACGCTGCTAACCGCCCTAAAGTACCTGCTTTTGATGCATGAGTGTGAACAATATCAGGTTTAAACTCCCTTATAATCTTTTTGATATTCCTGTAGGCCTTGAGGTCATCTGAAATTTTAATTGCTCTCCTCATCTCAGGTATAATAACTGGATCCAACCCTAAATTATCCAATATATAATGAGACCCTGCTTCACTTTCGTCGATTTCCCCTCCAACCAATAATGTCTCAAAATCATTTGGCAAATACTTAGACAAGTAGGCTGCGTTGTAAGTCGGCCCCCCAAGATTAAACCTGTTAATGATTCTTAATACCTTAATCATACGTATAAAATAAATACAAAAGTATCAAAAAAATCAGACTAAGTCACCGATTTTACTGATTAGTAGTACATCAAAGAAAATCAGTGTAGCCAACAAAAGTATCCCTTATATTCAGTAACTTTATTTTACCAATATTGTAAAAAATGAAGACAACTCTAAAATCACTTACCATTTCTTTGTGTTTCTTAACCTTAACATCTTGTTTGGGCAATAAAAAACAGAAGTGTAACGACTGTCCATCATTCGGAATAAATACTGAAGTATCTATGCATGTCGATTGCTGATAGCAACACAAGACTCTCTCATAATGTAATCGAATGGGTGAACAAAAAAGTCGCCGACGAAAGAATCACTTTAAAACTCGTCAATCCACGAGCAAGAAAATTAGGTGATTACAGGTATTACAGCGCAACAAAAAGTCATCAAATCACTATCAATAACAATTTAGCAGAAGATGTTTTTTTTCTAACATTCCTTCATGAGCTTGCACATAAAAAAACATTTGATCACTACAACGTAAGAGTTCAACCACATGGGGTTCAATGGAAAAATTGTTTTCAGAAGCTTTTAGTTGAAGGAATAGAAGTTACAAACGATTTCAAAACAAAAGAATTATTAAGAGAAAACTGTATCAAACCAAAAGCGAGTATTCGCATTAAAGATGAGTCTTATATTGGTTTGACGGTTACAGATTTACAATTGAATGACATCTTCCAATTAACCGCGACAGGTAAAACATACATTTTAAAAGAAAAGAGACGGACTAGGTACAAATGTCTTGCGAAAAGTACAAACAAAGAATATTCTATTTCTTCAGATGCTCAAGTAACAAAATGTAATTGATACCTTTGCAAAAAAGATTAAAACATGACTGATAATTACGCCGTAATAATGGCAGGAGGTGTAGGTAGTCGATTCTGGCCAATGAGCACAACCAGCACTCCGAAACAATTTTTGGATGTATTAGGTACTGGGAAAACCCTCCTACAGTTGACCTTTGACCGAACAGTAAAACTTTGCAAAAAAGAAAACATCTATATAGTCACTAACGACGAATACGAAGCAATTGTTAGTACTCAGTTACCAGATTTACCTAAAGAAAATATACTAACTGAACCGTGCAGAAAGAATACTGCACCTTGCGTAGCATACGGATGTTATAAAATTTATAACAAAAATAAAAATGCAAAAATACTGATCGCTCCGTCTGATCATCTAATTATAGATGAAAACGCCTACATTGAGGTGATAAATGAAGGTTTTCAAGCAAGTGAGAACGATGTCTTAATTACTTTAGGAATTAAAACTTCTCGCCCAGACACAGGTTACGGATATATTGAGTCGTCCGATGAAAAATTGGAGCAATTTCCAAACTTTAGCAAAGTGAAACAGTTTACTGAAAAACCTGAACTTGAGAAGGCAAAAGTTTTCCACGCTGACGAGAGCTTCTATTGGAACTCTGGTATGTTTATTTGGAGTGCTGAATCTATTATAAAATCATTTAAAACTCATAGCCCGACGTTAGATACTATTTTTGCAGCCGGCAGTGATAATTACAACACACCTTCAGAAGGAGATTTTATTTTAAATGCTTACAATATATGTGATAGTATTTCAGTTGATTATGCTATCATGGAAAATGCTCAAAATGTTTACGTACTTCCTTGTGATATAGGATGGACAGATTTGGGAACATGGGGTGCATTGCACGGCACTATCCCGCAAGATGAAAATCAAAACGCAATACTGGGAAAAAACATTATTACATATAGTGCGACCTCCAACATGATCGCAAATACTGAAGATAAGCTTGTGGTCATACAAGGACTACAAAATAAAATTGTAGTCAATACTGATAAAGCACTTTTGATTTGCGAGAAAGAAAATGAGCAAATGATTAAACAATTCGTCAACGACCTGGGTTTAAACGAAGAATATAAAAAGCTTATTTAACAATGCTACTAGCAATTGATGCAGGTAACAGCCAAATTAAGTTGGCTATTTTCTCCAACGATCAACTGTTGGAAAAGACTGCATTAATTTACACTGATAATGATTTTGAAGCCAAACTAAATACTTGGCTTTCTAAAGATGTTGAACCTGTGGGTCTGGTTAGCGTTAATAAATCAAATTTAAAAGATAAAATAAAATCAATTTCTAAAAAGAAAGTATTCAACATCGATTACAAAGTTAAATTCCCTTTCAAAATAGACAATGAGTCACCTAAAACTATAGGCATAGACAGGCTTGCAGCTTGTACCGGTGCCCACACGCTAAATAATGGCAAAGGCAACTTCTTAGTTATTGACGCTGGAACTTGTATCACTTATGATCTTGTAAACGACAGCAATGTACATATCGGCGGAGCTATTTCACCAGGAATAAGCATTAGGTCTAAATCACTGGAAAGATATACAGCAAACTTACCTCGTGTTGCAATTGATAAAAAAGCTACTCAAGTCTTTGGAAAAAGTACTCATGAAGCAATCCGATCGGGCATTGTCAACGGTTTACTTTATGAAATTCAAGGATATATTAATCAAATTCATTCAAACCATTCTGAAGTTAAAGTTTTTTTAACAGGTGGAGATGCATTTTTCTTTGAGGATGCTTTAAAAAGTAGCATCTTTGCCGAAGATAATTTAGTGTTAATTGGTATAAATAAATTAATAAAAATCAATGCTTAAAATATTTAGCTTCAGCATTTTCTGCTTTATATGTCTAAACCTTCTAGGACAAGGAAACTCGCCTTATTCAGAATTAGGAATTGGAGGAGTTTCTGGATCAAACTTCCAAAGTAACTTTGCAACAGCAGGACTTAGCACAACTAACGATAGTAAATATTTTATTAATCCTGACAACCCAGCGTCTTACGGTAAAATAAAATACACTTTGGGTGAAGCGGGACTTTTCTATTCGAACAATTACTATACAGACTCATCAGGAACAGGTTCAAACAGCAGTTTCAATTTAGGCCATTTTGGTTTTGGATTCCCAATTTTAGATAATATGGGAGTAGCACTTGGAATAATGCCATATTCAAAAATGGATTTTAACTATAGCTTTAGTGATGTTAATGCAGATAACTTGTCTATTGAAAGAAAATTTAGAGGCCAAGGCAATCTTTCACAGGTATTTCTTGGTACCGGCGTTTCGATTAAAAACTTTTCTTTTGGCTTAAACGGAAAATTCATTTTTGGACAACAAACAAAGTCCGAAAGCCTTCAATTTCTTAGTGGTGATTTCGCAAATATTAGAAACAGAGAAATATTAACTGTGCGTGGATTCACAGCTCAAGCTGGAGCTATTTATGAAATTGCAATTGGAGAAGAACATAAACTCAAAATTGGAGGAACATTTAATTTAGGAAATGATATTTCTTCAGACAAATATCAAATAATAAATAACTATTTAACAACAGAAGTAACCGTTGACAATGAGACGGTAACTGTAGAAAATCATTCAGATGGGACCATACTACTTGACACTGAGAATACTCCCACCGAACAAAAGATAACTTTACCACATGAATATAAAGCAGGTATCTCTTTTTCAAAGAACGGACAATATTTAATTGGATTAGATTACAAAAACAGCGCTTGGGACTTACTAAAGATAGGAGGTGTAAAACAGGGTTTTTCTCGTCAACAAAGCGTTATACTTGGTGGAGAATACATTCCAAACTTAGAAGCTAAGGGTCTTGAAAACTACTTCAAATCTGTCATTTATAGAGCCGGAATAAACTACGGAAACTCCTCTATTATAGTTAATGGGGAACAGCTCATGGAATATGGCATCAAATTTGGATTAGGTTTCCCGCTCAAGAAATACAAATATGAATCTGAAAAATTCGGCTCATATTTATTTACGTCAATAGGATATGATCGGGTAACAGCGAAAAATCCGGGTTCCATTTCAGAGCATTATTTCAAAATTAACTTTTCAGTTATTTTGAATGACAAATGGTTTGTAAAACGAAAATTCGATTAATGCTAAACGATCAAAAAAACAACATTAGATTTATTTCTATCGCGGTAATTATTCTATGCAGTTCATTAACAGGTACTGCACAAGTAAATTACGGTGAAAACCCTGAAAAGTGTAAGCAAAAGTTGTCCATTATGACAACATACTATAAACAAAAAGCATATTTAAGCGCTGCTCCATCTTGGAGATATATCATTGAAAACTGTCCTGAATCCTCTAAGAACACCTATATCATAGGTAGTAAAATAATGGAGCAATACATTAAGGAAGCTGACTCTGTTGAGTTGAAATCTTTGTATGTGGACAGTCTTCTGATGAACCAAGACCTCAGAATTAAATACTTTCCGAACCAAAAACCAAACAAACAAAAAGCAAAGAAAGCAATTTATCTGCTAAAGTATAGATTGAAAGAAGAGTATAAAACAGCCTTTCAATTACTAGATTCTGCTTTTAGCAATGGGCCTACCGAACTGAGCGCGTATGATTTTCAGATGTACATGTATTGCTACAAACTAATGATTAAATCAAAAGTAAGGCGATGTGATCAAATGTTAGAAACTTATTTAGCTATTAATCAAATACTCGAACATCGTGAACAAAGCGGAAAAAGAATCAAGAAAAAAACTAAAAACCAAATCACAGAATACGCTGAAATATGCATGGATTGTGACTTATTAGACTCCTTATACTTAAGTAATTTTGAAAAAAGAAAAGCTGACACTATTTGGTTGGACAACGGCATTTTACTTTTTAAAAGAAAAAAATGTAACAGCAGCACTACATTTCTAACGCTACTTGAAACGCGTTATTTATCAAAGCCTAATGCAAAAACAGCCTCTACGTTAGGTAAATATTTTCTTAATGTTCAAGATTTCGAAAAAGCAAATTCATACTTCAGTGATGCGATCGAACTAGAAAAGGATAGTTCTAAACTTGCTATCCACCATGTCAATAAATCAAAATATTTTATTGTATCTAAAAACTACCGTCAGGCTTTTCAGGAATCTAAAAAGGCGATAGGCTATGAGCAAAGTGTTTCAGAAGCATACCTAACTGCTGGAGATGCAATAGCCTATAGTGCTAATCAATGCAAATCTTTAACATTTGGAGGAAAGGAAATGTATTGGCTAGCAGTTGATTACTACAGGCAAGTTCTGCGATTATCTGATAATGAAAAGGAAAAATTACGAGCGAAAAATAAAATTGCAAAATTCAAAAAGTTCTTTCCGGAGAAAGGTGACTTGTTCTTAAAAAGTTTGGGTGAAGGAGACACATACAATATCGGTTGTTTCATCAATGAAAAGACGAAAATCCGAAGTCTCAAATAGTCCTTCTTCACAAGTTGTGATAAAATACACCCTCAACGTTAAAAATATTGAACAATTTAAGCGAAAATATTTTTTTCTGATGAAAAAAGATTTAAATTCGCACTCCAGTTGGTCCGGTAGTTCAGTTGGTTAGAATACCTGCCTGTCACGCAGGGGGTCGCCGGTTCGAGCCCGGTCCGGACCGCCACTTGGAATAAAAAGCTCAGCATTTGCTGAGCTTTTTGCATTTTCACTAAAGTGCTAAATCAAAAAAGTCCCGGATCAAGCCAACTATCGGGTGGAGAAATAAATTATTCTTTACTTTGACTAATGGAATTATAAGTACTAGCACATTTTTTACCACCGGGATTATTAGATCATTTTGATGTTGTCAAAATGGACACAGGAGACAGTATCACAATTCATCTAGATGAGAAGAATGTTGTTCCTGAAGGCAAAGAATTAACCTCTAAAGGCTTCAGAGAAGCTGTTACTCTGCAAGACTTCCCAATACGAGACAAGGCTTTTTATTTACGGATTAGAAGAAGAAAATGGTTAGAGGAATCTACAGGGAAAGTAATTAGCAACCGTTGGTATTTAGGGGCAGAAGGTACGAGGATGACTAAAGAGTTAGCCGCTTTTTTAAAAGAATCTCCTGGATACTATACCGGTTAGTTGTAAAAGTTTAGAAAGGTATTATCATGTTAATGGTAAGCGTTTAGAAAAGCAATATGCAGTTCATCTAAGTGGATTTAGAGATTGGGATCAATTGTCACACGCTGAAGATTGGGTTTTATTTCCAGAGAACTTAGGTGAATACCTGAGTATCGATGAAACTTCAGTGTCTCAAGGAGAACTTTATACCATCCTTACCAACAAATCAGCAAAAGGTAAAAAAGGTGCTATTGTAGCGATAGTCAAAGGAACTAACAGTGAAAAGGTTAGTCAAGTATTAAGAAAAACACCTTCATCACAACGGAACAAGGTCAAGGAAATCACTTTAGACATGGCACCTACCATGGAGAAAATAGCAAGACACAGTTTTCCTAAAGCCAATCAAGTAACTGACAGGTTTCACGTGCAACAACTTGCCTCTGAGGCAGTACAAGAACTTAGAATTAAGCATAGATGGGCGGCTATAGATCAAGAAAACAAAGAGATGGAGTTAGCCAAATCCTCCGACCAACGGTACATTCCTGAAGTTTTAGAAAATGGAGATAGCCAAAAACAATTGCTTGCAAGAAGTAGATATTTGCTTTTTAAACGAGAAGACAAATGGAGTCCTAGTCAAACTTCACGTGCTGAAATTTTATTCAGACGCTATCCAGATCTTGAGTACGCGTATAAGTTAGCCATGGATCTGAGCCAAATATACCACACCACAAAAGACAAAGGTGTTGCTTTTACTCGTCTAGCTAGATGGTATGACAAGGTTGAAAAAGCAGGGTTCAAGTCATTCAATACCATTGCTAGATCTATCCAAAACCATTACATACCTATCCTCAATTACTTTGATAATAGAAGTACAAACGCTTCTGCAGAATCCTTCAATGCTAAAATAAAATCCTTTAGAGCTCAATTTAGAGGCGTGAGGAACATCCCTTTCTTCCTTTTTAGATTAACTAAAATTTATGGTTAAAAAAGTTTCTCCACCCGATAGTTGGCTTGATCCGAAAAATATTTACGGAGGAAACATAAGGTCTAAGAATAGCCAAGTACAGCAGGTATAAGTTAGTTTAAACCGAGAAAGTATGACGAACAAGTGAACTCATATTGAAATATGATTAATAGTGAACAAATCATTCATTCTAAACAAAATGGCAGACCTTGGAATGCCTGAATGGAAAAGGATTTACTTGTTGAATTAGGGTGATAAATTGAAATATTCAGATTCTTTTGAGTAAAAGTTTATCCATGCAACATGACCGCGTTAATATCTATTACTAATACTTTGGGAAGATGGAATTCCTAATTTGAATACTTCATGTTTTATCGATGAGTTTATAGTACTATAATTGCGTTCGTGAAACTATTTCCTAAATGAAAGGTAGACTAACAATTAAAATTGACTTTATGAACTTTACTAAAATGTTATCTGTAGTTGCTGTTTCTCTGTGTGCGGCGACCTCTTTTGCTCAAACTTTTTTACCGATTGCTGTTCCAGAATCTAAATGGGTTAACAGTTATTTTGAACAAGTAAAAAGTTATGACTCGTATGACAAGACAAAAACTTTAAAAACAGAAAAACGTCTTATTATTGCGCAGGAATTCTGTATTCAAAACGAAGATTCTTTAATTAATGACAAAGCATTCTTAAAAATGGATGACTGTGCAGGTAATTACGTGGGTAGCGCTAGAGATTATAAAGGAAAATTTATGTTTGTGCCTAAAGGCATGATTCAAGAAAGCGTAATGTATGATTTTACTGCTTCAAAAGGTGATGTGGTAAAAAATGTACTATCAAGGCAAGTTAATGGAAAATACGAACACAGTGATGTAACTGTTGTCTCTGTAGATTCAGTATCAATTGCGGGATCTACCAGGAAAAGGATTAATTACCAAGGAGGAAGCTGGATTGAAGGAATTGGAAGTAAACATGGTTTGCTCATGTCACATTCAAGTACATCTAAAGATTATTTAAAGGATTTAACATGTAAGTGTAATGGTAAAGAAACTGTGTACCCAATAAAAAAATCTGGTTCCTGTGAACTTCCATTTGTATTAAAAAAGGAAATGAGTAGGGTTACCGAATTGATTAAAGTGGAACCTTCAAGAGCGTGGTTTGTGATGGAGTTTGATAGAAGAGTTGATAACGATGAATTATACATTATCAATTCTAAAGGGAAAATGATTAAACCAAACATGACTGTTAGACCAGATAGAATTATGGTTGATTTAAGCCCGTATAAAGACGGGAATTATGTTGTGATATTAAAAAATAAAACAAACATGTCGCTAGGTAGAATGGTGAAAATTTAAAGGAATTATTCATCAAGTTATTTACCCTATAATACTATGGGGAGGTGAGGTGTTTGTTTGATGTGGAG